>Ga0182021_10000362_pt1 | contig 47430 bp, 39 predicted proteins | sample 612E3MmetaG_FD_120493 | JGI IMG/M metagenome (GOLD analysis project Ga0182021, IMG submission 120493) | Permafrost microbial communities from Stordalen Mire, Sweden - 612E3M metaG (Illumina Assembly) | ecosystem: Environmental > Terrestrial > Soil > Wetlands > Permafrost | place: Sweden... | reverse complement strand
GCTCTGAATTTTTCAAACGCCTCCTCGTTGGCCTCTATCATAGTAACATCGTGAAACTGAGCAAGAGCGTTTCGAATTGCCGTAACCGTCTCGATGGTATCCCACTCGGCGTAGGTATCGTTGATTGAATTGGGGGAGTTCGATTGAAGAGAGAGAGATTTTGTTTCGGAAAAATTATTTTCTTCCGGTTTTACATTGTATGTGAGGGCTACTTTTAATTTTTTATTTGGTATATGGGAACTAATAACAATCCTTTTAAAATTTGCTGTTGATAATATAACCATTTAAAAATTTTTTGCAAGAAAATGTTCCGATTTTTTTTCTGAACGGTACGGCAAGGAAAAATATTTTTGCGTGACGGCGGTACGGAAAAATAAAAACCGGAGATTACGCGATGCCCGAAAGAAAAATGTTGTCGGAATACTTATTAAGAAGAGTCTCGCGAAGAAGAGCGTGATCGCCGATAGCCAACGCAGCATCGTTCGAGATCAGATTAAAGGCTGTATCGCGCGCGTCAAGAAGAACGTCGTGATCATCGATCAAATTGGAGAATTTAAATTCTGGAATACCGCTCTGCTGTGTCCCGAAAATATTTCCGGGGCCTCTGAGTTTTAAATCGATCTCTGAGAGATCGAATCCGCTACCGTATCTCACCGCCGAATTGAGCCTGATGGCGGCCTTATGACGTTCTATCTGTTCAGGTGAAAGATATTCAAAGTCAAAGTTGAATTGATTCGAGCGCTTGGCAATCTCATCTTTAGCGACGAGAATACAATAAGCCTGTTTATCGCTTCGGCCAACTCTTCCGCGCAGCTGATGAAGCTGAGAAAGTCCGAATCTGTAAGCATCATTGATAACTATTACATTGGCATCGGGAATATCGATTCCAACCTCAATAACAGTGGTCGAAACGAGCACATCGTATTTTTTTGCCGCGAAGTCGAACATTATTTTTTCTTTTTCCTGCCATTTCATTCGTCCGTGGATGAGACAGAGCCGGAGTTCTTTCAATTGATTGGTGCTGAGCTCTTTGAAATAATTTTCCGCCGCTTTCAGTTCGAGCTTTTCCGATTCCTCCACAAGAGGATAGACAAGATAGGATTGAACCCCCTCGGACGATTTGCGAATCAGAAAGCGGTAAATATCCTCCAAATCCCTTTCCCCTCTGAGATAGGTCTTAATCGGTTTTCTGTTTTTGGGCATTTTATCTATTACCGAAACATCCAGATCACCGTAAACGGTCATTGTAAGCGTTCTGGGAATCGGCGTGGCTGTCATGATGAGCACATCGGGCTTAGGGCCTTTCATCACAAGAGATGACCTTTGAAGCACCCCGAACCGATGTTGTTCGTCAATAACAACCAATCCTAACCGTTTGAACTCAACATTATCTTCAATTATCGCATGCGTTCCGATAATGATGTTTGTTTTTCCCTCCTTGATCCGGTCGAGAGATGTTTGTCGTTCGTTTTTTTTCTGCCCGCCGATCAATTCACCGACTTCAATGCCGAATTGTTTTACAAGAGAAGATATATTTTTAAAATGCTGATCGGCAAGAATTTCGGTCGGCGCCATTAATACTGCCTGATAACCGTTACAGACAACGATAAGTATGCTGATTAAAGCCACAATTGTTTTGCCGCTTCCCACGTCTCCCTGAAGTAAACGGTTCATAGTTTGGTGGCTCGCCAGGTCCTTTCGTATCTCGGATAACACTTTTAACTGTGCCCCGGTCAATTCGAACGGCAGCGATTTCAGAAAATCCTTCAAAAGGCTGACATTAGCCGCGAAAGAGAGTCCGTTCCCCGAATCCGTGATAAGTTGCTTCCGCATCGCGACCATGCATTCAAAGTAGAAGAGTTCCTCAAATTTCAACCGGTGCCGGGCCAACGCCATTGAATTTTGGTCCGCCGGGAAATGCATGTTAACTACAGTATCCCTTATACCGAGAAGTTTCTTCCCGGCAATAATAGACATGGGGAGAGTTTCCTTCAATTCGTCCGAATAAATCGCGACTGCCTGATGAATTATCCGTCTTAAACTGAAGTCGCCGAGATTCGTTTCTTTTAATTCCTTAGGCAGGCGGTAGAACGGAATAATTTTCCCCGTATTGAGAAAATCACCCGACTCTTTTTCGGCAAGCCGGTCAAAATCAGGATGAATGAATTGAAGGTGCCCGTGTTTAGTCAGAGACGGCTTTGCCGAGACGGCGAAAAATTCGCCAGGACGGAAGAGATCTTTGAAATATTTTATCCCTTGAAACCAGATGCATTCAAAATATCCCGACGAATCCTTCATTCTCACTTTGAATATTTGCTTCCTGTTGTAATATCGAAGTTCCGAGTCAACCACAGATCCGATGATTGTTACTTCACCGTTATAACCATCGGTAAGATACTGAACTACCCGGATGCTGGGCAGAATGGTCGATCGGTCGAGGTAACGTGAAGGGAAAAAGAAAAGAAGATCGCGAATTGTATTTATGCCGATCGTCGCGAAGGATTGGGCTCTCCTGGGTCCAACTGATTTCAAATACTGGATCGAACGAGAAAGATTGTCTGGCATCCCTAAAAATCGTTTAGTCTTTTAGGAAATATAAATAAAAAAATCTTGGTGAGTAGATTAAAAGGTAATCAGTTATGAAAAAGCGGTGAAGGATGAGGTATAGGAAAAGATAAAAAATTGGTAATCTTGTTTCTTTCTGCCTATTGAGCGAAGCGAAATCCCGGTTCCGATTTATCGGAATCGGGACTGCGTACTGCTTACTATCTTATCACTCGTCTTCAGCTTTCATATCGCGCGACATCAAATCATAGGTCTCTTTCACAGGGTCGCGTTCTTCGAATAGAATACGGTAGACCGCCGAAGAAATCGGGGTTTCGATTTTGTGGCGGTTCGAAAGTTGATGAACAGAGCGGCATGTCTCAACACCTTCGGCTACCATCTGCATTTTTTTCAATATGTCTTTCAGTTTTCTACCGCGGCCGATCTGTTCGCCGACATACCGGTTGCGGCTATGTTTGCTCATGCATGTAACTATCAAATCGCCCATGCCCGATAAACCGGAAAATGTTTCGGGACGTGTTCCGAGAGCGATGCCGAGGCGCGAAATTTCCGTGATACCGCGGGTCATGATCGCTGCTTTTGTGTTATCGCCGAATTTTGCCCCGTCAATTATTCCCGCACCGATGGCAATCACATTTTTTAATGCTCCCCCGTACTCGACCCCGAGTATGTCGGTCGATGTATAAATCCTGAAGTAGGAGGTGATAAAAGCCGATTGTATCAGCTTGGCGGTGGAAGAATCGCGGGATGAAGCAACAACCGCGGTGGGAATTTTCCGGCTCACTTCTTCGGCATGGCTTGGACCCGATATTACGCCGATATGAGATGAGGAGATACTGTGGATTTCGTCTTTAATTATTTGAGAGACGGTAAGAAGAGTGTCTTTTTCAATTCCCTTTGCCATATTGACGAATGTTGTATCATCGAAATTCAGTTTTCTGATCGGATGAAGCACGGATCTTATAAACTGGGAGGGAACCGCGAGAACTATCATGTGCTTGTCGTCGCAGCTTTCATCAAGTGAATGAGTAATTGAAATTTCTTTTGGAATTTTTATGCCAGGAAGGTAAATTTTATTTTCTCTGGTACGATTCAGTGTACGCGCGTAAGCTCGTTTATATTCCCAGAGAGTAACTTCGTGCCCGTTGTGATGAAGAAGAATAGCCAGTGTCGTTCCCCATCCACCGGCTCCAAGAACGGATATTCTCATTTAATTTTATTTCTTCTTAACGAATGAAATTTTACTCTCGCTTCCGGCTATCAACCGTTCTATATTCGCTCTATGTGTGAAGATTACTAGCAGGGCTATTCCAATGCAGAACGGCAAGATTGTATGATATCCGGGAATGTTGACGCCAAAGATGTTTTCCCTGATTATAAGGATCAAAGGAACCGAAATCGCGGCAGCTACCGAACCGAGTGAGATGTATCGGGAAAAAGAGACTACCAGTACAAATACACCAATGGCGACAAGCATATCGACAGTGATGATCATAAACAAGAAGCCGAGTGCTGTGGCAATTCCTTTACCGCCGCGGAATCCGGCAAAAACAGTCCATATGTGACCTATTACTGCCGCTACACCGCAGATGATCTGTATAAGTGTGAAATCGTCAAAAGGAGTAACATTATTAAAAGGCATACGATCGATGTACATTCTGGCGACAACTATAACGGCAAGGGCCCCTTTGCAAGTATCTAAGAGTATAGTAAGAATTCCCCATTTCCAGCCGAGAACTCTAAACACATTAGTTCCTCCGGCGTTTCCGCTGCCGTGATTCCTGATATCTATACCGCGAACTAATTTACTCACTATAATACTGGAGGGTATTGAACCGACCAAATACGCTAGAAAAACAACAAAAACTAAGTTTAACATTACTATCTGCCAAATTTTGATTCAAAATTAGAGAAAAAGTATTTTATAAACAAGCTACTAGTTTTTCCATTATTGGAACTATTATCGTAATGACTTTAACTAATGTTTAGTAGAAATAGAGGAAAAGATAAAGACCGAAGCGGAAGAGATAAATAACGAATGATCCCGATTCTCATAATCTCGAATCAGTCATGATAATAGTAGGCAGTATGGAGTAAGCAGTAGGCAGAAAGATCTGTCAATAATTACATTATCCTGTTAATCCCGATTTAAACCATCGGATGCAAAAAAACGCAAAGGGAGCGGCCAAGTCAAATATTCCAAATTTTTAGTTCCATTTTCGAATATTTCCATGCGCTATGCACTCTGCCCTATGCCGTTGTGTGAAAAGGAGGGGCGGATAATTATTGACTGTTTGAACCTAGATTAAGAGAATGATGAACTACCGAATCAGCAATTGGAATACACCCTACCAGAATACCTCGTATATGGTAAACTTTCATTATCTCTCCAAGAAATAAGTTTTTTGAATTGAATAATCGTTAGACCCTTTGGACAAGGTAATAGTTGTATGATGATTTTTCTGGAAAAGGTTCGGAATTAAAACCGATGATAAAAATATTAGAGTAAACGGGTGATGAAATCAAATAATTTGATATCATCCTGGTCTGTTACCTTGAAATTAAAAGAAGAGCCAACGACAATCTTGATATCGAACCCGGTATGGTGGACAAGCATCGACTCATCGGTTCCAATAAAATTTTCGCTATCTGCTTTTTGCATAGCATTGAGCAGAATCCCGTATCTGAAAACCTGAGGAGTCTGGACATAGTAGTATTCCTTCCTGTCTGCGTATGAAAGGATTTTATCATTACCTCTTATAAGTGTGTCTTTTGCTTTTAATGCAACTACAGCAGCGCCTGAAGAGTCGGCTGTCTCGATAACATTTTTTAAGACGTTTTGAGGTAACAAAGGGCGCACTGCATCGTGTACTACAATCAGGTCAATATCGTCAGCGGCGATTGATTTAAGAGCATTGATCACCGAATGCTGTCTTTCCTGGCCGCCTTCGACAATGTTAGTGATCTTAGTGAACGAATATCTTTGTTTTATTTCTTCAAGGAGATTAAAAAATTCTTTTTGTGCCGGGACAATAATCTCATCAATAAGATCGCATTTCTGGAAAATATCAATTGTGTAGGCGATTAATTCTTTACCGCGGAATTTAATATATTGTTTGGGAAGCGAATTGTTAATACGTTTTCCGATCCCCCCGGAGGGTATTATAGCATATACTTTCATTTAACGATCAATTTAATTCTAAACTCCAAATCCTGAATCCTAAAAAGGAAATCAAACCTGAATTTATTCAGGATTTAGGAATTGGCATTTAGCGGTTTAGAGAATAAGCATCCCGTCGCCGTAACTTAAGAAACGGTATCCGTCCTTTAAGGCTTTTTTATATGCCTTAATGATGAAATCATATCCGGCAAACGCAGCGGCAAGCATCAGGAGCGTCGATTCGGGCTGATGAAAATTTGTGATCAGCTTTTTGGTTATCTTAAAGTCGTATTGAGGAAAAATGAATTTATCCGTCCAGCCGAAGTTCGGTTTCGCGAATCCTTCCGCGGTGACGCTGCTTTCAAGAGCGCGGCACGTGCTGGTACCGACTACAAAGATATTTTTCTTTTCCAGCAAAGCTTTATTTATGACTTTAGCGGTTTCTTCCGGAACTTCAAAAAACTCGGAATCCATCTTATGTTTTGTGAGATCCTCAACTTCAACCGGTCTGAAGGTGCCAAGACCGATATGCAGTATTACCGGTACAATTTTCACACCTTGTTTCTCCGCCTTTTTGATAAGCGAGGGTGTAAAGTGAAGCCCGGCAGTCGGAGCGGCAACCGATCCGTCTATTTCGGCAAAGATAGTCTGATAATTCTCTTTATCGCCCGGCTCTGTATCTCTTTTAATATAAGGAGGAAGAGGTGTACGCCCTATTTTTTCAATAGCTTTGAAAATGTCGCCGGCATCCTCATTAAATCTGACGGTTCTTCCGCGTGAAGTTGTATTATCAATAACTTCGCACCAGAGTTTATCGTTAAAATAAATTCTGTTGCCGATTCTAACTTTACGCGCCGGATCAACAATCACATCCCAAATGTTTTCTTCTTTGTTAAGTTCACGCAGGACAAAAACCTCTATTTTGGCATTAGTTCGTTCTTTTTTACCGAAAAGTCTGGCCTGCATTACTTTTGTCTTATTAACAACTATCACATCTCCCTTATCCATGAAATCAAGAATATCCGCAAACGAACGCTGTTCAATCTCGCCGGTCGATCTGTGCAAAACCATAAGTTTCGCCTTATCGCGCGGAGAGACGGGATGTTTAGCAATCGAAGTCTTTGGCAAGTTGTATTTGAAATCAGATAACTTCATTTAATCTCCTAATGATGTTCTTTATTTTGTCATTCCTGACGCTCATGTTTGATCTATCTGTAATACTGCATTATCAGTTCAAAACCCCGATCCATTGCGGATCAAAACCGGGGCGGTCCCAAAAGCAATCTCATTTGTCGAACTTAGTACCCTTGTGACTTTGTGGCAATAAAAATCTTTTCATCTTCAACTAAATTACCAACATTTGCCACCAAGGGACTAGAACACAAAGAAAAATTATTCCTTTTTGAGACAGCCCCAGCGGGGAATGACAATTAATAACTTATTTCTTCCTTGCTGTTTTTTTTACAGTTTTTTTAACTACTTTCTTCACAACCTTCTTAACCGGTTTTTTTACTTTTGCTTTTCCTGCTTTAAGCTCTTTCACAGCAGCCTGCGCGGAAGCCAAACGGGCAATCGGAACTCGGAATGGTGAACAGCTTACATAATTCAATCCGATTTTATGGCAGAATTCAATGGATTTCGGTTCGCCGCCATGTTCACCGCAGATTCCAATCTTAAGATCCGGTCTAGTCGAACGGCCGCCTTCTACGGCGATTTGCATCAATTTACCGATCGCCGCCTGATCGATTGATTGAAACGGATCCTCCGGCAATATCTTCTTTTCGAGATATACCGGCAGGAATGATCCGATATCGTCGCGCGAGAAACCGAATCCCATCTGGGTTAAATCGTTCGTTCCGAATGAGAAAAATTGGGCAACTTCGGCAATCTTATCGGCGGTTAAAGCAGCGCGCGGAATTTCAATCATTGTTCCGGTCAAGTGAGCGATTTTCTTCAATCCGAATTTTGCGCACACTTCATCGTGGATCCTGTTAATTATAACATACTGATCTTTGATTTCGTTAACATGACAAGTAACCGGGATCATTATTTCAGGGAAAGGTTTCTTTCCCTCGGCCAATAATTCCGCGGTAGCCTCAAAAATAGCGCGGACCTGCATTTCGGTAATTTCAGGATATGTGATGCCGAGACGAACACCGCGGTGACCCATCATCGGGTTGCTTTCATGAAGCAATTCCGCACGTTCATTTAATTCTTCGAGTGAAATACCAAGACTCGCAGCGAGTTTTTCTCTCTCGTCGGTTCTGGTAGGAACGAATTCATGGAGTGGCGGGTCCAGGGTTCTGAAAGTGACCGGGTAACCGTCCATCGCTTCCATCGTTCCCTTAACATTGTCTTTGGCAAAGGGGAATAATTCATCGAGAGCGCTTCTTCTCTCATCAACTGTATTTGAACAGATCATTTTGCGGAGAAGGAAAAGAGGTGCTTCAGCATTCTTTCCGTAAAACATATGTTCGGTCCTGAATAAACCGATCCCTTCCGCTCCGAAAGCACGTGCTTTTGCGGCGTCTTCCGGTGTGTCGGCATTAGTTCTGACTTTTAATTTTCTGACCTGATCGCAAAGGCTCATAAATGCAACGAAGTCCGGATTCTCTTCCGCCGCCTTTATCATGGGAAGCTCACCCTGATAAACCGTACCCTTTGAACCGTTAAGTGTAAGCCAATCGCCTTCTTTAACTGTTACGCCGCCTACGGTGAAATATTTTTCGGGATAATTGATTTTTATTGAACCCGCGCCGACGATACAACACTTACCCCAGCCGCGAGCTACGAGTGCCGCGTGTGAAGTCATTCCTCCGCGTCCGGTAAGAATTGCCTCGGCAGATCTCATTCCTTCAATATCTTCAGGATTGGTCTCTTCACGAACGAGAATTACTTTTTTACCTTCTTTTGCCCAGGCTACTGCGTCGTTTGCGGAGAAAACAACCCGACCGGTTGCCCCGCCGGGTCCCGCCGGCAAACCTTTGGCTATGATTGATGATGTTTTTTCAACTGCAGGATCTATAATCGGGTGAAGAAGCTCGTCAAGCTGCGACGGCTGAACGCGCGAAACAGCGTCTTCTTTCGAAATTAGTCTTTCTTTATGCATATCGAGAGCCATCTTTACAGCAGCCGGTCCGTTTCTCTTTCCAACACGGCACTGCAGCATAAATAACCGACCTTCCTGAATTGTAAATTCGACGTCCAGCATATCATGATAATGATTTTCGAGTGTGTGCTGGATTTTATTCAACTGTTTGTATGTTACAGCCATAGCTGTCTCAAGAGAGGGGAGATGTTCGGTATGTTCGCTCTTGCCGACTTCGTTGATCGGGTTTGGAGTCCTGATACCAGCAACAACATCTTCGCCCTGGGCGTTGGGGAGCCATTCTCCGTAGAAATAATTCTGGCCTGTGGCGGGGTTACGTGTGAATGCAACACCCGTAGCAGAAGTATCACCCATATTTCCGAATACCATTGACTGAACGCTAACCGCAGTACCCCATTCATCCGGGATCCCTTCGAATTTTCTGTAAGAGATGGCGCGTCTGCCCATCCAACTCTGGAATACGGCCGCAACGGCACCCCACATCTGCTCGATCGGGCTTTCCGGGAACGGTACACCGAGAACTTCCAGAACCTTTGCTTTGTAAATCTCAATAAGTTCTTTAAGATCATCGGCTGTTAATTCGGTATCGGCCTTAACACCGCGTGACTGTTTCATTTTTTCCAATTCTTTTTCAAGTTGGTGCCTAACTCCCATTCCTTCTGCTGGTTCTATCCCGGCAGCTTTTTCCATAACTACATCCGAATACATCTGGATAAGACGACGGTGAGAATCATATACGAAACGGGCATTACCGGTCTTGGCGATTAATGCTTCGCGTGTAACGTTATTGAGACCAACGTTAAGAATTGTTTCCATCATACCCGGCATAGAAGCACGGGCGCCGGAACGGACCGAAACAAGCAACGGGTTCTTTGAATCGCCGAATTTTGCGCCCATTTCTTTTTCTACTTTTGCCAGGGCGTCTTTGACTTGTTTATCAAGCTCTTTGGGATACTTCTTGTTGTTCTTGTAATATGCCGTACAAACCTCAGTTGTAATTGTGAAGCCGGCGGGGACTGGTAAACCGATGTTAACCATTTCCGCAAGGTTGGCTCCTTTACCGCCAAGAAGTTCTTTCATCTCGGCCTTACCGTCAGCACGTTTCCCGCCGAAATAGTAAACATACTTTTTTGTTGCTTTAGCCATTTAACATTCCTCCGATTAAATATTGATCGTTGTGTCTATTATGTTAGTTAATTGATTGTAGAATTAGTTTATTAAACTTTTCCTGTTCATCGAGAGCGAGTTCGATTTTTAGGTAATAAATATCAATATCGTCGAGCTCTTTAGAATATTTATTGAATTTTACGGCATCTTTCTGGGTTGTAAGTACGGAATATGAATTCGTATCGTAAAATTTCTTTCTTATATCGTGCACTTCTTTCAACGAATAATTTTTATGATCCGGAAAGATCATTTTATTTGTAACATCAATATGATTTTTTTTAAGTGCGTCCAGAAACGATTCCGGCCGCGCGACTCCGCAAACGACCAACCCTTTTTGTCCTTGAAATTCCTTAAGATCGAAGAAATTTCTGGTTTTAACGTCGAAAATACCCTTCTCTTTATAATAACCGGTAAAAACCGATTTATTTCTGAAATACTTTTTCAATTCGGCCGGTAATTCCGCTTTCTCCGAAAACTTCCTGTTTATGATAATCTGATCGGCACGCTCCAGTGAATTAAAAGATTCACGCATAACGCCCAAAGGCAAAAGATTTTGCTCAAATTGTCCCACCTTTAACAGAAATTGTTGATCGAATATCACAATATCAATGTCTCTGTAAAGCCAACGGTGCTGAAAGGCATCATCAAGAATAATCGTATCTACCCCGGTCTCTCTTATCAACCGGGTTGCTCCTTCAACTCTCCGTTCCGCGACGGCAGCGGGAACTTTAAGCTCTTCACACATAAAATACATCTCATCTCCGCATTCGTCTACGGTGGTTTTCATGCTCTTTCCGTCGCTTACGGATACATATCCAAATGAACTTCTGCCGTAACCGCGGCTTAATAACCCTATATTCTTCCTTTTCAGCTTCAGCATCTCGGCCAGCATTTGAACAGCCGGAGTTTTTCCCGATCCCCCGACAGTAATATTCCCGACCGATATAACTTTCGCATCATTGAGACGGCTGATTTTAAAAAAACCCTTATCAAAGAACCAGTTTCTGGTTTTTGTTATTGCCAAGTAGACAAAAACCAGCGGGGATACTATTATTCTCAAGCATTTTAGCACAATTCAGCGGCTTTCTTTTGCAAATTATTCAGAAGATTTTCGCACTCTTCAATTATTCCGGAAATTTCATCGTTATTCAAACTAATATTTACCTGGATCGGTTCCGAATAACATACTACCGCTCTGGAAAAGGGGAGTGGTAGTATGAACCCATCCCAGCTTTTAAGAACTATTTTATTTTTAACCGCTATTCCGGTCAAAAAGAGGGATACCCCCGCTCGTTTGGCTGCAACCACGGTACCGGCCTTCATCTTAAATGCCGGGCCTCTCGGGCCGTCGGGCGTTATAGTCAGTACATAATTCTGTTTAAGAAGATTGACCATCAGGTCTAGCGCCTCATGTCCGCCTGTAGAACTTGATCCTCGGACTACGTGATAATTCCACCTGCTCAATACAGCGGCGAGAACATCACCGTCTTTACTGCGGCTGACCAGGGCCGCCGCGTTCTTATTGCGGTGGAGAAACCATCCCAGAAACATCGAGCCATGCCAAAATGCGGCGATAAAGTTTTTGTTTTCAGCCCGTAATTTTTTAACCTCGTCTCCGTGCACTATTACGATCCGCAAGGTTTTTAACAGAATATCGCAGAAAATGCTCGCAAACCGGATTCCAATATATCGAAGAACATTTTTTTGAAAATCGCTAAGTTTCATTCAATAACGCATAAATTGATTCTGCTGCTTTCCTGGAAGCCCCGGGCCCGCCTAGTATTTCTTTTAAACGGCCAAGCTTTGTTTTAATCGATGTATAACAAAAGTCATTTCCCAAAATTGACGAACTCTTTCGATAGATATTCTCGGAGTTCACGTCCTTTTGAATTAGCTCCTCAATTACCGCTTCACCAAGTAAAATATTTGCCATCGCGATATTATTAATTTTCACTACTTTCTTACCAAGCCAATATGTAAGGAAATTGGTGGAATAGACGACAACAAACGGAAGCTGGAAGTAACCCGCTTCAAGTGTTGAAGTCCCCGATTTAATAATTCCAAAGCGGGCATTGTTAAAAAGATCGTAAGTAGATCCCTTTATTACCGTAAAATTTCTTTTGTCGGTTAAGCGGTTAAAAATTGCCTCATCAATATTCCCGGCGCAAGCAACAACGATCTGCATGTTGAATTCCGAAGCAAGTTTTGTCGCTCCGTCGATTGAAGGAGGAAATATTTTTTTAATCTCGTGTTTCCTGCTGCCGGGGAGAATAAGAAGAATCTCTTTTTTCTTGTCCAGATTAAATTTGCGAAAAAGTTCATCTCTATCCAAAAAAATGTAACTGCTTATATGCTCCACCAGAGGGTGTCCGACAAATTCAACATCAACACCCGCAGATTTATAAAGCTTCTCTTCGAACTTAAATACAACAATCATTTTATCAATCAGCCGGCGAATTTTTTTTATTCGCCCGGTACCCCAAGCCCAAATCTGCGGGGCGATGTAGTAGATCAGTCTTTTGTGAAGTGTTTTTAACCTTCCCGCAATATTCAGGTTAAAGCCCGGATAGTCAATCAAAACAATAGTATTTATCTTCTCATTCTCTATCTTTTTGATTAATTCGCGCTTAACTTTAGTGATAAACGGCAGATGCTGCAGAACCTCAATGAAACCAAGAAAGGCCATCTGTTTAATATTATACTGAGCATCCATACCGGCGGCAATCATATTGTCTCCTCCAATTCCCGAAATCTCGATGGAAGGGTCGAGATTTTTTAACTCCCTGATTAAGCCTGCGCCGTGAATATCACCGGAAGCTTCTCCTGCGATTATCATTAATTTTTTATTCAACTCAGTATGAATCGTATTAATATTAAAATTACAATTATCAGAATTGCCTGAAGTGTTCTTTTTTCGGATCTTAATCCGGCGGCTCGATTTAATGCCGGCTGTTCTATTCCCGGATTTTGATATTTAGGTAAGGCCGGGATCAATTTCGGAACATTTCTCAAATAATGTTCAAAGCTTTCGCCGAACTTACCTTTCAGGAATGTCTCCTCCTCTCTTATTATTACAATGTATTGCCAGTAGAAAAAGAAGAGAGCTATTAACTGGAGAAAGGGGAAAAGGGCAAACGACATGATCCCAACTCCAAAATAAATCAGCATATTGCCGAGATAAAGAGGATTTCGCAAATAGCCATAAGGTCCGGAAACAACAAGGTAAGTCCCGCCGACTGAGTTGGTTGTTCTGGTTTCACTCCCGGCGTAACTTACACCCCATAATCTGAAAAATTCACCGAACAGAATCAGCCCGAATCCTATAAGAAGACTGGGCAGAGTTGCCTTCTGAAAAATCACCATCAGAAGGAGGAAGGGCAGAGGTGTGTAACTTCTGTATTTAAATATCTTTTCGGCGAAATTTGCCATTATTTATCCTTGAAGAAATACTTCTCTTCGCTTTAGTTCGGCTTGATGCCGTTTTCGCAGACGCTTTTTCTTTTTTAAAGAATCGATTTTATCGATTATATCATCGAATGTCGAAAATGGGAAATAAGTGATCCTATTGATCTCGCAGTAACGCAAAAGCGAATCTTTAGCGAAAATAAAATCGCAGAACTGAGCTGCGCAAACATCCGTTAGTCCGTCGCCTATATAAAATGTGTAATCCTCGTCTCCGCTGAAATGAAGCACATGATTGCGCTTGCAATTGGCGCAGCAGCTGCAGTCTTCATCACGGTATGGAAATGAAGGGATCAGGTTTTTGTCATGATCCACGGTAAGATGGTTGCAGTAAACTTCCGTATGGGCCAGTCCTTCCCGTTCAAAAAATCTTTTAATGTAATAGTCGAACCCGTCGCTAAGAATCCGGAGCTCGAAATTTTCACGTTCACAGAAGTCCGCAAATTTCACGAATCCCGGGTCAATCGTTATTTCATCTAAAAACGACTGGAATTTATCCTCGTTGAAATTGTTAACCGATTCGCAAAGCAATTCCCAAAGCTGCACTGAATTGATTTTTTTCTGCCTCCAGTAATCGATTGAACGCTGAACGGATTCAGGGTTCCCGAACCTTAAAAACATCGCTTCACCGAGATCCGGGTTCGAAATTGTTCCGTCAAAATCAGCGAAAAATTTATATGATTTATTATTGAGGTTCATAGTTTGATGGTATTTCTTCAAATCGGACCCCGACTAGTTTCGATACACCCTCTTCCTGCATTGTAACACCGTACATGGTTTCTGAAGCTTCCATCGTTCGCTTATTGTGTGTTACAATAATGAATTGGGTTTTTGTGCTGAATTCTTTAATTAATTTCGTGAAACGGTCAATATTGGCATCGTCGAGAGGAGCGTCAACTTCATCCAGAATGCAAAAGGGACTCGGTTTGACCAGATAAATCGCGAAAAGAAGAGCAGTTGCAGTGAGGGTTTTTTCACCCCCCGATAAGAGCTCGATTGAAGTCGGACGCTTACCTTTGGGTTTGGCCATAATTTCAATTTTTCCTTCCAGAGGATCGACCCCTTCCTCTAACGACAGGTCGGCCTCGTCACCGGGATCAAAGAGTGTTTGGAAAATTATAGTAAAATTCTGACGGATCTGATCAAAAGTGCCGAGAAAAAGTTTCTGAGCCGTATCGTTTATTTCATTTATTGTCTTTATAAGATCTTTTTCCGATTCCACGAGGTCGTCACGCTGTTTATGCAGAAATTCAAGCCGTTTATTTTCTTCTTCATATTCCGAATATGCGAGGAGATTAACCGGTCCGAGGCTTTTTATCTTTTCTTTCAATCGGTGAACTTCCTCGGTTACTTCCGCGAAATTAAATGTATCAAGGTCTCCGTACTGCTTAAGAACCATCTCTGTGGAATAGTTCTCCTTTATATGTTCGACGATATTTTCGAGCCGAAGGGTAATTTCATTTTCTTTTAATTCGAAGGAATGGACCATATCGGAAGCCGCTTGCCTTTCATTCCGGAGACTGTTTAATTCGTTTTCGAGTTTTGCTGCTTCGTCTTTGATAACTCTAAGTTTTTGATTTATTACCCCCTCATCGGCCAATAATACATGCTGGGTGGAATTAATCTCCTCCAGCTCGAATTTCGTTTCTTCAATAATGATTATAAGCGAATTCGTTTCTTCATCATTGTATTCAAGTTCATTCCTTCTCTTCTCTATTCCACCGGTTATAGTCGTGCGGTTGGCTTCGAGTCGTTTGATGGCATCCTTGTTATTGTCACTCTGACCTTTTAGCCGTTCCAGTTCCAGTTTTTTTCGATTCTGCTCGGTAACGAATGCGTTGAATTCATCCTCGAAGTTACTTGACTTCGCTTCATGTCCGGATACCTTGGCATCGAAAGAATCCTTTTTCATCGTTAATCGTGATAATTCTTCTCCGGATTCGATTATCTGATTGTCGAGAAGGTTTGCCCTTTCCGCTAGTTCACGAATTTCCTTCTGAGCCGATTCAATCTCCTCATTCCCTTTATTCTTTTCAAATTCAAGCTGTGAAATTTGTTTTTCAATATTGGAAATGTCGTTTGATATTAATTTCTCTCTGTCCGTGAGATTCTTTAAATCAATTTGAGAAATCTTTTCTTCTGTTTCGGATATAAGAGATTTCAGCTTAGCCAGGCTGTTTTCGTGTTTCGGGTAATCATTTTTAAGGTTCTCCAGTAATTGTCTTCTGCCGAAAACCGTTTCATCCTGCTTCGGCAGTGATCCCGCTTCAATGATTCCGTCGCTTTGGATGAAATCGCCTTCCAAAGTGGTGAAGTCAAATCCGGGATACTTGATGGTCAGTTCCAATGCGGTTTCAATTGTTTCCGCTACGGCAATTCTTGACAATGCCTGGTCAAAGTAAATCTTCCATGATTTATCAGCCTTTACGAAATCCTTTGCCCACCCCAGGAAACCGGCCTCTCGAGCGAGCTTCACGGCTTTTCTCTTCCTGCTTAAGGAATAGAGTTTCTCGATTATGGTTTTATTGGTTTCCTCCCCGGAACGGAGAAGATAGAAAGATGCTTTTCCGAGATCGTTTTTTCTTAAGTGCTCGACGGCACTCTGAAGATCCTTGGTGTTGTCAATCAGCAGATTGTTTAATACCGATTTGAGAGCCGCTTCAAGAGCAAAACGGAATTTTTCGTGTGCAGTCCCGACATCGGCAAAAATGCCCTTCTCATTCTTCGTCCAACCTTCATTCTCCATTAAGACCTTCGCGCCCTTTGAAATTCCTTCCAAATTGGAAAGGAGGGTTTGTATAAATTCGATCTTCTCTTTGAGTCCCGTCAGGAGTGTCTTCTTTTCGACTTCTTTTTGCTTGTATGAGTTGAGTTCATTTTCCAGTTCGGTTTTTTCTTTTTCACGCAGAGTAATAATAAGCCCTGCCTCGGTCAACTTTTTCTCAGCTGCCGTTTTCTCGACAGCCAGTTCTTCTATATAACCGACGGTTTTAGCGATTGTATTTGTAATGGTTTGAATTTTATTGTTCAATTTTTCGATGCCGGAATTATGAGCCGCGAGTTCCTTATTAAGATTTGCCGTATTGTTCTCAAACTCGGTAATTTTCTGCAGGATATTAAACCTTTCCTCGATAAGCTGTTTAAGCAACGCGCGTTCTTGTTCGAGTGATTCTTTCTTCCCGGAAAGGATGGTTTCGTTATTGGAAATCTCGCCGGTTTTATGGACGATTGCCGATTCAAGTGAATTAAGCTCGGTGAAACCTTTTTCTATATGTTCAATAGTTTCCTCAAGCTGATGCCCAAAATCCAGGATCTCCCTTTCGAGTCTTTCACGATTTCCGATCAGGGATTTCAACCTTTCTTCTGAAACCGAAATATTTTTCTGAGTTGTATGAAGCTGCTCCGTGTTGACGGAAAGATCCTTTCTTTTATTTTGGAGTTCGGCGTCAACAGCGTTGATTTCGGCTCTAAACCGGATCAACTCATTTTCAATTTGACGGATATCGAGATCAATTGTGTCCTTCTTCCGGGAATATTGGGCGATTTCTTCTGTGAGTGAATTCTTACGAAGGCTTAGGAGTGAATATTCACGTTCGGAAAGATCAATTTCTTTCTCACGGAGAATAGATTGGATCTGAGCGTATTGATCCGCGCGTTTGGCCTGACGCTCCAATGATCGAACGGATTTTTCAACCTCGGAAACGATATCGTTGACTCGTGTTAAATCTGATTTGACATCCTCTAGTTTTTTTAATGAGAATTTTCTGCGGAGTTTATATTTATTCACACCGGCAGCTTCTTCAAATAACTTTCTCCGTTCCTCGGTCTTGCTGCTCAGAATTGTCTCGATCATTTTTAACTCAATGACCGAATAAGCATTTGCTCCTATTCCGGTATCCAAGAATAAGTTCGTAATATCCTTAAGACGGCATAGGTTTTTGTTCAGGAGATATTCACTCTCACCCGAACGGAAGATTCTTCGAGTAATGGCTACTTCCGAGTAATCGGTCGGAAGAACTCCTTGATCGTTTACAAGAGTTAAAGATACTTCCGACATTCCCATCGGTTTCTTGTCGCGGGTTCCGTTAAAAATTACATTTTCCATCTTATCGCTTCTCAGCGTAGCCGTCTTCTGCTCGCCTAATACCCAGCGGATTGCATCAACAATATTAGTCTTTCCGCAACCGTTCGGGCCAACGATACCCGTAATACCGCGGTTAAAATTAATTACGGTTTTATTCGCGAACGATTTGAACCCGAATATCTCTAGCTTTGATAAAAACAAGTAGTAGCCTTAAAAAATCATCGATTTATATTGTTTAATTGAATTGGTGATATAGTAAATAGTGGAACTACTGAGCTGAAATTTTATTATTAATCCGCCGACAGTGACGAGAATAATTAACAACGTGTAAAAATAGACAATAAATGGCCTGAGATCGAAAATCACATATATCCCCTTGAGCAAGCGTTGAATGTTCCAGACAAAAAAAAGAATGAAAAGTGCAAGAAGAAGCATGTTGAAGCTCCCGTTTCCCAGAAGTCTGTAAAGGATCAGTTCAAGTGGCAGAAGCAGTGTGTAAGGAAGGAATGCCCAAACTACACTATAGAAGATGTTTGACAGTTCTACGCGGGTCCTAATGAAAAAAGAGGCGCACTTGATTATTAAACTTAATAAGGAAAACTTGATTATCAGAATAATGATAACGATTAGAAAACAAGTCTGCGGATTCCAGCAAAGATAGATGAATGATTTCATCAGTGCAGCCGAACCAAAGGCGAGTAAAATTTTATCAGCAAGAATATTCGCCTTGAAGTAAAACAGAATAATCGTTATTAAAAGAGACAGCGCTCCGGCTTCGATAAACATCATAATTACCGTATGGATACCGGATAATATTCTGTGATCCCTGATGTCGGCAAAAAAATTATAAGGCCTTAATAAGGCACGGGAACAGTCCTCTCTGAATTTCTTTTTTGTGTTGATAAGAACGGCCAATAAAACGGCAAGAAAAAGTGAGATCAAGATAAAGATAATCGGACTATCGTCTTTTTTAGATCCGATCGGAATTGTTACTCTCGCATCGTTGTTTAACTTTGAGAATAAAATCCTATAAGTGATATCGTTTAGATTCCTTGAGTAATCGAGAATCCCGAAAGTATAAAGACCGTTATCGGCATATCCCGAATATAATGAAGGAAATGCTCCTTTGTATTCGAATAACGAATTAATAATAAAGCCGGAATATTTGAACCGCGAGGAAAAATTTAAAAAATCCTCAAGATACTTCGCTTGGGCTTCAGCAGAGTTTTTGGTAAGGTAGCCGTTTGAATTCCCTTTGTAATTCGGGTAAGTTATTTCGCTTATGAAAAGCGAGGAATTTCCAATCACTTCAACGGCTTTAGGCAATTCTTCTTTAATATGTTCGATCCCCGGCGAGAAAAGCTCTATCCCGTAAAAATCGAGATCTTCTATCGCGGTTTTCGGAACTCCTGAAAATGATGCGTACGAGAAGAAGTTTCTTTCCTTTGTTATCTTACTCAGTTGTGCTATAAAATTTGAAGTTACTGTCGAATTGGGCAGATATGAGCTTCCTGCGCCGATCATCAGCGCGTTTGAGAATCTTGAATAATTTGCCGAGAATTCATTGAGAGAAGCCTTTGCCCGGGTTTCAAAGTCTTTGCTCTGCAAAATCTCCTCAGGTACTGAATTTATGGGCAGCTCGATCAGTACGAGCAGACCTAATTCCTGGCACAATTTCAACGCGTAAGGGTTTGGAAACATTTTTGCGAATCTGACAACATTAAAACCAGTTGCTTTGATTAAAGAAAGATCATCCCGGATTTGCTCGTAAGAATTAATCTTTCTAAGATCTGTCTCGTTAAGAAAGTACGTTGTACCTTTGAACTCAAAGCGATTCCCGTTTAGAAACAACTCGGAGTCTTTTTTTGTAATCTGAAAGAAAGAAAATTGCCGGACGGTTTTATCAATTACTTGACCATCGGAAACGATGGAGATTTCGCATAAATAATAATTCGGCGTCTCGGGCGACCAAAGTTGCGGGTTAATAACTTCAAGTTGAACGTTGAATTCCTTAACCTCGGAATTTATTGATTCAAGATAATCTCCCTTTGACTGCGGAGTTGCCGATCCTTCCGCATAAATATTAATTCTCAAGTAAAAATTCTTTTCGGTGCTGCCCTGATATGATTTCCTCGAAAACGAAGAGTTCTCAACGTTTAATTCAAAACTTATATTTGCTTTTGATAGCGATTGATCAAGTTCTGAGACAGGGTTCGCTACGGCTATATGAAGCATCGGGATTGTTTTGATATAAACATCACGGATAATTCCACTCTTAACGCTAGGGAAAAGGTACCTTTGAAGAACAGGGATCGAATTCTCACTGTCGAGTTTCCCGGATACCTTAACGGTTATGGTATTATTCTCGTTTTCCTTAAGAATATCGTTCGGTAAACCGATTTCGAAAGGATATGCTCCTCCGATATGCTTATAAATATTATATCCGTTTACACTGATTTCACATGAATAATTAAGACCTAAAAACCCTAGTCTGGTTTGCCGGTTCTTTATTTGATCGCTTGTGAAAACAATCTGTTTCTCAAAGACCAATGACTCTTTACCCTCAAATATAGCCGGTAAAGAGACTGAGACTCTCGTCTGCGGATCAGATTCGTAATAAACATTCCAATCGGTATTTAATATTGAAACATCCCTTAACTCATTTTTATCAAAAAATTGATTATCAAATACGCCTTCTTTATTAGGAGGCAACGGAGTTATCCTGATTTGAGCAAAAAGAAGGTTTTGAATTAATAATGAAAGGATGAGAAGGTGTTGAATCAAATTAGTCATAATACCGAATATTTTTCAAAAAAACATACAAATATACGAAATCAAACAGGGGGGTATCAATAAAATTACAAAAAATATGGGCCCATTTTGAGCCCATTTCGAGGTGTAAGGATCTAAAGCCGCATATTATGCCGCTTCCACAATTTTGATGAATGAATCGGCCTTCAGACAAGCTCCGCCGACTAATGCCCCATCGATATCAGATTGTGAAAGAAGATCGCTGGCGTTATCCGCTTTAACAGAACCGCCGTATTGTATTACCAACTGATCAGCAAAACTTTGTGAGAGTTGTCCCGCAATTAACCCCCGTATAAACTGATGAACTTCCTGAGCTTGCCGGGGGGTGGCATTTCTCCCGGTCCCGATCGCCCAAACCGGTTCGTATGCTACAATTAATTCGGCCAAATCAGTCCCGCTAAGACCTTCAAGTCCGTTACTTATTTGTTTCTCAATCACTTTAAATGTGATTCCGCCTTCACGCTCTTCGAGGGTCTCTCCAATGCAAAAGATCGGTTTTAATCCATGTTTAACGGCTGTTTTAATTTTCTTGTTGATTACCTGGTCCGATTCGCCGAAAATTGTTCTGCGCTCGGAGTGACCAAGTATTACAAATTCGCAGCCGACACTCTTCAGCATCGAAGGGGAAATTTCACCCGTAAAGGCTCCATTCTCTTCGAAATACATGTTTTGTGCCCCTAATTTAATAGATGAGTCTTTAATCAGGGCTGACGCAGTATCGAGATTTGTAAAAGGAGGACAAACAATTACTGATGCATTCAGATTCTTGTTCCTGATTTCATTCTTGAGTTCGGAAATCAGAGCAACGGTGTCGTTCATGTCCATATTCATTTTCCAATTTCCGGCAATTACTTTCTTACGCATATCTATTCCTTTAATGGTTAATTACAACAAATCGTCAGTTGACAGCTTCGACTCTCCTAATGCCGGGCACTTCCCGCATCAGCGCGCGCTCAACTCCGGCACGCAATGTCATCTGCGACATGGGGCAATCGCTGCATGCTCCGGTCAGTTTCACCTCTACAATACCTTCGGAAGAAACATTTACAAGCTGCACGTCACCGCCATCAGCTTTTAAATAAGGTCTTATCGTTTCTAATGCCTTTTCCACTCTATCTATCAAAGTATCGTTCATTCCATTCTCCTTCAATCCGTACTTGGGAGTTTAATAAACATGTAATATTCGACTACAAAAATAAGGGATTATATTTACTTGATGAAATTAAATAAACTATTCTTTTTTAATCCCGCCTCGCGTACCCCTTCGGCAGGCTCAGGGTAAGCGCTTCGGCGGGACAAGAGGAAACGGGGTTAATTCCCCGCCGCATGCGGCGTGTAATAATAAAGTACCAAATTTGATACCCCGCAGCTGCGTGGCTATGCCACTCTGCGGCGGGGAATTTCATTCTTCTATCGAAATTTCGATTTCGGGCAAATTAGACGAGGAATTATTCCTGCTGATCTGAGCAGCCACATTCTTGCTGATCTCAATAATTTTATTGGCTAGTTCTGAATCGGGCTGATCAAAAACGACCGGTTTTCCCAAATCTCCCCCTTCACGAATCATCTGGTTGATTGGAATTGCCCCAAGAAGGGGAATCGATAATTCCGCGGCCAGCTTTTGCCCGCCCCCCGTGCCAAAAATATCATACCGGTTGCCGGTATCCGGTGCGATGAAATAACTCATATTTTCAACAATTCCAAGAATGGGAACATTTACCCGCTGAAACATTCTTACAGCCTTTCTTACATCTATTATCGAAACATCCTGAGGAGTAGTCACAATAATCGCACCCGTTAATGGTATTGTTTGGACCAAAGTAAGCTGAATATCGCCTGTTCCCGGAGGAAGGTCGAAAAAAAGATAATCGAGCTGATCCCAGATTACGTCACCCATAAACTGTTTTATAGCCCCGCTTGCCATTGGCCCACGCCATATTACCGGCGAATCCTCTTCGATTAAAAACCCGATCGACATAATTTTCAAACCGAAGTTTTCGATAGGAATCATTTTTGATGTTGCGGTATCCTGATAAATCCTGGGTTTATTGTTAATTCCGAGCATCATCGGCACGCTGGGGCCGTATATATCCGCATCAATTAAACCGACCTTCGCACCTCCAAGCGCCAAGGAAACCGCAAGGTTAACAGCTACCGTGCTTTTTCCTACACCCCCCTTACCGCTTGCCACCGCAATTGTATTTTTTACACCCGGAAGAAATTCATTCATTTTCGTGTTTTTATTGAAAGCTATGTCGTTCTCAATTTTAACCATTATCACTCCCAAAGTTGGTTCCCAAATTAATAATTTTCGACTTCTTCATTATGATAAACATTTGTAGGGCAGGATCGGTTTCTTATTGGATGAAGAAAATATTATACTGGCAAAACGACCGTTAATTCTGTAAGCTCGCAAAATCAGGGAATCAAAGTTTTGAACGGCGTGTAGTAACATTTCGAAGCGACAAAGGTTAATTCTGTAAGCTCGCAAAATCAGGGAATCAAAGGGCTAAAAGACAATTAGATCAGCATTTTCTCGCGGAGGGTACTCTCGGGATTTTTAATTACTTCGCTCATTAAATATTCCTGATGGCTCAGAACCTCTTCCGTATAAACAGGGCGATTCAGCCTGTAAATACCGTCCGGCAGAAGTATCCGTCCCTGAACATTGTCTTCAAGACATGTTTGAAGAATCGTATTTTTCAGAAATTCTTTTAATTCGTCGTCTTTAATTGGGAATGCGACCTCTACGCGCCGGTCCAGATTTCGCTGCATGAAATCGGCGCTGCTGCAGTAAATTTCCTCTTTACCGGCATTGTAAAAGTAATAGATTCTTGAATGTTCCAGAAATCTTCCTACAATGCTTAATACGCGAATATTCTCGCTCAGTCCCGGCTGCTGCGGAACCAAACAACAGATACCTCTGATTATCAGATCTATTTTTACACCTTTATTCGAGGCTTCGTACATCGCCGAAATCAGTACCGGATCTGTCAGGGCGTTCATCTTAAATAGAAGATATCCTTTTGCGCCGTTTCTGACATTCTTGATTTCCCTTTCAATCAATTCGAGAAATTTCTGACGCATGTTTACGGGAGCGACAAAGAGTTTTCTGAAAATTTTCTGCTCAGAATAGCCTGTAAGAAAATTGAATATTTCCGAAGTATCGGCACAGATATCCTCGTCACACGTAAAAAGCCCTATATCGGTATATATCTTTGAAGTGATTGTATTGTAATTACCGGTACTCATATGGACGTATCTTTTAACACCGTCGGCTTCCTTCCTGACCACAAGTGTCATTTTAGCATGCGTTTTAAGTCCGAGAAGCCCGTAGACTACATGAACGCCGGCTTTTTCAAGTTCACGGGCCCAGAAGATATTGTTTTCTTCATCGAAGCGCGCTTTCAGTTCCACTAAAACAGCGACTTGTTTTTTTCTTTCGGCCGCTTCAATCAAGTACTTGATAATAGGTGAGTTTTCACCAACCCTGTATAGAGTCTGTTTTATCGCGAGTACTTCCGGATCAAGTGAAGCCTGCTTAATAAAATCTATAACCGGGTTAAATGAATGATACGGGTGCGCCAAAAGTATATCTTTATGCTTGATTAAATTGAAGATACTCTCTTCCTCTTCAAATACTGCCGGTGTAACAGGGTGAAATGACTTTTCCTTCAAGTGCGGTAATTGAAGATCACTTAACATCAGAACGTCGCTTAATCCAAGGGATCCGTCGATAATATGCACATCCTCTTTGGTTATTTCAAGATTTTCAACGAGTGTATCAATCATATAATCGGGCATCTGTTTTTCTACTTCAAGTCTTACCACGGAACCGAATTTTCTTTGTCTTATGTTTTCTTCGATTAATCGGAGAAGGTCGTCAGCTTCATCTTCCTGAATTTCGAGGTCGGTATCTCTGGTAATTCTAAAACGAAAAGCTTCCAGAACTTCGAGGCCGGGGAAAAGAAATTTCATATTTGCTTTGATCACATCGCCGATCCATACGTATTTTACGTATGAATTTCCGTTTCCGTTATGTTGTTTGGATTTTACAATTGTATCGACACGAAGAAATCTGGGAAGAATGCTGGGTACTTTAACGCGGGCAAAATGTTTTTCACCGCTTGGTTTTTTTACCAGCAGCGCAAAACTTAAACTAAGATTGGAAATGTACGGGAAAGGTCTTCCGGGATCAAATGCCAAAGGCGTCAGGATGGGATAAACCTCTTTTATGAAATATTGATTAAGCGTTTCTTTTTCTTCCCTGCTTAAATCATCGAGGCTCGCGATGAATATTTTATTCTCTTTCAGTTCGGGAATTATTCGCACGCGCCAGTAATCATAAATCTGCTTTAACATCGGCAGAATGATTGCCTCTATGTTCTTTAGCTGTTCCTGGGGTGTTAACCCGTCGATTGAAAGATCAATAACTTTTGCTTTTATCTGTTCTTTGATTCCGGCGATGCGGATCATGTAGAATTCATCGAGGTTGGAGAAGAATATTGAAATAAATTTGACCCGATCCAAGAGTGGAAGGTCGGGGTTTATTGCCTCTTCGAGAACCCTTCTGTTGAATTCGAGCCAGCTCAGGTCCCGATTGAAAAAATTCTCCTGCTTTAGATACTTTTGAAGATTTTCCTTTGTAATGCGCATACGACCAGATCAGATAATCAAAAAAAGAATATAATGCTTTAAAATGAAAATTACTCTTAAAAACCGATCTCCGTATTTTATTTGAATGTTCGGGCCGAAGTGAATTTTTCCAGATCGTATTTTATTTCCTTGGAGGGGATTCCCAGTCTCTTAATTTTAACCTTCGCTTTTTTGAAGAACTTCTCAGCCAGCGTATCGTGATAATCGGAAAAAATAACTACCGCCCTGATTCCGGCCGTAATTAATCCTTTTGCGCAGTTCGTACAGGGCATATTTGTTACATATGCCGTAGCATCGCGTGTGCTTATGCCGTGAGATGAACATTGCAGAATAGCATTCATTTCCGCGTGAATTGTTCTGACGCAATGATTATCGACGAGCATGCATCCGGCGTCCTCGCAATGATCATCGCCCGGAATCGAACCGTTATATCCGGTAGAAAGTATCTGTTTTTGTTTGACCAGAACACAGCCGCAGTGCATCCGGGGACAGGTCGCGCGTTCAGAGACTAACATAGCCACTTTGAGGAAATATTGATCCCATGAAGGTCGTTTCTTTCTGGTTTTGCTCATAATTATCCTTGCTGATTCCCTTTAAGGACTATTTTAAAAGTGGTTCCTTCATTTAGAATGGAATTGGCAACGAATATTCTGCCGTTGTGATAATCTTCAATTATCCTTTTGCTTAGACTTAATCCGAGTCCCCATCCTCTCCTTTTGGTTGAATACCCGGGCCGGAAAATATCTTTCCATCGTCGATATTCGATTCCCTTGCCGTTATCCGTTATTTCAATTTCGATATTCTTTTTGCCTGCGGATATAAGAAAACTGATTTTCCCGTTTTTATGCTCAATGGCATCGAGTGCGTTTTTTATCAGATTCTCAATAACCCATTCGAAGAGTTCGGAATTGAGATCGGTTTTAAGGTCCTTAATGCCTTCAACCGTTATACTTACATTTTTACCGAGGTGAGGAAGACGGCGCTGGAAGTAATTGGTTACCCGCATGATTACATCATAAGGTGATTCGGATTGAAGTTCCGGGTTTGAACCTATTTTGGAGAAACGCTTTGTTATTTTGTTCAACCGCATGAGGTCGCTATCGATCTCTTCCGCGGTATCTAGAACCTTATCCGGATTATTATAGTTTATCCTGAGCATCTCATTCCAACCCATCAAACTGGAGATAGGAGTCCCGAGTTGATGCGCCGTCTCTTTTGACATTCCCACCCATATATTCCCCTGCTCGCTTCTTTTTATATAACTGAAACTTGCATAGGCAAGTATAATGAACAAAATTGCAAATGCAATCTGGAGATAAGGATAATACCGCAGTCTCTGAACGATATCGGAGTCACCGTAATAAATTTTTTGGATTACCAGCCCTTCGCCCGGTGTTTTAACTTCTATGGGCGAATGCTCTTTGCCCAATTCCTTGACTTTATCCTGGAGTATCTTTTTATATTCGCCCTGCGCTGTCTTCGGGTCAAAATAGATATTCTTGTATCCCGTGCCTTGAGCAGTTGAAATTACATTACCGGTTGAATCGGTTAAAATGAGCGGGAAATCGATACGCTGGATAATCTGGAAAATGAACGTGAGATCCGAGTCGTCGTTTTTTGTGTTAACGATACTCACTATGCTGCTTGCATATAATTTTACTATTTCTTTTTCTCTATCCTGCAGGCTGGTAACAAGATTTTGCGTGTAATAAAGAGTACCGAATGCGATTGCGGCTCCGATGACCACGAGCGCGAGTTTAAGATTCATCGTATTAGGTCGACCAAATAATTTCATCTTACTCACCTCGCCTCATTTCCCGCGTAAAATTTACAAAATTGATTCCGCCAATAAAACGAAAGAAGGGGTAAACGAGAAATTATAACTCGATGATTTGGTTTCGGTCCGCGCCGACACCGATCATCCTGATTTTAAATCCGCTCTGCTTGGCTATAAACTCCAAGTAATCTTTCGCTTCGGCAGGGAGCTGATCGTAACTTGTAATAGTGGAAAGTTCTCTCTTCCAGCCCTTCAGGGTTTCATAGACGGGTTTAACTTCCGACATCAGATTAACGGAAGTCGGATATGACTTCAGTCTTTTTCCGCTCAACTCATAACCTACGCATACTTTGATTTCATCGAAATGACTAAGAACATCCAACTTGGTTACAGCCGCACTGTCAATTCCGTTAATCATACTCGAATAAGAGACGAGGAACGCATCGTACCATCCGCATCTTCTTGGCCGCCCGGTCGTGGCTCCGAATTCTGCGCCTATGGTTCTTAGTTTCTCGCCATCCTCGTCGAGGAGTTCGGTCGGGAACGGGCCTAAACCTACTCGTGTGGTATAAGCTTTTACGACTCCTATTACCGAACTGATTTTCGTCGGCGGTATGCCCGATCCGGTAACGGCTCCGCCGGAAGTCGGACTCGATGACGTAACATAAGGGTATGTCCCGTGATCCACATCCAGAAGCGCGCCTTGAGCACCCTCGAGCAGAATCGACTTACCGTTACTTATTGCTTCCGATAGGAACAGGGGAGTGTCCGTTATATACCGGCCTAAATCCTCGATGAATGCCGAATATTCTTTTATGATCTTTTCAACGTCAAGTCCTGCCCGATTATATAATTTCTCCAAAAGATTATTCTTTTCCTGAACATTGAATCTGATTTTTTCGGCGAGAATATTTTTATCAAGCAGATCGGCAAATCTGATCCCTCTCCTATCGTATTTATCGATATAGCATGGACCAATCCCTCTGCCGGTTGTTCCGATTTTAGAAGCGCCGCTTTCATTTATCGAATCAAGAATTTTATGGTACGGCATGATGAGATGGGCATTTTGGCTTATTAAGAGCCTTCCTTTTACGCTTATTCCGAGGTTTTCAAGTTGTTTTATTTCATTAAGAAGCGCCTCCGGATCAACTACAACTCCGTTTCCAATAACACAAATGACGCTTTTTCTTAAAATTCCCGATGGAACCAGGTGGAGTATGAATTGGCTTTCACCTGCACGTACTGTATGTCCGGCGTTGGCTCCGCCCTGATAGCGGACGACTATATCAAATTTTTCGCTCAGAATATCGACTATTTTGCCTTTCCCCTCATCACCCCACTGACTTCCTACTATAATAGTAACACTCATTAAATCCTCGAAAATTAGATACGGAAGGGAGATAAAAACTCCGGCCGAAGTACGCCGGAGTCATGAAAAATGAAACTATTAAACAGATGATAAATCAATTGAAACTTTTTACAGCTTCTTCTACAGAAGTATAATGTTCAAAAATAGTAATCAGTTTAGTGATAACTAAAAGACTTTCTATCTTTTCGGTCGCGTTTGCCAATTTGAGACTTCCGCCGCCGTTTTTCAAGGTTGTATATCCGCTGATCAGCATACCAAGGCCCGAGCTGTTCATAAACTTTGTTTCCGCCAGATCCAGTATTACATTCCTCTTTCCTTCATCAATCAGTTTATGGAGGGTATCGCTGAATTCCTGGGCTTCCGGACCGCCCATAACATTGCCTTTTAACTCAATTACTACTGCATTATAATGCTCGATAGTTTTAATCTTCATATATTCTCCTGAATTTGTTTATTAATTTATATCGCATTTTTTTTTTATGCAATGAAGAAATAAAATTAAAGTCAGATGATTGGATATAGTTGTGCACAAATATTTATATTGGTGGCTAAATTATTGAATCCTCGAGTAAAAAGAAAGTTCTTTAATTATCAATAATAATTTATGAAGGGCTAGAAAAATCCAATATTATAAGGAACAATCTAAAACAATCACCGTCTAAACCTATGGATCTAACGAAGGATCAGGAGCTTTTTGAATTTAACGAAACAAGGGAGGAAAAGGACGAGGATTTCGTTCTGATACGCACTTTTATTGAGGGAAATGAGTCGACTTTCCGGACTCTGGTAATCAAACATAAGGAGAAGGTGCGAAATCTGGTCTTTATTACATTGGGCGATGCGGAATTTGTTGATGATATCTCTCAGGATGTATTTATAAGCGTATATCATAAATTGAGTGAATTCCGATTCGAATCCAAATTTACTACATGGCTCTACAGGATTACGGTTAATAAATGCCGGGATTATCTCAGAAAGAAAAGAGTCAGATCAATTTTTGTTCCGATTAAAGATAGCGACACTGATTACGGTACGGGTCCATTTTCGGAAAATGTCGATATTCCGCATCTTGTTCGATCGGCAATAGATCGTCTTCCGGAGAAACTTAAAATACCGCTTGTATTGAGGGATATTGAGGGTTTGAGTTACAAGGAAATAGCGGATAATCTGGGAACTGAAGTCGGTACAATAAAATCAAGAATCTTCCGGGCCCGTGAGAGCTTAAAAATAATTCTTGAACCATATCAAAAGGAATTGAGAGCATAACAAGATGGAAGGTAATCTTTCAAAAAATATTATGAACGCGGATTCCATCAAAAAATTCTTACCTTATATTTTCCTTCTCCTATTAACGTTAGTACTTATGTTTTTTTTCAAACATCACAAACAGGAAATCAGCCGGATGCTTGAGGAAGGGAAAAATAATATAGTCTCATTCTATACCTCTAATTTAAAGCCGCTTTTTACACAGACTCAAATTTCCGAGGAGGACTTGTTCAATTTTGCCCTTTATAAAAGCCTGCCCCTGGATAAAGACAAGAATAAGGTTCTGGTCCTGAGCAACGATAATCTGGGAAACAGGGAATATGTCATTAAGTCGGCTATGTTCAATCCTGCTACCGGAAATTATGAAACTTTCTCAAGATATTTCGGTCTTACCAAACATGAGAAAGAAAAAGCCGACTCGATTTTGAACTCGTATAAGAAGGAAGTCTATGCTTCCGTTTTTATAAATGATAAGAATACGTTTGCCGTTAACCCGAAAATAAGTGAGCTGCAACAGGCAATGCTCGCCGATATAATCTCATTTGCTCAGAGGATCGACAAACGAAAAGCGGAAGAAATGTTCCACCAGTCTTTTTCAGGATACGATAATCAGAAGATGGCAAGTTTGATTTCTTCTGCGAGAAGGAAACCGGAGGATGAGTTTATTCTTATCACACCCGATACTGTCGCGCGTACTCGGTTCAGCTGGAACAATCAGAATTTCAACAAGCAGCTCGAGGAGTTCGAGAAGCATCGGTCAAAAGCAGAGAATAATATCGATTTTAAGATCCATTTTAATCCGGAGGCAGAAGATGCGGAACATGCTCTGCCTAAGAATTTTAAGTTTTCGCTCGATTCAAATATGCTTAAAGTGGTATTACCGATGGATGCCGGCAAAATCGCTAAAATGGTAGGTGATTCGATTCGGACTAAACTGAACGAAGTCGCTCAGAATCTGAAAAATCTCTCAGTCGACCTGAAAAAAAAGGGAACCAAAAGAGAAAATATAACGCAACCGGCTCTTTCGGGTATCCCGGTGATTGTTGATCCTTATGAATTGGTTAGCAAGACTTTTGAGGCTCTTTCCAAATCGGATTTTAAGGATTTACAAAAATTGGGAATGAGATTTGATTCACTCGCACGCCTCCATAATCATAAAGGGGCCGACTCGCTAAGACGGCAGATCAGACGGGAAGTGGAATCGTATAAAAAGAATTTGAAAAATGGTATCCGCAAATCTGGGGCCGATTCTTCAAATAACCAATGAGTTTGTCACTTTCAATAATATATCCCGATCAATGATGCGTAAAAAATTACTTAAAATTGCTCAGAGCAGGGGATTGGAAAACGCAATTCTTTTCTCGATTCTCCTTTTTCTTTTCAATATTATCTTCCCAATTCACGACTCTTCAATTCTTTCGATAATCAGCGAGATCCTGGTCTTTTGTACTATCTATTTCCTTTATCACTATGTCTATAACTTTCTTGGAATGAGAGCCGACTCGCCTCTTACCCTGGTACTGAATGCGGGGATACTTGCGGCTCTGCTGTTTTTTATCATTTCGGTTACGAATTCCATTTTCAGCAGCGGGAATGATAAGGGAGGACTAAACTTTTTCAATTCATTCTTCTCAATACTCGTCTTTTTTGTATTCATCGGGGCAATCGTATATATATTCTCTTCATTTCGCGAATTATTCTTCCTTCGTCAGAAAAAAGATACCCGAACCTACTTTAATACAATGCTCGTTTTCTTCGCATTCAGTTTTTTCTCCAATATACTGATCAAATTTGACTCCTCGCTCGATTATCCGCGCGATGCCTTTTATGTAGTAACAATTGTTTTGATCTGCCTCAATTCGCTGAGGGTTGCATGGATCGCTTTCTTAACAAAGAAACAAAAATACTACCTGCTCGGAATTTCAGTTATTCTTTCACTTCTATTCGGTGTGACATCAGCAATCTCCTCTAATGCGAATGTTATGAAACAACTTTTGTCGTCATTTTCACCGGGACTTCAGACCATCTTCAGCCTGGTAATGATCTATGGTACTATTTATTACGGTATAATCTTTTTCACAACTCTTTTTCATCTTCCTACCGCCGAAGCATTCGACAGGAAGGCGGATGAAGTATCTTCATTAATGGATCTTACAAATCTGATTACTCAGGTATTCGATTTTAAGGAACTTGCCGATACGATCACTAATATCACTACACGCGTATGCAACTCGGAGTCCGCCTGGCTCATAACAAAAAATGACGAGGGGATTGAACTTAATTCCGTGAATAAAATAGGCTACATCGCGGCAGATAAAATTTCGCACCAATTATTGGACGAAGAAGAAAACGATTTTGAATCGATTGTAATCATCAATACCGAACAGCTCGTTAAACTGCAGATCGAAGATCAGACTTTTCGCTCGATTGCAATTGCCCCTCTGAAAGTGCATAATAAAATCGACGGATATTTGTTTGCGGCGAGACGCAAGGAAAATCAATTCGACCTTGACGATAAAAAAGCGGTTAAAGTATTTGCCGATTATGCCGCCGTGGCTTTGGAAAACGCAAAACTGATTGAGGAATCGATAGAAAAAGAACGCCTTGAAAAAGAACTCGACGTTGCGCGCGATATTCAGCGAAAAATTCTACCGCGCATAATACCCGGTTCCGACCGTTTGGGTATTTCGGCCCTTTTCATTCCGGCGTTCGAAGTGGGCGGGGATTATTACGACTTCTTCCAACTTGACCGGAACCATCTCGGTTTCGTCATTGCTGACGTCGCCGGCAAAGGAATTTCCGCCGCGTTTATTATGTCCGAAGTCAAAGGTATATTCGAGTCGCTCTCCAGAATAATAACCGAACCACGCGACCTCTTTATTAAAGCCAACGATATCCTGAAGGAGAGCCTTGAAAAGAAAAGTTTTGTGACCGCGATTTACGGTATAATCGATAAGGAAAATGGCCTGCTTAAATTTTCGCGCGCCGGCCATCCGTGGATTATACTTTGCCGCGAAGGCAAGATAAGCAGACTCCAGCCCGCCGGAATCGGTTTGGGTCTCGATTATTCATCGGGTTTCGCAAATTCTATTAAAGATATGGAAATTCAGTTAAAGAATAATGATATTATAGTGTGTTATTCTGACGGAATTCCCGAAGCGGAGAATGCGGCTCAGGAAGAATTCGGTTATGAAAGGTTGGAGTCGCTCATTTCGGACAATCACGATAAAGACATCGACACCATATCGAAAGTAATTATGAAAGAATTGAGTCTGTTCTCAAAAGACCATTCTCAGCACGACGATATTACCCTGGTTATTTTTAGATGGAATCAAATTAATTAATAAATAAAACGGAGATATTTAATGGCGGATTTCAATGTCAACTTGCGGGGAGTCGGTCCCGTAAGTGTGATTGATGTAAAAGGGTATCTCGATGCCCATACCGCGCCGGAATTGGAGAATGTCTTCAATAAACTGCTCGACGACCAGCAGTTCAAGGTTGTTGTTAATTTCAACGATCTGAAGTACATCAGCAGCGCCGGCTTGGGTGTTTTTATGGCTTATGTCGAGACCATGAGGGAAAATTTGGGAGATATTAAATTTTCCAATATGAAAGAGAATGTGTTTAACATATTCGATCTCCTCGGTTTCCCTATCTTGTATGAATTTTACAAAGACGAAAATGAAGCTGTCGGCAAGTTTAATGATCTGGACAAGTCTTGAATTCCTCGAACAAAATATTTGAAAAAGAAATAGTCGTCAAAAGCACGACCGACAATCTTTCCGTCTTAAGAAGTTTCACAAGGTCGGCAGCCGAAGAAAGCGGTTTCTCCGATGAAACGGTAGGGAAGATTATATTAGCTGTTGACGAAGCTTGTACCAATATTATTAAGCACGCCTATAAGTATTCTCCGGACGGTGAAATAAAACTGAGCATCAAATCCGAGGACAATAAGTTTATAATTGCAATTACCGATGAGGGAAATCATTTCGATCCGAATAAAATTCCCGAACCGAATTTATCGGAATATTACAAACAAAGACGAATAGGCGGTTTGGGAATGTTTTTGATCAGGAAACTGATGGACGATGTTAAATACAGCACCCTTACCGGCAATAAAAACCAGGTAGTTTTAGTTAAGTATTTACCGCATTAGGTATGCATCAATTAGATAACAATGCGGCCCTTCGAAATTTATCTGCACTGGTTGATTTCAGCAACCTGATCAATTCTACGCTCGATCTGAATCTTACGCTCAATAACATTTTACTCACATGCTTCGGAAAATTTCATTCCACTAAAGGACTCGTGGCGCTCCTTAATGAAGATGGAATTTTTGAAGTTAAAATTTCGAAAGGAATCACCAAAGACACCCTTATCGAGTTTCCACGGATTACAAAATTCGATTATGAGTATAATGAGAATCTGGTTGAATTTATCAACCGTAAAAAATTTCCCATAATGCAGGAGATTAAATCGTCCGAGGGCTTGAAAGGAATTGTAATCCTCGGTCACAAACTTACCGGTAAACCTTATGAGCACGAGGATATCGATTTTCTGAAAACAATCCTCAATGTGGGCTCAACCGCGATAGAAAATTCCATATTTGTCGAGAAAATGAAAAAAGTAAACAGGGATCTCGACGCTAAGGTTAATCAGCTCAGCTCACTCTTTGATCTCAGCAAGGAATTCAGCGGTATACTGCAGATTGAAATGATTAGCCGGCTACTCGTTTATTCGCTGATTGGACAAATGCTTGTTTCCAAATATGCCGTTGTCTCTTTTGTAAATGGGGCGGTAAATCTGCTCGAAAACCGGTTTGAAGAATCACATCTTAAAGACGCGCTTAAACAGTGTAATTTGGAAAAATTCACCGGACCCCTCGGGCGGAATGCTTTAACCGGGAATTTTAAGATGTTTGCGGAATCAGGCGTCGATCTGATTGTGCCCATGCAAATAAAAAGTGAAACTAAAGGTCTCATTTTGCTGGGTAAGAGGAAAAACGATCTTCAGTACAGCAAATCCGATATCGAATTTGTCTCTTCACTCGGCGGTATGGCTATTATCTCAATTGAAAACGCGCGCCTCTTCAAAGAAACTTTGGAGAAACAACGTCTCGAAAAGGACCTTGAAACTGCCCGTAATATCCAGAATAATCTCCTTCCGAAATCTATTCCCATTCTCACAAATTTTGAAATTGCCGCATTTAATAAACCGGCTCGTATGGTCGGCGGAGACTATTATGATATAGTTAAACTTGATAATAACCGCCTTCTCTTTGCTATTGCCGATGTTTCCGGAAAAGGTGTTCCTGCAGCCCTTTTAATGGCAAATATTCAGGCCTTTTTAAAAACGATATGTAAAATGAACCTTTCCCTTTCTGACGCGACTAATCTGTTGAACGATCTTGTAGCGGAGAATACAACAATGGGAAGTTTTATAACATTCTTCTGGGGAATCATCGATAACAGTAAGCGGGAACTCACCTATGTTAATGCGGGTCATAACCCGCCGCTCCATATCCGCGACGGCCAAATCCAAAAATTGAAGAAAGGCGGTATGATTCTCGGAGTGATGCAAACCATGGTACCTTACGTTTCCGAAATAATTCAACTTGAACCGGAAGACGCAATTATTCTTTTCACCGACGGTATTACCGAAGCGATGAATGTAAATTGGGAGGAATATTCCGACGAACGTCTCGAAACTCTGTCACTCGAAAAATATCGGGAGGATTCTCAAAATATTCTTTCTCATATTAAAACAAGTGTTGAGGAGTTTACAAGAGGCGCAGAACAGTCTGACGATATAACTTGTCTGATTATTAAAACTAAATAACCAAATAAACATGATAAATAGTTTTAAAAAAATCTGGATAAAGAATCACTCGAAATTTATAGTTGCTACAACCGTGCTCTTTGCAGTCATCGGAATTGTTAACTTTTTTTTTATTTTTGATGTTACAGCCCAGTCGAACGATGAATGCCTCTGGGTTCAAAAACAGGTTAATCAGGATAGTATTGCTCTCTATTTCAGTAATGTTAAAGTCGGCGGGGTTACCTGGAATGCCGGAATCCGCGACGGCGATCAGCTACTGGCTATCGACGGCATCAGTACAAGAGATAATGCAATCGCCTCTAAAATTCTCGACCGGGTTCAGAAAGGGGATTATGCCACTTATTCGTGTCAGCGATTACATAAAACTTTTGAAGCCCACGTCCTTGTAAAAAAGCTGATTAATTTTGTAGGTCTTGCCCTGGCTCTCCTGTCGTTTCTCTGGCTGCTGGTCGGTTTTGTGGTCGTAATGGCAAAACCTGAGGGAAGAACCCAGCTTTTATTTTACAGGACCGGTCTCGCCGCGGAATTGTACTCCCTTGTAGCGCTCCTCTATAGAGGGACGAATGTCGCTAATCCGATCTTCGAAAACCGGCTGATTCTCGTTCTTGTCGATAACGCATGGACTTTTGGCGGTGCGGTTTTCCCGTTCCTGATGATCAAATTCTTCTGCATCTTTCCAAAAGAGAACTTCCTGATTAAAAAAAAATGGTTTAATCCTTTACTGATAACTATCTCGCTCTTCAATTTTTTCGTGATTACTGTTGTAAAGATCATGTATGTCTATTCAGGCCTTCATCCCGAACTTTATGAGTTTCTCTCAAGAATACTTAATTTTATTTTTATCGGCGGATTTATAACCGGTCTCGTGCTCCTGTTCATAAGTTACATCCACCTCGAAACCCGCCGTGAGCGGAACTCAATATTTGTGATTCTGGTCTCCTATCTCGTCGGCGTTATCGCGCTTTTATATACATTTACTCTGGCATCAACAATTGCCGGAGTTATTTTCAATAACCCGTTTTATTTCACGCCGATTTTTCTTATCGCGCTCCTCCCCCTGGCTTTCGGCTACGCAATTTTCCGTTACTCGCTGATGGATGTCAGCGAAGTGGTTCGCACAACGGTTTTCTACGGTGTTGCCACCGTAACAATTGCCGCGGTCTATTTTGTACTGATCTATTTATTAGGGCAAAGCATCAGTTCCGCAATCGGAACTGAATATCAGGGTGTTATCGCCGGCGCCGTGTTTGTACTTTCAGCCGTAATCTTTCAATCGACCAAGGACCGGTTTCAGAATTTCCTAACCCACAGGTTTTATCCCGAACAATTTTCCTTCCAAACCGGCCTTTCGAAATTCAGCAATGAGATAGCCAGTATCGTTGGCCTAGAAAATATTTTCGACTCAACTCTCGATCTGTTCGTGAATAGTTTGAAAATTAAAACCTACGGACTAATGTTGAAGAACGGTACGGGTGAATTCGAATTTGTCCGGAGACATAATATCTCGAATGAGGATTGGGTCTTTTCCGACAAGGATGACCAGATCGGGAATTACCAGGTTGAATGCAGCTCAATAGGTAAAAAAGTGATAATCGAAAGACAGGAATTCGAGAAAGTATTCGGAAGCGCCGGCAGTAAATTTATCGCCGAAGAAATTTATACCGCGGTTCCATTGTTTGCCAAACAGAGGGTGATCGGAATTATGCTTTTCGGTTTAAAACATTCCGGTTCCCAATTCTCGGGAAAAGATATCGACCTATTGACTGCCGTCGCGAGCCAGACGGCAATTTCGATCGAGAATGCGCGCCTCTATGAATCCGAATCCGAGAAGAAAAAATTGGAACGCGATCTCGAGAATGCCCGGAAAATACAGGAAACATTGCTCCCTAAGATATTCCCCAAAATCAGCGGTATAGAAATCGCCGGTAAAATGATTCCGGCGATGCATATCGGCGGCGACTATTTCGATCTTATAAAAGTCTCCAATAATAAACTCTTCGTCGTTATCGGCGACGTATCGGGCAAAGGATTAAGCGCATCGTTCTATATGTCGAAGCTCCAGACAATGGTTCGCCTCTATTGCACCGAGAATGTTTCTCCAAAAGAGGTGCTGGTTGAAGTCAATAAAAAGATTTATGATAATATTGAACGGAATTGGTTTATTACCGTCTCAATTGCCCTTTTCGATATTGAGAAAAAGAAGGTTTCATTCTGCCGCGCCGGCCATACTCCGTTGCTTCGGGTGGATGATGACGGAGTAAAATCATTTCAGCCCAGGGGAATCGGAGTCGGATTGGAAAGGGGAGAGATATTCCAATCATCACTCGAAGAAATTTCAATCCCGCTGCGCGATAAAGAGCTCTATTTTTTTTATACCGATGGGGTTACCGAGTTAATGAATGAGAAAAATGAATTTTTCGGTGTTGAAAGAACTTCTGAACTGCTCCTTAAGAACAGGGATCTAACATGCATTGCTCTCGAAGCGCTTCTACTGGGAGAACTGGATCAATTCCGCGGAAAAACAGAACAGTACGACGATATAACGATGGTTATTATAGGGATTAGGGATCAGGGGTTAGGGATTAGTAGTCAGTAGCCGGAATCATATAAAAGCGGATGAATCCAAATCCCTAATCCCTCAAGTCCTGACAAATTTACCCAATTAAATTAACTTATATATAATCACTCAATTAGAAAAACTATTATACCTGCTGCCGATACGATAGCAGATTTTGGAATTTAAATTGTTAGGCCATGTAAAAAAGGAGACTTCTATGGCGGAAAATAAAACCAAACCTACCGGCGATAGTGTGACTGCCTTTTTGAACAGGATCCAGAACCCTGAGTTGCGGGAGGATTGCTTTGTGATCCTCAAGATATAATTCAATTGCCACATGTCTATTTTAAAACAAAAAAGCCCCGTTCAACGGGGCTTTTTTGTCCAAATATTTAGTTCGATAATTAGAACTGTATCTTCTTGCCCGTGCGGTGAGCGTATTCGAGAACAAATGCGCTTGCTACGAAAACAGATGAATAAGTACCTGTGATCATACCTATGAAGAGGGCAAAAGCAAAACTTCTGAGAACCTCGCCGCCGAAAATCAAAAGAACAATAATTGAAATTATTACGGTGAATACTGTAATGATTGTACGGCTCATCGTTTTATTGATCGCGTGATTCATGTTCTCTTCAATCGAAAGTGTTTTATGAATCTTCATCTGCTCCCGTACCCTGTCAAAAACGATAACAGTATCGTTCGTCGAATAACCGACAAGTGTAAGGAATGCGGCCACTACGGTGATTGAAAATTCAAGATTGAGTCCTGGTATAACGCCGTAGAGCAGGGCGAAAATACCGAGAGTCAAAAGGACATCGTGGAAAAGAGCTATTACAGCACCGACCGCGAATTCAAATTTAAAACGGAAACCAAGGTAGATTAAAATCGCCACCAATGAGAGAATAACGGCAAGAACCGCATTCCGTTTTAACTCTTTTCCTACCTTGGGACCTACTTTATCCTCTTTCAAAACCTTGAACGGATTATCCTGGAATTTCTGCGTCAGGTTCTCTTTTATTACTTCGGAAATACCGTGTTTTACCACGACACCGGTATTTGTTGCCTCTGCACCCGCTTTTGAAGTCATATATCCCGCTTTAAACAAAGTATTGCTGATAACATCTGCGGTTTGAGCGTCGGGAAACGAGAATGTTGTTGAACTTACAGTCGAATCGGTAACTTTCTTTTGAACACCGGGATAAATATTGCCGATCAGGGTTTCAATTCTTGCTCGAACGCGGGGAAGTACTTCTTTCGGAATTTCCTGGATTTCAGTTCTTAGAAGGATTCCCGTTGAACCGCCGAATGTTTTAACTTCAACATTTCCCAGGCCGAGTTTATCAACTTCCGCTCTGATATTGGAAATTTCAACAGGTTTATCGAATTGCAAAGCAACTTCCGAACCGCCCTTGAAATCGATACCGAACTGAACGCCCTTTACTATTATACCTACCAAACCGAGAAGAAGTATAGCAGACGACACAAAATAAAATGTCGTGCGTTTTCCCATGAAGTCTATGTGTAAATTATCAAAAAGTCGCATCTATAATTATTCTCCTAAATTTTAACCAACATTAATTTTGTAGCCTTTAGAAACCATATAGTCGAAAATGACTCTTACGATTACCAGCTGGCTGAATAAGCTGACTACCAAACCGATCATAAGAGTCAAAGCGAATCCTTGAACCGGGCCGCTTCCGAACTGATACAGTATAAGGCCGGTAATGAAAGAGGTTATATGCGAGTCGAATATCGGCGCGAACGAGAGCTTGAATCCGCTGTCAACTGCGCCTTTCATTGTTTTTCCAAGTGCCATTTCCTCCCGGATTCTTTCATAAATGATAACATTTGCGTCGACTGCCATACCCATAGTTAAAACTATCCCGCCGATACCCGGGAGCGTCAGCGTAGCTCCGAATCCTGCAAGAATACCGAGCAAATTTAATATGGTAACCATTAATGCGACTACGGAGAATAAGCCTCCTTTTTTATAGTAAAAAGCCATGAACAGCGCGATAAATACAAATCCTAAAACCGATGAATTAAATCCCTGACTGATGGAATCCTGACCCAATGATGGTCCGACGGTTCTTTGTTCAAGAACATCTATAGGAGCCGGAAGAGCACCGGCTTTGAGTACAATCTCGAGAAGTTTTGCTTCTTCCATATTCGCGGAACCGGTAATTTGCGAGCTTCCGCTCGGAATCTTCGATTGAATAACCGGAGCGGAATAAACTACACCGTCAAGCACAATAGCGCATCTTTTATTAATGTTTGAACCGGTTATTCTTGCCCAATCGCGTGCGCCTTCCGAGTTCATTTGCATTGTAACAACAGGGGCGGAATTTGTCGGATCGATGTTGGCTTGAGCGTCAACAATTACACCGCCTGTGATTTCGGCGTCTTTATTGACCATATACATTCTGTAATAGTTCGTACCGTTCGCGTCTCTCTGGCCTTTTGCATCGTAAATAAACTCGATATTATCGGGTACGGCTTTTTTGATCTCCGGATTCTGCATAATCGCATTGATCTTCTCACGGTCGCCCTCTTTAACGTAGGCATCGGCACTCCTTCCCTGGTCGGCAAGCCGCGCTAGGGCGAAGAAAGGATGCTCTTTTGCAAACTGTTCCTCGGTCATTTTTTTCTGTTTTGATGTATCGGCTTTCGTCTCGTCTTTTTTACCTGAGAGTGAATCGAGTTTCGAAGTACCCGCAAGGGTCTCGTCGATCTTCTTCATAACATTGATTGCGAAGTCAGGATCTTTTACCAATTTGAATTCCAGAAGGGCTTGACCCTGAAGAAGTCTCTTTGCTTCCTCTTCGCGTGCAATACCGGGCAATTGAATAACAATTCTTCTTGATCCTTGTTTCTGAATGCTCGGTTCAGATACACCGTACTGATCAACCCTGTTCTGGATAATTTCCATAGCTCTGGCCACCGCGTCGGTTTCCTGCTGCTGGAGTTTACTGGAAATCGTGTTGTCGTCTTCGCGGATTGATCCGAAATACCTGCTCATCCGGATCCCCTTCTCTTTCATTTTGCGCGTAAGAATTGTAACTACGTTTTCCTCCGAGTTCTTCGACTCTTCTTCGGCAGCTTTGAGAAGCTGTTTGAACTGATCATCCGGATCCTTTGCCAGTTTCTCCAGAAGTTTTGCAGTGTTTACTTCCATCATGAGATACATGCCGCCCTGAAGATCAAGACCAAGCTTAATTCTTTTTTCTCTTGCGGACTTGTAAGACGGATTGTTGATAAGAATCGAATCTTTCTTTGCGGAAAGGATGTCGCTAAGTTCGGCATTCGAAACGTTCGGATGGCTCTTTCTCATATCGTTTCGCATCGATTCAACTTTAGCTGAGACTTCTTTATTGTTTAAATAATCCTTATAAGTAGGCCAGAGGAGGTAAAGACAGAGCGCCACTACGCCTACAATCAATATAATTCTGAATCTCAATTCTTTCATTAGATTTACAATTTTAGTTAATAAATTAGGTCGAATTTAGAGGATCAAATATAGAGGGTACCCTCTAAAAAGTCAATTTAGAGTCACATCTCCTTTATTTGTCCGAGCAAAAAAAAACCCCGATAAAATCGGGGTTTTCCTGATAGGGAAATGCTATTCCCTTACTACCCAAGTCTTGACAACTGCAGTTACGCTGGGGTGGAGGCGAACCTGCACACTGTAAATTCCCAGTGATTTAATTTGTTCGGTAACTTCGATTTTTCTTTTATCGATATCAAAGCCTTTTTCCTTAATGGAATCAGCGATCATCTGATTTGTAACGGATCCGAAAATCTTGTCTTCTTCACCGACTTTAACAGGAATGGTGATTGAGATCTTTTCAAGATCGGCGGCGAATTTCTGCGCTGCTTCCAGTTCTTTTACTTCTTTTTTCAGAATTTGCTTTTTCTCTTCTTCCAATGTTAATATATTTCCCTGAGTAGCCTGATAAGCTATTTGTCTCGGGATTAAATAATTCCTTGCATAACCGTCCTTGACGTTTACGATTTCGCCAACCTTACCGAGTTGATCGAAATTTTTTCTTAATATTACTTTCATCGCGTCACTCCTGATTACTTAACTGCTTCTGAAATAAACGGCAAAATTGCCAAATGACGGGCTCTTTTGATTGCTTGGACTAACTCTCGGTGATGTTTGGCCGTCAGTCCAGTTATTCTCCTAGGAATTATCTTACCCTGATCGGTAAGAAATTTTTGAAGCTGTTTTTGGTCCTTATAATCAATATAACCCTCAATAGTACGCTTAACCTTCTTGGTCTGCGTCTTCATATTGTTATTCCTAGTGTTCCTGGTGTTCCTTGTGTTTCTAGTGTTTCTCATGTTTCTCACGATTTATCCTTCATAAGGTCAGATTCCTCGTCGGTAAGGAATTTATCGAAAGAATTATCCTCGTAATCCGCTTCATCGGATTCGACGGCAATATCATCGCCGTTACCTTGAGATTTGCTGAATTTGTTTAAAAATTGAATTCTTTTGGCTTTTATTTCAACGATCGTTCTGTTTTTACCATCTTCTGTCTTAAAGGTTCTGCTTTGGAGCTCTCCATCGATGAGAACGGCACTTCCTTTTTTCAGACGGTCCCTGCAACTGTCGGCCAATTTATTCCAGGCGACTACCCCGACATAACAAACATCTTCCTGCCATTGATTACTGCTGTCTTTATAACGGCGATTAGCGGCAACATGGAAGTTGACGACAGGAGTATTGTTTGAAGTCTGTCTGAATACGGGATCTTTTGTTAGATTGCCCGCGACAATAACGCTATTGAGTTCAGGCATCTTAAGTTCAGCCATCGGTACCTCCGTTATCTCTAATTAGTTTACTTGAGTCTCTGTTGGTTTTGATTGAGCTTCTTCAGCTGCTGCCAATTCAGCTTTTGCAAGCTCTTTCTGTTTCGCAATAGCTTCTAACGCAAACTTATCGAGTACAATGGTCAGATAACGAATAACGTTTTCGTCTAATCTAAAATTGCGCTCCAGGATTGCTATCAGGTCGGTATTTGCCGCATATCTGAATATCGCGTAGTATCCGCTCTTGGCTTTCTTGATGGGGTATGCGAGTCTTTTTCTGCCCCACTTATCCAAATCGACGATCTCACCACCGTGTGTGGTGATGGTTTCTTGCATGCGGGCAATTGTCGCGTCAATTTGTTCATCTTCCAGTACTGCGTTTAGAATCACGACAGATTCGTAGATACGTTTAAGCATCTTTACTTTTCACCTCCCTATGGACATTAGGCCTTCCCGTCATTTGCAGGAAAGCAGGGTTCATAAAATAAGACGGTAAAAATAGGGTATTATTTATCGTTTCGCAATAAGAGTTTAAATAGAAGAACTTTAGGAAAGATCAATCCGGCCAGGTATTTCTTCCCCCTTTTTGTCGGTCGACGCTGCGTTCCTGCTGAAATAATCTAGCATGGCTTTATATCCGCCCTCAATAAATTCCTCGATCAAACCGGTTGTCAATTCAAATTTTTTTTTAAGGGAAACGAGTTCCTCTTTGCTTAATTTCCCTAAAACGAATCCGGCCATCTCTCCCTTTTCAAAGCTGCTGCCGATTCCAAATCTTAAACGGGGGAATTGATCTGTCCCGATATGATAGATTATCGATTTAATTCCGTTGTGCCCTCCGTCACTTCCGGATTTCCTGAGCCGCACCTGGCCAAGAAGGATATTCACATCGTCAACTACTACCAGGATCTCTTCAACCGGGATTTCATGGTAACGGAGAAAATCGAGAAGGGCCACTCCGCTTAAATTCATGTATGTAACCGGCTTGATCAAAAAAAAATCTGAAGACTCTAATTGGCCTTCAGAATAATAAAAATCGAATTTCGACGGATGGAACTCAAGATTATATTTCTCAGCAAAGAAATCAAGAATCAGAAAACCGATATTATGACGCGTTAATTCGTACTTCTTACCCGGGTTACCTAATCCAACTACAACACGCAACTTTAGATTATTCCTCCTCTTCGGTCGGTTTACCCTTGCTGATTACTTCGGGCTCGATTTTTTCTTCCTCGGGTAATCCTGCCGCCGGAACTGTCTCAACTACCGCTCTGGGGAGAACAACTGATACGATGATAACATCGTCGTTGTGCATAAATCTTATTTTTTCAAGCTTAAGATCTCTCACATGAATTGCATGACCTAATCCGATATCGGATATATCTATTGTAATATGTTCCGGAATATCGGCCGGCAAACATGAAATACGAAGTTTATGAAGGGCATACTGAACAATACCGCCTTCTTTAACGCCTTTGGCCTGACCTTCAAACAGAAGCGGAACATCGATCTCAATCTCCTGGTCGGCGGAAATTCCGAGGAGATCAAAATGAATTACTCTATCGGTAACCGGGTCGAATTGGACATTCTTAATAATCGATTTTAATTCATGCTCGCCCCCGTCGATTTTTAAATTGACAATGTGAGTTTCGGAAGTAAAAACGAGATGTTTAAGTGTACCTTCGGCAATATAAATGGGAATCGGTTCGGTTCCTTTTGTATAATAAATTCCCGGAATATTTCCGTTTTTTCTCAGCTGATTGACAACGCCTTGAGTGGAAAGTTCTCTCTTTTTCGCCTGTACTGTTATTTCTGACATTGATTGGTTATCTCCAAATGATTTACTAGCTAACTTTTATCTATTTCAAACAGCGAACTGATCGATTCATTCCGGTTCGAACGTATTATCGCTTCGGCTAATAATCCAGAGGCCGATCGAACCACAATTTTATCTCCGCAGTTCTCTTTTAACGGAATACTGTCCGTTACAAACAACTTGTCTATTTCGGAATCCTGAATCCTCATGGATGAATCGCCCGAAAGAACAGGGTGCGTGATGGCAACTGATATATTTTTGGCGCCTCTCGCTTTTAATACATTTACGGCTCCGATAATTGTGCCGCCTGTATCTATCAAATCATCCACAAGAAGGACATCTTTACCTTCTACATCCCCGATGAGATTCATTACCTCAACCTGATTCGGCTTTGACCTCCTTTTGTCAATGAGGACTAAACCGGCTTCAAGCCTCCTTGCGTAAGAACGTGCCAGTTTTATTCCCCCGATATCGGGAGATACTACAACAAAATTTTCCGAGTGATTCTTGAACAAACTTGTAAACACCGGCGAGGCATACAAGTGGTCAAAAGGAATATCAAAAAAACCCTGAATCTGAGCCGCGTGAAGGTCCATCGTAATAACCCTGTCGGCTCCGGCTACCGTAATTAAATTCGCCACAAGCTTCGCCGTTATCGATACTCTAGGCTGATCTTTACGGTCCTGCCTTGCGTAACCAAAATAAGGAAGAACTGCGGTGATCCTCGTTGCCGATGCCCTCTTTGCCGCGTCAAGCATGATCAACAGTTCCATCAGATTTTCTGCCGGGGGCTGTGTCGATTGAACAATAAACACATCCCGCCCTCTAATATTTTCCAAGAACTTGACCCAAATCTCACCATCGCTGAATATTCTTCTATCAATATTCCCAGACACCAAACCAAGATGACCGCAAATTTTTTGCGTCAGGTCTTTGCTGGATGAGCCGGAGAATATCAGCGGTTGCTGTTCCAAAGCTTATAAGGCCTTTGTGTTAAAAAATAGTTGCTAAATATAGGCAAATATGCGAGGCCTGTCAATATAACAGAATCGGAACCCGACTTCTGCGCCTTATTTGAGCCGTTTACTGAACAAAAAAATGATACATACGGTTAAAACAAAAAGAGCACTGAAATAAATCCAGATCGGGGTTTCTTTTAATTTAAACTGCCGGTATGTGGCCGTAATCATCTTACCCGAACCGATCTCTTCAAGTGAATATTTCCACGTCAGTTTGTTCTTCGAAATATCCGTCGCGTTATGACTCAGTATTTCACCCGGCAGGTAATAAACATATGTTATGGAAAAAGCTTTGTTCTCCATGCCGAACCCAGTCGCTATCGGCGGAATAAATTGGGAAAATATTTTCGTGTTCTTGGGTCCGTCTTTTATTGACAACGCGGAATTCTTGAATGCCCGGGTTGTATTCAGCGAGTCTAAACTGTTAAAAACAAACTCTGCCTTCGCATGAATGGTACTGTCGGAGTAATTCCTGTAAACTTCCACGTTTTTAATTGTGCTGTAATGTGAAGAAAATTCCTTATATACGGAATCTTTATTGAAAATTCCCAACTGTTCAACAAGAAGAGAATCACGGTTTGAAGTCCATCTCATCCAGTAATGAATGAACATGTTTCCGGAACCGTCAGTTTTAATTGTTGTTATCTGGGTATAATCCAGACAACTATTGAAAAAAAGAAGAAAAAAAGATAATGCGAATAATTTTCTGTACATGACTTTTTTTTTGAACAAATATGCGAAAAAAATGGTTAATTAAATAGAACTTAAACTAGTCTAAAAGTCCAGCCCGATTGAAATGTAATATACCGGAGGCGAAAAGGAATCCAAATTATATTTCCATGCTATATCGAGTCTCCATAGGAAAAGAAGATATAACCTGAACCCGAATCCGGTTCCGACAAGCAGATCCTGTGTGACCCTGACTCCTTGATCATTTGTTCCTAGTAGCTTAAGACTCTTCGTGTCGTTCCAGGCTGATCCGGCATCGATAAAGGCAACCCCGAGAATATTCTGGAAGAAAAGGGGTAATCCACCCGTTAAAAGATAACGGATGATCGGAATCCTTAATTCAAGATTTAAAAGCCCGTACTTACTTCCTATTTGTTCCGCATAATCGTAGCCTCGAAGGGGAAGTGCCGGCGTCAAAAACGCGAAATCGGATGCGCTCGAAATAGGTACATATCCTGTCGAGAAAGTTCTGTTTATCCAGTTCTCAGTGCCTCCAATAAAAAATTTCTGCGGATTGCCGCCCCCCGAAATTCCTCCCGAAAGCCGGAATACGAATCCGTTATCATAAAAAAAGCGGAAATAGTTCCTGTAATCAAAGACTAACGAAAGGAAACTCTGTGATTTTTTCACAAACCCCGGGTCTCCGAATGCCGTCAAAAAATAGCGAGTCCCCTCGATGGGCGATGTGTACCCCCATAAAACATTATCCTGTACAAAGCTGATCGAAGGTATCGTGAATGTGTTCTGATCGGAAGGAACCGTTATGTCGTCAAGATTCTCAGCGGTTACTCCCATAACGCTCAGGCTGAAATCAAACCGGTGAAACCGGTCAATAGGATAACTGGCCAGTCCCGAAAATGTAAAATTCGTAAACCTGTATAATTCGGTTCCGGCATCCGTGTCCCTGTATAAAAAACGGGCTGTGTGAAATGCCGCGAAACCAAGATTCAACCGGTCTTTCAAATAATAATAGGCCAATCCGTAATCGCTGTTTTTGATGTCGACCTGAAGACTAGTTTCGCCTATTAACCTGTGATTTCCAAGTACATCGCTGAATGATAATACCGTTGTCCCTAACAATCCGTAAAGTGTGCTGTACCCGGCGTTCGCATAAATCAGGTCGGGCGAGAAATTTATTTTGTAACGGTTAATAAGAAAATTGCCGTTCTTATCAAGCGTCTCATGAAAAAGTTCTTTCCTTCTTTCAATACGCGCACTGTCGCTTTC
>Ga0182021_10000360_pt1 | contig 47476 bp, 45 predicted proteins | sample 612E3MmetaG_FD_120493 | JGI IMG/M metagenome (GOLD analysis project Ga0182021, IMG submission 120493) | Permafrost microbial communities from Stordalen Mire, Sweden - 612E3M metaG (Illumina Assembly) | ecosystem: Environmental > Terrestrial > Soil > Wetlands > Permafrost | place: Sweden... | reverse complement strand
TTCATGTTGGAACTTCCAGTATCCACGTCAAGCGGGGAAACGCGCAACTCCGGCCGAGCGCAAGGGTTCGCTAAGAACGCGAAGAAAGGCTTGGACCACGGGGAGCACAGGGGATCACGGGGCAGAATCCTTCGGAGGCGAAGAGGAGAACGGTAAACACCTAAAAGGGGAGGGCGGGACCGAAGTCCCGCCCTTCTTTGGTTGTCTTGCTGATTGAAGTTACTTGCCGGTTCCCGCCAACGGGATAACCTGCGGGCTGTTCGCGGCGTTGTCGGTGATGGCGACGTTGCCGGTACGCAGGCCTACCTGGGAAGGAGTGAAGGTGACCTTGATGTAGCAGAAGGCACCTGCCGCTATGGAGCCCGTGCAGGGCTTCGTCACGGTCTTGAAGGTGAAGTCGCTGCCGGTGATCGCGAGGCTGCCGATGTTCAGCGTGGCGGTTCCAGTGTTGGTGAGAGTGACGGTCTTGGTGCCGCTGGTTCCCACCAGTTTCTTGCCCCACGTCAGCGAGGTCGGGACCAGAGTGACGACTGGTCCACCACTACCGGTCACGGTGAGGGACAGCGTGGTCTGATGATTCAAGCTGCCCGACACGCCGCTGACGGTCACGGTCGAAGCGCCGGTGGTAGCCGTGGCGCTTGCCGTCAAGGTCAACGTGCTGGTTGAAGTTGCGGGATTCGGACTGAACCCTGCCGTGACACCGCTGGGCAGACCGGAGGCGCTCAAGGTGACGCTGTCCGAGAAGCCGTTCAGTGGAACGACAGTGAGGGTGCTGGTGCCGCTGCTGCCCAGGCTGATGGTCAAGGTGTTGGGCACCGCGTTGAGGGTAAAGTCTGGAGTCCCGCCGCCGCAGGCGGTGAAAATGAAAGACCCGATATGGGTGCTCCAGTTGAACGTGCCGCTTGTTTTTTGGTACTGGTTGGTGTACCAGAACGTGCAATCGTCGCCGGGGTCAACCTGGAGCGCGGTGTAGTCCCCCCAACGGCTGAGCCCTGTGGTTTGTGATCCGGAGCCTTCCAGGATGCTGGCTTCACTCTGAAGTGTGCCCGAGGGATCACTGGGGACGCGGCCGCTGAAGCGAATGGCGGGATTGATGGTGCTGCTGGAAGCGCTGTAGCCGACGGCGATATCGTTCGACTTATCCATGGCCGCGCTGGCCATCCAGCGGTAGGTAGAGTCGGGAGCGAACGTTCCCTGCTGATTCAGGGTGACGGCGCCGCTCGGATCGAGAATCTCGTACCAGCGAATCGCCACTTGGCTGCCGCTGCCGACGGAGTGGTTGACGACTACTCTTTCGTGATCCGGGAACTTGCGATAGGCCATGCGGTACATGAGACGGTCGCCGAGGGTGTCCAAGGTCTGGGTGGTTCCCTTTTGTGGAACGCAGGTGCCGCCGTTTCCGCAGGCCAGGGTGGTGTTGGCCACGGCAATGGTCGTGGGTGAGGAGAGAGAGGCGGTGCCAGCGGTGAAGTCCAAGGTGAGCTTGCGGAGGAACAACTGACCGGGATTGTTGTTTTGCCAGGTGAGGAAAAGGCCAGGCGTCCCGTTGGTTGGAGGAGTTGGGCCATCGAGATCGGAAGGCAAATAGCCGCCCTCGGTGTTCGGCGTCAGGACGCAAAGTTGAGCAGCCGACGCATTTCCGGCCAGCATCTTGGTGCGATCAAAACCACAGAGGTCGGCGCCGTTAAAGGATTGGCCGTTCCTGAAGATGTTGTAAGTCGCCAGGTACGCGCTGTTGCTGGCGGTGGGCCACACCCCCAGTTTCGGATAGTCATTCAGGTTGAGGCCAAACGAGTAGGCATACAGAGTGTAGGCGCCGGTGGGATCGTTCGTCTTGGATACGGCGACGCACTGGGAGAAGGTGCCGGTGATGCCAATGTCGCTGATGACCCAGCGATCGGCCAGCCGATCGTAGTTCACGATGGGATCGCTCGCCCCGGCGGCGCAGTTTCCGCCCAGCGGAGCAAAGAAAGTCGTGAAGTTGGTCGGACCCGAGAGCAGGGTACCGCTCTTGTTGTAGACCGCCAGACGAACGTTCACAGTCTGCACGATGTGGTTGGGGCCGACGGCGAGATTGACATCGGAAGGAGCGAAACCCTGGGCTCCCACGCCATCGAAATGAAGGCCCTGGGTGGCAGAAACGAAAGGCCTGTTTTCCTTCTGCAAAACCGGGTCCGCTTTGGCGGGGCTGACGCCACCGCGAGACATCATGGGAATCGGCAGGGGCCGGGGGGCTTCCATTTCTTCCGAGGCGAGCTCGTCTTCAATGGGCAGCTGCGACAGAGGCCGCGAGACGGCGAAGGCAGAGGGATACTTGACGGTTGATTTCGTGCTGGCGTTCTGAGCGGAAGCCAGGGCTGCGGTCAGCGCAAGGCAACATGCGGCGAGTAGAAGCTTCGAGCACTTACTCACTGATTCCTCCTGGAGATGATCGGTTTTCTGTTTGTTTCCAGCCAATGGAAGGCAACGATTCGATTCCGAAAAGCTGTGTGCTTGAACTGGTGAACGAAGCTGGTTTATCCAACCCATCGAGGGGGCGGTGCATGGGGCTACTATCGTGCGTAGTATATCCACGAACGATGTGAAATTTCACCTGAAAAGAGGCGCGGGGCAGGCTTTTTGTTGAGGGTGTTGAGAGCGCTCCGAGCTGGATGCAGAGACTTGCGCTTTCGCTGAAAAGAAATGTACCGGGGCGATGAGGACAGCGGCGGCTAAGCTTGCTTACGGGCGCGGGCCATGGCTTCTCGCGCTTCGCGGTCGGCGGTGCGGCGGCGTTCGGTCTCGCGCTTGTCCCACTGCTGCTTGCCGCGGGCCAGCGCCATCTCAATCTTCGCCTTGCCGTTCTTGAAGTACATGCGGGTGGGAACCAGGGTCAGACCCTTTTGCCGCGTCTGGCTGGAAAGTTTGCGAATTTCTTCCTCGTGGACCAGGAGCTTGCGTGTCCGCAACGCAGCGTGGTTGGAGTAGCTGCCGTGTTCGTAAGGAGTGATATGGCAATTCAGCAGCCAGAGTTCTCCATCCTTGATCAGGCCGTAGGCTTCCTTGAGGTTGGCTTTGCCGGCGCGCACGGACTTGACTTCGGTTCCAGTCAAGACCAGTCCGGCCTCGAATTTTTCGAGCAAGAAATAGATGTGGCTGGCGTTCCTGTTGACAGCGGCGTCTTTCTCTCCCGAGGCGGTGGGCTGGCGCCGAGGATTCTTCTCCGCGTTCGGACGGGTCTGGTGGGTGGACTGTTTGGCCATCGCTGAGAAGAAAGTAACACGGGAGCGGGGGCAGGCTGCGGCTCGCAGGAGGCAGAAAACGCCCGGACGGGAAAACTGAGAGGCATTCCTGGCAACTGAGACCTGCCCCCCAGAGCCCTGAAGTACAAGGACCAATGAGTGTAAACACCTCGGCACCAATCACTTCGGGCGCAAGTTGATGCGATGCTATAATCCGATTTCCGGGTATTTTTCGCGCGATTTTCGGCTGCAGTCCGAGTCGTGGCTGGCGCAGTTTTTCGCGCTGTCTTGCCTCGGTGGATGTGGCTGTGGGCGAAAGAGATTTTTCTGAGGACCGTTTTGATGAGACGCCTGATCCCTCCGGCTTGGTTCTTCCTGCTCCTGGTTTGCCTTAGCGTGGCCGGCTTTGCCGGCACCGACGGGGCGAAGACTCTTTACGAAAAGGGAACGGATGCGGAAGCGCGGCAGAACTACGAACAGGCCTACGATTATTTCAAGCAGGCCTATGACCTCAAACCCAAGGACCTGAAGTATCGCGCGTCCTACGAACGGAACCGGTTCCTGGCGGCGGCTTCGCACGTGCATCGCGGGCAGTTGCTGCGGGACGCAGGCAAGCTCGACGAAGCGCTGGCGGAATTCCAGAAGGCGATTTCCATTGACGGCTCTTCGTTCATCGCGCAGCAGGAACTCCGGCGCACGCAGCAGATGCTCAAGGAAGGCCAGAATCCGCAACCCCAGGCCTCCGCCGCCGGATCCACGGCGTTACGAAGGCGTTTGGAGTCGGCGCAGGGCCCGGTGGAGTTGGCTCCCATTTCGAACGTTCCGATTACCCTCAAGCTCACCGAAGACACCAAGGTGATTTACGAGACAATCGGGAAACTGGCGGGGGTCAACGTGCTGTTCGATCCCGATTACACCGGGCGGCGGGTGCGGATCGAACTGAACGGCGTGACCCTGGAAGATGCGCTGGAAATCGTATCGTTCGAGACCAAGACCTTCTGGCGTCCGGTCACCCCCAACACCATTTTTGTCGCGCAAGACAATCCTGCAAAGCGGAAAGAGCTGGAACAAAACGTCATCAAAACCTTTTATCTTTCCAATCTTTCTCAGCCGACTGAGTTGCAGGATGTGGTAAACGCGATGCGCACGATTCTCGAGGTCAGCCGCATCCAGCAGTTGCCGTCGCAGGGTGCGATCGTGGTGCGCGGCACGCCGGACCAGATGGCGCTGGCGCAGAAGTTGATTGACGATCTCGACAAGGCCAAGCCGGAAGTGTTGATCGAAGTGGCGGTCATGCAGGTGAGCCGCGACAAGATGCGCAATCTCGGCATCAGCCCGCCCACCAGTACGACTGTGGCGCTGCAAAGCAACCTCACGCAGGCTCAGCCTGCGGGATCCACCCAGACCACACAGAGCACAGGGACGCCCAACACCATCAACCTGAACCGGCTGGCGAATCTGAACGCCACCGACTTCCAGGTCACGATTCCGCCGGCGACGGCGACGGCGCTGTTGAGCGACAGCACAACCAAACTCATCCAGAACCCGCAGATCCGCGCATTGGACGGCCAGAAGGCAACCTTGAAGATCGGCGACCGGGTGCCGGTGGCTACGGGATCGTTCCAGCCGGGCGTGGGCGGGGTGGGCATCAATCCGCTGGTGAATACCCAATTTCAATACCTTGATGTGGGCGTGAACATTGACATTACTCCGCGCGTGCATGCCGGACGGGAAGTCACTCTGAAGATGTCTCTCGACATTTCGGCGGTCACGTCCCACCAGAACATTGGTGGCATCGACCAGCCCGTCATCGGACAGCGCAAGATCGAACACGAAATTCGGCTCAAGGACGGCGAAGTCAATCTGCTGGGCGGCATCCTGGAAGACCAGGAGACGAAATCCTTGAGCGGGATCCCGGGCTTGGCCTCGATTCCAATCCTGAAGTATCTGTTCTCGCAGACCAATACCGAACACCGCGAGAATGAGATCGTGTTTGTGCTGATTCCGCATATCATCCGCGGACAGGACTACTCTCGATCGAATCTCGATATGCTCGACGTAGGCACGGCGAATGCGCTCGAGTTGCGACGGACGAGCCAGGTGGCTCCGGCGGCTTCGAGCCCGGCCGCGGCTCCATCGGCTCCGGCTCCGCAGACCCTTGCGCCACAAGCGCAGCGCCCGCAGGAGCAGAGTCCTCAAACTCAGGCTTTGCCCATGCAAGGTACGCCGCAGGCGCAACCACAGGCCGTCATTCCGCAGCCACAAATGCAGCCGTCGACGCCTGCACCGCAGAATGCGGCTCCGGAGGCGGGCGCCGGAACCGCGACGTTCCTGTTTGATCCTCCCTCCCTCACTCAGGCCAAGGGTTCGACCTTCGCGGTGAACGTGATGGTCTCGGGTGGGCAGAACGTGTATTCGGTGCCCATGCAGTTGAACTACGATCCGAACCAGTTGCAGGTCGTGAACGTGTCGAACGGCGGTTTCCTGTCGCAGGACGGCCAGGCGGTGGCGCTGGTGCATCGAGATGATTCGACGACGGGAACTCTGCAGATTACGGCTACGCGTCCACCGGGGGTGGGCGGTGTCTCCGGGCAGGGGGCGGTGATTACGCTTACATTCATGGCCAAGGCGCCCGGCCAGTCTTCTTTGACGATCACGCGCGGCGGGGCCCGGGATCCGGCCATGCAGCCCATTCCCATGAGCGGAGCGCAGGCATCTGTCAGCGTTCAGTGATGAGGCTGTTGCGAGTCCCGTTATGAGCCGATCCCTAAACACGCGGCAAGCGATCCGGGGCAACCCGCGCCGGCAGGGTGGTTTCACCCTGATTGAGCTGATCGTGGCGACCGCGATTGTAGTGATTCTGACCGGGCTGGCGGTTCCGCTGGCGCGGATCGCCGTTCAGCGCGAGCGCGAACGCGAACTCCGCTACGACTTGTGGATGATGCGCGATGCGATTGACCGCTACAAAGATGCTGCCGAGCTGGGCGGGTTTCAGACTAAGGTGGGCAGCGAGAAGTATCCGCCGGACCTGGAAACGCTGGTAACCGGGGTGGACGTCAGCGGAAAGAAGTTGAAGTTCCTGCGCAAGATTCCAGTGGATCCGATGACGGGCAAGGCGGAATGGGGCATGCGCTCCATGCAGGACGATGCGACCTCGGATTCCTGGGGTGGGCAGAACGTTTTTGACGTGTACACGAAATCGCAGGGCACCGCTCTGGACGATACGAAGTATAAGGACTGGTAGATGAGATTCAGGCGCAAGCCCGGCAATGGCGGTTTCACGCTGATCGAGATGGTGGTGGTGATCAGCCTGATCCTGATCTTGCTGTCGATCGCGCTGCCGATGTACAACCAGTCCATTATTCGCTCCAAGGAAGCCAAGCTGCGTTACAACGTGTCCAAACTCAACGAAATCATCCAGGCATATTCGCTCGACAAGAAGAAAGCGCCCCAGGCGCTAGACGATCTGGTGCAGGCGGGGTATTTCAAGTTCATTCCGGACGACATCACGGGCCGCAACGACACGTGGGTGACGGAGCCGGAAGATCCCCAGAATGCGTGGGATCAGAACGAAACTGGCATCGCGAGGGTGCATAGCGGTTCCGATGCGATGTCGAGCGAGGGCACGCCGTATTCGAGTTGGACGCACTAGGTCAGGAATGAAACCAGGGGCGGCAGGACGCAATCGCGGATTCACGCTGGTTGAAATGATGGTGGTGATCAGCATCATGCTGATCCTGTTGGCGGTGGCCATGCCCATCTACAGCCGGAGTGTTGTCCGGAAGCGGGAAGAGTCGCTGCGCCAGAACCTGGAAACGATGAATAAGGTGATCGTCCAGTACACCCTCGACAAGAAGAAGGCGCCCAAGTCGCTGGAAGATCTGAAACAGGCGCACTACCTGAAAGAAATTCCCGAGGACATCACCGGCCGCAACGACACCTGGGTGACCGACGAGGACGAGTCCACCATGGTGCCGGAGCAGACCGAAACGGGCGTGTCGGGCGTGCACAGCGGCTCGAATCAAACCGCCATCGACGGGACGGCGTATTCGAGCTGGTGAGGACCCAGGTCTCAGTAACCCAGGCCTCAGGTGTTGGGTCTCAGGAAAACCGGAGCGCAACGTCTCCAATCCCTAGGCAATGAAGCAGGAGACGGAGCGAGCTGCATCTCTACCGGTAATCAGAACTCCGACAACTCCTTCATCGCCCGGAACAGATCGCTGGCCTGAGGCAGAATGGCGTCTTCGAGGATTGGCTGGTAGGCGACGAAGGTGTCGGCGGCGGCCACGCGTTTGACGGGGGCGTCCAGGTGATGGAACAGCTTGTCGGCGATGCGGGCGGCGATTTCGGCGCCATATCCCCAGCTCAGGGAATCTTCGTAGGCGATCAGCGCGCGGTTGGTCTTCTTGACTGATGCCGCAATCGTCTCCCAATCGAACGGATTCAGTGTGCGCAGGTCGATGAGTTCAACGCTGATGTGGTGTTCGCGCTCCAGTTTCTGCGCTGCCTGCAATGCGCGGGGAACCACGGCGCCGTAGGTGATCACGGTCATGTTGGATCCCGGCTGAACAATCTTGGCTTTGCCGAACGGGACCATGTAGTCCGGACCGGGATAGGGTGCGCGGCCGTAGGTTTCGCGATACAGGCGCTTGTGCTCAAGGAAAAGGACCGGGTCATCGCAACGGATGGCGGTGCGCAGCAGGCCGGCGGCATCGAGCGCGTTGGAAGGGAAGACAACCCGCAGTCCGGGGATGTGTGTGAAGATGCTTTCGCCGCATTGGGAGTGATAAATCGCACCACCCGTGAGGTATCCACCGATGGCGACTCGGATCACCAGAGGCGATGAGAAGGCGTTGTTGGAGCGCCAGCGGATCAGGGGTAGTTCATCGCGAAGCTGGAGCATCGCGGGCCAGATGTAATCGAAGAACTGGATCTCGACTACCGGCTTGATTCCGCGCGTCGCCATGCCGGTGGCGCGGCCTACGATGTTGGCTTCGGCCAGCGGGGAATTGAAGACGCGGTCGGAACCGAATTCCATCTGCAGGCCTGCGGTGAGCTTGAAGACGCCGCCCTTGCCTTTGACCAGCTTTTGCTTGACGTATTCTTCACGGCTGGCGTCGGCCACGTCTTCGCCGAAGATCACAATGCGCTCGTCGCGGCGCATCTCGTCGCGGAGTGTGGCGTTAATCAGGTCCGCCATGGTTTTGGGCTGGGAAGCGGCGGAGCGCTTGCCGTCGGAGGTAGCCTCGGGAGCCGCAAAAGCGGGATGCGTGTCGAATTGCGCCGAGGTGGGATCGATATCGGGTGAGTAGACGTAGTTGTAAACGGTCTCGGGCTGAGGAGGCGCGGCTTCAAGGGCGCGGTCCGCATCCGCCTGAATCCCTTCCTCCACTTCTTTCTCGATCTTGTTGATTCCTTTTTCGTCGAGGATACCTTCGCGCAGCAGAAACATCTGCAGACGCGGGACGGGATCGCGAGCCGCATCCCGCTGGCGCTCGGAGTCGGGACGGTACAGACGCTCGTCGTCCGACAAGGAGTGAGAGTAGGGACGGATGACGTGTGCGTGCACGAACGCCGGACCGTTGCCCGCCCGACAGTGGTCCGCAGCGCGCTTGATGGCGGCGTAGGCGATGACTGGGTCGGTGCCGTCAATCTCTTCGAAATGGAAGCTGGGGAAATTGGCCACGAGGCGTGAAATATTTCCGCCCGGGGTTTGCGTTTCCACGGGGACGGAAATGGCGTACTCGTTATCCTGCACGCAAAACAGCACCGGGAGGCGGCGGTTAGAGGCGGTGTTCAGCGCTTCCCAGAACTCTCCCTCGCTGGTGGTGCCGTCGCCGAGCGAGACGTAGGTAACCTCTCCGGGATGGAACTGGACATCTTTGAACTGCCGGTAATCGCCTTCCACCTTGCGGGCGGAATTGGGGTGGCGGGTGAAATAACCTCCGCCTTCCGCGCACCCGACGGCTTGCAGAATCTGGGTCCCAGTGGGGGACGACTGGGTGACGATGTTCAGACGCTTGTAGGCCCAGTGGGAGGGCATCTGGCGGCCACCGGAGCTTGGGTCCTCGGCGGCGCCGACTGCCTGGAGAAGCATCTCGTAGGGGGTGGCGCCCAGCGCCAGGCAAAGCGCGCGGTCACGGTAATAGGGATAGAACCAGTCGTGGCCGGCTTTCAGGACAAAGCCCGCAGCCACGCCGATGGCCTCATGGCCAGCGCCGGAGATCTGGAAATAGATCTTCTGCTGGCGTTTGAGCAGGATCTCGCGGTCATCCACGCGCCGCGACATAAACATGATGCGGTAGGCGTCGATGAGTTGCTGGCTGGTCAGACCCTGATAGGTCTTGGACTTCTTTTTAATGTCGCTATCGTTCAGCTTGGGATCGACTTTGGTCGTGGCCATCCTGTTTCATCCACCCCGCGACGTGGTTTGCCGGGACTTATTGTAAACGGGCGGGAGGGAAACAGCTACGAGCTTCGAGCTGCGGGCCACGAGCGACCCTAAGACCAGCGACCTGACACCTGCTTCTCGTTTATTCTGAACATTCATGATTCGCTTCCTGCGCCAGTTTGATCCTCGGGCCATCCGGTTGCTGGTATTTGATCTGGATGGGACGCTGGTCGATTCCCGGCTGGACCTTATCCACTCGGTGAATGCCATGCTGCGCGAGGTGGGGCGACCGGAGCTTCCGGGAGAATTGATTGCGACGTACGTGGGCGATGGCGCTCCCATGCTGGTGCGGCGGGCGCTGGGCGATCCGAACGACGAGGCGTTCTTCCGGTCGGCACTGGAATACTTCCTTGGCTATTACCGCATTCACAAGCTCGACCATACCGTGGTCTATGCCGGGATTCCGGAGGCGCTGACTCGGATTGCCATGCCGCAGAATGGCGTGCAGAGGCTGATGGCTGTGTTGTCGAATAAGCCGGTGAATCCATCGCGGGATATCGTGCAGGCGTTAGGGCTGGGAGAGTTTTTTGTGCGCGTGTATGGCGGAAACAGCTTCACCACCAAGAAGCCTGATCCGCTGGGGGTGCAGACGATCCTGGAGGAGACTGGCGTGGGGGCTGCGGAGGCGCTGATGATCGGAGATTCGTCGATTGATGTTCTGACTGGGCGGAGTGCCGGGCTATGGACGTGCGGCGTGACGTATGGATTTGCCCCTCATACCCTGGAAGATGTGCCGCCGGATGTCGTGATTGAAAATCCTGGGGAACTGGCGGAGTTGTTTCGGTAAGGGCTGGGAGCGCCAACGCTACATCGGAACCTGCCGTTCTATTCCCAATTATCGCTTGATCCTGCTACCTTCAAGCCACTCCGAAAAATGAAGAGCAACCCTAACTCCTCAGATTTTACCCCCGCCGAACTGCGCAAGCTGCGCAGTTTGAAGACCCCGTACGGCATCCAGCGGTTGCTCGACGAACAGCCCTACCACCTCGCGGACAGCGCCTGGTCTCCGCGGCGGGTGCTGCGGGAAAATACTTCGCACTGCTATGAAGGGGCGCTGTTTGCGGCGGCGGCGCTGCGGGCGAATGGGTATCCGCCGCTGATTGTCGATTTGGAAGCCGAGCAGGATACCGACCATGTGATCGCGGTTTACCGGGTGGACGGGCATTGGGGCTCGATCGCCAAGTCGAACTACACCGGATGCCGGTATCGGGAGCCGGTTTACCGGTCGCTGCGGGAGTTGGCGCTCAGTTACTTTGAGGTGTATTTCAATCTGCGCGGGGAACGGACTTTGCGGACATTTTCACGTCCCGTTCACATGAAACGGTTCGATCACCTCGGATGGATGACGACCGACAAACCGGTGTGGTTTGTGGCGGAGTACCTGTTGACCATCTCGCACACTTCTTTGATTACGCCGGTGCAGGCGAAGCGGTTACATCGACTGGACAACCGGTCGTTCAGAGCGGGGTGTCTGGGGCGGGCGGAAAAGCGCTAATAACAGTTGCTGGTTCCAACCGTTCAGAGTTAGCAACCAGCAACCAGCAACTAGAAACAAGCAACTGATCCCTACACCACTTTGTACTCGATCTTGATCCCTCTCCGCCCGATCTCATCGAGGAAAGTCTCGGCCGGGACATCGCGCTCCTGCAATACGGCGCCGCGCTTTTCAATGGCGCCGGAGCACAGCATCTGGAGAACGATCGACGCCGGGAAGGCGGTGGTCCGCATCATGGCGCTCATATCGCTTTTGGGATCATAGTGGTCCACCATGGTGAACGAAGCTACGCGGCCCTTGAGCTTGCCGCCGAGCAGGCCTCGGACTCCGGGAGTCTTCACGAACTCGTGGGCTTCGAGGCGCATGAGGCAGACGTCCGGACCCTTGCCGGCAAATTTGCCTTCGAAAATCTTTAGCATCACCGCGCGCGGGGAAACGTCGGCGTTGCCTACGCGCATTGTTTCGTTCGAAAACAAGCCCAATTCCTTCAGTTCGCACAGAAGGTCGTAGTGTCCGGGATAGCGCAGGGTCTTCTCGAAGCACTCGCCCACCCGGCCTTCAAAACTCTCGGGCAGGGTTGAAGTGCCGCCGGAGGTGTGAAAGGCGACCAGGGGCGCGAAACCATCCATGTGAAACTCTTCCGGCTCCGTCAATGGTTCGAGCGTGGTCAGCTTGCCCTTGCGCAGGACGCGGGCCGGTTCGACGTATTCGTTCATCAATCCTTCGACGGAAAAAACCAGCTGGTAATGAAACGGCGGCATGGGTTTTTCGGGTAGACCGCCGACGTAGAGTTTGAGCGCGTCCGCGCGTCCGTCCAACCGGCGCACCAGTTCGCCTCCGAGAATCGAAGCCATGCCGGGCGATAGGCCGCAGTCGGGCGCGAGGGCCACTCCTGCTTTTTCGGCCTTTTTCGCCAGGGCGAGTTCTTGCCGAACGACGGTGTTGTTGCCGCCGAGATCGGCGAAGTGACATCCGGCGTCGATGGCCGCTTTCGCCAAGCCGAGATTGAGAAAGTAGGGAACAGCGGAGAGCGTGCCATCGTGCCCATTCATCACGCGGGCTGCGTGCTGCTGTTTGGAGGCGTCGAGTGGGACGGCGCGGACCTTCCGGGAGCGGGTCAGGCGATTTACGCGGATCGCAACCTCTTTCGCCCGCTTCACATCGCTGTCCGCCAGCGTGACGGAATCCACTTGACTCTGCATCGCCATGTCATACGCGGCTGCCGAGCCCATCATGCCTGAACCGATGACGAGTAGCTTCATGGTGCTCCTTGAGAATAGGTGTCAATTGTCGGGTCTCAGGTGTCAGGAAAAACATCGCAAGACATTTCCCGGAACCTGAGACTCGGGACTTGGAATGCTTGAAGAAGCAGACTATCGAAAAGCGGAAAGGCAGGAAGTGACGGGGCTCACAGCAGGTTAGGAGGGTGGTACACCGAGCAGTTTTCGGATTTCGGTTTCGAACACCGAAGGGTCGGTGGCTCCAATATGCCGGGACACGATTCTCCCTTCGCGGTCGATTGCGAAAGTGATAGGCAGCCCCAGGATGCCTCCATACTGCTCAGCGAGTTGCGGATTGCCCATCGCCACCGGGTAGTTCATCTTGAACCGCTGGCGGAAATCGCGCGCCAGTTGCTCGTCATCGTCCATGGAGATTCCGATGACCTGCAGTCCCTGGGGGCGGTATCGGTTCTGCATTTCCACGAAATGCGGAATCTCGGCCTTGCAGGGATCGCACCAAGTAGCCCAGAAGTCGAGCAGAACGACTTTGCCGCGATAGCCGGAGAGAGCCAACTTTTGCCCGGTGAGATCGGTGAGAGAGAAATCAGGCGCCGGATGCAACTGGAGGACGCGGTCACGGTTCGCGGTGGAAGGGTGCCGCAGCATGATCCAGGCGAGAAGCACGGCCGCGGCGGCGAGGATCAAGAGTGACTTTTTCATGGGGCCCATCTAATAGCGAACCTGAGCGGCTAAAGCCGGCGATTGTCTGCGGCATTTGCGGCACGACTGACGTCGTGCCCTCGCGAGCCGTGCTTCCTGAGTCGTGCCCTCCCGAAGGTCCGCCCACCGATAACTCTGTTCTATTCGCCCTTGGCGACGGGGTATCCCTTGTCTACCCAGTCGGCGCCAAAGTTGTTCGCGAGGTAGAGGACTTTCACGTTTGTGAACCCCATTTGTTGCAATGTCTCGTAGGGCGGATTCACGTTTGGGCAGTGGCTCCAGGGACAGCATCCGCAATAGAGCACAATCGCGGTGCTTTTCGGAAGGCCGCCCACTCGTCTGCGGAGATTCTGGATACCTTGCTCAGTGGAACCGGCGCCCAGGTATTCCGAGCCAGGAATGTGCGCCTGCAGGTAAAGCATGTGCGAGCCCACGTGGAACAGCAGTGGCTTGGCATGGGGATGCTGGAGCGCGCGCACCAACTCCTCGGACGTAAGCGTCTTCAGGCTGGTGCTGTCGGCCGCACGCGCACCTTGTAAACCGAACCCGCAGACCAATACCAGCGCGACCAGAATCCAGCGAGAATCGCGGAACACCTTCATGAGAATGACTCCTTCTCTCATTCTAGCCCGGGCTTTCTCGCACCCGTAACCTCGAAGGGGCAAATTTCGTTCATGCATTCTCAGTAGCTTGCGCGCCCGTTCAAGTACCTCCGTACCGTCTCTAGTACCTTAGTTACCCCAACCATGGTGACCGGGGCCTAAACCGGGGCGGGCCTACCACTAATAGTGTCAACCTGCTGTTATATCGCAAGATATAGACACATACTGCAACTCCGGTTTTCACCAATTCCAGAAAACCCCCATAAAACCCAACAAAACCGGGTGATTCACGTTGACGGGCCCGTGGTAGCGGTTGAGATATGCTCGGGACACCAAAATTCACTCGAACGCATTTGAATCGAGGACTTGGTTCTTCCAAATTTCCTCAGCGTTGCCGGGAAAGAAGGCGGTGCTGGGAAATGAATTCTGCGGAAGGGAAAAGCCATATGGCCGACTCGCGAGAAGTGATGAACATTCGCCAAGCTTCCCAGTATCTGGGAGTGAGTCCGGACACGCTTTACAAGTACGTGAACGAGCAAAAGATTCCCGCGTTCAAGTTGGGCAACCGCTGGCGCTTCAAGAAATCGAAGCTCGACCAGTGGATGGAAGAGAAGTCGATGGAGTTGGAACCGCGGGGCAAGAAGAAAGTGAAAGTGGCGGTGAAAGCCGCCGGGCAGCCGTAAAAAACCAGCCGGCCGGAAGCCGGCACGAGAGAAGGCGGGCACATGTTTGGATTCGGATCGAAGACGATTGTAGGTCTGGATGTGGGCTCCTCGAGCATCAAGGCGGTCGAACTGAGAAAGACCCGCCAGGGGATCGAGGTGGCGCACCTCGGCTTGGAACCGATTGCTCCCGATATCGTGGTGGACTCCATGATCGTGGACTCGGGCACGGTTTCCAGCGCTATCTCGAAACTGTTTGCCGATACCGAGATCAAGGCGAAGGCCGTGGCCACGGCGGTGAGCGGGCACTCCGTCATCGTGAAGAAAATCTCGTTGCCATCGATGAGCGATCAGGAACTGGCGGACACCATCCAGAAAGAAGCGGCGCAGCACATCCCCTTTGATCTGGCCGACGTCAATCTCGACTACCAGATCCTGACCGACGACGCGACCAGCCCGCAGATGGACGTACTTCTGGTGGCGGTCAAGAAAGACAAGATTCTGAACTACACCAACGTACTCTCGATGGCGGGCAAAACACCCGCTATCGTGGATATCGATGCGCTGGCCCTGCAGAACTGCTACGAGTACAACTACGAGCCCGCGCCTACGCAAGTGGTGGCGCTGCTCAACCTGGGCGCGAGCGTGATGAACATCAACATTGTGAAGGGCACGACCCCGCTGTTTCCGCGCGACGTCAGCATCGGCGGGCACCAGTACACCGATTCGCTGCAGAAGGAACTCGACCTCAGCTTCGACGATGCCGAGTCCCTGAAACTGGGGCGCAAGGTGGGCACGGTGCACGACGATGCCAAGGCGCCGATCCTGCAGCAGGTGACGGAAATCATCGTGCTCGAAATTCAGAAGACGTTTGACTTCTTCCGGGCCAGCGCGGCGGGCGAGCACATCGAGAAGATCTACCTGGCCGGCGGATCGGCCAAGGTCCCCGGTCTGGTGGAAGCGCTGCGGCAGGAGTTTTCCATGCCGGTGGAGTTGTTCAACCCGTTCCAGAAAGTGCTGGCTCCCATGGAGGGACCGGGCGCGGAACTGGTGGAACAGAATGCCGGACAGTTGGCAGTGGCGGTGGGCTTAGCCCTGAGGAGCTTTGAAAAGCTATGATCCGAATCAATCTGCTGGGTGCTCCGAAACCGAAAAGCGGCAAGAAGGGCTCGTCGGTCAGTATGCCGAGCATGGATGTCGGCAACATCGGCTCGCCGCTGCTGAAAGTGGCGGTGGTGCTGGTGATGTTCGGCCTGATCAACGCCGGGTACTGGTATCGTCTCGACCACGAAAAGAAGGCCATTGACGCCCAGATGCGGCTGGCGGAACAGAAGAACCGCGAACTGGCTGACATCAAGACGCGTTACCTGGAACGCCAGAGGCAGGCCGACGCCTACAAGCGGCGGGTGGACGTGATCGACAATCTGCGCTCCAACCAGACCGGCCCGGTGAACCTGCTGGCCATGATCGGCGAAACCGTGAACGGCACCGAAGCGGTCTGGCTGAACAGCCTGCAGGATCAGGGACCGAGCGTCGCCATCGACGGGATGGCACTCAGCACGGATGCGGTGGCCAACCTGATCAGCAATCTGAAAAAGACGGGCTACTTCCGCAACATCGAGATCAAGGAAAGCATTCAGGACGAGCAGGTCAAGGATATGCAGGCGTTTCAGTTCACCTTGACCTGTGAAAAGGCGAAGTCGTAAAGGCGGACGCTTATGAATCTGGGCGAATTGTCAGGTGGCAAGCTCTGGGCGGTACTGATGCTGGCGGCAGTCGTCGGCACGGGCGCCCTCTACTACACCGTCTTCAAGTCGCAACGCGACCAAAATGCGTCGGCCCAACAGGCGCTCCAGGCCAAGATGCGCGAGAACTCGGAACTGGAAGCGTACCGGCCGAAACTGGCCGACATGGAGCGCCAGCTCGCGAATCTCAAGCAGCAACTCGAGATCGAGCGGCGCATTGTGCCCGACGAGAAGGACGTGGACAACTTCATGCGCATGGTCAGCGCCGAAGCCCGCAAGTCGGGAGTCGAGATCCGGCGCTATACCTCGCGGCCAGTTTCCGCGCGGGACTTCTACACCGAGGTGCCGTTCGAGGTGGAGTTTGACGGCCCGTTTTACTCGATGCTGGGGTTCTTTGACCGGGTCGGCAAGCTGGAGCGCATCGTGAATGTCTCCAACCTGCTGGTGGCCTCGACCCGGAAACCGGCGGACGCGAAAGCGAAAAAGACGTATCAGTACGCGCCCAACGAGAGTGTAGTGGCGACCTGCGTTGCCACCACGTATTTCAGTCACGACATGGAACCGCCCAGCACAGCGGGTGGGAAGCCGGGACAACCGGCCAAGAACTAAGGGGGATACGATGAAGCGCACGACCGGCATTCTCGTTTGCATACTGGCCGCGGGCCTGGCTTGGGCACAGAACCCCCAGATCATCCAGAACACGCGCGCCAAGTTAGACGCCGTGCAGAAGAATACGACCGCGGCGTCGAATCAAGCCTTGGGGATTACCGCACCGGCCAGCCATCCAGCGGGCAGCGCGACCAGTCCGGCCGCGAAGCCAGCCAAGGCGCCGGTAGTGGCGGCGCAGGCAAAGTCGACGGCGCCCGCCCAGGTAAAACAGACGGCCAGCGTGAAGCCGGTCAAGGCTGTGGCCGCCCAGAAGAAGGAAGTGGCGGTGGCCCCGAAAGCGGCGCTGAAGAAAGCGGCGGCTGTGTCGAAGGCGGCGCCAAAGAAAGAGGCGATGGCTCCGAAGGCCGGGTTGCGCTCAGCGGCCGTCACGTCGAGCAGCAGCGCTTCCGGCAGCGGCTCCGTCGAAGAAACGAAAAGCAGCGAAGCGGACGACAAAGACAGTCTGGACAAAAAGTGGAGCATGACCGGGAAACGGGATCCATTTATCAGCCCGGTGGTGAGTCACGCGGGCGGATCGGGTTGCAGCACGGGCAAGAAGTGCCTGGAGATCGGCGCGATCAACCTGCGCGGCGTCGTGCGTTCCGATGCGGGTTTCATTGCGGTGGTGACCAACAGCCTGAACAAGGCGTACTTCCTGCGGGAAAACGATCCCGTGTTTGACGGTTACGTGGTCAAGATCACGGGCGATTCCATTGTGTTCCAGGAAACGCTGCAGGACCGGTTAGGCAAGACCTTTACACGCGAAGTGGTGAAAAAGATTACGACTCCGGCTGTATAAGCCGGGGGACAACTTAAGTTTGAAGAAATAACTGGGAGGCGAAACGGCCTCGCCTGGGGAGAAACGAAATGCGAAAGCAACTGCTGGGTCTCATTCTTCCGCTGCTAGCGTTCGTGCTGATCGCAGCTGCGGCTGACATGCCGGGCAAGGGGCCCGCCGCGACCTCCGCGTTACAGCGGGTCGAAGTCGCGCGCGGACCGGACGGCCTGCTGGTGGAGTTCACCGCCAAAGGCGCGGTCGCCCCCAAGGTGGAGACGCTCGACTCCCCGGCTCGCATCGTGATTAACCTTCCCAACACCGTGATGGCGACGGCGCAAAGCCACATCAGCGTCGGCAGCAACGGCGTGAAGGGTGTGCGCGTCGGCATGGATGGCCAGTTGCCACCGACCACGCGGGTGGTGGTGGATCTGGCCGCCGCTTGTTCGCACGAACTGGTTGCGGGCAAAGACGGTCATTACACCTTGAAGATTCAGGGCACGGAGCTGGCCCACAAGGGCGCGGCCCCGATCGCCAAGCCGGCGGCCTCGAGCCCGGCACCGAAACTGGTGCTGGCTTCGGCTCCGGTGGCTACGGCTCCGGTCACAACGAGTGTGCCAGCGGCTCCGGTGGCGGCGGAAAAAACCGCGAAGCCAGCGGTTGACTTTGCTTTCGTGGAGCCCAAGTACGCGGCCACGACCGAGAAGGCCGCACCCGCCGTTGAGCCGACCGTGAAGGCGCAGGAAGCGGCTGCCCGGTTTGCCGACAAGACGGCCTCGGAACTGGTGGCTGTCAACACCCACGCCACGATGCGGCAGGACGGCGGCAGCGCGCCGGCCATCCAGCCCGCCGTGAACATGGCCGCCGAGCAGCAGGCCCAGATGTCGCAGACCAAAGCGGCCAGCGGACCGAAGTACACCGGCGAACCAATCTCCGTCAATTTGAAGGATGTTGACCTGAAAGATTTCTTCCGCCTGGTGCACGAGATCAGCGGACTGAACGTGGTGCTCGATCCTCAGGTGCATGGCACGTTGACCATCGTGCTCGATGACGTGCCGTGGGACCAGGCGCTCGACATCGTTCTGAAGAATAATGACCTGTCCCGCCAGCTTGAAGGCAACGTGCTCCGCATCGCCACCATCGACACGCTGAAGAGGGAAGCGGAAAACCGGCGCGCCCAGGTGGAAGCCGAAGCGCTTGCCGTGGACAAGGTCACCATCACGCGGTTCCTGAGCTACGCCCACTCCAAGGACGTGGTTCCCACGGTGAAGAAGTTCCTCAGCTCGCGGGGTGACGTTGTTTCCGACGACCGCACCAACGCGCTGATCATCTCCGACATTCCGGCGGTCCTGCCGCAGCTGGATCGCATCATCCAGCAGATGGACCGCAAGACGCAGGAAGTCGAAATTGAAGCTCGCGTAGTGGCCGCTACCCGCAGTTTCGCTCGCGATATCGGAACCCAGTTGGGTATTGGCTGGGGCAACGGGCCCTCCGCCATCGGTGGGGTGCAGGGCGTTGGGACCACCCCGACCATCGTGGGTAACACGCCGAATCCTCTGTACATCGTCTCCGGGGGAGGCACGCAGGGGTACCAGATCCCGCTGTTCTCAAACCTGGGCGTAACTTCGCCGACCAGCGGTCTGCAGTTCGTCAATGCGACCAACAACATGCGCATCGACGCCGTTCTCACTTTTGCTGAGTCGCGCGGTTTGCTGAAGATTCTTTCTCGGCCGCGAGTGGTCACGCAGAACAATATCCAGGCGATCGTAAAGCAGGGCGTGCGCGTGCCAATCGTGACGCAGGCCCAGTTGGGCGGCCCGCCCACGGTGACCTACGTGGACGCGTTCCTTCGCCTGACGGTGACTCCGCAGATCACTTCGGAAGGCACCATCTTCCTGAACGTGGATGTGGAGAATACGACGCCGGACTTCGGCCGCACCGTGCAGGGCAACCCCACTTTGATCACGCAGCAGGCGACCACGCAAGTCCTGGTCACTGACGGCGGCACGGTGGTCATCGGTGGTGTCATCCAGACCCAAAACTCACTCAACGTTTCGCAGGTGCCCTTGCTCGGGGATATCCCGTACCTCGGCAACCTGTTCAAGCGCCGCAGCGTGTCGACCTCAAACCAGGAGCTGATCTTCTTCATCACGCCGCGCATCATCCAGACATAGAGAAGAGTTGAACTAAAAACGGCCGCTGGTTTCCCGAAGAACCTGTCGAGGAAACCGGCGGTTTTGTTTTTAGTTCTCAGTTCCCGGTTCTGAGTTCTCAGTTCCCAGAAAAACGTATTCTGCTAAGACCGGTCGGGGCCTTGTTACACTCAATGCATGGATTACTCTGGCCGACTGCGTAGGCTCCTCGCCTCGCTCGCAGAGCACAGACTCGACCTCTTGCTGGTCACGCACCTTCCGAATATCCGCTATCTATGCGGTTTCAGTGGCAGTGCCGGCGCTTTGCTGATCGGCGAGCGTGGGGCGACTCTGTTCACCGACGGGCGCTACCGGACGCAGGCACAGGAAGAGGTGACGGGCGCGAAGATTGTTATCGGCCGCAAAGCACCTTTCCTAGCAGCGGGCGAGAGGCTGGCTGGCTCCGCAGGCGGGGGTGGCAAGATCGTGCTCGGATTCGAAGCGGAGTCGATGTCGGTGTCGATGCAGGCACGACTGGCCGCCTTGTTGAGGTCGAGGGTCAAGCTGCGCCCGGCGCCGCCCCTGGTGGAACGTTTGCGCATGGTGAAAGACGCGGAGGAGATTCGCCTGATCCGCCGCGCGGTAGAGATGGGGGCTGGCCTTTTCGCGATCGCGCTCAAGAAGATCCGGCCTGGAACAAAAGAGGTGGAGGTGGCGGCCGCCATGGAATATCAGGCACGGCGCGCGGGGGCTGAGGGCATGTCGTTCCCGACAATCATCGCGGCGGGCAAGCGTTCGGCCGTGGTGCATGGTCACGCATCGAGCGCGGCGATTCCGGCGCGCGGGTTCGTCGTCTGCGACTTCGGTGTTATACTCGCTGGCTATTGTTCGGATCGCACGCGCACCGTCCATGTAGGGCGACCTTCGAGCCAGGCCCGGCAGATGTATGGATCGGTGCTGGAAGCGCAGCAGGCTGCCATCGCTGCTGTGGGGCCGGGCGTGAATGCTGCTGACGTGGACTTCGCGGCACGCAAGATATTGCGCAAGAACAACTTGGCCCGATACTTTACCCATTCCACGGGGCATGGTTTAGGATTAGAGATTCACGAGGCACCGCGGTTAGCGGCAGCCCAAAGACAGGAACTGGAGCCGGGAATGGTGGTCACGATCGAGCCCGGCGCCTATATCCCGGGAAGACTGGGTGTCCGGATTGAGGACGTGGTGGTCGTGACGCCCTCAGGTCGCGAAGTCCTGACGCCCACGGATAAAGAACTCATCGTGGTTGAGTAAGAAAGACCAAAGCAGGATACGATTGCCTCCCGCTTTCCAGAAAGCGGGAGTTTGAGCGCGGTACCCGCCGCACAAGATGAATCAAAAAGAACTGAAAGAACTCATCGACTTCATTATCGAAAAAGGCATTGCCGAGTTCGAACTTGAGCGCGGCGATGTCAAGATAAAGATAAAGCGCGCCTCTGACCCAGTTCCTGTTGCCTTGCCCGACGCGCGTTATATCGCAGTGCACCCGGCTCCGGCATCTGGGGAGCAGGCCGCAACCCCCAGTCTGGTGCCCAAGGCGGAACCTGCCCCGGCGCCAGTGGAGGACGAAACGCTGCAAGCGGTGCGGTCGCCGATCGTGGGCACGTTCTATGAGTCGCCTTCGCCGGGATCCCCGCCCTTCGTCAAAGTGGGCGATCGGGTGGAGGTAGGCCAGGTCTTGTGCATCGTGGAAGCCATGAAGCTGATGAACGAGATCGAATGCGATGTGGCCGGCGAGGTGGTCAAGAAGCTCGCCGCCAACGGCCAGCCGATCGAATATGGACAGGAGTTGTTCGCCATCCGGCCGGAAAAATAGATATTTCATCATTGAATCATTCAATCATTGAGTCATTGGGACGCAGGTTCATGACACTCGTTCCCATTCAATGGTCCGATGATTCAATGGCTCAGTGACTCAATGGTTCAATCCTAACCATGTTCAAGAAGATCCTGATCGCAAATCGCGGCGAGATTGCGTTACGCGTCATTTGTGCCTGCAAGGAACTCGGCATTCGCGCGGTTGCGATCTACAGCGAGGCCGACCGGAATTCTCTGCCTGTGCGCTTTGCGGACGAGGCGATTTGCATTGGACCGCCGCAACTGGCGCAAAGCTACCTGAATATCCCGGCCGTGATCAGCGCCGCGGAAATCGCCAACGTAGACGCCATCCATCCGGGATACGGGCTGCTTTCGGAAAACGCCAATTTCGCCGAAGTCTGCAAGGCATGCGGCATCAAGTTCATTGGGCCGCCGCCGGAAGTCATCCGTCTGATGGGCGAAAAGGAAAAGGCGCGCGCCGCGATGAAGGCGCATGGCGTGCCGATTCTGCCCGGGTCGGATGGAGTGGTCGCTTCCGAAGACGAGGCGAAGGAGTGGGGACGGCAAATCGGCTTCCCGGTCATCATCAAGGCTTCCGCTGGTGGTGGGGGGCGCGGGATGCGGATCGTGCGCAATGAAGAAGAGCTCCCCGCTCTGTACCGTCAGGCGCAGTCGGAGGCGTCGGCCGCCTTCGGCAATGGCGATCTTTACATGGAGAAATACGTCGAGCACCCGCGGCACATCGAATTCCAGGTGCTGGCCGACGAACATGGCAACGTGGTCAGCCTGGGGGAGCGCGAGTGCTCGATCCAGCGCCGCCACCAGAAATTGCTGGAAGAATCGCCTTCGGTGCAGGTTTCGCCGGAACTGCGCAAGGAGATCGGGGACATCATCAGCAAAACGCTCAGCCAGGTCGATTATCAGAACGCCGGCACGATCGAATTCCTGATGGACCAGGACCGGCGGCTCTACTTTATCGAGATGAACACGCGCATCCAGGTAGAGCATCCGGTCACGGAAATGGTCACCGACGTGGACCTGGTCAAGAGCCAGATCATGATTGCCGCGGGGGCGAAGATGGCCGATGTCCTGCAGGGGCCGATCGTGCATCGCGGCCACGCCATCGAGTGCCGCATCAACGCCGAGCATCCGGAGAAGTTCACGCCCTCAGCGGGTAAGATTACGACTTTCAATCCGCCCGGTGGAACGGGCGTGCGCATCGACACGGCGGCCTACGCCGAAGGCACGATTCCGCCATATTACGACTCTCTGATTGCGAAGTTGATTGTTCGCGGCAAGGACCGCAACGAAGCGATGTCTCGCATGGGGCGGGCGCTCGAGATGTTCATCGTGGAGGGGATTCACACCACGATTCCGCTGCAGCGGCGCATTCTGGCCGATCCCGATTTCCGCGCGGGCAAGATCGACACTGGTTTCATCGAGAGATTCCTGGCGAAAAAAGCGGAGCCGGTGTGACGCACGCCGGGTTCCTTCGCGCCGTGTGGTGGACAGCGGCGGTGGCGCTGCTGGGGCTTGGTTCGGCCCTCGCGCAAAAATCGGCGGCCTCGCTTTTCACCGCCTGCGTGCTCTGCGAACCCAGGCGGCCAGCATGCCCACGCCGGTTCCCATCAGGAGCAGGCTGGAGGGTTCAGGAGACATCCCGAAGAACCTGGCCGACTGAAAATCCCATCCCCCCTTGGCGTCGGGGGTGAAGTAGGCAGTGACCTGCCATTTTCTGTGTTGGGTAAAAGTAAATCTCTCATAGGGCGCACCGCAGTCCCAGTCATTGCACCAAGCGAGAGAAATGTAGGGCAGGGCTTGATACTTAACCCGGAGCCTTCCGTCCCCGAGCAGGGTCGAGTGGAAGTTGATTGCCTCGAAGCTGATCACGCCAGCTAGAATCTTATCTTCGTGCAAGGTGATGCCGGAATCCATGAGCAGCGTTCCAACCCGGGTAGGATCGCAGGGAGTGCAGTGCTGGAGTCCATCCGACTCCATCAGCGAATCGAGCGCCTCCGGTCCCGCGGTAACGACATACCTCCCGGCGTAGAACGTGAAGGTATAGTAAGGATAGTGGGCTCCATTCTGGGCGTAGAGAGTGCCGTACCCGTAACGAATATGGATGGTATTGGCGGAAGCGACAGATGCCAGCGCCAAGACGAGAAGGGAAAGAACAGCAAATTTTTTCATCGGTTTCCTCCCGCAATGTCGGGCGCCGAAAACGGCGGAAAGATGGCTGGGAGAGGCGAGAGTTTAGCGCGCAGGCGAAGCTTCCTCCCCAAAGGGAAGTCCGTCAAGGATGTAGATCACAAATACGTGTGACAGGCGGCTCGAGAGCCAAGCTGACGAATTCGCCATGCTGATTCTGCCCAGACTGTACCCCATTGTGGATGCCGGGAACCTCCCCGACGCTAGCAGCGTTCTTTTGATCGCTGAGGAGTTAGCGGCGGGGGGCTGTGAGTTGCTGCAATACCGCAACAAATCCGGTACCGCCCGCCAGATGCTCGAGCACGCCCATACCCTGAAGCGCCTGGTCGGTTCCCGCGTCAAGCTCATCATGAACGACCGCGCCGACCTTTGCCTGGCTGCCGGTTTTGGCGGTTTGCATGTGGGGCAGGATGACTTGTCGCCGGAGTCGGCGCGGCTCATCATTGGCGGCGATTGCTGGCTGGGCGTGTCCACGCACAATCCCGAGCAGCTTACGGAGGCCGATTCTACTTCGGCCGACTACCTGGCGATCGGGCCGGTGTTCGGTACAAGCAGCAAGGCGAACCCCGATTCCGTAGTGGGACTCGAGGGTGTGCGCCGGGCAAGGGAACTAACGCGAAAACCGCTGGTTGCGATTGGCGGCATTACCCGTGCCAATGCACGGTCTGTGATTGACGCCGGCGCCGACAGCGTGGCGGTGATATCCGACTTATTGCGGGAGCCGCGCAAATCAGCAGAGGCATTTTTCGAGGTTCTGAGGTAAATTTGGAAGCCTCTTAGCGTCAGGCGGGCAGGAGTGCCCGCCCTACACAACCCCAGGAGATTCGTGAGCAACGACGCCAGACATCCAGTTCCCGCCACCAACGCCAGCGATTGGGCCCGTCACACTCACCAGGACAAGGAACTCGTCAAGGGCCTCGGCCTGACCAGCGCCACCATGCTGGTGATGGGGTCGATGATCGGGTCGGGCATCTTCATTGTGTCCGCTGAAATTTCGCGCGAGGTGAACTCGCCCGCGCTGCTGATTGGAGCGTGGCTGGTCACGGGATTTCTGACGATTGTCGGCGCGCTCAGCTACGGCGAACTTGCGGCCATGATGCCTCGGGCCGGCGGGCAATATGTTTATTTGCGCGAATCGCTGGGGCCGCTCTGGGGCTTTCTGTACGGCTGGACGCTTTTTCTTGTCATTCAGACGGGCACGATCGCGGCGGTGGGAGTCGCGTTCGGGAAGTTTCTCGGGATCTTCTGGCCGGCCATTTCCTCCAGCCACTGGATCATCCATTTCTGGAAGGTGCCACCGATTCACATCGGGCCCATGGTGTTGGGCAACATGGATGTCGGGCTGAACACGCAGAACCTGGTCGCCATCATCGTGGTGGTGGCCTTGTCCATCATCAATATCTTTGGCATCAAGACGGGCGCCCTGATTCAGAATGTCTTTACCGTCGCCAAGGTTTCGGCGCTCCTGGGGCTGGTGATCTTCGGAATCCTGCTGGGACGGAATGCGTCGGCGATCGCCGCGAATTTCGGAGCGAACTTCTGGCGGAATGCCGGCCTCGGCGCGCTTCATGATGTCGGGGGCGGGGTGGTGGTCTCGACGCTCACCGTGCTGGCGATTGCCCAGGTCGGATCGCTGTTTTCCGCGGATGCCTGGAACAACGTGACCTTCACGGCCGGGGAGGTCAAGAATCCCAACCGCAATCTTCCGCTGTCGCTGGCGATGGGGACCGGTGTAGTGATCGCTCTCTATGTTGCGTGCAACTTCATTTATCTGAGTGCGCTCCCGATGGCCGGCAGTTCGGCCGGGGCGACGTTGCTGGAGCGCGGCATACAGTACGCGAGCGAAGACCGCGTGGGCACGGCGGTGATGACGCAGATGTTCGGGTCGCTCGGCGGCGCGTTGATGGCCATCGCGATCATGTTGTCGAGCTTCGGTTGTAATAACGGGCTGATTCTCGCCGGCGCGCGGGTTTACTACGCCATGGCGAAGGACGGCTTGTTCTTCCGCAGCGTCGCAAAACTGCATCCGGTTCACAAGACGCCGGCCGTTTCGCTGATGGTACAGATGGTCTGGACCTGCATCCTGTGCCTCTCCGGGAGCTATGGCCAGCTTCTGGACTACATCATTTTTGCGGTGCTGGTGTTTTACATCCTGACGATTGTTGGGCTGTTTGTGTTGCGCCGCACGCATCCCGAAGCGGAGCGGCCGTATAAAGCCGTGGGATATCCCATTCTGCCGGCGATTTATGTTGTCGTCGCTTTGTTTATCGATGTTGTGCTGTTACGCTACAAACCGCAATATACGTGGCCGGGATTATGCATCGTACTGCTGGGGATCCCGGTGTACTACCTCTGGTCGCTGCGAGCCCGGACAACTTCCATTTGACCGATAGGAGAGACGCTACCCATGACTGACCTCTTGGCGAAGAAGTCGATTGAGCAACTGATTAAGGAGGCGGGGGAAACCGGCGAACACAGCCTGAAACGCACGCTCGGCGTATTCCAGCTTACGGCGCTGGGCGTTGGAGCGGTGATTGGCGCCGGCATCTTCGTGCTTTCGGGATTGGGCGCTCACTATGCCGGGCCGGGGCTGATGCTGTCATTCGTTCTCTCCGGGATGGGGTGCGCTTTCGCGGCGCTATGTTACGCCGAGTTTGCCGCCATGATTCCGTTAGCGGGCAGCGCTTACACCTACGCTTACGCGACGCTGGGCGAGATTTTCGCGTGGATCATCGGCTGGGATCTGACGCTCGAATACGCCATGGGCGCGAGCACTGTGTCGTCGGGGTGGTCCAATCACTTCATTGAACTGCTCAATATTTTCCACATCAAAATGCCGCTGTGGCTGGCTTACGACCACTGGACGGGTCTTCGTACCGCGGAGAACATGGTGGCCCGGCAGATGGCGCAAGCCTCCGATTCCACGCTGGTCCCGGGCACGCAGGCTTTTCTCAACAAGGTGACGGCAATCATGGGTGCGCAATCGCCCGAGTTGGTGCAGAGAGCCCACGATTTGCTCAATGCGCCGCATTTGTTCGGGTATGAGATCGGCGTCAACGTGCCGGCCTTCCTCATCGCTTTGGTGATCACGGCGATCCTGGTGATTGGCATCAAAGAGAGCGCCCGCTTCAACGCCACCATTGTCACGATCAAGGTTGCGGTTGTGATCTTTGTCATCGGACTGGGCTTCCACTACGTCAGCGCCAGCAACTGGGGATCGGACTGGTCGAGTTTCGCGCCTTTCGGATTCTCAGGAATCGGTGCCGGAGCTGCCTACATCTTTTTCGCGTACATCGGATTCGATGCGGTTTCCACCACGGCGCAGGAGGCGAAGAATCCACAGCGCGATCTTCCCATCGGCATCATTGCCTCGCTTCTGATCTGCACCGCGTTGTATATCGCGGTCGCGGCGGTTCTGACCGGGATGGTGCCGTGGCGCGAAGTCAACATCGAAGCGCCCATTGCTCACGCTTTCCTGGATCGAGGCCTCACTGGCGCGTCGCACATCATTACGCTCGGCGCGTTAGCCGGTCTTACCAGCGTGATGCTCGTCATGCTGCTCGGACAGACCCGCGTCCTGTATTCCATGGCCAACGACGGGCTGTTGCCGAAGAAATTTTTCGCGGATGTTCACCCGCGTTTTCGCACGCCCTGGAAGAACACCATGCTCGTGGGCCTGCTGGCGGCGATCGTGGGCAGCCTGACGCCGATTGACGATATCGGGAAAATGGTGAACATCGGAACTCTGCTGGCGTTCGTGATTGTTTGCATCGCCATTCTGGTCCTGCGGAACACGAACCCTGATCAGCCTCGTCCCTTCCGGACGCCCTGGGTTCCGTTTGTCCCCGTGATGGGAATCCTTTTCAACGGCTACATGATGTACAAACTGGGCTGGGTCAACTGGGCGCGATTGATTGTCTGGTTAATCATCGGCCTGTTTTTGTATTTCTTCTACGGCCGGCACCATAGCCGGGTGCAGCAGAGGATTGCAAGCGGCGGGTCCAAGGCGTAAGGGGATTGAAGGAAGTAGTCAGTAGTCGGTAGCCCGCAAGAGCCTGTCACTCTGGCTACTGACTGCTAGCAACCGAGTACTGACTACTGGTTCCTGACTTCCTGCAGTTTTCGCGCGACTGCCGTCACCATCTGGCGCGGAGAGAAGCGCACAGACTGTGCCAGCAGCCAGTTCTTGAATCCCGAGATTACGACCGGCTTGCCTGCCAATAACCCACGGTAGCCATCTTCCGCCACAGCGCGGGCGTCCATCGCGCCGAATCTGAGCAGTTGGATGTCTGTTATGTTGGCGCGCTTGTGGAACTCGGTTGCGGTGGCACCGGGACAGAGGCAGGTTGCCGTGACGCCGGTTCCTTTCAATTCGTTCGCAATCGCTTCCGAGAAGTGCAGGACGTAGGCCTTGGTGGCGTAGTACACGGCCATCAGCGGGCCGGGCTGAAACGCCGCGGTGGACGCCACATTCAAGATGCGTCCGGTCTTCCGCTCAATCATTCCCGGTAGGTACAAGCGGGTTAGGTGGGTGAGAGTGGTGATGTTGAGTTGGATCTGCTTCAGGCACTCTTCCAAGTCGTTCTCAGCGAAAAACCCGAACTGGCCGAAGCCGGCGTTGTTCACCAGAACGTCGACCGTGATATCCGCGCGTGTGGTCTGGTCGAGGACGTAGGCAGCGGCGCCGGGCGCGGTTAGATCAGTAGCCAGGATCAGCGAACGCGTGCCGTGCGCCTTTTCGAGTTCCGAAGCGAGCTGGCGGAGCTTGTCGGCGCTGCGCGCGACCAGGACCAGGTTGTAGCCGTCACGCGCGAAGATGCGGGCGAGTTCCATTCCGATGCCGAACGAGGCGCCGGTGATGAGAGCGGTCTTGTGATTGGGCATGGGAAACCTCAGTAGCCAGTAGCCGGCAGTCAGTAGTCAGCAAGGGCGGCTGGTCTTGCCGGTCAAGAGAAACACGTCGCGATCAAGAAAGAAAGGCGGGTCCGAAGACCCGCCTTGAAAACTGAAAATACTTTTGCTAAACGCGGGCCAATGCCGGTTATGCCTCGTACATCGAATGCCACGAGGTCGCGGCCTTGAGCTTGCTGTTGACGTTGTTGATGTTCTTCACGCCTTCGGTTTCGAGCCACTTGCGGAACGCGGCTGCGCCTTCCTTGGCGTAGATGGGAATGCCTTCTTTCCAGGTGGCACGGCCACAGAGCACGCCATTGAACTTAACGCCGGATTCTCCGGCCAGTTCCAGCGTCTCGCTGAATTCAGCATTGCTGACGCCAGCCGACAGGTAGATGAAGGGCTTGGTCGCCACGCTGGCTGCCTGGTGGAACAGGTCGATGGCTTCCTTCTTGGTGTACGCCTTCTGGCCGGCAAACGACTTTGTGCCTTCGACGAACTTCATGTTCACGGGCACCTCGACTTTGAGGACGTCCACGCCGTAGCGGTCCTTGCTGAATTCCTTCATGCTCTCTGCGACGATCCGCGGTTTCTTCTTCGCGTACTCCAGGCCCTTCTCGTCGGCGCCTTCTTCGTAGCCGACGAACTCCAGGAAGTACGGCATGTCATTGGCGCGGCATTCATCGCCGATGCGCTCGACCCAGGCATGCTTCGTGTCGTTGACCTGTTTGGGATCGAAGGGAGTGTAGTAGAGCAGAATCTTGACGCAATCGGCGCCCGCTTCTTTCAGGCGGCGCGCGGACCACAGGTCGAGCAGGTCCCCGAGGCGGCCCGGTCCGGTCTTGTCGTATCCGGTCTTTTCATAGGCGAGCAGCAAGCCGGCATTCTTGGCGCGGCGCTTGGAGGCGGGCAGTCCCCACTCCGGATCAAGCAGGATGGCGCTGGCATGCGGGGTGAGGACTTCCGTTACCAGCGTCTTGAATTCCTCCATCATCGCGTCGGTTACGGCAGAGCCCTTTTCCTTGGCGAGAGATTTCTGCAGCGAGCGGCGCTGGTCCATGGCGGCGGCAGCGATAATTCCACGTTCGTTCGAAACAGCCTTGAGCCCCTTGAGTTTGCCGGGGGTAAGTTTCATTGAATCCTCCAGATGATTACGCTGATATGAATTGATTACGACCCGCAATTTTAAACTAAAAGCGAGCTTTGAGATGTGACGACGTCACAAGTAGGTTATTGAAATCTTTTATCGCAGTCATTCCAGGGAGCGTTGGCGACGAGGTATCAGCAGGTCTTGCGACGCGCCGCTGGCTCCAGATCCCCTCGCTTTGCTCGGGATGACAACCAGGAAAGTAGGTCATGGGCGGCCGGCGAAAAGCGATCAGCGAGTGGGGAATTGGTAGCGCAGGCCGATCCGAGCGAGGATGGGCGGGCCGAGATTCGGAACCGGCGTTAGAGCGACGTTATAACGCTGATTGAAGACGTTCTCGGCGGCGGCGAAGACTTCGAGGCCGTGACCCAGGTTGCGCCCAAGGTATGCGTCGACGGTGAAGAACCGGTCGAGCAGGAGAGTGTTCAGGTCATCATCAAACTGCTGGCCGCAGAATGTGCCTTGAATGGTTGCGGTGACAATTTTGGGATTCGCATAGCGGGCTTGCAGCGTGAACTGCTGGTGGGGGACTTGCGGAATCCAGTTTCCAGTAAGCGACGGGTTCAGTCCTGCGATATCGGGAGGCGGTGTAAAACTGGGGACAACGGCGTGCGCGTACTGATAGCCCCCGGCGATCTGGAAGTTTGCCGTCACGCGGAACTCGCCGTCAAGGTCTAACCCGGTCGATAGTGCACGCGCCACATTGAGTTTCTTGCGGGTGATCACGCCGGTATCCGGATCTTTCTTCTCGGTGACGTTGATGATCGCGTTCGTAATGTCGTTCCAGAAGAACGTCGCGCGCAGATTGAGGCGACCCGAGAGCAGGTTCTGCCGGATTCCCGCTTCCACTCCGGTAAGGTGTTCCGCTTTCAAGTCGGGATTTCCCTGGGTTACGGTGTTGCCTTGCCGGAAGCTGCGATAGAGTTCGTTCAACGTGGGAGCGCGGAAGGCTCTGTAACCCGAGGCGGTCAGGGAGGTGCCTTGCCCCACTTTGTAGAGCAGGGAAGCCCTCGGATTGAGTGCATTGGAAGCGCGTTTTGCATACTGAGTCAGTGTGGTAGAGCCGTCTGCATTGATGCGAATGGAGCGCGCATCGAAATCGCTCCAGTGGTCGTACCCGAGAGACAGGTTCGCAATCAGACGCGATCCAAGCTGGAGAATGTCTTCCCCGAAAACCCTGGCTGTGCGCTCGCGCCCGCCACTAAGGTTCAATCCATTGGGAACCGTATTGCCGCCGATATCCTGTTTGAAAAGGTCTTCGTTACTGGAACCATGCACCTCCTTGGTCTCAAAGCCGGCAACTAGTGTCTGGATTCTGCCGACTGGGCGCGACCACTGCGCATTGCCACCGAGCGCTTGAGAAGGGACGCGCTGATGATTGGTCAGGGATTCAAAATCGCGGTTCGAGTGCACCGACTGCACCGCTGAAAACGTCTGGTCGTACGATTCGTACAAACCGAAGAGTCGCGCGGAGAGGGCCCCGACTTTCGCGGTTTCGTAATTCCATCCGGTGCTGAAATCACCGATTTGCGTGGCGTTCGTTTGGATGACGGTCCCGTTGTGGCGTCCTTCATCGAAATAGGAGCCACGGGCAAACACACGGAGGAAGCTGCCAAGACGGCGTCCCAGGTCGAGAGTGGTGAGCTCGTGACGGGAATTCTGGGCGGTATCCACCGATCCGCGCTGCGATAAGGGAACCAGCAGGAAACCATCTGTACGGAAAAGGTCGGTGGACACGGAGCCATTCCAGGGACCCAGTCGGGTTCCCGCCCAGAGGGAAAATTGAGGAGTGTTCTCATTGCCCCAGGAACCTTCGGCGGAAATCGAAGTCGTCTCGGGCTGGCGAGTACGAAACTGAATCACGCCGCCCATCGCAGTCGAGCCGTAGAGGCTCGATCCTCCTCCCCCGCGCACGACTTCCACTTCGGAGATGGACTCGCGGGAGACGCGATCCCAATAGACCCAGCCGCCAAAAGGATCGTTGAGGGGGATTTCGTCCACCAGGACCAACGCACGACTGGTGCCACTGGCGCCGACGCCGCGCATCGAGACGCCTTGCGTGCTCGGATTGGCGGTGCGGCTGCTGGAGCGGCGGAAGAGGGTGAAGCCGGGAACCTTGCGCAGAACGTCATCGAGCCCCAGCGCCGGTGTGGCCGCCAAATTGTCCGAACTCAGCGCCACCGCGTCCGCGGGCGTGTCTTCCAGGGCCACGTTGATCCGGCTTGCGCTCACGAGGACGGTCTGAGTCACGCAAATGCAGGCGCAACAACAATCCGCCGGATGAACAACAAAATGAAGTTCGGGCTGGCCTTCCCACGTTCGCTGGAGACTTTTCGTATCGCACGAGGAAATGGTGATGATGGCAGAACGGACGGGAACCTCGGTCAAGACAAATCTGCCGTCAGCGCCGGTAGTGACGGTCTGTTGGTAGCTTCCGGCCTCGATCTTTACCTGCGCTCCGGCGACTGCGGTGCCGGTTATGTTGCGTACGATGCCCTCGACTCGTTGCGTCTGGCCAAAGGCGGCAGCGCATAACGCAAGCGCGGACACAGCAACCGCCACGGCGATGGCTTTGGAGGGCACTGTGGACAGTCTAGCTAACCCGGCGGAGTTTCTTGTCATGACCGACGTTACTGGCGCAGGGCTAGGGAACCGAGCAAGGCCTGCTGCTTCGCAATCAGGGATTGAATCCCCTGGCGGGCCAGCGACATCATTTTCGCGAGTTGAGCGTCGTCGAAGACCTGGTGTTCGGCGGTGGCTTGCAGTTCGACAATCTTGTTGCCGGCGGTCATGACGAAGTTCATGTCCACGTCAGCGCGCGAGTCTTCTTCGTAGTTGAGGTCGAGAAGGATTTCGCCATCCACAATGCCGACGCTGATGGCGGCGACAAAGTCCTTGATGGGTGCTGAAGTCAGCGTGCCCGCTTCGATCAGGCGCTGGAGCGCCAGGCCGAGCGCCACGAAAGCGCCGGTGATCGAGGCGGTGCGGGTGCCTCCATCTGCCTGGATTACGTCGCAATCGATCCAGATGGTGCGCTCCCCCAGCCGGCGGAGGTCCGCGACGGCGCGCAGCGAACGACCAATCAGTCGCTGGATTTCCTGGGTGCGTCCGCTCTGGCGGCCTTTGGCAGACTCGCGCGCGGTGCGGGTGAGGGTGGCGCGTGGGAGCATGCCGTACTCGCTGGAGATCCAGCCCTTGCCCGAGTTGCGCAGAAAAGCGGGAACGGTTTCTTCGACCGAGGCGGTGCAGATGACGCGGGTGTTGCCCACTTCAATCAGCGCGGAACCTTCGGCGGTGGAGATGAAGTCGGGAATGATGTTTACCGGACGGATCTGGTCAGGATTGCGGTTGTCGCTGCGGAAGATCATCTTGCAGGATTCTAAATGATGAGGAGGGGTGTTACGGGCTTCAGGCTGGCACTGATCGCAGATGGGCCCGGTCCCGCTTCCTTCAGAACTCGAAGTAGCCGCCCGATGTGGCTCGACGCGGGCCGTCATCGGTGCCGGTGGCGGACAGGATGTCGGCACCCAGCAACCCGGCAACGCCGCGCAGATTCTCCCAGGCTGCCTCGGTGAGAGCGGGGTCGGAGCCGACAAGATCGCGGATCATCTGCCACGCAGCCAGATTGAGCGCGCCTTCCGGAGCAGGGCCCATGGCCAGCGAGACGGAACACTGAGGGCAGAAGCAGATCCGCTGGGAAGTCGATTTTTGCCGCGGCCTCACGCCCACCGTCTGCGCGAACATATAGACCGCCACCGATTTGTGTCCAGCCTCAATCTGTCGACCACAGCGAAGGCAGTGCAGGTTCTCCACAGGTCCTCTTTCGGGCGGCCAATTGAGGCCGAAGAAAAATACTGTCTCCATGCGTGGGCAAGGCGCAAGTGTGTAGAAGGATTCGGGCGGGTGTTTGCGGCGAAACCTACGCCGTACGCAAGGGTGCGGAGGATGTGGCTGCTCCCGGCGTCCAGCCCGAACCACGCTGTGCTCTAGCCAGAAGCGGATGCAGTCGTGCACTCTGCTGATATGGGTACTGGGTCTGTGAGTGCACGGCAGTCGCGTCTGCCCGCAGGTGATGCGCGTGGCCGAATCAATCCAACATCCGCCCGGCACTTACCGCTGGCGGATCTCCGGCGGCTGCGTGGATCGGAACAGGTGGCTGCGGTCTGCTACCGGGTCCGCAAGAGTGGCATTGAATTCCTGCTGGTGCAAACCCGGGGCGGGCGCTGGACTTTTCCCAAGGGCGGCGCCGAACCAGGGTTGACTCACGCGCAGGCGGCGGCCCTCGAGGCTTTTGAAGAAGCAGGGGTTCACGGGCGGATGGAGGAACTGTCGTTCACCCGGTATGTTCGTCGCAAGCGGGGCGAGGTGCGCGATTCGGTTTTCGAATTGGTGGTGAATGCTCATCTGTGCGAGGTCTTGTGGCTCGACCCGCCGCAGGAAGCGGATCGCAATCCGACGTGGTTTTCAGTCGAGAAAGCGAAGCGGCGGTTGCGGGAGGATCGAGGGGTGGACTGTGCGGATGAGTTCACTCGGGTCGTGGACCATGCGGTAGGCCGCATCCAGCGCTTGCACGGTTGATTCGAGCTTCGGACTGAAGAGCAACTCTCCTGGCAAGCCATTGCAGCCCCTGAAGGGGCGGTTGATGATTCTGCAGTCACGGCATCGCCAAATGCCCTGATACGAAGCCCAACATCTACTCATTGCCGAGCTTTCTCAGCCAAGGCCTGTCCGACCGCGGTTACATCGAAAAACTCGGTCAGGTCCGCATGTCCCGCCAGCGTTTCGCGGGTTCTGCCTTCGACCAGAATGCGCACACGCCGGACACCTGGGACGTTGACCGCCAGCGTTTCTACCAGCGAATTCACGGTCAGCTGTTCATCCAGAATTCCGGAGCGATGCTGGTCGGCGAAGGGTGCGTTCAAATCAATAACGGCGACGCCTGGATCGACGAGGTAGATGCTGCGGATGTCGGCGGCCGGCGCCAGAGGATGGGGAGAGCCGGGCTGCTGGTAGATCCCGAGCAGGGCGCGCAATAACTCTTCGGCGCGTTGCTGGCGGCCTCCGGGGAGCGGGATCTGAGCCGACCGCGGGCGCAGGATTCCGGCTTCGTCGTCGGCAACATACAGCGTGACGGTCTCGGTGGGACCGGAGGCGGGAGGCGCAACCGGCCGCGCGTCCGCAGCGGTTGCCTGGAGTTCCGCCGCCCGCCGCCGCATCTGGCGCAGGTAGAGACTCATCGATAGCACCAGGACCAACATCGCCGCTACGCCGATGACGAGGTGCCGGGGAATCATGGTTGCGCTCCCAATGCTACCCGCTGGGACGCGACCGCGTCGGCGATCGCTGCCGCAGCTTTCTGCTGATAGTTCGCCGAGGAAAGCTCGTTCACTCCGTTTGGCCCGGGAGCCAGCTCCACCGCCACCGCCGCATGCGAAAGATTGTTTAACGGCCGCAACGATGCGGAAGTCGCATGAGCAGGGATTTCCTGCTTCAGTAATTCACTCACGATGGCGGCCGCTATGCCCTGACTGATGGGCAGGGCCGGTGTTTGCGTCCCGTTCCATGCGTGAAACGCTCCGTTGCCTGGACCCTCGACGGGAAGCAGGGCGGTATAGACGCGCGCGCCGCTGCCCTGCGATGCGGCATGCAGGGCCACGTAGATCACTCCCCGGGCCGCATTTGCGGCGGCGGCGCGTTGATCGAGAGTGAGGGTCGTATCTGCGTCGCGGAGGAGCAGAACGGAGAGACCGCGAATGTCGAGTTCGTGCCGCAACAGGCGGCCAAATCCCAGGGTGACGTCTTTCTCGGCCAGCTTGTCATTCAACGCGGCGCCGCGCTCGTCGCCACCATGGGCTGGATCGACCACTACCAGGAAACGGCGACCACTCCCAGTAAGGAGGGGCGGAGGAATCGGCGGAGGAACCTGTGATTGCGTAGATGGCGGGTTCTCAGTCGTGGGCGGGGGCGATGTGCCCGGAGGCAGGCCCGTCGGCGCTCCGCCCGCACTCTGCATTGACTGGGAGAGGGCAGCGACCGTGATGGTCCGGCTATTGTTGCTGAAGGTGGCCATCAGAGGTGCAGTGCCACTGATGGTCAACTCGGCGGTGCCGTTGGTCTCAGCGTAGCTGGCTTGGGTGATGGTCCTGTTATCGAACGATAAGGATTGCGTTGCTGGCGAAACCAGTGGGTCACGAGTGAAGACCATGTGGAGCTTGCCGGGTTCGGTGGAGATCGTCGGATTGACAGGTCCAGTGAAATTGAGCACCAGCCGCGCGGGGTTCGTGCTATCGATTTGCGCAGTGACATGCGTGATCACGTCGCCGATAAATAAACGTCGCGCGCTCTCGTGAAAATTGACCGACGTGCCCAGGAATCGGGGCAGCAGGGAACTCAGCGAACCGGCGGGCACCAGGCCGCGGGAATTCTCGATCAGGAAGCTGGACGGGAGATCGAAATCCCGGCCGCGGATCTTGGCGCGGGTCTTGCCCGCAGCAAAATCGCAGTCTGCATCATTGAAACGAAGTTTCCAGTGCAGTCCCTCCACCCGGGCGCTCACCCGGCCCAAAGGCTCCAGGAGCTCAAACAGCCCAACATACTCGCGGCCCGCGCGGTCCACTACCGGCAGACTATAGGTAGCCACCGCAGAATAGACGGAGAGATGTTTTTCGTCGCCCGAGGAAGCCGCCGCCAGAAACAACAGGGCGGACAGCAAGGCGGCTAACGTTTTCTTGGTCGCAGGGAATGGCACCTAACGAAACCCTAACCCCCGGCGAGTTCCTTGCCCACAGTTTTCTTCAGGCTTTCTCTTGTGGGCCGCGTTGCCGAGTTTTTCAGTCGAGCGCATAAATGGTGAGGCCGCTCAGCAGCTTGGGGTAGAAGTCGGTGGACTTCTGCGGCATCACATCGCCGGCGAACGCGATGTCTCGCATTTGCTCGATCCGCACCGGATTCATGAGGAATGCCGCCTGCGCTTTGCCCGTGTGCACCTGAGCCAGAGCGTCGGACGCCTCGCGGTGATACGAGATATTCTGCAGGTTGCGGACCGCCTCCTCGGAAATCTTCAAGACGCCCTCCAGCAGGCACTTATGCAACTGAACGACGTCCAGAGACTGTTGGCGAAGAGAAAGGCCTGCGAACAGGTTGGTTCCCAGTGCTTTCGGCAAGTGCATCAGCAGAGTGTGGTGGGCGGTGGCTGCCAACAACGCCGTCCCGGCTCGCCCCGCCTGGGCCAGAATGGAAGTGGCTCGAACTGCATCGATCCCGGCATCCATTTCTTCGACGTTGAAGAAACGGCGCGCCCCGGCCAGCAGTTCCGCCTCAGAAAAAGATGGCAGCCCGTGCACAACGCGGTGAGTGGGCAGGATGACCAGGCCCGGGTTGTTCATGTTGACCAGGGTCATCATCACGGAATCGTAGGGCGCGTCGCCCGAGCCGGGAGCGGCCGCGCGGCGCTCGTCGCGATAGGCCAGGGCAGTTTCGTACCGGTGATGGCCGTCGGCAATGATGAGCTTCTGGTCCTGCATCTGGGCCTGCACTGCGGCAATGGCTGCCGGATCGGAGATCTTCCAGACGCGGTGCGCTACGCCAAGCTCGTCGGTAACCTCAATATCAGGTATCGCCGCAGACTGCAGCAGGGCGTCTGTCTCGCCCGAGCCGTTGTACAGCATGAAGATTTGCCCGAAGTGGGCACGGGTGGCGCGGAGCAGGTTCAGACGGTCGACCTTGGGCCCGGAGTGCGTGAGTTCATGCCGGAAGACGACCCCGGCGGAATAGTCCTCAAGACGGCCAGCAGCGATGAATCCACGGCGTTCCGCCTGCGCCGGGCTTCCGGGAGTCGTGCCCGGAACTGCGAATGTCTGGGAGTAGCTGTAAAGGGCGGGCTCGGGGTCCTGCCGCAGGACACCGGACTGACGCCAGTCCCGAAAGCTGGCCGCCGCCCGGGTGTAGACGTTTTCAGTCTCCCCGTCGCCGGGCAGACGCTTCCCCAAGATGATCCGGACCAGGTTATGGGGGTTGGCTTCGTAGTAACGTTCCTGCATCTCGGGCGTTATCTTGTCGTAAGGCTGGGTAACCACCCGCGTAACCGGAACAAGGTCGGGAGCATAACGCCAAGCTTTAAAAGGAGAGATTCTGGCCATGGGTGAACGGAAGATTGTAGCAGGGCGTTGCGTGCCTGGGGGGAGAAGGGAGGGCGAGAGGAAAAAAGATGCAGAGTGTGGGCAGCCAACGTTCAGGGCATCGTAGGAATGTCAGCTGGGCGGTCAAAAAGCTGCGAACACGCCGCGGATACTGTGCTAGTATCCGGGCAGAAGAGGTGATGGCCCGCCCTTTTGGGTATGGGTCGAACCCGCCCCGGTACCAGCTTGGGCCTTCCTTTCCGCTGTAGGGGTTATGCTGCGCAAAGATCAGTTCTCGGCTCGCTTCAGCTTGACCAGCCTTCTCCTGATCCTTGCGCTCTGCTCGCTTCCCGGCCTCGCCCAGAATTCAACTGAAGACGTCCACATCCGCCCGCGGGTGGACACGACGGCCCCCAAAGAGCCGGAAATTGATCCTGCGCTGAAGACCCACACCAAGCCCTATAAGGTGGACGTGAACATGGTGCTGGTGCCGGTCACCATCACCGACCCGATGAACCGCCTGGTGACTGGCCTCGACAAGGATAACTTCAACCTCTTCGAGGGCAAGGAAATCCAGGAAATCAAGACTTTTTCGAGCGAGGATGCTCCGGTTTCGCTGGGCGTGATCTTCGACATGAGTGGCAGCATGAGCAGCAAGATCGAGCGCGCCCGCGAGGCAGTCATCGAGTTTTTCAAGACCGCCAATCCTCAGGATGAGTTCTTCATGATCACCTTCGCCGACAAGCCGGAGGAGATTTCCGATTTCACCAGTTCGGTGGAAGACATCCAGGGCAAACTGGTCTACACCATTCCCAAGGGCCGCACGGCGCTGCTGGATGCGATCTATCTTGGCGTCAGCAAGATGCGGGAAGCGAAATTTCCCAAGAAAGCTCTGCTGATCATCTCCGATGGCGGCGACAATCACAGCCGCTATACCGAAGGCGAGATCCGCTCGATGGTGAAAGAGGCCGATGTTCTGGTTTATGCGATCGGCATCTACGACCACTATTTTCCGACCGAAGAGGAACGGCTCGGCCCCGGACTGCTCGGCGATATCACGGAACTGACCGGGGGGCGAGCGTTTACCATTGATAACCCGAATGACCTGGCGGATGTTTCCACAAAAATCGGGATCGAGTTGCGCAACCAATATGTGATTGGATACCGTCCAAAGAATCCAGTGCGAGATGGCAAATGGCGTAAGATAAAAGTGAAATTGATTCCGCCGAAGGGATTGCCGCCGCTCCGGGTTTACGCGAAGACGGGTTACTATGCGCCGACGGAATAGCCAACTTCCCCTGCTGATCCTGTTTTTCCTGACAATTCTGCTGGTAGCGAGGGCACAGGACGCCGGTGCTCCGCCCACGCAGCCGCCGGCTACCAGTAGCACCGCAACTCCACCACCGTCCCAGCCCGAGCAGGCGCCGGGTGCGCCCACCGCTTCGCCTTCGGTGCCCGCTGGACAGCCCGGCACCCAGAATGGCGGTCAGATCCCGGAGTCGGGAGACAGCGGCGTCTTTGTGTTCCGCAAGCAAGTGGAAGAAGTGGTGCTGCACGCCACCGTGATTGACGACAAACAGCGCATCGTCACCAACCTCGAAAAAGCCGCGTTTACGGTGTACGAGGACGGACATCCGCAGACCATCACGTCCTTCCGCCGCGAGGACATTCCGGTGGCGATGGGCATCGTGGTGGACAACTCGGGCTCGATGCGGGAAAAACGGCAAAAGGTCAATGCGGCAGCGTTGAACCTGGTGCGCTCCAGCAATCCCAATGACGAGGTTTTCATCGTCAATTTCAATGACGAGTACTACCTCGACCAGGACTTCACCGCCAACATCAACAAGCTGAAAGAAGGACTGGACAAAATCGAGGCGCGCGGCGGTACGGCTCTCTACGATGCCATGGTCGCTTCCGCCGATCACCTGAAAAAAAGCGCAAAGCTGGAAAAGAGGGTGATCTTCGTGGTCACCGATGGCGAAGACAACGCCAGCTCAGAGTCGCTCGAACAGGCGGTGAAGCGCCTGCAGGCGGAGAACGGTCCCACCGTGTACGCGATCGGGATACTGGGAGACGAGGAGCATCCCAAGCGCGCCAAGCGTGCGCTGGAAGTCATGTCCGAGCGGACGGGCGGGATCGCTTTCTTCCCCAAGACGCTCGACGAAGTGGACGCGATCAGCCGCAGCGTTGCCCACGATATCCGCAGTCAGTACACCCTCGGCTACAAGCCCAGCACGCCCAAGAGTCAGGGCGGGTACCGTACCGTGAAGGTCGATGCGAAGTCGCGTGGCTACGGCAAACTCGTCGTCCGTACCAAGAGCGGCTATTACGCTGGACAGGAGCGGGCTTCCGGCGGCCAGTGACTTCCGTTCCCTAGAATCACCTGGTTCCGAATTCCTCCGATTGACGCTGCCCACCCCCCTTCCTTACCCTGTAGGGTGCCCACAACGACTTCGACCTCGCGGCTGCGTGTCAGCGACGACATCACCAAGCTCGTCGGCGAGACGCCGATGCTGCAGCTCAAGAAGATAGTCTCGCCCGGCTTCGCCGATATTTTTGTCAAGCTGGAATACCTGAACCCCGGGGGCAGCGTGAAAGACCGCGCCGCCATCGGAATGATCGAACGCGCCGAACGCGAGGGCAAACTGCGGCCCGGCGGGACCATCATCGAAGCCACTGCAGGGAACACCGGCATCGGGCTGGCTCTGATCGGCGTGAATCGCGGCTACAAGGTTCGGATGTTTGTGCCGGAGAAGTTCTCAGAGGAAAAAGTCATTATCATGCGGGCCCTCGGCGCCGAGGTGACCCGGACCCCGGAGGACGAGGGCATGCAAGGCGCGATCCAACGCGCGAAGGACCTGCTCGCCACCGACGCTTCGGCCTTCATGGCCGCCCAGTTTGAGAATCCCGCCAACCCCGACTATCACTACCAAACCACCGCCCGCGAAATCTTCGAACAGATGGAAGGCCGCGTTGACGCGGTTACTGTGGGCTCCGGCACGGCGGGAACTTTTACCGGCATTGCGCGCTTCCTGAAGGAACGGCTCTCCAAGGTGCACACGGTGGCGGTCGAGACGGAAGGTTCGGTGCTGGGTGGAGGAAAGCCCGGTCCTCATAAGACCGAAGGCATCGGCTCCAGTTTCATCCCCAAGAATTTCGATGCTTCGGTGTGCGATGAAGTCATGATGGTCACCGACGTTCAGGCCTTCGGGATGGTGAAAGAACTCGCTGCGAAGGAAGGTGTGCTGGGCGGATCGAGCGCCGGGGCGAATGTGTACGCTGCGCTTCAGATCGCAAAACGACTTGGGGCAGGGAAGCGGGTGGCTACGCTGATTCCGGACTCGGCGGAACGGTATTTGTCGAAGAAGATATTTGAGGGTGGCGTGTAAGGGTTAGCTGGATTGGATGCGGGAGTTTTGCGAGGCGAACTGAAATGAGGAAAAAGGTCGGCGTCGCACCGCGGACCCTGGTTACATTCCGTTGCACTAAGTTCAATACTTCCGAAACCAGACGGGACTACATCAACCCAAACAACTATGGCGATGACGTAGCCGAGTGGCTCCGGAACGAACTCGCCGCCCAAGGAATTGTCGTCGGTAGGAAAATTGGCCAGGAAGACTTTGGGTGGTGGCTGAGTTTCCAGAACGGCGGCCGCATGTACGACTTTGTTTTGGGGTACAACGCAGATGGATATTGGATGGGCTGGCTGGAACGTGAGCGTGGGATGGCCGGGAGTCTATTTGGCATGCGAAGGAAAGGAATTCAAGCCGAGGCAGCAAAAGTAATTCACTCGGTATTGGTCTCAACGGACTTCATCTCCGATATTCGCTGGCACACTCCAAAGGACTTCGATTCGCTGAGAGAGGATATGGGTAAGGCCACTCCTGTGTGATTGGAATCTCGAGTGCGGAAAATGAGATCTAACATGAAGAATGACAAACCCGGTTTTGCCACTCGCGCTATCCATGTTGGGCAGGAACCCGATCCACTCACCGGTGCGGTGAGTGTTCCGATCTACCCCACGTCCACCTACGTGCAGGAAGAAATCGGGAAGCACAAAGGGTATGAGTACGCCCGCGTGTCGAATCCGACGCGCGATCGGCTTGAGACCAATCTCGCTGCGCTCGAAGGCGGCGTTGCTGCGAAGGTCTTTGCCAGCGGGATGGCGGCCATCAACGCCATCATCACCATGCTCAAGTCGGGGGATCACGTTGTCGCGGGGCACAATTTATACGGCGGAACTCCACGGCTCTTTAACCAGGTTTTCGCTAATTTCGGGGTGACGTTCAGCTACATTGATACCTCCGATGTAGCCAACGTTGAACGTGCCATCCAGAAGAACACGCGGATCGTCTTTCTTGAGACGCCCACCAACCCGCTGATGGAACTGTGTGACGTCCGCGCCATCAGCGACCTCTGCCACCGGCATGGTGTTGAAGTGGTCGTTGACAACACGTTCATGTCGCCCTATTTCCAGCGCCCGATTGAGCTTGGCGCCGACATGGTGGTCCACTCCACTACGAAATTCCTGAACGGGCACAGCGATGGGCTCGGCGGGGTGGTCGTTTGCACCAAGCCAGAGCAGGCCGAAAAGCTGGCGTTCCTGCAAAAAGCCGCGGGAGCTATTCTCTCGCCCTTCGAGTGCTGGCTGATTCTGCGTGGTGTCAAAACTCTGGCCGTGCGCATGGTGCAGCACGACTGCAATGGCCGCAAGGTGGCGGAGTTTCTGTCAGAGCACAAGAAAGTGCAGAAAGTGTTTTATCCGGGACTGCCCGATCATCCGCAGCACGCGCTCGCCAAGCGGCAGATGTCAGGATTCGGATCGATGATAGCCTTCGAAACCGGTTCGCTCGAGAATGCCAACAAGATGCTGCGCAAGGTGCGCGTGTGCTCGCTCGCCGAGTCGCTGGGCGGGGTCGAAACGCTGATTTCACATCCCGCTACCATGACGCACGCCGCAGTCGGCGAGGAAGGGCGCCGCAAGATCGGCATCACCGACGGGATGGTGCGCATCTCGGTTGGCATCGAGGATGTGGTCGATATTCTGAACGACCTCGACCAGGCGCTGGCGGCGATCTAGTTCGCGATGCCGCAACCCCCTGGCGCATCTCGCGAGTGGAATGCCGAAGAGTACCACCGTCTCTCTGCGCCGCAGTTCCTGTGGGGACAGCGGGTACTCAATGACCTTCACCTTCGGGGAGATGAGTGGGTACTCGACGCCGGTTGCGGCACGGGCAAGCTGACTCGCCTGCTCCTGCAGAATGTGCCGCGCGGCCGCGTCGTTGGACTTGATGTTTCCCGCAACATGGTGCTCCACGCGCAGCAGAATCTTCGCCCTGACTTTGGCAATCAGGTGCAGTTCGTGGCTGCCGATCTTCTCCGCCTGCCATTTCTTTGCCGCTTCGATGGCATCTTCAGTACCGCGTCGTTTCACTGGGTGCTCGACCACGATGCGCTGTTCCGCAACCTCTTCCAGACGCTGAAGCCCGGCGGTTGGCTGCACGCGCAGTGCGGGGGCGGTCCGAACCTTGAGCGATTGCGGGAGCGCGTCCGAACTCTCTCGCGGAAGACCGAGTTCGCGCGGTGGCTGGCGGCATTTCCTGAACCATGGTTCTTCTCCGATGCGGAGACGGCCGCTTCCGGCCTCCGTGCCGCAGGTTTTGAGGATGTCCGTACGGATGTCGAGCCAGCGTCATTCTCTGTGCCCACGAGCCAGGAATTTGAGGACTATCTCCGGACCTTTGTGCTCCATCGTCACCTCGAACGTCTGCCTACCGAGCAACTACGCCAGCAATTCGTGCACGAACTGGCCGCCGCGTCAGCCCATGACAATCCACCTTGGGCGCTTGATTACTGGCGGCTGAACCTGCGTGCTCGCAAGCCTGAGTAGCGCGGTAACTCGAGTAATGCTTCCGCTTTTGGACCCCGTTTTATGCACGTTTTGAGAAGCAGCGAAACTTTCCCGGGCACGCCGTGTTTCAAGTGGATGCAGGCGAGGGCACCTCGGGAGAGAGAGAAACACTATGCGACGAAGCGTATTGAGTATTGGATTCGTTTTACTGGCAGGCGCGATGGCTTTGGGACAGAGCAGCACGGCTTCTCCCAATGACCTTCCGCAAGACCGGAAGGACTTGCGCCATGACAAGCGCGACCTGCGGCAGGATCGCCGCGACCGCAATAACGATAAGCGCGACTTGACCCAGGATCGCCGCGACCGGAACTCCGACGTGCGCGATGCCCGCGGCGATCAGAAAGACATCAACCACGACCGCCGCGATCTGAACAAGGACCGCGCCGATCTGGCCCGCGACAAGCGCAACGGGGATAGCGCCGATGCCGCGAAAGACAGAGCCGACATCCACAGCGATAAGGGTGACATTCGCCACGATCGTACCGACCGCAACGCCGATCTGCGCGATGCGCGGCACGATCAGCGCGACATCAACTCGGACAAGCGGGACTTGCATAAGGACAACCGCGATATCCGCCACGACAAGAAAGACGTCCGCCACGACCGGCGGGACATTCATCGCGACAAGATCGGAAAGTAACAAACCGTTGTTTGCACGAGGGGCGGCGAGCGCGAATCGCCGCCTTTTTGCTTTGAGTCGGGTCTTGCGTTCGGAATGGGAGATGTGCCGCGCATCCGCGCCAGCCGGCGAGTCGCGGCAAGCCCCGGTTCTACCTGACCGAATCTGCAATCCAATCGAGGTAGGGAGCGCTTCCGTCTTCAATCACAAGCTGGGCACATTCGGGAACGTCGTAGGAATGGAGTTCGCGGAGCGCATCGCGCAGCCGATCGAACACAGCGGCCGTGGTCTTGATGATGAGCAGGCATTCCGTGGCGGTCTCCACCTCGTCCTTCCAGCGATACACCGATTCGATCTGGGGAACGATGTTGACGCAGGCCGCCAAGCGGCGCTGTACCAGTTCACGGGCGATGCGGCGGGCTTCCTCCGCCGATCCGCAATTGGAGAGAACAACTCTTTTGTCGGTCATATAGAATCAGGCTCTGGGTTTCAGGTTTTCCGGTTCTCGAACCAGGGTGCTCGCTATTCAGAAAAACTCCCAGAACGGAAAGCCTAGAGCCGAAAGCCTGTTCGAGGCAAGCGATGGCGACGCAAATCAAGTTTGGCACCTCCGGTTGGCGCGCGGTGATGGCGGAAGAATTCACTTTTGCCAATGTTCGCCGCGCCGTTCATGGAATCGCACGCTATGTGGTAGCGCAAAGGTCGAAGGCACCCAAGGTCATCGTGGGCCGCGACCCGCGCTTTCTGGGGGAGACGTTCTGCGCGATGGCCGCCGAGATACTGGCGAGCTATGGGATCGTACCCCTGGTCATCTCTGAAGCCGCGCCCACGCCGGCGATTTCTTACGCCGTGACCCAGTCGAACGCTGACGGCGCAATCAATTTCACGGCTTCCCATAATCCGCCGGAATATAACGGCATCAAGTTCTCGACTTCGGACGGCGCGCCCGCGTTGCCAGAAGCAACGAAGAGGATCGAATCAGAAATTGCGGCGTATGACGCGAATCCGGAAACGCCGAAGGGCAAGGCGGAGGCGCAATCCATCGACCCGCGGCGCATGTATCTCTCACGCCTGCGCGAAATCGTGGACCTCGACGTCATCAAGGGGGCGGGGGTGAAGGTTGCTTTCGATCCGATGTGGGGCGCCGCCCGTGGATATTCCGACGCGCTGCTCCGCGAAGCCGGCATAACGGTCGCGACTGTCCACGACTACCGCGATGTTCTCTTCGGCGGACATGCCCCCGAGCCCGACGATCACTTGCTCGAAGATCTGCGCCAGAAGATGCGGGAAACTGGCGCGCACATCGGCATCGCGACCGACGGCGACGCGGATCGCTTCGGCATTGTCGACGAGGATGGCACGTTCCTCCAGCCGAACTACATTATTGCGCTGCTCTTTGATTATCTGGTGGAGAGCCGGGGGTGGAAGAACGGGGTCGGCAAGTCGGTAGCCACCACCAACCTGATCAATGCGCTGGCCGACAAACACAAGATCGAGTTGTACGAGACGCCGGTTGGATTCAAGTACATCGGCGAACTGATCAAGCAGGACAAGATTCTGATTGGCGGAGAGGAGAGCGCCGGGCTCTCGATTCGCCGCCATGTTCCTGAAAAAGACGGAGTGCTGGCCGGGTTGCTGTGTTGCGAGATGGTGGCCCGCCGCGGCGCCTCTTTGGGTAAGCAGTTGGAAGGCATATTTGCCAAAGTTGGTTCCTACTACCCCCTTCGCGAGAACTTCCACTTGACGCCGGAAGTGAAGGAGAAGTTTACTAAGAAGTTACGTGTTGATCCGTCCGAGTTTGTTGGCAATAAAGTTGCCCAGGTCGTGCGGACGGACGGGCTCAAACTCGTCCTGGAGGACGGGTCGTGGGCTTGTTACCGGCTTTCCGGTACCGAGCCGGTGGTGCGCGTGTACACGGAAGCGCGCACAAGGGAAGGACTCGATAAACTGAGCTTGGCAGCCAAGGCATGGATCTTCGATTAGGGCCATCGTCGAGAGCACGGATTTTCCCGCGACCGGAGGAAGGCTTGCGCGCGGTGATGGAGCAGGGTCCCAAAGCGGAGGCCCTGGCAGCGCAGTGTGTTGAGCGGACGCGACCTGTCTGGACGTGGCTGGCGGCCGAGTGGCGCCGGTTGGGGACGGTGGCGGCCGTGTTTCTGACCTTGGGAATTCTTTTGCATGCGATGTTCGGAGCCAATGGCATGGTGGTGTATCGCCAGAAGCGCGCTGAGATGAAATCGCTGGAGCAGGATGTGAACCGAGTGCAGAAAGAGAACGATGAGTACCTGGAGAGAATCAAAGGGTTGAAGTCCAACCCCAGCGCCATTGAGAAGGAAGCTCGCGAACAACTGCACTATACGCGGCCCGGCGAACATGTGTACGTCTTTCCAGACCCGCCGCAGAAGCCAGCGACCGGCAGGGCAAGAAACGGGAAGTAGGGTTTGGGCAGTCGGCGCGCAGATCGGCACTAATGATCGTGGTGTGCCAGGGTGAGGGCGTGCCGCGTCCCGCGAACCTGTGATAGAGTTCACGGTAGCATCACGTGTGGGAACCAATCTTAAGGAGGATGGAATGCGGAAGTTTCTCTGCACAATTTTTGCTCTGTCGTTGGTCTTTGCGTTGGCAACGCCGGTGTTTGCAGCCGACGCGACCACTGTGAATGGCTGGATCAGCGATTCCAAGTGCGGCGTCAAGGGCGCCAACGCTGGCGCTGCCGAGTGCACCAAGAAGTGCATCAAGGAAGGCGCCAGTATGGTCGTCGTCACCGATGGGGACCAGAAGATCCTCACCGTCAAGAATCCCGAAGCGCTTGCGGGGCATGAAGGCCATCACGTGGCAGTAACCGGACACGTCGAAGGCGACACGATTCACGTAGAAAGTGCGAAGATGCTGTAGGAGTTCGGTCGAGACCGAAACAAGAAGGGCGGCCTGATCAGTCTGTTACGAAACACTAGGCGGCCAAAGTAAGGAATGAGAAGATGCTCTCGCGGAAGCGAGGGCATTTTTCATGGGGTACATCCGGGGCGAAGCGCGGGAGCAGGTGACGATGTTCCCGG
>Ga0182021_10000359_pt1 | contig 47483 bp, 67 predicted proteins | sample 612E3MmetaG_FD_120493 | JGI IMG/M metagenome (GOLD analysis project Ga0182021, IMG submission 120493) | Permafrost microbial communities from Stordalen Mire, Sweden - 612E3M metaG (Illumina Assembly) | ecosystem: Environmental > Terrestrial > Soil > Wetlands > Permafrost | place: Sweden... | reverse complement strand
TGAGAAAGTGTGGTATAATTATAAGTGCAATTAGATAAGCGTGCATCAGGCACGCCCTGTTGGTATTCACCCTTCGTTGGTATATGGGAATTGAATAGGGAAAAGGAGAGAAGAAAGGAGAACTAAAATGGTAGAAACAAAATCAATGACAGAAACAAAGTCGTATGTGTTACTGCAATCGCTACCGACTAATCATATTGAGCATAGGCATAGCCCCATAAAGGTTGTCACGTATTATAATGATGAAGTAATTATAAATGTATGGTGTAGAGATTGTAAACAAGAACTGGTGCAGAAAATATACAAGGTGGAAGTTTAGAGAATCACCTTGACAAATAATGAAAAATGTGGTATAATTGTAAGACAATTCTTGCTCTCGTAGTCAGGATAGTCCTCTAAACTATTCGCTGTAAAGGAACTGCAAATGAGATTTCGAGATTCTCCGAGAGCGCCTAAAAGTTATCAGGTGTATAAAAAATTCAGGTCTTTGTAAAATCTAGCAGGAGGACGCACAACTTAATGGGAAGTCATAGTGATGCTATTTTGAATTTAACAGGCTCAAATGAAATCGGCACTTGGGGATATGTAACTGCTACTACTTGTATTTCTAATACCACAAACATCAGCAATATACCAATCTCATATGGCTATGGTGATGCAAACGATACTATTCGTAGAGAACTGGAAGAATTGAAGAAACTATTTTTTATGAAAGTGGTAGTAAAGTGTCCGGCTTGCGGTCAGTATGGCGCAGCCGGTTGTGAATGTAAATATTGCGGACACCCTATTGATTATGAAAACAGTCGTTCTAAATGAAGCTGGTTATGAGCAAGCGGTACAAGGCTTTTGCTTGTCCTATAACTCGTCCATAGAGAGAGCTATAGAGCTTTTGCCTATTTATGCGTTCAAAGGTGATGGCGAGAACAAGTTTTTGGAGAGCATCATGCTCTGGATTGGTGTACAAGCCCCGCGTTTCTGGTGGCAAGAAGCGGACACGTACCGCGTTGGCACATCCAAGCAATCAGAATCCACGATGCACACAATTTGTAAAAGAGTATTGACGCAGGATGATTTTGAGATGCCGTTGGAGAAGGACGCGCTTGAAAATCTGAATGAACTTATTGAAGTTTATAAGCGGCAAACTGACTCTGCCATGAAAAATTACTGCTTTCGGAAAGTTAAAAATTCGCTGCCAGAAGGCTTTTTACAACAAAGAATCTGGCTTTTAAGCTATAAAACCTTGCAAAACATGTACAAACAACGTGCAAATCACCGTCTTTCGCAGTGGCAAGGCTTTTTTGTTGCCATTTTAACACATATTGAGCACCCTGAATTCATTTTTAACGCAGAATAAGGCAAAACCTACCCTTGACAAAAGAAGAATAGTGTGGTATAATAAATCTATCTATAAAATTCTGTTAAGGAGATTATGTTATGAATTTGAAGAAAAGTTTTGCTATTTTTGCACTGGTAGTTTTGGTTGTGACATTGGCAGGTTGTCTGCCTAATACCAACCAAGATACTTCACTCACCAGCGCTCAAAATCTTGCGTCCAACCGCGCAACCTATACCGTCAAGAACGATGTGGAAGGCAGCAACTATTACAAGCGTCTTGCCATTGCTGATGACCCATCCACCATCCTCTGGTGCACATGGTATCCTACTACAGTAGGTTCAGCACCCATCACCTTTTCAATCGTTGGAAAAATGACTTCCAGCAGCAAGCGCCCGTTCCCTTCAACAAATTGTAATACCGCAGAATATGGTTGTGAAAACCCCGATGCACAGGGCATGTATGGTGCAAGCGATAGTTATGTCTATGGTTTCGGCCCTGCTGGTGAATATATGGAAGTGCACTCTTGGGGCTTTTGCACCAACCTGCCTACAACCTATCAGGCAACCACTATCATGTTCCAAGGTACTGACCCTGCTTTGCAGGAAGCGACTACCAAGGCACGTGCCCTGCTCGCCACTGGCGATGCGGCTGGCGCACAGGCTATATTGGATGCGGCTATCAAGGCTTCTGGAGGTAAATAATGGACGAATTTGACACGAAATCTGTTTGGAAAGCCATCTTTTGGATTATCGGCGTAGTTGTAGCCCTGACCATTATACTTGGTTTGATTGGCTTGCCTCTTGGCTGGTTCGATGCCATCCTGCACAAAGCATCCCCGCAGAACGTTGAAGCGCAGTATACTTATGGATACGACCATCTAACTGCTATGCGCGGAATTGCTGGTAATGTTTGCCAGTTCGAAACAGTGGCTACGCAAGCGTCCGGCACGGCTGACTCTGGTCAACGGCTCACTCAATTAATGCAAGAGCAGTCTCTCTATCGTATGCGCGAGCAAGAGTATGACTCTTGGGCAGCGAATATTTTCACCGGCAAGATTGTACATCCAGCAGACCTACCCAATGTAGCGCCTTCGCTGGACGAAATGAAAACCCAAGTTTGCAAGTAATTTAGCTCTAACACAACTAGGGCAGAGCGTTTTAACTAACGCTCTGCTTTAGCCTATTCGTGGAGATAAAAATGAAGGCATTGATTTGTTTGCTGTTCCATAATAAGAGTAATAAGTCCCGCCGAATGTGGTCAGCGATTGTTCCTAGCACAGAAAAAAACTGCGCTCATGTAACTTTTGTTTCGCTCTGGCATTGCAAGGTTTGTGGACGTGAATGGACTGAAATAAACCTTCGTGGAGATGATATTCCTGTCTCAACAGAAGAGGAAAGGCTATACTAAATGCTAACCGTAAAATATGACCCTACCAGAAACCCGGACAAAGGGCAGTACTATGTAGAATTGAGCATGTACGCTGAAATTCCCGATGATATGCAGAACATCAACCGTTTTGGTTACTGGTGCGACCTACAACACCTTTTGTATGGAATTGTAGAGCCTATAAATCGTATACTTGATACGGTAGCTGATAAAGGCAGCGATGGCAGCGAGCCAGAATAATGAGAAATTATATCACCGCCCTAGCTCAGACACAGGTCTTTGTATCCGCAACTTGTGACAAATGTGGAAAGACCGAAACTGACCAGATGGAACTGCAAGAATGGTTCTTTTATCACTTTGTTGGTGGTTACAATTCCATCTTTGGGGATATGGATGAATTTGAAATCGACCTGTGCCAGCAGTGTCTCAAAGAACTGCTTGGTCAATATCTTCATTATAAAGGTAACACGTTATGACTGAAAAGAGAATAGAAATAGCCAATACTGGCATGAGTGGTATAAATGACGGTATCGACAACAGTTGGACAGTAGGAACAAGCGGTGGTATAGTAACTGTTGCCGAGTTGGTATCTGCCTTATTACAATTTTCTCAAAATAGAGAAATACGTTGGCAATCAGAAAAAAATGCCGGAGAAATTTTAGGGGTTTCTGAAAGCAGCGATGATGATTATACCTATTTGAATATCGTATAAAAGAGTTATTTTATGATATGTAAATGCTGTGGTGAAGATACTTTAGCAGAAGGTGATGGCAATTTCGAGATATGTCCATCGTGTGGTTGGGAAGATGACCCGGTACAGAACGCAGATGTTTGGCTGGCAGGTGGTGCTAACTTCTATTGTATGAGAGAGCATCAGGCATTATTATTCATAATTCGTATGGTAACCGGATATTATAGCAGAGATGAAAAGGACTTATGATTAATATTTTTAAACTTTTATTGCTTCGCATGCTAGGAAAACCCATTAAACTGGATGTTATGAATAAGATTTCCAAATACTATGTTTCAGAAATAACAACTGAAACCAAATGGGATGGCACAGACGTTGTTACGGTAAGACTTATTACTCAAGATAGCATGAGGCTTAAACACGATGATTACAGATAAAATGACCCCACTTGAAAAATGTATTGAATGGATGCGTGGTGGCGGGGAGACTCCCCGGAGCGTGCTGCTTCATCAAAAGATAGCAAAACAGGCTGCTGACCAACTACAAGAGTTGGAATTTAGCGCAGACCGGACGAAAGCGCTTGAAGCAGAAGGCAAGGCTTTAAAAGTGGAGAATGACCAGCTTCGTCAGCAGCTAAAAAAGAATGTCGAAATATTGAATAATACAGTGAGCATCTTAGAGCCTAAATAAATGGAAATAAATCCAATCTTAACCATAGGAATTCCCTGTTTGAACGATATGATGCATGTTCAAACAACTGCAAGTCTTGTAAAGATAATCTCAGCCTTACCTTTCCCCCGCCACATTTCATTTGTAAACAATACTCTGCTCCATACTGCACGCAGACAAATCGTGCTGGAAGCACAGAAATACAAGGCTACGCACCTGCTGTTCTTGGATACTGACATGGAAGTGGAAGGCGATACTGTTTTAAAACTGATGGCACACGGCAAGGAAGTGATTGGTGTGAACTATTATCAAAGAGGATTGCCTTTGATTAGCACGGTAAGAATGAAAAACCCGGAAACTGGCTTACACACGGTAGCCAAAGTTCCCGATACACTTTTTGAATGTGATGCGGTTGGTTCTGGCTGTATGCTAGTGGATATGCGGGTCTTTGATATCATTGAAAAGCCTTGGTTCTTCTACAAGTATGATGAATCATACCCCACCGGGGAAGATGTATGGTTCTGTGAACAGGTAAAAAAAGCCGGTTTGCATATCTGGTGCGACCCGACCATCCCGGTTGGGCACATAGGAGAATATAAATATTAATGAAGTACTTACAATTTTTAATGAACAAATTTATTGAAGTTAAGGATAACAAAATAACCTTTACCCTTCAAGATGGCACGGTATCCGAGGTTGGAGAAAACGGCATGCAGGTAATGGATATGATTATCGTGCTAAAACATCTTTTCCAATCTCTTGACAATCAATACCCCTGCCAAGAGAACCAAAATACGATTGACGCACTGGACGAAGCCTACTACTGGCAGCAAATGAGAACCATCAACCGCATTAACCGGGGAGTGGAGGGCAAATACGAGGTTTAATAAATCTGCCTAGTTTAATGAGGCGCTATATACATGCAAAAAACTTCTTATCGCAGTGAACCCCCGGCATAAGCCTGAACGCTCATATAACAGGGATTGAGCAGGGAGGAAATTCTGCGTGGCAAAGCGGAAATCGCAGAGGCAGATTTTATTGGAGCAAATATGAAGATAAAAAAATCATTCTATGCAAAGATTTGTTTGGGTTTACGAGAAGGTTTTACCCAAAAAACTCACATGCTGGAAGAAGTTCATGCAATTTGTCATCAATATTGTAATAACAACGGTATTTGTGTAACAGTAACCCCAACCCGCTATATCTACCCACAGGGTCAGGGCATTGCCGATGGGTACGAAGATGGTTGTTTCGTGGAGCTAATCGCTTATCCTAGATTTTCACGCTCAAAATTTGATATTGTAGGAAATGCGATTGAATTAACCAAGGTATTCATGAAAGAGTTTAAGCAAACCCGAATATCCATCGTCACATCTGAACAAACATATTTGATAGAACAAGGAGATTTGTAATGGCTTATAAAGAAGTAAGACGTATTCCCTTCAAGGGTGCTACTGCAACAATCGAGACCGGAGCAATTGGCTTCAACGAAGACTGGAACGGTTTATACATCCGGGGAGACGACTGCATCGAGTTCAAGTTCATCTTGGAAAAGGTGCTGGAAGACAGTGCCCGTAGGTTTTTGCTTAGCCCCGCGGATGGCGCATTCCTGAGAGGATTGCTGAAATCCATTGAGGACGAAGTGCTGCCAAAACCAAAACCAATATTAAAAGCAAAAAGATAAGGGCAGTATATAATGGCTTACAGCGATGCAAGAGTTATTCCGTTCGACAAGAGCAGCGACAGGGTGGAAACAGGTGCGGTGCGCTTTGGCGATGACTGGAACGGCTTGTTCATTCGGGGAGACGATTGCATATTATTCGGAAGCGTCCTGAGAAAAATGATGGACGATTCTGTATGCCGTTTTCTGCTTGACCCTGCGGATGCTTGCACTATAAACTCTGTAATAAATGCCATATTCGAAGATGTATTGGCATCGGCAAACCCGAAGGAGTGATAATGTCACAATACGGTTATACAAATAAATTCGGCAATCAGGTCATCTATGGACTGGACAAGCCGACAGGGGGATATTTTTGGCAGGAAATAGACGCAATGGGGAAGATTTGGGATGCCAAGCAGGGTCTCGGTCTTACCGACCTGCTTACTTATTTGAGAGCTAATTATGATGGTATCATTCCTTTCACTGATTTAATGAAAGATTTTCTCAGGGAAGACGAGCCGACACCGCTCCAAATATTCAATGCAGAACAGTTCGGAAATGATATTGTAAAGATGCTGGAAAACGTAAAGGAAGATGTGAACAACTGCATAGATATCTATGCACACAAAATTTAAAATTTCAGGAGGCATGATATGGCAGACATAACAATGGAAAAGTATATTGCACTGATTAGGGCAGCACCCGACAAGGAAGCCAAGGACGTAAAAAAATGGACTAACCTTGTAAATCGTGAAATAGAGAACTTGGAAGCCATATCTACTACTGTTGTAAGCAAGTCCGTCATGCGCAGGTTTAATGAAACTGCGTACTATCTCAAGCTGGAGTTAAAGGAGGCTCTGGAAAATATACCCCCAAACTGATTTTAGACTAAGGAGGTCATTCTGAAAAAATACATATCCCTTTTGCTCATACTGCTCATTGTAGCAGGTTGTACTGGAAAATTAACGGTTACGCCAATAGCCCCTTCGGGGTTCGCTACGGCAAAAGCCGAAATAGATAAAACTGCTACAGCGCTGGCTAAAGTTCAACTTACCTTTCCGCCAAGAACGCTGGAAGCAACAGGCACGGCAATAACGGCAATGGCAGCAGTGCCATCCCCAACCCCGTTGCCAATAGATTCAATCCCTGCACCAAAATATGATTATGGCTGTGTGCCATCCGGTGCAGGTACAGATGAAGAAATAGAATGCATTACCCCGGAAATGACATTTGTGCAGAAAGTAAGCCACGTAATGTTCATGGAAGGCTCTATTGACAGTGTACAATTATTGGTGGACACGCTACAGGTAGTGCTAAATGACGATTATTATGTGTGGACTTGCTCGTTGGTAAAATGCAGCAGTCTTGAATTCAGGGCGGTAAACCCCAATAAGATACCGTGGGCGGACATGACATCAGACCAATTCCAACGGTTGACATTGTATGTACTCTCCCAACCCTACGTAATAATCGAAACTCCCCATGCTGTATGGAACGGATGGGAACTGCCCATGAAAAAAGGCGTTATCTTTTCGACATATCCTGTCAAAGTGCGCAATTACAATTATACCGAAGAAGCTGTACAGCAAATGGTAGACAACTGTGTTGGATACGATTTGGTAAGCGGGTATACTTGTATAAATCTGACCGTAAAAACTGGTCGCGTATATTTTGCACAACATTCTATACGAGTGACCAGCGTAACCAATACCTATTCTACGACAAATCACCTGTTGGGTTGTGGTGCGCCTGTTGTAGCGTTTGATAAAATAGACATAGGGAACGGCGATTGGGAATATGTACAATTCCTGACAAGCGCCGGGTCAAACTATGATAAACCCTGTCAAGGAGGATAGAAATGAAAAAAATATTACTAATTATCATTGCAACTTTCGTATTGGCGGTCAGCGCCGTTGGATGTAGCACAACCACTCCAACAGCAACACCAGTACCTACCAATCAACAGGTGGCACAACCTACCTATACGCCATATCCAACACAAGTTCCCCCTACCCCTTATCCAACACAGGTTCTTCCTACTCTTTACCCAACCCAAGTACCAACCCCTGTTCCCTATCACCCAAGCGGTAGCAGCGTTCAGGTAGTGCTTTTAGGCTATGGCTTTCAGGATAACGGTGGCGGAAACTATATATGGAATGCGCCTAACGGTAATGGTATGTATATCGCATTCACAAATCTTTCCGATGGCGGATTTGTAATGAACATACAGTTTAGTGGCTACAATACCGGAAAGTACAATACCCTGATTAGTGAAATAATCAGAGACCTTATGAATGGCGGGAAAATTCCTTATGACACGGCTAACTGGATTTATGCGAACATGCCGAACGCAAAGGATAAACCAACCGCAGAACTTAACAGACTTTCTCTTGAAGAAACCATAGCTCTTAATAATAAAGGCGTTGAATATATCAGGATAACCGCCGTTCTCATAAAATAGACAAAGGAAGATGATGACAGATAAAACGTACAAAGTTGTTGAATACCGCACCGTGAAAGGAACTTCTACCAAGTTAGAGCCGGACTTCGAGAAAAGGGAATATATCGTCATAAAAGAAAAGCTGACTTGGGCGGAAGCCAAAAAGGTCAGAGAAATCAACAAAAAGTATTATGTCATTGTGCCAGAGCATTAGAAAGTTAAGAGGGAAAAATATGAAAAAAGTTTTATTATTAGCGTTGATACTTGCTTTTGCAGGAGCATTGATTGGTACACTCCCTGTTGCCGCGGACAGTTATCCAAAGACCCTAGTTGATGTTACTTACAACATCTACAATGATGAGGATAGTGCCGTTTGGGGAGGCAATTGGGCAGTGGACAACCTCAACGAGGAACTGATTGTTACTCAGATTTCTCCTACTCAATGCCAGTTTGTGCAAACCTTTAATGGTACGTTCGTCACAATGGCTGGAAAAAGCCCTCAAAATACCGGGATTATTGGTGCGGGTATAACAGGAACGGTGGTTGGCAGCTATACATCATCAGCACCATTTGATTGCACGCCCAATCCAAGTCCTTCATATTCAACAACAGGATATCTCGGTTCATTTAACCGCTCCGACTCATATCCGAGTTTTATGAGCTATTTTACATCACCTGCTGATTACCCTGCTTATAGTTGGAACTTTACATATACTACTTGCTCAAGCACCGGGAAACAGATATGGGTAAATGCGGACACGGGAGATTTGGGCGACATTACCGGAAATGATGGCGGTGTTTGCTCTTCCCCTGCTGCGCCTTATACCGCGCCTGACCCCGTATGGTTGCAAATGTGGATATGCTCTGTTAACTCTCTCTGCTTTAATATTGGCATAAATCCCGGCCCGGATGGTGGCTGTTTTGTTTATGATTTGAGCGGCGACATCATCCCTACCGATACAGCAAGAACTCTGTGTTTTGCTGACCCCAATTTCACCCTTAAGTCGGTCTATTCAGGGTGGGTAACTTTACCTGCACCCGGAACTAAACAGTGTTGGGGAGACTCTATTTATGCCGACAAATGTAATCATGCCGGTGATATTATACTGGCAAAAATCAACAAACAATACGGCTGGCATTTAGCCTATAAGTGGTTCTTTAAAGGTTTTGGCGGACATTAACAATTAAATAATTTTATGTAGAGCGTAATAGTCGTATACCAATGATGGCGTACACATCAATACCATCAGCGGTCATAGCGGAGCGGGTGCAAATCCCTACCTACATAACTCGGACGTGCTCATAGTAAACTACGAATGCAGCGGTGAGCGAGAGGTTCAAATCCTCGGACACGGTTCGCCCGTGTCCAGCCAACAGCGTCCTCCTAGTTATAAGAAGAAAGGAAAATATGGCAACAAAAAAGGCAAACAAAACGATAGCGAAGAAAGACGTTGAAGTAGTTGAATTAAAGAAACTGGTGATTAAAATAGGTGACAAGGAACTGGAACTAACTCCTGAGGAAGCAAAGACCTTAAAACAGGTTCTCAGCGACCTTTTTGAAGAGAGCGAGAAAATAGTAGAAAAGATTTATGTCCAGCCTTATCCTTATTTCCCGATTACCGTTTTCTCACCACAGGTTATCTATATTGAGCCTCAAAAGTGGGCATACCCGTACATAACCTACGGCACAATTACCACCACTACCGGGAATACCGGGCAAACAGGTAATATCACTTGCACCTGCAATAATGATGGTGTCTTCACCTGTAATTGTGCGAGTTAATAATTTCAAATATGGGTAAAAAACAAACACCCAATAGTATAAAAGGTAGCCGCTTCTGGTGTAGAAGAAGGGCAAATCACAAGCGCATGATTGTGATTTATGAGCTATGGGGGTTAGAAAGAGGCAAAAGACCTCCCAACAGGCTAAGAAAAAGATATGCTTGGAAAGAGCCTGAGATTACCCTTGACAAAATGTAAGAACTGTGTTATAATATAGTAAGTGATTGGAGAAATCATGCGTACTATATTTGATAAGAAATACAGGTTTGCTGAAAGATTTGATTCTGATAGCGGTTTTTATATGAGAACCGGCATTCTGGATATCAATCTTGTGGATACAGATATAGACCCGTTCATGCGCAGTTTTCCATCCCTGCTGGACGTTGGCATCATGGGAAATTGCAAGAACGCAAAGCTGTGTACGGTTGGGTGCTATCAGGGCAAAAAAGTGCGTCCAAATATGACTTTTGAAGATTTCAAAACGATTGTAAGCCAAGCAGTAAAAGGTAACACCTTTGAAATGGCATTGGGCGGTTTTGGCTCTCCAAATGAGCACGAAAATTTCGTTGATATTGTGCGTTATGTAAGAGAGCACGGCATTGTTCCCAACTATACCACCAGCGGCATTGAACTGACCGATGAGCAGATTAAAGCAACCAAAGAGTTTTGTGGTGCTGTGGCTGTTTCTTGGTATCGCCAGAGCTATACCCTTGATGCAATCGAAAGATTTATCAAGGCTGGTGTAAAGACGAACATTCACTATGTACTTGGTAACGATTCTATTGATGAAGCCAACACGCTACTTTATACTGACGGTTTTCCAAGAGGCGTAAACGCTGTTATTTTCCTGATGTATAAACCTGTTGGTTGTGTGAAAAAGGATAATGTGCTAAAGGCAAATGACGCTAGGGTTGCCAGATTTTACGAACTGATTGATAAAGGCGGATTTTCCGTCAAGGTTGGCTTGGATGCTTGTCACCTACCCGCTGTATCCAACTTTTCAAAGAACATTAACCCGGTTTCCACAACCCCTTGTGACGGTGGCTCTTTCTCCGCTTACATAACACCGGATATGTTCATGCTCCCCTGCTCCTTCGACAGTTTGACCAGAAAGTACGGAGTCAGTCTTCGAAAAAATACGATGCTGGAAGCATGGAACAGTAATGAATTTGAAGCATTTAGAAAATATCACCGCAGAAGTTGCCCGGATTGCCCGGTACAGAACAACTGCCGTGGTGGTTGCCCAATAGCCAAAGATATTAATCTCTGCACGAAAGATGAAAAGGCGTTCTATGAAGACTAAAACCGATTTTACAACCAATTCCAGTTCAGCCAGTTTTGTAATCAGTTTGGCTGACATTACAGCCAAGCAGCTTAAAGCGATTTGTAATCACGCACTTGTTGCCGGAGGTGATGCATGGAAAATAAAAGTGACCGATACAATGCTGACCGGTGATACTTTCATGGATAATTTTGACATGTATTCTTATTTGGAAGATGAAGCTGGTGTTGACATGACCAAGGTTACTTGGGAAGGCGATAATTAATCATGAAAATAAAAACAGATTTTACTACCAATAGTTCCAGTAGCTCGTTCGTTATTTTGTCAAAGAAAGAACTTAAAACCAGCGACAGAGAACTGGATAATATTTTTAAAGAACTTGTTGGTGACTGCAAGATATTTCCTAATCTAGCCATAGATGTTGCCCATGCTTTCAAAACAAACATGGATAAAATAGAGTTGGGAGCATTGCTGGATGATTATGGTTATGATACGCTGGAAGATGCGGAAGGTTATATCTTTGACAGCATAAAAGAAAACCCGGATTATAAATTTTGTTATGAGGGCGCTTTTGGTGATGATGGCGAACCATTTGAGGCATTCCTTTGTGATGCAGATATCGACTATAAGGATGAAAACATCATTATTTCCAAAGCCGGAGGCTATTAATGAAAATTAAAACCGATTTCACTACCAACAGTTCCAGTTCATCTTTTGTCATTGCCGTTAAAAGCGGTGCGACAATCAAAGAAATCGAAGATGGTATTTCTGAAAAAGAACTAACCAGCTTTATTGATGAGTACGGAGAGTATATCTACGAATTTAATGATGAGCTATCAAAAGATGCCTCAACAGAAGATAAAGTAAAATTTGCCAAACATACATTGGCTAAAACATTTTTGAACATGGTTAAAGGCGGTATGGAGATTGGCGATTGGAAAGTTGCGGCTATGGAAGGCAGCAGCGAAGACGGTGACTTGGCAGGAAATTTCCTGTACGGCGGCTTTGATGTTGATTCACCTATTTTGAGAACAAAGGCATTTGATTAAATGAAGATTAAAACCGATTTTACCACCAACAGCAGTAGCTCAAGTTTTGTCGTAATTGACAAAATCGGAGAACTGGAGATTCCTAAATTTGGTAAGGTTCTTGTTTCCGGCGTGGAACTTGGAGAAACTCAATTCGGGTGGGGGCCGTATGAAATCAAAGATATTGGCAGCAGGATTAACTTTGCTTACCTGCAAGCCGGTATATACGCCAAGGGCAGTCCTGTTTGGCTTGCCATGCTGGAAAAGGTCATCAAGGAAGCAACTGGCGTAACGAAGATTATCTGGAAACTTACGGATTCATATGAAGGCGAGAAGGGAATGGAATGGGGCTATATTGACCACCAATCTTCTGCCTCCGAGGGCGAGAACACTGAAATTTTTGAGTCCGAAGATACTTTAAAACACTTTTTGTTTGGAAAAGGTTCTTGCATTGTTCTGGATAACGACAATCATTAAAAGGAAATGATATGAAAATAAAAACTGATTTTACCACGAATTCCAGTTCTTCATCTTTTGTTTGTTGGGGTGTTTCGGTAGATGAAGTAGAAGGCGAAGGAAGCGATAGTCTAAGTCTAAAAGCCTTTGAAGCCTATCTTCTCAGCAATAAAAAATTGTTAGCCAAAGATGGTGCTCAGGCTCGCGCTTACACAATAGAAACAGTTAGCGATATGGAAGCCCTTACCACGGACGAAGAGAAGATTGAATATGTGCAAGAGAATGGGCTTGACGAAGAAGTGCCAGCACCGCTCAGCAGGGGTGGGCCGTATGAGGATTATGGTGAACAAATCATCGGAATTTGTCCCGATACCCTCGAAAGGCAGTTCCCCGATGTAACCTTCGGGAATGTGCGGCAGTTTGTTGCTGAAAAAATAAACGAAGTATTAGGGACGAACCTTTCAGAAAAAGACATAGATTATCATGAACTAGCTTGGAGAGACGGATAATTAAGTCAAATTTACCCTTGACAAAATAGGAAAAGTGTGCTATAATAGTATATAGTTAATCAACGCACTTTAACAATCGAAAGGTTGTAGTAAAAAAAGCACAGAGCGTAACAGGCGGTGTCATCGTTCGTAATTATGGAACAACGGGTGCAAATCCCTACCTGTGCTAATGCCCTGCATCACGTTTCAACGGTTCGTACTGTAGCGGTACTCCGATGTGGTGCAGGGGGTGACAAAAAACGCCGTGTCCGACCAATACAAAACCATCGGAATATTATAAGGCGAAATATTCCGAGCGGCGTACTTATTTACCCTTGCGCAAGCGTAAGTGCTGTTTTGCAGCCCTTGACAAAAAGGGATTTTTGTGGTATAATTAATATACAATAATCTAGTCCAAATCGATAGCCTGAAATCCGCGAGGCGAACGCTCACTCATGGCGAGAATAGTCTCAGGGAGATACTTCGGCGGAAGACTAACAGGATGAGCTAAGGCAGCGATGCCTCCCGCGCGGGTGCGCTCAACCGGGGAACTAATTTGGTGCGATTATAAGTGGTGTGGTCTACGTGGGCGTTCCAAGACCCCAAATCGTTGCAAGCGATGAAAGGCAACAGCCACTTCTTAATATAGAGAAACTGCTCTGGTTGACCGACACTCAACGGAAGGCAGTGTAAAGGTGGAATAAGGATTGCGGTGGTCTTCCCCACCCTCGCTATAACGGATACTGTTCGTCAAAACAGTTTAAGATGTAGAGAGTAGGCCATAGAGACATGGACATGTTTGTGATGCGCTCGCTGTAGGGACAAAATATCCCGAAGGCGGTGGGGTGGAACTCCCCTAAAGGTCTCTCCAGACAAGAGCCTGAAATGAATGCCAACCTGACCTGACAGGGCGCTGAGGACAAAAACTGAATACAGGTGTCACCTACCTGCCCGTGCAAGTCGGAACAATAGCCGATGGAGCGCTCCTCTGGCTATAAGTGGTGAGAACTAAGCAGGGCTTCCTCGCACAGACAAGGACAAGTTTGCCATGCGTCCGCTGAAAGTAATGATTAGCTCATGACTGTTTAGAACAATCAGCACAGTGGGTTTAATCCCCACCGGTAATCGACATACTGACCCGAAGGATTTGTTGTATACGACAAATGCCACGACCTTGACGGGACGCTGTGAGTAAACAAAAGACAAGGACAAGTTTGCCATGTCTCTACCTATGGACTAGGAAAAAGAGGAAGCCTGAATTGGCTTACTTGCATAGTTTCTGGAAACGGAATATGCTTGCCGACCTTGACGAGAGGCTGTGGGCAAACAAAACACGGGTGTAAGGCGAATACGGTTCAGTCGCGACTGTCTGTAAAACAGTTCTAGTGACCCTAGTTGGTGGTTCGAATCCACCTGCATCCACCTAGAAAGATAGACCGGTTGAACTCCGGCGTGAGCGGTCAGCCTTCGGGCTTAAATCCGCCGCCCTCTGCGGGTATATCTTTCACATCCTCGTGTAAACCCTCACTCTTATAAGGTGCTGAAAGGTTAACCGGTAACATGGTCGTCCGAATCGACTCACGAGGACTAATCCCTCCCGTTCCTTCGGGGGCGGGATGCGGGGTAAGACGTTACCCCTGCTTTGTGCGCAACCTGCCATAGTGGTTGGGATGGTCTGCTGACCCCACGGTTTGTTAGTTTATCGGCAAAACGGGTGGCTGTCAATCACCTGTGATGGGTTCGACTCCCATACAGACCGCCTTCTACAGTATAATCCCAAGGGTTAATCTAGTAATGGGAAGAGGAATCATCACCCAATAAGAAAACTCCTGTAGAGTTCGTCTTTAGCTAATCTCCGGCAAATAGGTTCGGATGCAGAAGTACAATGCTACGAGGAGGTGGAATCCTATTAAAGACGAGCATGCTCTGGTCGTATATCGGCATAGTACCGGAGACTTTCAATCTCCAAAGCAGGGTTCGATTCCCTGTCAGAGCACCTAGGAGACAGGGTGATGCATCACCCATCTCCGACATTCCGAGGTAGAACAGCGGTTAGTTCAAGGGTCTCATAAATCCTCCACGGTAGTTCGAGCCTACCCTTCGGAACTGCGGGATACAGTAGTCTGGTTAACTGGTGAGTCTCATAAACTCATATTCATGCGTTCGAATCGCATTCCCGCTACCTATGGTGTGGTCAAGAGAGACCTTAAATCGTTGTTGGTGAAGACAACAGCCAGAATTATCAGGGTGTACGTCATCAGCAGACCACGCCGCTTGGAACGGTGAAGTAGGAGGGGCAGCACCTCTCACCCTGACCTTTTCGGAAAGTAGCTCAACCCGGCAGAGCACTTGCACGGGGTGCAAGGGGTTGCAAGTCCAAATCTTGTCTTTCCGACCTATACCTAGTTCACCCGCATGGCAACTCAGTGGAACTGACTGTAGTAACCGTAAGTGGTACAGCTTTCCTATGTTGCAGGGCAGGGCAAGTGGTGAACAACCTTCTGGTGTGATTATGTACCTGATAAGTCATAATCGTTGGCTACCAACCACGACCAGAAGACGTGCCGTTAGTAGTTCAATGGTAGAACGTCCGGCTGTGAACCGGAACACGAGCGTCCGATTCGCTCCTAACAGGACTTGTAAGAAGGCTCATCGTCAAACTGATATCATAATGGAGATATTGGGTGAGCAATATTCTGGTTACGCGTAATTCCAGTGAGCAAAAGAATCTAGTAATAGTATTCCGAATAGACAAGAATGAACAGAGTCTAAACGCCTAGTAAACCTTCTTACAATATTTTTTATTATCCAAACAAGGAGAAAAATGCAATCGATTCAGAAGAAAGACCGCAGCATAGCATTGATTTTGGAAATCGTGCTTGGACTATTTGGTATTTATGGGGTAGGCTGGCTATACAGCAATAAAACAAACGTTGGCTTGTCCCTTCTCATTGGCGGAATTGTATGGGCAATTATAGCAATCGCTATCACTGTTGTTACCGGAGGATTTGCGCTGTTTTGCACCATTCCGGTCAATCTTTGCGCTGTTGCTGTATCTTCAATTCAACTCAACGGTTATATAAACAAAAATCATAATTTGTTTGCATAAAAAATAAAATTTATGAAATTACCTCGTGGCGCAACGGTAGCGCGGCGCACTGTTAATGCGATGGTTGCTAGTCCGAATCTAGCCGGGGTAGCCTAGATTGTGTTGTGGCTCGAAGAAACGCGTCCTACGGCATTAAAAGGCACTATCAGCAGGTTGCGGATAGGTGGTAGGCGAATGGGAAGCTTAGCGTGAATGGAGCATAGATATGATGCGCGACCTTTTCTATGCGAGCGTTCCCTGCTCTGGTGGCTAATACAAAATAGAACCAGTAGGCAGAGCAGTAGGGTGAAAATCCCTCGGAATGTTGAGGGCGACTTGCTATCGCCTGAGTTCCGTAGCGTAATAAAGCGACCCACGCCGAAAACTTGCAGAGTATGGCTACTCTGCCAACACAATCGGTATTTTGCATCTGTAACATCAACGGTCAGATGGCTTGTTCTACACACAAGAAGTTGGTGGTTCGAATCCACTCAGATGCACTATTGATAGACGTATCGCGAGCGTTTATCAGCTTAGTCTCGTGTGCTCAGTTACGCAAATCACCAATCTCTGGCGAGTTGGGAAACGTTTGAGTGCACGATATGCTTCTGTAGCTCAACGGTTAGAGCACTTGTATGACATACAAGACGTTAGCAGTTCAAATCTACTCAGGAGCACACGTGCTGGCGCGAACAGCTAGTACCATCCCTGTATGAAACAGAAGTGGGTCACGCACCCACATGGGAAAATTTTGCCTCTGTAGCTGAGACGGATTAGCATCTGCCTGAAGAGCAGACCAGATTGGTTCGATTCCAATTGGAGGCACTGGAGAATTATATGAAACTATCAGAACTTATTGATTACCTCATGCTACACGCAGAAAAGAACGGAGACCTACCAATTTATACTTTGATTGGTGATAAAGAGTTTCCCATTGAAACAATCAGCATAGCAAATTATCCTATACACAACATAAAAGAGCCTAGGATTCTGCTTGTGCCTGAATCAGACGAAGTTACTGTATGGAATGGATTACCGTAAATGAAAACAACTAACTGGCTTAGCGACCCGCTTTCCGCCGTTAATGGAATAGCGATTGTAGAAGTAGAACCGGATGAAGTGGCAGATATCGACAAGATGCTGGCGCTGGTGGATGGGGATGATGTAGGGCATTTTGGTTATAGTGCAGAAATCATGTCAATTGATGAACCACCTGAAATATACATGACCAAGCACCACGGCAAGGAAGCCAAGCAGCAGTTCGGTTTTCCAAACTATTCAGAACTTTTAAAACATAAACGTTATTATAAGTTTTTTGTACATAGAGATTAAAAGCACGATTTTATGAGGTCAAGATGAAGATAAGAAAATGTCCTAACTGCGGAAAGATAATCGGCTTGAGCAAACATGGTTTTTTCCATCGCCATACCGAGAGCAAGGGAGTTGTTTGTTCTAACTCTTGGGAATACGGTGGCGATATAAAATGGGAAATACCGGAAGATGTTCGAACTGCTTTGAAAGCAAACGGCAGAGACTATTCGAAGACTGATGACGGTTGGTTATACCCAACAAGCAAATAAAAAATTTTATGCTTGCCCTTCAAAGAACCGGGGCGTAAGTGGCGTGACAATAGGGTTAACCGGGGAATGTTAATGCCAGCAAGCAAATACGGAGCGGTGTCAGAGCGGCTTAATGTGCTTGCCTTGAAAGCAGGTGTGGCTAAACACCACCGGGGGTTCGAATCCCTCCTGCTCCGCCTCGGAAGAGTGGGGTAACGGTATCCCATCAGTTCCGAAAACTGTCCATCCGCAAGGGTGTGAGCGTTCGATTCGCTCCTCTTCCGCCTGTCCCATTAGCATAACTTCGATAATGCGCCGGTCTTCGAAACCGGACTGATGCGGGAGCATTCCCCGTATGGGATTCTAGCTTTGCGCTGGAGGGGGCTGGCAAAAAGCCGAGATAGAAAGTCCAGAATCTCTCTATCTCACTCTTGTAATGTGCGTCACCTGCCCGGTGGTGAGACTATACCGGCTTGGTATAACCCTTGACAAAAAGGGGTTTTTGTGGTATAATTATATTGTAATCAGCGGCGGTTTGCAAGAACCGGGAATGGGGTAGAGACCGAGCGCACCCTTGCAGGTGTTCATGGCAGTATTCCCATTTGAATTCACTCCAAATACGAAGGAGGATTATACCCTCCCCTGATTACAAAATAAGCGAGTAAAAACACCGTGCTTGAATCGTTGGATTGTCTCGGAGGGACGCTAATACCAACCAAGACTCGCTTTACGGGGCGGCACAAAACCGGGGCTGGTGTACCTAAAGGTACTTATAGGGAAGTTTCAAAATACTTCCGCCCTGTTGGTTCGACTCCAACCCGCTCCACCTGTAAAGCAGGTATGAATAGAAGACATTAGATATGCGGCGCTTGAAACATAGATAAGGCTGTCAATCACGGAAGCCTGTAACCAGCTAATGCACCTGCAAATGGGAAGGTGACCGAGAGGATTAAGGTAGCTGCCTAGAAAGCAGCCGTGGTGAAAGCCACCGTAGGTTCGAATCCTATCTTTCCCGCTATGTTCTCCTCGTCTAAAGGCTCAGGACATGGGAATCTCAATCCCATAATGGCATATCGTTATTGCTGGAGAACACTAAAAATGACCGTCTACTCATCCGGCTGATGAGCCTCGTCTGCAAAACGAGTTAGGGGAGTTCGACACTCCTGATGGTCTCTTCCCGTATGCCCTTGGTACGGACATGTAGGGTCGCACCCCATAAAGCATAAAGCCAAGATACTTATCTGCGGGAACATGGAAGATTGACGGAGAGGCTAAACGTACCTGTTCGCTAAACAGTGTGTCTGAAAGGACACGTGCGTTCAAATCGCACATCTTCCGCCTTGGTGTCACCTACCTGTGCTAACGACAAAGTGGCGAGACATTTTGGGGATGATGGCTGTATTCATCCAACCTGCGAGCGTCACCTGCTTTTGGTTAGAGGGAGTGGTGAGGCTGACCGGCGCGGTCTCCTTTAGGTTAGTCGGACAATCGCGGTGTAGAAATACATCGAGGAAACTCCGCACTTCACAGAGCACGCGTTCGGGATAACGCCGGGGCGGGGAAACCTGCCGATTAGAGCCACAGAGACGAGTTGCCTTCGGGCAAATGAAACGAGCAATCTCACGCGGAAGCAAGGTCAAACAGGTGCAAGGTGCTGCTCGCACCACTTGAGCATCGGGTAGACCGCTTAGAAAGATGATTGTTTAAACAGAATGCGGGTTATGAACTGACCTAGATAAAACAAAAAGGGCGACACCTGCCCCTAGCGATGCAGTGTAGTACTGTTAGCGCAGCGAACTGCTGCAAAACGTTTGATGAAAGTGGCGTAACTCCCGAAGGAGAGGCTTCGGCATTGGGAGTGTTGCATAGTGGTCTAATGCTTCCGGCTGTTAACCGGATATTCAAAGGTTCGAATCCTTTCGCTCTCGCCTTGAGCAAAAAGAATAGCGGATATTAAGTTATCTGAAAGTTCTCTATTAACTTTTGCTCATACTTAAAAGTAGTCATTGGTGGCTGAAAACGGCGGTATAGATGTAGCCATAGCAAAATATGGAACGTCCTCAATAAGACGAGAACGCAAACCCGTAGGAAAGCCGAAAGAACTTCTTGAGTAACCTGCGTGGACTAAATACCACGACTATTTTCAAAAGAATGACCTACAAAATAGGTCATATGACCTACAAAATAGGTCAACATGCGGCGCGGGTAGAAGCCCGGAAAATCTTTCCCTGCAAATGGGTTGAAATACTTTGCAGATAATGAAAGATAGTATAGGTGAAACCCCTATGTGCCGCTCCAGCGGAGTTGATGTAGCGGTAACATATTTGCTTGCCATGCAAAACTCGCGGGTTCAAGTCCCGCACCCCGCTCTAAGGGTGTCTAATTAACATCCTCGCAATCGCCAACCCGGATAGTGAGTAGAAACTAACGGCTGACAATTTAAAGTTTCGAGGGGCTATTTAGAGGCGTGCAGTAGAGAGTAAGAGCCGTATGGTATATGCTGAAACGATTGCGAAAACGCGGTACTGGTATAACGGTATTACGTGTCCTTGCCAAGGACAAGACTACGGGTTCGAGACCCGTGTACCGCTCTAGGGATGGTAGCTCCATTCCATGCAAATGCCTAAATTCGTTCCTGTGTTTATAATTATGGTGACAGTTCTTAAACCCATATGCAACTGGCGGGAGAATTACGAGATGAAGATATAGCTGGAACTTAACAATAGTCTCGGCAAATGCAAAACGCGGGTATGGCATAGCAGTCGTGCCTCTGCCCTCCAAGCAGATGAGGTCGGTGCGACTCCGACTATCCGCTCAGCGCTGTATGCAGGTTCGAATCCTGCCGTTTGCGCCCTTCGGGGAGTTGCAAGTGTAGCTCAACTGGCAGAGCAAGCGCAATTGGGAGATGGCGTTCGAATCGCCCTCGTAGTTCAACTGGTCAGAACACCCTACATGCGCCTATCGTATAACGAATAGTGCACGTGGCTACGAACCACAAGGCGGCGGTTTGACTCCACCTAGGCGCTCACTGACAACCGAATCGGCGTATGTCCAGAGTAGGCTGTCGCTGCCCTTCCAATTTCCGCGTTAGTGAAATTGGTGGTGCGCCGGTTATCAGTTCAAACTGATATACACGGGGGCAGGGTTTCCGACTTTCACTTTAGTAAAGTCGGTGGTGTCCCATCCCAACCTCGAACTGGAGTTCGCTGGTTCTCCCGAAAAGCCAGCATTACTTCGCTTTGGTAGCTCAATGGCAGAGCGGGTGGCCCTAACCCACAAAGCAGGGGTTCGAATCCCCTCCAGAGCACAAGTTCTTTTGAAAGGAGGACATATATTATGTAGGGTAATCACTCACCACCATCCTGATTATATATTAGTTATTTGGTAATATTGCGATATAACAAATCTTATATATAACAGGAGATAATATAAAATGAACACTTTAAGTAAAATTTTTACGTTAGGAACATTCTTTGAAGAAGACCCGGAGAACTATAAAAAACTCCGAGCACAGTGGTCTAAGATGGTGAACGATAAGACCACCAAGCACCAGCTTACAATGGCGCACCATATCCTCTACCTCATCTTGATTGGCAAAGATTGGAAGAAAGCAGTAACCCTTCCTACGAACAAGAACAAGGTAGCAAACCATTACAAACCTCACATCGATGATGTGAAGGAGAGATGGGGAGGAACATTCACAAAGCAGGGAATCATATCTTCGTTTGGAGGTACGGTAACAAGCGAAATGTATGACAACGCCGGAAAAGTAACTGACTTTGACATGTCTCAGGATGCTTACAAAGAAGTGGTGAACAATGTAGACGCAAAATAAGTATTCCTACGTTTTTGTGCGTGATGATTTACCAAACACGGTAAAACTTGTACAGGCTGGTCATGCCTGTATGGAAATGGGCTTTGCAACCAAAGCACCAGAAGAGCAGACATTCTTGGTAGCACTCTCTGTTAAAAATGAAAAAGGCTTAATAAAAGTTTCCGAACTTCTTGAGCAACAGGGGATTGGGTTCAAAATGTTCTATGAACCTGATTACAACTACGGCTACACAGCACTCTGCACAGTACCGGTTGAATTTGGAAAATATAAACTCTTTGAGAAATATAACTTGGTAAATATATAAATTAATGTGGGCAACGCGGAAGGACGCGTTCGGATGCGGCACAGAACAGGGATGCCGAAACAGGTACTCAAGCCCTGCCCCACAAGAAATATTTGGAGTTCGCTGGCTCTCCCAAAAAAGTCAGCACAATGCCGACAAAGCATATACAGATATGCGCTGCTTTGGTAAAGCAGAGATAAAGAGTGCAAATCTCTTGGTTGGCTCTTTGCGGTGAGTAGGTGTTCAATCATTCGGGTGTTTATCCGAACACCAACATACAGTGGTCTGCAATCCGGTTGAAAAAACAGGAAAACGTATCCTGCAAATATATACTGGATGATGGATAGTCCTTCGGATAGGGCAAAAAGCCACGACAGAAACAGAATGAATCCGCAAAAAATGCCGCCAAAGCATATGGAGTGATGCACCTGCTTCGTAAACAGGGGAACTGGATGCGAGCGCCAGCGGTGGCTCTACGGGGATGTTGGCTTAGAAGTAGCCATCATTTAAAGAGCGGGTTAACGGTTAATGACCGAACTTGCGACAGGCGTATTACACGGAAAACAGGCATAACGACCCAACGCAGCCTAGTAAGCATGACCCCTTGGTGTAACAACACACCCACATTTTGTTCTTTAGAAAAAACGAAAGGAAATATGAAAAAGAATTTAACTGAAATCATTGCTATTCTGGATAGAAGCGGCTCAATGGAGCATCTGGTTGGCGACACCATTGGCGGGTTCAATGCTTTTTTGAAAGAACAAAAGAAGCAGCCCGGTGATGCAAATCTAACAGTTATACTCTTCGATGACCGTTACGAAGTTCTTCACAAGAAAGTGGTTATTGCAGATGTACCAGAATTGACGGAAAAAGAATATTTTGCCAGAGGTTCGACTGCTCTACTGGATGCTGTTGGTAAAACAATCAGTGAATTTAAACCAAAGACAAAGAAAACCAAAGTTATCTGCCTGATTATCACCGATGGCTATGAAAACGCAAGTATTGAGTACAAGAAAACAGATATAAAGAAGATGGTTGAAGGCAAGATGGCAACCGGAAACTGGCAGTTCTTGTTCCTCGGTGCAAATATTGACTCCTTCGCGGAAGCAGCAGCTTATGGTATCGCAATGGCAACTACATCCAATTACACCGCAAATGCCAGAGGTACTGCATCTGTTTACAGCAGTGTTACCGATGCTGTCAGCACTTACAGGAAGAGCGGAACGGTTGATAAGGATTGGAAGAAGGACGTAAAATAAGCTACCCTTGACAAAACAGGGGAAATGTGGTATAATTATATACAAGGTTCGAAAAGTGTAAGTGGCTAGTACCAGCGGTTCTACCCCGCCGCCTATGGCGATTTATCAAGGGAAAGCCACACTAACACAACCTATGAATAACCTCCGATGGAATGATAAACTGTCAGGAAGGGTTTACCGTTGAATGCAGCAGTACCCAAGTGGTTAAGGGGCACGTCTGATAAGCGTGTATGCGATAGTCCGAATCTATCTTGCTGCACTTCGGGAGACACTGGACTTGTCATCCAGTGACTCGGAACGTCCGTGATACAGTGCTGACATACGCTGTAAGTCGAGTCGTTCTATTCTCCCGGTACGAGGATGTAGCCGAACGGCAGAGGCAATCGCCTTAGAAGCGTAAATCTGGAGGTTCGAATCCTCTCATCCCCACCTTACCTTGATGTGGCGAAACAGCAGACGCAACAGGCTAAGAACCTGTCGAGGAGCAATCCTCGTGGTGGTGCAAATCCACTCATCAAGACCTTTTGGGTCATTCAATACAGTTCAGGATACCCACATTTGATGGGGTAACGCAGGTGTCACAATCCTGCCCCAAATAAACGCAACGGTTGCCTAGCGGTTAACGGCAGTAGACTTTTAATCTACCGGGTCTCCCTTCGAGGGTTCGAATCCCTCTCGTTGCACTTCTCGCCATCATTGATTCTAAATGGACAATAAGATGCAGACTGGTGCTGAGTCAGTCCGAGAAAAATATGGACGCTCAAAGCATTTTGTAGAGATGCGTTACTGGCTGAACAAAGATGCACAAAATCAGTCAATCTTATTTTTATTTTGCTTTTGTAGCTCAATCGGCTAGAGCAAGCGCCTCTTAAGCGTTAGGTTAGGAGTCCGAATCTCCTCAGAAGCACCTTGTATATGTGCGTGGTTGGCTTAGAAGCAGCCATCCAATAATGAGTGTCGAGTGGGTTTCTCCAAGCCGAGAACAACGGCTGTGCGGAGAGCAAAAGCGATGGCTAAGGAATTGGTTGATGCCTAGCATCCCTACCGATGAGTTGCGAAGTGTGCCGACAATAGACCAATGACGATAGGCGCAGGGACGCAATATGCGGTCAGCGATGAAAGACTTTGGCGTAGAAGCACAACACACATACAAAGATGAGCGGTGTGGAAATAGTACACACTAAGTTGGTGAATAGTGGCACACCAGTAAAATAACAAGCCAACAGACTATAAGTATGCGTCTTAAAAGGGTACAGTCGGAGTTTTCGGACACTACCGACCTCATCAAATGCTCGATTGCTGGAACGGTATACAGACTACGTTCAGAACGTAGCGCTCGTAAAGAGCATGAGAGTCCAAATCTCTCATCGAGCACATCACCAGCCATATACTAGGGCACGGAGTGTAAATTAAAGGGACAGGTTTGTTGCAACAAATCGATTGCCCGTTCTTTATTCCTCTGACCCGGAGAGTGATGCTGGCGAATTATCCTCGATTGGCGGAACAGCAGACGCGCTTGCCTCAAGAGCAAGTGTCCTTTCGGGCGTGGATGTGCAAATCATCTATCGAGGACTATGCATATGTAAAATGCAAACCCAAACCGCGTATATGCAGTTCGCAACTGCACGGCAGGGGTAAACTGAATGACCTCTATGCATATCATGCCGAAGTGGTGGAACAGCAGACACGCTCGCCTTAAGAGCGAGTGTCCTCGGACGTGAGAGTGCGAATCTCTCTTTCGGCACTATAGGGTGAGTAAGCGAAGTTCAAGCCCATTACGAAAAGCCAGTGATGCATTATCTAATATGCTTGGATGAAATCACCGTACTACTAAAGTGAACGTGAAAGCATAATGGCGTTCAAAGAAAACTGTGGGTATGCCCTATAAAATTATTAAGGAGAGGACAATGGAATTTTATGATAGTATGCCAAGAGTATTGCTGGAAATTCTATTAGTGCTCTATAAGAACGAACCTAATCCAATGTCGGAAGATGAAATCGCCGCGGCAATAGTTGAAGAAGGATTAGATGTTATGACGGATGAAGAACTCGATAAGTATCGCAAAGACCTCGTTTTCGCAAAAGGTGTAGAAGATTATTACAAGGTAAGTGGAAGATTAAATTAATTATACATGTCTCTATCGTCCAATAGACAGGACGGTAGTTTCCTAAACTACAAATACGGGTGCAAATCCCGTTAGGGACTCTATCCGCCGTGTGAACTCTCCGAAAATCGGCATCATCTTGTGAGTACAGGGACACCGAGCGGCGGATATAAAATATTAAAGAAAGAAGGTAAAACCATGTTATTTGCACCGAAAGAAAAAGGTCAGGGTCTTGTTGAATATGCACTTATCCTTGCTTTAGTCGCTGTTGTCGTTATCGCCGTACTATTAATCCTCGGCCCGGTCATTGGCAACGTGTTCAGTAAAATCAACTCAAAGTTATCCACAGTTTAATAATACGTATATCATTGGCGAATCGTCTAACGGTTTAGGATTTCTGACTCTGAATCAGAAAATCGTGGTTCGAATCCACGTTTGCCAGCCTAGCAGGAGAAGGCGATATGCAACGTAGGAATACGGCTTATGCGCGCTCTTGCACATTGCCCTTTCGTCTAACGGTTTAGGACGATTGGCCTTGAACCAACAAATCGTGGTTCGAATCCACGAGGGGCAGCTTAATATAACCATTTATCTTGGGAGCAATGCATGGACGATAATCCAAAAACCGCAGATGAATTTATTGAAAGCTTAAAGAAAGACGAACTGACTTGGGAGAAAAAGCACCCGATTCTTCTTTGGATAGACCATCTATTCAAAAATAAAGCAATCGGGTATTATCGCGCTTCTTACTCAATTACCCATCCTTGGACAATGGTTCATTACGGCTGGAATCAAGTGCGCTATGCATGGCAGCGTGTTTTTCGTGGTTGGGATGAAACAGTTATCTGGTCTATAGATTATCATTTGGCGGAAATGATACCTGTCTGGCTGATGAAACTGAAAGAAGAGAAGCAGGGCGTTCCCACCATGCTCTTTAAAGAAGGGGATGAATATACAGATGAAAACGGATGCCTTACCTTTACTGATGCCGCAATGGAACGCGCAGAGAAAGAATACAACGCTATACTGGACAAGATTGCGCTCGGCTTTCAGTCTTGGATAAAAATGGATAGCGAAGACGATTGGAAATCTCCCGAATATTTCCAGCATGAAACAGAATTTAATGAAGGTTTTGATTTATTCAAAAAGTATTTCGGAACTTTTTGGGATTAAACTCATAGGAGATAATTGTGCTACAACCTGTCGATTGGAATTCATTATTACATAATAGAGATTGGCTAGTTAATTGGGAACGTTATCAGTGGAATAGAAAAGCGGATGGACTTCGTTTGCATCTTGGCAGCGGACATATACATTTGAATGGTTATACAAATGTAGACCCCTATACCGAGGAAGCGGATGTAAAGGAAGACATGCGCTTTTTGTCGTTTAAACCCAACACAGCAATCGAAATAGTTTGTCATCACGCCCTTGAACACATCCCCATTCGGGATGTGTTTCCTACTTTACAAAGCTGGTATGAGATATTAGCGCCCGGTGGGACAATTGAAATAGGCATGCCGGATATAGAGTTGTGCATGCAAGCGTTTCTGGAAGCAAGCGAAAAGAACAGGTTTGAAAAAAATATCTGGACGATTTACGGCTCACAGGCAGACGATTCAACCATTTCCCCGGATGCTACATGGGATATTCGCAAGCACTTTCCTCTAAATCAGGGGCAAGTGCATATGGGAGGGTTTACCCTGCCAGTTATAGTGCGCATGTTGGAGGACATTGGCTTTAAAATGATTAAAGCTATGAACTATGATGGCAATGGTACGCCTAGCCTGTTCGTTTATGCAGAAAAGCCGCTTCCTGTGTCACCGGGAAATATTTTCGAACAGGATACGGTTATTGGTACATTCACCAACAAGCCGGATTTATATCTTCCCAACCTGTGGGCATCCGCCAGAAAATATATACCCAATATTCAATTCATTACCCGTATCCAGTATGGTAAAATCAATGAAGGCATGACTCTGTTGCGCGAGGATTTTATCAAAACAGGAAAACGTTTCTGGTGCTTTCTGGATGATGACATTCAATTCCTGAACCCGGATATTATCAAAAACGCTCTGAATACCATGCTGGCTGGAAAATATGCAGGGGTGCATGTATATTCTATTTTTGATGAAAATTCCCTAATCGTTCCTTATAACCCCACTCACCCAAGGTTGGTGGTACGCCAATGTAAATGGATGACAGGCTATTTTGTTTTTGTGGACAGCCAGAAAGTGGGCAATATTTTGCCGGATATGAACCTGCCAGATGGTAATACATCGATAGATACAAGCTACAGCGTTTCCATACGTGCCGCAGGTTTTGATATTGGCATGTCTCCTGATTATGTTTATCATGTGAAAAAAGTTACTTATGTAGACCCGAAAGTGGTAGAAGTTACAAATGCATATCTGATGAGAAAATGGGGAGAGTTTTATTATCAGTGGACACCTTATGATGGGAACGTACTTGACTGGTAGAGGAGCATAGATGTGTAATACTTGGTGCATAAGTTTTGTAAAAGACAGTGCTGAGCATTGGGCAAAGAACGCCCGATTGCTTGACGTTGGTAGTATGAATATTGGCGGTAGTCCAAAAGAGAGTGTAAGAGAATTTACATCTGAATATATCGGTATTGATATGCGCCCCGGCTTGGACGTTGACCGCGTTATAAAGGGTGAGGATATCCTGAAAAATTTCGGCAGGGAATCGTTCGATGTGGTTTCTTCAACCGAAATGTTCGAGCATGCCCGTAACTGGACAACCGTACTGTATAATATGATGGCGGCACTTAAACCTGATGGGATTATGGTAATTACCTGCCGAGCAAAAGGCTTTGGCAGACACGAATATCCCGGTGATTACTGGCGTTTCGAGAAGGATGATTTCCAAAAAATACTCGAACCAATGGGAACAGTATTAAAACTGGAGGACGACCCGGATAGCTGGCGTGGCTGGAATGGCACTGGAGTTATTTTTCGCAAAAATCCCAAGTCACCCACCCCGGAAGAGGAAGAAAAATGGCTCGCCTTCCTGAATGATTTCCCTATTTTTAGTATGGATTATGACCGTATAACCTTTAATGACTTTGAAGAAAAGACAAGTAAGGACTATGACGGTAGACCATTGATTTCACTCGTCATGATTGTTAAGGACGAGGCGGCAGTGCTGGAAAAGTGCCTTGAAAGCGTAAAGCCAATTGTGGACGAGTATGTTATCGTGGACACCGGCTCTACGGATGGTACGCAGGAGATAATCAAGCGCTATGGCGAACTGCACGAAGTGCCTTTCACCAATTTTGTTGATTCGAAGAACAATGCGATGAGTTTTGCCACCGGTAAATACATCATGCTTTTGGATGCTGATAAGACCGTTATCGGTGGCTTGGAATATATTAAAGAACATGTCAATGATGGCGTGGATTGTTTGTATGCCGATGTGGTTGAAGGCAACCGGGAAAACCCGTCCAGTGTATACCTATGCGCTTTGCTCTGGAAGAACAACGGCGAATGGAAATTTGACGGCCCAGGCGTTCACGAAGTTATTACGGGGAATGCACCCACATATATTGACCACCGCATCAAGGTTTTGCACGAGCATGACCCTAAAACCCGCGATAGGGACTACTATCTGAAAAGGTTCAACAGCTATATTGGCTTATTGCAGGATTATCTGAGCAAGCATCCAAATGACCCACGGGGCACATTCTATTTGGGGCGCACGCTCAAAGATTTACAACACTGGCTGGATGCCATCACACAGTTCGAGCGCTATCTGGCGCTTAATACTAATTTCAGGGATGAGCGTTGGCAAGCGGCTTATGACATAGCCGAGTGCTGGAAAGTGCAGGGAGAATACGACAGATGTGAAGAAGCACTGGCACTCGCAGAACAAATAGACCCGCGCCGTGCAGAAACTCATCTCTTGCACGGCATCCTCTATTATGAATTGCAGGATTTTCAGGAAGCCGTTAAATGGTTCGAGAAAGCGCTGGCACTCCCTGTGCCGCAAGACGTGGTGCTTTTCCTTAATCTAAAGGCATATTTGGAACTTCCTGCTGACTATCTTGTTTTATCTTATGATAAATTAAAGGAATATCGCCGGGGTTATGAATGTGCAAAAATACTGGCTGAAAATTTGAGAAAGCCAGATTTTCGCATTTCCAATAACATGATGTACCTCGGAAAACTGAAAGAAAAAACGATATTCTTCCTTTTGGGTGTCACCCCTGAACCTGTCTATGGTGGCATGATTGACAAACAGGGGGTAGGCGGAGTGGAAACAACCTATATTGAACTGCCTACTGAACTTGCAAAATTGGGGCATAAGTGCTATGTATTCTGCTGTTGTGATAAGATTCACTCCCACGATGGCGTATGGTATATTCCATATGTAGATTTATACAAGTATACTGAACTCAAGCCGGATGTACTAATAACTTCCCGCTGGTTTGACCCGCTTTACGTGTACAAGGATGCAAAGAAGATAGCGTGGATGCAGGATGCGCACTACGCAGACCCGAACCACGAAGACGCATGGCAGGTTATTGATGCTTTTGTCTGCTCTTCTAGATGGCACAGGCAGTATACAGCCGATAGACTTGGCAATCGTCTAGATGCCAAGAAAATCAATATCATACCCTTGGCTATACGCGGCGAACTGTTTAATCAGCAGGTGGAACGCGACCCGCTACAGGTGATTTACAGCAGCAACCCCGGCAGGGGTTTGTATGTCTTACAACCCATGTGGGAAGAAATCACCCGGCAAGTGCCCGGAATACATCTGGCTGTTACTTATGGTTGGGAAGGTTTGAAAACATGGTCGGACGACCCCAAGTGGCAGGAGAGCATTGCTTTGGACGAACAACGCGTCATGGATTGGGTGGCAAAAGCGGGTAATGTTCGCATAACCGGCAGGTTGCCGAAGAAAGACCTGTATCGGGAAATGCTCGCATCTACCCTGTGCGTATATCCTAATGACTTTTGGGAAACTTTCTGCTTGACCGCGCAGGAAACCCAAGCAGCGGGTGTGCCAATGGTTACGAGTGCTTTGGGTGCTTTGAATACCACCCTTGGCAATAACGGCAATGTCCTAATACATGGAAATGCGCACAGCGAAGAATATACAAAAACATTTATTAAGGCTACGGTTTTCTTGATGAAAGACGAAGAGAGACGCAAATATCTATCTGATAATTGCCTTGCTTTCTTTAAACAACAACCTGATTGGGCACAGGTTGCTCTAATGTGGGAAAAATTGATAAATAGTCTATAGGAGAAAAATGAGAAGGATTTTACTGACCGGTGGTGTTGGTTTTATTGGTAGTCATACTGTTGAGCACATAATGAAGAATACCGATGATGATGTTGTTGTTCTTGACCGTCTTACTTATGCTGGTAATTTGAATTTTCTAACAGATATGGAAAAATGGGGAGAATTTAAGAAGCGTATCAAGTTTGTTTATCATGATTTTCGTTCCCCTATTTCTGCTGTTACATCTGCCTTGATTGGAGATATAACTGATATCATTCATATGGGAGCAGAATCCCATGTTGACCGTTCCCTGCTAGAGCCGGTACTTTTTGAGCAAAGCAATGTGCTTGGTACAATCAATATGATGGAATATGCCAAAGAGCGCGGGGTAAATAAGTTCATCTATGTTTCAACCGATGAAGTTTATGGTGCGGCAATGGGTGGCAAACTTCACAAAGAAGGAGAACCCCACCGCCCATCCAATCCTTATTCTGCATCCAAATCAGGCGCAGAAGCGTTCTGCTATGCTTACTGGAAAGCCTATGACCTGCCAGTTATCGTTACCAATACCATGAACAATTTTGGAGAACGCCAGAACATGGAAAAGTTCGTGCCAAAGACCGTGAATAGCATCCTATCGCTCAAACCGGTAACAGTACACTGTAAAAAAGAGGACGACAAAGTTGTGGATATTTCATCCCGCTGTTGGTTACACGCACGCAACCATGCAGATGCCTTGCTTTTCTTACTTGATAACGGGCAACCCGGTGAGCATTACAATGTGGTAGGTGAACTGAAGAACGTGGTTGAAATGGCAGAAATGATTGGTGATTTTCTCCAGATTAAACCTCGCCTTGATTATGTTGATTTCCATTCCTTCCGCAAGGGGCACGATATGCATTACGGTTTGGATGGCACAAAATTGCAAAACATGGGCTGGAAAGCCCCTGTACCGTTCGAAGAATCTCTGAAAAAGACCGTACTCTGGATGAAGAGCAGACAAGACCAATTCGTTCATGATGACTTTGCCGCTCCCTATGACCAGAACAAGATTATTCAGGAACTTAAAGACAGAACAGCTTGACAAATTCCGCATTCTGTGGTATAATTAAAGCAGGTAAAAATGAAATCTATCAGACACTTTTTTATCCATATTCGAGAAAGCGTTAAACAGCTAGTTGCATGGTTTCCTATTATTTGGAATACCCGTGATTGGGATAGGGAATATCTTCTCGAAATCATGGAGTTCAAGATGCAGCGCATATACAACGCTCTTACCAGCGATAAATGCTTGGGAGGGCAAACCGAAGAGGACATGCTTGCACTGAAACGCTGTATCAACATCCTGTATCTATTGCAGGAAGGCAGATGGGAAGACCCTGTTTATGATGCGCATTATGCAAAATTTCCTATCGGAAGCGTAAAGCCGAAAGGGGATAAGGAATACAAGGCTTTTATAAAAGCATCAAAACAGGTAGAGAAAGACCACACTAAATTAATTACTGAATTTAATACCCTGTTTGCTGAGCACTATAGAGGGTGGTGGGACTAATGAAAATCAAGTGGAAATTCGTTTTTAGAGTGTTTGGTTGGTATCTTCTTTTCCTTATTGTGGCAACTGCGTTCTGTGATGTATTTACTGTTCTTGTGTTTGAAAAACTTTTCCTTTCGATTGATGTTCTTTTTATGAGCCTTGGAGTAACCATCTTATCCCCGCTTCTCTTTGCCCTTATGATGTACGACATGAAGGGTAGCGAGTTATACCATAATTTAACATCTTAATAATTATAAAATTCTTATTTTATGTGGAGGAAAAATGAGCGAGAAAAATGGAAATTGGGTAGAAATAAAAGAAAACGGTAAAGTCGTCTATTACATTCCATCCTATACGTGGCACACCTTTAAATTTCAAGTAGCTTATTATCCAGACACAAAGGTTTTGCAATTGGAAGAAAACGATAAGTATTTTGATGACCACGCTGTTATTCAATTATTTGCGGCAGATTTTGTTGAGGCAGAACATCTTTTGGAACATGTTATTTCCGTAATGACCATATAAAATATGAAAATATTGACCTGCCCTGATTGTGGGCGAGAGTTTGAGTTTCCAGAGCATTCCACCCCGGAACAGTCGGGACTGGATATATTGCCCCCAACCACAAAGGTTGTGTGTGGCAAGTGCGGCTTTGCACTTGAAGTGCAGTATGAAATGAGACGCAGGGCAAGAATAATATTACGCCGTATAGTAGACCAGCAAAGGAGGACGAATGCCGAGAAAAGGTTTTGATACACTAGAAATAAAATTCTTGTGCCCCCATTGCGGGGAAAAACTCAATGGTGGTAAAGAAAAAATGTTTGCAAAACTCGGTGATGTGATAAGATGTGAAAAATGCAGCACCGAAATAGAGTTTTCTATAATAGCACCGCCTCCAGTTGTTAATGCCATAAACGGTATGGAAGTAGAATGAAATTATTAATCTATCGTAAAGAACCTACTCGTATGTTTTTCATTCACAAAACAGAAGAAGAATGTACGAATGGATTTGACTTGTTTGATGAAATGGATACACTACACAAAGAGCATCCCGAATGGGAAAGTTTCATCATTGAAGACACAAATCAGTGGGTTACCTATCACCTAAAGAAAGAAAAAGAAGAGTTGCCCACACCCCTTGACAAGTAAGGGGTTTTGTGGTATAATAATAATGGAAAGGAGCAAAGATGAAGAATACACCCCAAAAATATCCGCAAACAGAAGCAGATAAAAAAGTTGAAAAAATGATACGGAACTGGTCGAAGGTAAGATGTGCACGATGTGGCAGAGTGATTGACATGCTTACTTCCGACCCGCTACCCAACGGGCGAGGCTTTGTCTGCAAAGGAGGACACTGTGCCTGAAATAGTACAGATGCATTTCTTACTGTTAGCCGCAGGTGAAGTTCTAAAAGCTCAAAAGACCGTAAATCCCCAAGACATACAAAACTATATACATCAGGATGAAGCGTTTGGTGTCAGAGTGCCGTTGGACGATTGCAGACTGGCATTGCAGTTGCTCGAAGGTTCTGGTTTCATCAAATTGGTAAATCCTTTCGAGGATTTGTACAATGAAACCTATTCTAGAGTATAATGATTATCTACAGGATTTGCTTCGAGAAATAGACAGAGTAAAAAGCAGGAACGGTAAAGGCGTATTCCGAGTGAACGATAAAATAAGCGATGGCACTGCGCAGTATGTACAGAACTATTTTAACGGTAAAACCGAATATGCTCTGGATATGCGCAAATGTGCGCGATGCTTACACAGCTATGATGTTATCATAATTTTTAGGGAGATAAACAATGCCTAATTACGACTTCAAATTGGATTTACCAATTGCCAAAGCAACAGAGCGGGAAGTAGCCGACCTGTTGGTAAAAAATTATGGCGTTGAGATATTGAATTATGAGGACACCTACAGATATGATATACTGGCTCGCTGGGCAGTCAGCAAAATGTTTTGGGAAGATGGCAAGCCTCACTATAGGGATGTCAAAATCGAGGTCAAGGAAGATTTTGTTGGAGAAACGACAGGCAATGTAGGCTTGGAGTTCGAATGCAGGGGAAAGCCATCCGGTATACAGACCACAGAAGCAGATTATTATATTTATAAACTGCATACTAGAAGCCACACGATACAGTTCGTATTGCATGATACAGGCGTAATTAAGCAGATGATTGAGGACAAATTGTATTTTAGGATTGTCAACGGTGGGGATGAAGGCTCTAATAGTATGAACTACCTGTTCAGGTATGACGTGTTTGTAAGCACCGGAAAGGTGCTACGCACCGAGCAAGATTCAAAAGTAGAGATTGCCCCTTGACAAAAATCGAAAAGTGTGGTATAATAGAGTATATATATTAGAGAAAAGAAAGGAGGAATAATAACGCGCCTAGAATATACACATGAAACTTGTTGTTTTAGTAAATGATAGCAAGGGCGACTTTGAACAAATGATTGACCTAGTGGGGAATCGGAAATCACTTTTCATAGACACCCAACATTGTGACGAAGAGCATGAATACAACACAATTTCCAGTAACATAGCCTATTTTTCACAATCGAATAAAGAAATTATGCTCGCCAGATTTTCTGGTCGAGAGAGCATAGTTAAAAATTTGGGAGACGAACGTCCCGAAATGATAATTACCTTAAGTGGGGATAAGAGTAACAGTTATTATACGGAAAATCCCGTAGAAAAATTTGTAGACTTAATATCTATATTCAGAGACTAGGAGACTAAATAATGGCTTTACAATTAAAAAAGGCTCAACGTAGTAAGGCATACCTAAAATTGGGTATATCTTCTCCGTCTGGCGGCGGAAAAACATTGGGCGCACTCATGATTGGGATTGGTTTGATGAACCAGAAGCATCCCGAAATGACGGAAGCTGAACGCTGGAGCAAGATAGCAATTGTCGATACCGAGAATGGTTCTGGCGAACTGTATGTAAACACAGATTATGGCAATATCCATATTGGTGAATACAGTGCTATCACCCTGCAACCGCCCTTTGAGGCGAGCAAATATGCCGATGCAATCGACCTTTGCGAGCAGAACGGGCTGGAAGTTTGCATTCTTGATTCCTTAACTCACCTGTGGACAGGTGAAGGTGGTTTGCTGGAACAGCAAAGCGCTGCAACAAAACGCAGCGGCAACAGCTATACTGCTTGGCGCGATATCACTCCACAGCTTACCCGTTTTGTTGATACCATGCTACAAACTCCAATGCATATTATCGCTACCATGCGCAGCAAGCAGGAGTATGTACAGGAAAAGGATGAGAAATCCGGCAAAACAACCGTGCGCAAGTTAGGGCTTGAACCTGAAATGCGCAAGGGTATGGAGTATGAGTTCACTACGTTCTTCGAGATTGATGCAGAGCATAATGCTTATGGCGCAAAAGACCGTACCAGCTTATTTGACCGGAAGTATTTCATCATTACCCCAAAGGTTGGGGAAACGATGATGGAATGGTTGGATGGTGGGGTTACGAGCGAACCAGTTGTAGTTGCTACGCAGCAGCACAAGGCTAAAAAAGAAGACGGTATTAAATCCATTAAGGATGAAATCGTTACCCTTGCAAAAGCTTGCGGTGGCAGAGATAACCCCGAATTAATGGCGCTTATCAAAGGATACACGCCGAACGGTAATCCCAATTCAATGACTGATGAGACCGAACTTGCCGAGTTGAAATCTAAATTGATTGATTATCAGGCTAAAATGACTCTTAACCCTAACTATAATTCAACGCTCAGCGGAAAAGTTGAAACAGTATCGGTAGAGGCAGAACAGCCGGTTGAGACTAACTAACATTTTATAAAAGGAGACTATAGACAATGGCTAATCAAATTCAGAAAGTTATGTATGAAGGTTTCTTGGCGGACGACCCGGAAATGCGTTTCACCCCCAATGGCAAGAACGTGACCAATTTCCGTATCGGCTCTAACAGACAGTACAAGGATGCTTCCGGTACTGTGGTTAAAGAAACCACTTGGTTGAAAATTACTGCTTGGGGCAAGCTTGCAGAAATTGTCAACACGTATTGCGGTAAGGGTTCTCACGTTATTGTGGAAGGCTACCTGCGCGTAGGCGAAGGCGGAAACCCCGCAGTATATCAGCTTAAGAACAGCGGTGCTTGGGGCGCTTCTTACGAAGTAACGGCAGATGCAGTCCGCATCATCAAAGGCAAGGATAATCCTGTTACAGCACCATCTGGCGCAAATGAGGCTACTAGGACTGTTCCAGAGATTGATGAAGTGGATATCCCGTTCTAAGCTTGTAGTGTAGTAAAAATAAGGGACTATGTTTCATTTGTAGTCCCTTATTTTTTTCAAGCATGGAGGCACAATATGAAATTAACAAATTACATCATAGATTTGGGTCGGGTAGTTGCATACTACCCCGGCTTAAAAAAAATAACTGGCTCTACGACTGCTACTATCATGTTGTGCCAGTTTCTTTATTGGTCTGATAAAACGAAAAAAGGCGATGGTTGGGTTCATAAAGATTCCGATGATATTGAATACGAAACAGGCTTAACTTACAACGAACAAAAAACTGCAAAGAATAAGTTAAGAAAAAAAGGTTTGCTTGAAGTTCAGCGCAGGAGATTATCCCACGATAGTCGTTACAGAGTAAATCAGGAACTGCTGAATGAACTTTGGGAAAAAGAAACCGGCGAGGAATCAAAGCCGGTTGTCAAGGTAGTTCCCGCCAGTAACCCGCCTCCAGAACCGCCAGAGCCACCGGTAACAGTTGACCCCGGAGAGAAATTCGCCGCAGAAATACGCAAAGAATCGCAGGAAAAAGGCGTAAGTACTGTTAAAAAGCCAGCCAAGCAAGGTGACCTGCTGGATGGTATGATTGCGGCACAGAACTCAGCCGGTATGGAAAAAATGAACGGGATGAATGCAATCAGGGAAAAAATTGAAAAGAAGCTATGTGTCAACCCTGATAGCAAACAGTGGAATAGCTTTATTGAATTTGCCTACGGCAGACAGAAAAAGAATGGCGAGAGCATAGAGAAATTCATGGATTGGGCTATTGAAAATAATTTTCAGGCTGTTTATTGGCCGCCTGAGAAGATGAGAACTCTATGGCCTCAAGCATTTGTTGAGAATAAGGCAAATCTTCCATTAGAAGATTTTGTTGCACCACTCCCACCTCGCAGAGAAGAAGTGGAAGTTGCGCCTATGCCAAAAGATATAGGAAGAAAGCGCGAACTATTTTAAAGGAGACTACGCATGGCAACATTGCTGCAAGAGGCATTGGACTATGCTGCACGTGGATGGTATGTATTTCCCTGTCGTGAAAAACCCGGCGCTCCGTTTCAACGGAACAATGAAAGCATAACGCCACTCGAAAAAACACCCTACGTATCCAAGGGTTTAAATGACGCAACCATCGACCCTATCCAAATTAAGGGTTGGTGGGGGCGTTGGCCTGACGCTTGCATTGGTGTTAATGCGGGTAAATCGGGTTTATTTGTCGTTGATATTGATAAAAAGCATGTCAACGGCTTGGATGCTTTTACATCATGGAACGTCAATGATGGGGCGGGTCTTCATTCTCTTACCCCATCTGGCGGTATGCATATTGTTTTTACCGGGAACGGAAAATCCAGCACCAACGCTAAAACAGGAGTAGATACACGAGGAGATGGAGGCTATTTTATCGCGCCTCCTAGCAAGATACTGGAAGGCGAATATGTCGGAGAGTACAAGCGATTTGACGATTGGGGCAGGACACCGGGAGTTATACCCGATGGCTTGATGGGCAAGTTATTCCCTGACAAGACGATTGAATATGTTCGTGGAAACACAGTTCCTCTTGTTGACGGTCAAAAGAAGCAACTTTCCAGAGCAACACTCAACTTTTTAGCCAACGGAGCACCCGCTGGAGAAAGAAACGCCACACTATTTAAGGTGCTGGCTGATTTTTGTGGTTGCGGTTACACAAAAGAACAGGCTAAAGAAACCGTAAAACCTGTCTCCGATAGGATAGGTTTGAATAACGATGAATTTATACAGGTGCTGGAGCATGCTTATTCAAGACCAAGAACAGCCTCCATTCCTGATACGATACAAGCAAAGATAATAGAGGGAGGCAAGAACGTTGCCTCCAAAATAACCGATGAAGAGCAGGTTGTGCTGGAAGATGCACTGCTTGCCTGTTTGCTTATCAACAATACTCTCATCCCTGTTGCGAACGATATCTTGAATTTTGAGGATTTTAAGATATTCAAGAACCGCGTTATTTATAAAGCCATTAATAGACTTTATAATGGAGGAATGAAAGTAGATTACCTGACGGTTTCCAACGAAGTAAGCAAGGAAAGCAATAAAATTACACTAGATGATATTTCCAAGATGCTTAACCAGTATCTTGTAGATACCGACAACGTAACAACATATGCTTACATTATCCAGCAAAAAGCATCTGTTCGTAAACTTGAAGCATTGCTGGATAACAAATCAAAATATCTGAAATTAAACGGCTTGGTCGAAATGGTCAGCACTCTTGAAAAAGATGTGGCTGATATTGCTGTCTACGGTGGGGCTAAAACCACTACGGTATTGGATAGTAAACAGGCTACCGACATGGTTGCAGAGCGCACCCGTAAACTGGTCAGCGGAGAAATAGAGCAACTAAAAATTGGTTTTACCGATTATGACTATCACATAGGCGGGTTATTTTCCGGCGAGTTTGTGGTTCTTGCTGCCTATACCGGTGATGGGAAATCTGCACTTGCTTTGAGCATTGCCAGTCATGTAGGAATTATCGAGAATAAAACCGTAGCAATTTTTTCTTTGGAAATGTCCACACATGAGAATATCTGCCGCCTCGTTACTCAGCTTACGGGTATTCCTTTCCAGCAAGTATATACAGGAAAAATGAACACGGAAGAATGGAAGCTGTATAAAGAGGCAATGGCAAAGATTGGCGACAGCAAGATGCATTGGGATGATGGTTTTGGTGTAACCGTTCAAGAAATCCGTGCCAAAATCAGGAAGCTGATGAGCCAAGACGTTAAACTTGTAATAATAGACCAGCTTGAGCAGATAGCAGGATATGAGGGAAAACCTGAGCATATACGTTATAATAATATCGCCTATGATATCAAAAACTTGAGCAAAGAGTTCGATGTTCCCATTATCCTGAATCACCAATTGAACAGAAGTAGCACGGATAGGAAACTGAAAAATCCCGAATTACAATTAGCAGACCTGAACCAAGCAGGTGAAAAACCCGCCACACAGGTTTGGACAATCCAGCACCACAAGGACGAGCACAAGAAAATTTTGCAGTCCAAAATAGCAATGCTGAAAAACAGGAATGGGCCGAGAATAGAATTCGCAGTTATCTTTGTGGGTGACAGGATGCTATTTTCAAATCCAACCAGAGAAGAGGAGAGATATGTATTTCACGCTGGAGACGAAGATAATTACGATGATGATAAGGGTTCATAGCCTTATTGGTCAAAAAGAGACGATGAAGCATGAGTGATTATGACTTTATAATTGACGGAATACGCTTTTCTTATTCCGCTTTATCCACTTTTGAAACATGCCCTTATGCTTATAAACTCACCTATATAGATGCCATGCAAAGGGAAGGCAATTTTTATTCAGATTATGGAACTTTGATACATGACTGTTTTGAAAAGTTCTTTACGGGAAAGTTGGATACATTTGAACTATCACAATATTATAATCAGCGCTACGATTTTGCTGTAAAATCAAGTGCTCCATCTTCACCACCCGATATTGCCGATAAGTATAAACAGGCAGGGCAGGATTTTTTCGATAATTTTTCTTTTGACAAATCGCTTTACAAAGTGCTATTGGTCGAAGATAAAATCGAGTTTAACCTGACAGATGATGCCATGTTCGTAGCCAAGCCAGACTTAGTATTACATGAATTGGAAACAAACAAGTTCATCCTCTTCGATTATAAGACTGCCGCTCCCTTCAGGATAGACAAGCGCACAGGAAAAGAAGTGGTGGACAATAAAAAGATGGAAGGGTATTATAAACAAATGTTTACCTACACATATGCCCTTCGTAATTACAGGGCTATGCCAGTAGATGAAATAACCCTGTGGTTTACCCGACCCGATAGGCAGGTTACAATACCTTGGAGTCTGGAAAAGGAAGACGAAGCGATTGCATGGCTATCAGGTGTTATTACCAAAATAAAAACGGAAGAAATATTCCCTTACAACAACACCAACCCCTATTTTTGTAACGAATTATGCGGAGTGAGAAAGTTCTGCGAATACAGGTAGAAATGATTAAATACGCCTATGATATAGAATGCTTTAAGAACCTATTCACAGCCAGTTTTGTGAACGTAGAAGATGAGAAGGATATTCACATCTTCTACGTTGGCTTAGGCGTTGAGAACGGTACTGAGTTTAAGAAGTTCCTCAGGAACGAGATGACTTTGATTGGCTATAACAACCATTCTTATGATGACCCGATGCTGCGCTTTTTCATGACATACAGGGGCGAAAAACTAACCGCCGACCTATTTGAAATATCCAAGAAGCTAGTCAATGAAGGATTCAGGAATGACAAGCAGATAATGGAACTTCGCTATCCAAGGAAGCAGTTATTTGCTTGGCGTTCCGTTGACCTTATGCGTATTCTTGCGTTTGACAGGCTTGGTATTTCCTTGAAACAAACCGCCATAAATCTAAAATGGTACAAAATACAAGATATGCCGGTTAAATTTGATGCTCATATACACGAAGAGCAGTTACAAGATATTCTTTCTTATAACATGAATGATGTTTTAATAACCAAACGCCTGTATGAAGAAATAAAACCACTCAGGGATTTGCGGGATGAATTAAGCAAGATTTATTCGGTAGACCTTTCATCTGCTTCTGACTCAAAGATGGCTAACCTCATTCTTGAGAACATTTACGGAACTGAAATGAAGATGGACATACGCAGCATTCGAGATATGCGCACGAAGCGTGAGCATGTGCTACTTGGTGACTGTGTTGCCAGATTCATAAAGTTCCAGAGTCCAGAACTGAAAGAAATGCTGGATAGAATATCCGCCACGGTTGTTTATGACTATAACTACTACAAGTATTCAGAAAAGATATCTTTTGCCAATTGCAGTTTTTCGCTTGGCATAGGCGGATTACACTCGGAAGACGAACCGGGTGTCTTTGTTACGGATGACAAGTATATCATACAGGATATGGATGTTTCCAGCTATTATCCAAATCTTATCATCAATAACAATTTTTACCCGCAGCACCTTGGCGCTGGTTTTATACAGGTGCTGAAAAGAATTACCGCCGAGCGTTTAGCAGCAAAGAAAGCCAAAGATAAAGTAAAAGCAGATGGTTTAAAAATAACGGTAAATTCTATTTTTGGAAAACTAGGGTCAGAAAACTTTTGGTTGCAGGATGCAAAGCAGATGCTTTCCACCACCGTAACCGGTCAGTTGGGCTTACTGATGCTTATTGAAGGGCTGCATTTGAACGGCATCCAAGTGATAAGCTGCAACACGGATGGCATTGTTTGCAAGATACCTCGCGAACTGGAAAGTAAATATTACGAGATTTCTCATGCTTGGGAAAAAGCAGCCAACCTAGAACTTGAATACACCGAATATAAAAAATATGTAAGGCGTGATGTGAACTCTTACATCACCGAGAAGAAAGATGGCAGTACCAAAGAGAAGGGCGCGTTTCTGAAAGAAGTAGACCTTAAGAAAGCCTATCATATGCCTATTGTTGCAAAGGCATTACACGCCTATTTTATTAAAGGTATTCCTGTTAGAAAAACAGTAGAAGATTGTCATGATATCATGGAATTCTGTATCTCTCAAAAGACAGGCAGTGATTTTGAGGTAGAATTATGCACAGGCAGTAAAATAGAGAAACTCCAGAAAACCAATCGCTTTTTTATTTCTAAAAAAGGTGGCACTTTACTAAAGCACAGGCATGATTTTGATAATCCAGCGCCTAAAACACTCAATATTCTCACCAAGAGAAAAGGTACAATCGGATTATACGTGGGTCATTTAGTTACTATCTTGAACGAGTATGACCCGTCTGTGCCATTTGATAGTTATGATGTGGATTTCAACTTCTATGAAAAAGAAGTGATGAAAATCGTGGACGAAATCGAGCCACAGCAACTTTCCCTGTTTGACATATCCGCTTTGCCACAGAGTAGCAAACCAAAGATGGCGCTATCCCCTGTGGATACGCATATAAATGAAGAGAACCTATCTGTCAATGAGCTAAATAAGCTTGGAAAGAACCAGTTGAGCAGAAAACTGGAAGCAATGGCTATTAAAAGACAAAATATTGCGCATGTCAGTCCTCGTTATGTTTACATTATGGATTTTGATGTAAAAACCATGAAGGCAGATGTTTACTGCCTTGCCAAAGGGGTGCGGTCTTCCCTGCATGTGGATAAAAAGGCTTATAAGAACATCCCACTTGAAAAGGGAAACCTTGTGTTTTGTGGGAAGTTCGAGAAACGCGAAACCGGTCATGCCATAGTGGAATACAGAATAACTGACAAAATCGAGGAAGATAAGGAGAAGCTAATGTAAATATGATGACATACCAATATCAGTGCAAAGACTGTAGCAAGAAGTTTGATTTAAAAATATCTATGGATAACGATGTTCCCAAAACCCCGCTATGCCCAAAATGCGGTAGCAATTCCACCAAACGATTGTGGAATGTACCGGGAATTGTTTACGTAGCAGACGGTTTTTCTATAAAAGATAAACCTATGGAACACCAAAATAATAAGGAGAGATAAATGTATAGAAAAATACAACCATTTGATTACAATCGCATTTTAAAAGGGGAAGTACTTCCTTTAAAAAACTTTCTCGCTTTAAACGAGAAGAGAGATATAACTCCCTATGATGGAACGATTTCTGAAATTATCGTAGATGGTTATGTCACTGATATCTTAATCAGCGCTTGGGATATGTATCAAGTTGATGATACCTCCGAAATCATGTCCCTAAAAGAGTTGGAAAAGATAGCCCCTGATGCAGAAATCCTCTGGATTAAGAAAAAATAATGGACACAAAATTCACCTTCGATGATTTTATCCTGTTACCCTCCTACGCAGAAGAAGACGTAAGGGAATTCAAAGCCGTTACAAATTCAAGATTGTTTAATTATGATGTAAGAGTGCCTATCATATCCGCCCCAATGGATACTGTTACTGGCATAGATATGATGGATGTCATCAGATGCGCCGGAGGAATAGGCGTGCATCATCGCTATTGTAGTTGGGATACGCTGGATACCGCAATACGCTACAACGGCGGAATTGCTATTTCCCCATCAATGAGCGTTGACAAGGTAACAAAACTTGCCAGCATAAACCCTCGCGACTTTTTTGTAATTGATGTAGCACACGGTGATTCGGAAAGGGTTTACACTTTTTGCCGGGACTTGATAAAAAACGGCGTTACAGATATCGTTTCGGGAAACATTGTTACCGTTACCGCTGCTCTTGCCTATATGAAAATTGGAATTAAATACCTGCGGGTTGGCATGGGAAATGGCTCTCGCTGCACTACCCGGTTGGTAACCGGTTTCGGTTATCCGCAAGCATCCGCCATACAGGAAATATATGGTGAAGTGGATAACAAGGCTGTTATTATTTCGGATGGTGGTTGCAAGAACACGGGGGATATTATTAAGGCGTTTTCCCTAGGCGCATCATTTGTTATGACCGGATATCTTTTCGCTGGCTGTGATGAATGCCCAAAAGTTTATGACGAGAACGGCAAGCCTATTTATCGCGGTATGGCAAGTAAGGAAGCCTTGGAAGCAAGGAAGAAAGATTTCTTCATTGAAGGCGTATCCATGCCGGTAGAGCCAAAAGGCTCTGTTTCTAATGTTGTTGAAAAGATAGAAGAAGCAATCATACACGCCTGTCATTATGGCGGGGTAACTCATTATAGGGATTTAAGAACGGTAGAAAAAATAGCCATAACCGAAAATGGCTATTTAGAAGGCATGGTGAGAAAATGATACCTGATGAGAATGAAAAAGAGCATAAAGAAGAAAAAGAAACTACCGTAATAGGAAGCGACCCCTTATATAAGCAAAAGCACGTGCCTGTGGATGTCAAAGAAACCCGGAGACGCATCCACGAAAGCGATGGTGCGTAAATGCGCCCGGTAACCTATGCGTTTTTATATGCAGAAGCATTTGATTTTCTTACTACAGGAATTGCTCTTTCGATAGGCTGCGTTGAGCAAAATCCTATGGTCGCCGCTATAGGGTGGATACCCGTTATACTAATAAAAATCGGATTTGCAACGTTAGTGGCATGGGTTTTGGAAAACAGAGTGCTTAAATTTGATTGGATTTATCCCATATTGGCAATAGCCCCCGTAATATGGAACGCAAGTATAGTAATCATACGAATTTCTCATTTATAAGATAGGAGGCAACAATTGACAGACAGCATTTTCCCCAACGTAAGACCGCTATCAACAACAGCAAAACAAATTTTGAACAAAAGATATATGTGGGAGGGTGAGAAAACTTGGGATGAACTGGTGAGCAGAGTTGTAAATTTTGTTGTGCCAGACAGTAAGGATTTCGACCTGACCAAAGAAATGATTATGCATAGGTATTTTCTGCCAAACACGCCGTGTCTGGCGAATGGCGGAAAGCCCGATGCGGGTTTGTGCGCATGTTATGTGGTGGATTTCAAAGATACCATCGAAGAAATATATAAGACAAAATTCGAGTTCGCGCTGGTGGCGCGCAAAGGCGGTGGTTGTGGCACAACCCTCACCAACCTGCGCCCAAAAGGTGCAAATGTAAAAGGAAGCAGTCACGGCTATGCGGGCGGGCCGGTTGCTTTTGCTGACACAATCTCCCGCGATATGAGTGTAATCACTCAGGGCGGTTTACGCCCGATGGCAATCATGTTCACCATATCTGTTTATCATCCAGATATACTTGAATTTGTGGATGCCAAGGAAACAGAGGGCAAGATACCCAACGCAAACATGAGCGTTGTTGTAGATGATGCTTTCATGCAAGCGGTAAAAGATGATAAAACCTATTGGACAGAGTTCAATGGGGTAAAGTATAAGGAATACAAAGCAAGAGAAGTGTTCGATAAAATTGTGGATGGCGCTTGGAGAAACGGCGAACCCGGCTTACTGTTTCAGGACAGGGTAAATCGTTCTCCGTATATGTATACGGGGCAAAAGATACAGGCTACCAATCCATGTGCAGAACAGCCGCTGCCTCCTAATGGCGTTTGTAACTTGGGTTCGCTGGATTTATCCAAATTCGTAAAGAAAGATAAAACCGTTGACCTTGAGAAATTACATATAGCAGTAAGATTGGGTGCGCGGTTCTTAGATAACGTTGTAGATAAATCTTCCTATCCTACCGAAGATATAGCAAAATGGGCACAGAACAATCGTGCCATTGGTGTAGGAATTATGGGGTTCGCTGACTATTGCCTGATGAAAGAAATTGCTTATGGTTCAGACGAATCACTGGCTGAACTTGATTATATTCTTTCTAAAATTTATAATTGGACTTTGGAAGAATCGGTTATAATGGGTAGAGAACTTGGTGTTCCAACGGAATGCCAAAAACTACCTGCACCTCGCAGGAACATCACAGTTACTACCATTGCTCCAACTGGTACTGTTTCCCTGATTGCGGGTTGTACCAGCGGGATTGAACCAATCTTTTCTGAGGTTGTAGTGCGTAATGACAAGACTGGCACGTATGTATTTGAGGACAAACTGGCAGACAAGCCATATTTTCGTTGCGCTGTTTCTACCAACGGGCAAGAGCGGGAAGTCACTTGGGAAGAACACGTAAAAGTTCTTGCACACGCACAAGCGATTATTGACTCCGGCGTAAGCAAAACCATTAACTTTCCCAATATGACCCACCGCGATACAATTGCCAAGGCTATGATGATGGCTTGGGAAATGGGTTGTAAAGGAATTGCTGTCTATCGTAATGCCAGTCGCAAAGAAGAAGTGCTTTCTCCTAAGAACATCAATAAGGATAAATGCCCTCTGTGTGGCAAGGATATTACTATAGTTGATGGTATAAAGAAGTGCGTAGACCAAGAAGTGTGCAGGTGGAATTTGAAGGTGTAACATGAAAAAAGACGAAATGCTGAGCATGCCAGCGGGACGTGATATGGATGCTCTGGTAGCAGAGAAGCTAATGGGGTGGAAATATCACCCAAAATGGAACGTGTTTACTAGCCCGAACGGATTAGAAAATGATGGTTCTACAATTCCAAACTATTCTACTGATATAGCCGCTGCATGGAAAGTGGTGGAGAAAATGACGAAAATTAAAGGATACGGATTTAGTTGTGATTGGGTAGAACCTCATTATCTTATTGAATTTGAGTTTTATACGAACCCAAGCAACTTACGCTTTATAAATATTGACTCGTCCATTCCTATTGCTATTTGCCGAGCAGCACTGCTGACAACGAACTAAGGATGTAAGATGAAACTAGAAAAATTTCAAGAAGAGATAGAAAGAACTTGCCCACATTTGAGCAATGAGTTTACCGACCAACTTCACATGGCGCTTGGCGCATCCACCGAGGCGGGGGAATTACTGGATGTCTATAAGAAATTCTTGGCATACGGAAAAGAAATGGATGTAACAAACATCATTGAGGAAATTGGAGATTCTTTCTGGTATCTGGTAAATCTATGCCGGATGCTGGATATAAATCCTGAAGAAGTTATGGAACGATGCGTATCAAAATTGAGAGTGAGATACCCTGAAAAGTTTACAGAAGAAAGAGCGAACAATCGGGACTTGGAAGCAGAAAGAAAAGCGCTGGAAGAAGGAAAAGTATCCTGAAGTTTGGAAAGAATAAAGTGTTAGTTTTATGACCTATTTTCTAGGTCAATAATCTTAAAGGAGAAAATTATGGATAGAAAACAGGTTTATAAATTGATTGACGGTGAACGCAAATATCAAGATGAGAAATGGAATGCCAATACCACCGAAACTGGTGGTAAACATGATAGTCCCGTTGAATGGAGTTCTTTCATGCAACAGTATCTCAGAGAAGCTGATGCAATTCTGGCTCACAACAGCAGACAGGTATCATATCCAAAAGCTATGGACATTATTCGCAAAGTAACGGCAATGGGTGTAGCCGCTATGGAACAGATTGATACACCGGCAAGAGTCAAGACTAAAAAATAGGTTTAAAAACAGTAAAAAAATAGGCTACCTCGCGGTAGCCTATTTTTTATTTTGTAAAGATTTTTGTAAGTACAGCAGAAATGCCAATTACTATACTGATAGCGGA
>Ga0182021_10000358_pt1 | contig 47590 bp, 43 predicted proteins | sample 612E3MmetaG_FD_120493 | JGI IMG/M metagenome (GOLD analysis project Ga0182021, IMG submission 120493) | Permafrost microbial communities from Stordalen Mire, Sweden - 612E3M metaG (Illumina Assembly) | ecosystem: Environmental > Terrestrial > Soil > Wetlands > Permafrost | place: Sweden... | reverse complement strand
CCGCTGCTTTGGTCGAAAAACGGGGTCGCATCAACAGACTGTGTTTTCAATATAACTTTGGATCCGTATTCAGACCGGCGGGAATCATTCCCGCTTCCGTATGTCAGTTCTTTTATCTTGAACGGACCGTCACTCGAAGGATCTTCAACTAGTAACGGTGGATTTTTTTGATTCCAGAATTTTTCAGAGACCGGAATCGTAGTGTCGGAACCGGGACTTAAAATCTGAAGGACCGCATAACCGTTCGCCGCGACTACAATAATTATAATAACGATCGAGACCGGTCTCTTCCAGCCTCCCGACAGAGCAAAACCGATTAAAGCGCCTGAAAGGCAGAACCAGACAACCAGCACCTTGCCGAAAACCGATAGCGGCAGAAAGCTTAATGCGGCTGCCGACATAACGACTACGGCTGCGAATCTTGGGTCGAATTTCCTTACTATCTTAAAAACCAGTTTGCCGAACGAACCGATTCCGAAGACAACCAATGCTATCAGCAGTATGGCTATAAGTAAATCAACATACCAGCCTAAACCGGTATTTACAAAAGTATCGATTACAGTGAGGTAGAGGAGTGTACCTGTTAGTATTCCGATCGCCGCGCCCTTCCACGATTTCAGGATTTTATCGAGCGACCAGTCTCTGATTGATGAGAAAATCGATTTGATCCTTTTCCTTAGGGATCTCTTTGGTTTGGTTACGTTTTCATCCGTCATGGTTGTCTCTATTACTTTATTAGACTTGTTTCAAAATTCAGTTCGATGCGAAGCCTCTGCCGGAAGAGTGACAAGGGCATAGTGCAGAGAGTATTGGGCATGGAAAAACTGCTGAACGTGTTGTGTTACAAATTTTACAAACATTTCACGATTTATTAATTACTCCTTACCCAATCTTAACCTGCAATAAAATTACTTCGTAAAAGAATATGGCATAGAGTCCGGGCCTGACGGCCAGCTTTTATCGGGTGTTGGAGACATAACAAATTTTAATTCGCCTCCGTTAATGATTTCCTTGTGAGTAATGTAGCACCGTTCGATTTTGTTACCGTTCAAATAAAGTCCTTTTATATAAATATTTTTCTCCGAAAGGTTTTGGACGATGATATGGAATTTCTTTCCGTTCTCCAGATTGATCACCGCACTTTTCACACACGGACTGCCGATCACATACTGATTGCTTCCCGGCGCGACGGGGTAAAAGCCGAGAACACTGAAGATATACCATGCCGACATCTGTCCGCAGTCGTCATTTCCGCACAATCCGTTTGGACCCGGCTTGTACATTGTATTCACAATCTGGTGGATTCTTTCCTGCGTTTTCCAAGCTGCACCCGCAAAGCAGTACATATAGGGAACATGGTGCGAAGGTTCATTTCCCTGGTCATAGCAGCCAATCATTCCGGATTTTGTCACGTCCTCGCTCTCGCTGAAATATTTTTCGGGAAGATCGAATGTGAAAAGGGAATCGAGCCATGCAATAAGCTTATCATTGCCGCCGAGGAGCCCGATAAATCCCTTGATATCGTGAGGCACATAAAGGGAGTAATTCCGTGCGTTCCCTTCGATATATCCCTGGTTAACAACACTAAGAGGATCGAACGGAGTTTTCCAAGACTTGTCCGAATTCCTGGCCCGGAAATAATGTGTTCCGGGATCATAAATGTTTCTGAAACTCAATGCCCGTTTGGAGAACCGCTTGGCAATGTCGGTTTTCCCGAGTTTCGAAGCGAATTGGGAAATAGTCCAATCATCGAATGAGTACTCAAGCGTTTTGGATGCGGAATTGGAATTTTTATCTTCGGGCACATAGCCATATTCCTTGTAATAGCCGATTCCATCGTACGGATCGTAATCGGCGCTGGCGATGCAGGCCTGAAGGGCCTCCTCCGCATTGAAACCCCGGATTCCTTTCATATACGCGTCGACTATAACCGGTACCGCGTGATATCCGATCATGCACCAGTTTTCATTTGCCCAATGAGACCAAACCGGTAATATCTTTTCGGCGCTCTGTTCATAATGAGCGATAAACGAATTAATTATATCCGATGTAAGCTTCTGCTGAATGATCGTATAAAGGGGATGAAGCGCGCGGAATGTGTCCCATAAAGAATATATTGTATAATCGTTGAACTTTCGCGAACGATGAATGTTCTGGTCGAGACCGCGGTATTCTCCGTCGAGATCCGAAAAGAGTGCAGGGCTAAGAAACGCGTGATACATGGAAGTATAAAAATCGACTTTCCGTTCCTCATCCCCATCAACGGTAATTTTTGAAAGCTCGTCAGTCCAGAGTTTTTTTGCCTTCTTAACCGTACCATTAAAATCCCATCCCGGAATTTCTGTTTTTAGATTCTCCTCCGCGTTCCTGGTGCTGACTCCGGAGAGCCCAACCTTGACAAGAATGGTTTCTCCTTCCCCGGTTTCAAAATTAAAAGAACATTTTATTTTACGACCGGCCCGTTCGGGAAAATTATCGTTCTCATCAAATTTTCTCCAGAATCCTTTATATATAAGCACTTCATCGTTACGGAGAGTATACGATTTAACCGGCTTTGAGAATTCCAGGGCAAAAAAGACGAACCGTGTACGCGCCCATCCGGAAGTCTGTCTGTATCCGGTAACCATTCTGTCGTTTTCCATTCTCACCGACGACCAGACAACTTTTCCCTCATAGTTATAGATGCCCGCGGTAAGATCTAAAATTATATGCGACTGATTTGATTTGGGAAATCTATATTTATGAAATCCGGCATGGGGTGTTGAGGTTAATTCCGCGTCGATCTTATAGTCGTCGAGCCTGACGGCATAATACCCGGGTTTCGCTTTTTCGGTAGTGTGGGAGAATCGCGACCGGTAACCCGAGGATGGATTTTCTTTTGTTCCCGGATTCAGTTTGACCGGGCCGACGGTGGGCATGATAAGAACATCGCCGAGATCTGAGTGGCCGGTTCCATTTAAATGAGTATGACTGAATCCCACTATAGTTTTATCGGTATACTGGTAACCCGCGCAGTAGCGGTATACATCCGGGTTATAGCCTTTGCCGTAACTATACATTACCGTATCTGTTTCAGGGCTCAACTGAACAAGTCCGAACGGCACGGCGGCTCCGGGAAACGTATGTCCCATATCGTCAGTGCCGATCAGCGGATCGACATAATCATACGGTGTTTTTACTATCTGCGCTGAATTGCTGCTTGAAAAGAGATATAATAAAGTAAAAGACGAAACTACAAAAAGATGCCGGATCATTTGTGAATCCTTCTTTGTCTATATTCCTATATCCTCATTCCACAATTCGGGTTTTTCACGGATGAATCGTGCCATCATTTCAATACAGGACGGTTCCTGAAGGACTTCCACTTTGATGCCGCGGGATTTAAGGAGTTCTTCTTCTCCCATAAACGTTTGGTTTTCACCGATTATGACTTTTGGAATTCCGTAAAGGATAATCGCGCCCGAGCACATCGGGCAGGGTGAAAGAGTTGTGTAGAGAACGCATTCTTTATAAACCGATGCCGGCTGTCTTCCGGCGTTTTCAAAAGCGTCCATTTCGCCGTGGAGTATAACGCTTCCCTTCTGAACGCGGCGGTTGTGTCCGCGTCCTATTATATTGCCTTTATAAACGATGACGGAACCGATTGGTATTCCCTCTTCTTCGAGACCTTTTCGCGCTTCCTCAACGGCGGCCGGCATAAACGGATCCATACAAATCTCCTCTTTGATGAGCACGCATTAAATTCCCTTCGCAATAGGGGGAGAAATTGGAATTATTGATATTCGATTGTAGAGCCTCCGATAAACTCTCTAAGGACCGAATCTCCGGGAACGGGTGAGTCATCCTCAACCGGTTCAATCGCACCGAGCATTTTAGCCACCCTTTCCGAGCGTATATACGCGTCTTCTCTCAGCGGATCATCCTTATATTTTTTTTCCCATTCGCGGAAGGAAATCAAAAGTTTTGGTCTGTAAAGCGGCACTTCAAACGGCATTGACGTATTCACAATATAATCGGCCGTTCCGGAATACGGAAGTATAGTGCGTTTCTCCGAAGAGCGGACGTAGTGCCAATGCAGAAGCGTCTGTTCCGGTTTGTATGCACGGTGCACCGAATCGCGAAGCATACGCCGGATCAAACGAAGGTCCGTCCATCTTATATACTGGCCGTCGGGCATTTTCATCTGGAGGAGCGGCTCAAGATAGAGTTTGAATTTCTGAGAGGCCGGGATCTCGCGGCTGAATTCCGGATAGAGGCCGTGCAGACTGTCGATAAGAAGCACTTCGTTATCGCGAATCCGGAGCGGTGTTTGATCAAGATGTCGTTTGCCTACTTTGAAATCATAATATGGGATTCTAACCTCTTCGCCCGCGGCAAGCAGTTTCAAGTGATCGTTAATCATATCAAGATCGAGAGCCTGGGGGGTTTCAAAATCGTAGTCACCGAATTCATCTTTTGGATGCATTTCAAGATCATAGAAATAATGATCGACAACGAGGGGAACGAATTTCATTCCTGTTTTATTAAGACGCATTTTAAGTTTCATCGTAGTCGTTGTTTTGCCGGATGAAGACGGGCCGCTCACCATAACCATTTTAAGTTCGCCTCTTCTTTCGTTTATCAATTCGGCTGCCGTATCGAGCTGCGTTTCATAAAATGATTCGGATTCATGTACAATCTGGGGAAATTCCCCCTTTTTGATCCTTTTATTCACGGCTTCGACGGTGTTCAGGTTATGGGTTACGGCCCAATCGAGCGAGCGCCAGACTTTTTTCCAGGGGATCAATTCATTGGGTTTGGAGAAATGACGTGAATCGGCAGCTCTTCTGTGAGAGGCCTCTTCACGGTAAAGAATAAATTCTTTGGCAACTTTAGCATGTCCGTTTTCGATAAGAACCTTTTCAATTATATCCTGGATTTCTTCAACATGCGGCTTGTAACCGTCTTGAAATTTTTCATCCATAACGTTCATAACTTTTCGCGCAAGCTCTTCCGCTTTTTTCTTATCCCGGCCGCCGACAGAAACAGCCGCGCGATAGATTACATTCGCGATCCGGTCCGGGTTGAAAGGGACCGTCACCCCGCTTCTCTTAATAACAAATTTGAATTTGCTCACGATTTCTCCGGAACTATTTTATAGCATAGATTTAGCGATAAACAACCGGTTAATTTAATCGGTAGGACACTTTAATTCAAATTAGATTTACCTTTGGGAATGCTCAATGATTTCCATTCTCTCCCGACGTGTATGCGGGCCATCAGAATGATTTGCCCTACGTGGTATGAAAGATGGGCCAATGATCTCATGAGAGCGTCGGAGATAGTCAGTTCTTTCCCCTTGACCACTACCCGATGCATAAGGTCGGCGTCGGTCAGTTTATCAAGCTCGCCTAAAAGTAATTGGAAGGCTCCGTTCCACTTTGCGGTTAATGTTTTTCTGGTATCATTTTTAACTTCGAATTCACCGGCCCTGTGGCGCCACGGTTTCTCGCCGTCTTCGATCCTAAAATTAGTGAATCGTGATTTTAGATTTCCGGTAACATGGTTTATAAGGATTGCAATAGAGTTCTCGGTTTCCCCGACAATTTTATTCAAGTCCTCATCTTTCACCTGTTCAATCGCATGATCAATCAGTATTTTAAATCTGTTATATTCCGCCTTGATCGATTCAATTATCATAAACTCTCCCGTTGATATTACAAGATAGCCTTTTCATTTTCCACGTTCAAGGGTGAGTTATGGTTTAAAACCTACGGTTTGCGCGAGAATTATTTTTTGTTCCGGTTTTAGCTTAAGAGCTCCGGCAAGGTTACCCCGGTCAACCGAGCCTCGTACAACAACCGCGAGATTCTGGGAGGCGCAATAGAGATAAACATTCTGGGCAATAAACCCGCAATCCGCCGCTGTATAAAGTGTCCTGTCGTCTTCATTTTTTGATGTTACTTTCGACATATCGGCGACATAAACGAGGTTGAGCGGAGCCGACTTAACAAAATCCTGACTTCCGCACTTTTCGCGCAAGTCTCCGGCTGTAACGGGATTCAATAGATTTGTTTTGACATCGTAAAGATACGCGCCATCGGCGAGCACGACATAAATGCCGATCTCCTGCCAGTTCATTGCCGAGGGAGCGGTTCGTTTGCCGTCATCCGGACGGTTGATTCCATCGGCCGCCCATAGTAGATTAGAAAGGTCCTGCACGGAAAGGGGTTTCAGGTTAAAACTGCGCGAAGTTTGCCTCAGTTTTAAAGCTTCCATTAAAGGTTTTCCGATCCCGGTCTGCGGTTCGGGCAGTTTTATCGGTTTCAGTTCCTGAGCTGAAAGGGACACATAAACCATTATAACGGATAAGAAAAGGAAATACCGTGTTATCTTAACTATTGAGCTTGACATTTCATCACCTATGTTTATGATTATTTATTTCATCGCTACAGTTTTACTCAGCCTGAGACTGCCGAACCAGGAGAGGGCCGCGGTAATACTCGGCAGCGCGGACGTCTCATGCGTGCCTCCGCTGATAGTAACAAGATTTATATTCGCGCCGTGCGAGTTGAAATAATCTCTCGCTTCAAGCGAATTCTGATACGGAACCAGTTCGTCGGCATCTCCGTGAAAAAGCCTGGTCGGCGCGGTTGGAGTCCAATTGAGAAGACTATTTGATGTGAAGGCCGCGGTGATGTCCGTTTCCTTACCGCTTAGGAACGAGTTTGTAAAAGTTGGGTTAAAAAGTTTTGTAAGATCGGTTGTGAGTAAAGCGTTGATCTGGCTAAGATTTTTTGATCCGTCAAAAAGAGTTGGAATCGTCTGTGAATATGGAGCGGCGAAAATATCATTAATTCTATTCCATCCGTAGATGCTGTTATAAGAAAGAAAAAATAACGCGATATATCCGGGCACACTGTATGTTTTGTTTTGAAGAACTGTTTCCGCGGTCAGGTTCAGATCATACGGTCCCGCCATAGGAGCCGATGCCGTAATATTTATTTCACCGCGGTAATTCTGTTCAATTTCTTTCTGGGCTGCGAGCGTGACATATCCCCCTTCGGAATATCCGGCAAGAAAGACCTGACCGTTCAGAGTGATTCCTTTGGTTACCGCAAAATTTCTTCCAGCCCTTATGAAGTCGATTACAGTTAGTGCGGATGATGTCTGATAAAGATATGGTTGAAGAATCCCCGATTCTCCCAATCCGAGGTAATCGGGTTCAACCGCGAGATATCCGAGCGACGCGCCGACTAATCCTACCAGTGTATTCAGGGGATTGGCCGAAGGGGCCGACTCCCTGTCCGACACGGTTCCGTGATGAATGCTTATAAACGGGAGACTATTTTTACCTTTCGGTATATAGAGTCCCCCGGATGCAATCACAAGATTTCCTTTGGGATCGAGGGTTCCATAAACAATCTTATAGGCATCCACATCATACTGAAGCGTTACACCGGTTTGTGCTCCCGCCGCGGCGATATTAAGATAAGTCTGAAGCGTCACCGCGGAATAAGTCCCGAGGAAAGTAGAGCTGACAACCTGACCTCTCGACTGCAGGGTTGGTTCAACCGGAGAATCGCTATTGTTTTTGCTGCATGAAACAAAAAGAAAGGAAATGAAGAGAACGACAATAGGAAGATATACGCTCTGTAGAAAAGACTTATTTTTCATTAACAGCTCCTCCGGATTGAATTTTATCTTCTTGTTTTTGACGCGATCCACTCGTAAAGGCTTCCGGGAAGGAGACCGGCCAGGCGTGTCAGCACGACCATAGGGAGTGGAAATTGTATAATCCTTTTTCCTTTCTTGATTCCATCAACAATTATACCCGCCGCCCGATCGGCGCTCATAAGGAACGGCATTTTAAATTTGTTCTGGTCAGTCATCGGAGTTTTCACGAATCCCGGTTTAACTGTTATCACCTTGATATTGTACGGGTTCAGTTCTACACGGAGGCCTTCGAGATAAACAGAGACCGCGGCCTTGCTGGCGCAATAGAACCCGCTTCCCGGGAACCCCCGGTTATCGGCGAGTGAGGAGACTCCAACGATTAAACCCTCTTTCCTGTTTAAGAAATCGGGAAGCAATTGTTCAACCCAGAAAATGATTCCGAAAAAATTCGCTCCGAAGGTCTCTGTCGCATTGTCCGAATTATATTTTTCAATATTGACGCTTCTGCCGACTCCGGCATTAAGAAACGCTATATCGATTTTACCTGTTTTTGCCTTAATCTGTTCATACGCGGCGGCAACCTCTTTTTTGCTGCTCACATCGCATTTAACAATAACAGGGGGGTAAGTATTTTCAGGCAAAGTACTTTTTAGTTCTTCGAGCAATTGAGTTCTTCGCGACAGAAGGATCAAATTGCACTTTTCGGCCGCCATGCGCCGGGCGATGGCTTTACCGATTCCCGATGAAGCGCCTGTGATAAGAACCGTTTTGTTTCGAAGATCCATAAGACCCGGATTTTTCTCGTTAATTTACAATTTAATGATTAATTCTCAATAATTAATCTAAAAATTCGGATTTTCTATTTCTTTTTTAGATAGAACAAAATTCGTATTTTTCACAAAACTTATTATGTAATAGATGGATTTTGATTTTATCGAAATAGACGGTGTTTTTGTTAACGCTGAAATCGTCAACACGAATTTCACGTGCGATCTCTCAAAATGCAAGGGAGCCTGCTGCACGATGGAAAGCGACTACGGAGCGCCGGTTACCCGGGCAGAAATTGGGAAAATCGGGGAATCGTTAGATATAATCAAGGAATTTCTGCCGGAGGAACATATAAAAGAGATTGAGAAGAATAATTTCTGGATTGAGAAAGATAATGAACTTATGACCCGGAGCGTAAATAACCGGGCGTGTGTTTTTGTTACCTTTGATGGCGACATAGCAAAATGCTCAATAGAGAAAGCATACCGGGCCGGAAAAATTGATTTCATAAAACCGGTCTCGTGTCATTTATTTCCGATACGAGTCTCAAATTTCGGCGGCCCGGTTTTACGATATGAACGATATTCGGAATGCGCCCCTGCTCTTGAAAAAGGTGAAAAAACCGGAATTAAAATAATAGATTTCTGCCGCGACGCAGTTGTGCGCGCGTTTGGAAAAACTTTGATAAATAAGTTAAAAAAAGGGATTGCCGGTTAAGTATGTTGTCTTTACAGCAAAAATTGACTTTACAGCAGAAGTTGTCGCCCCAGCAGATTCAATATCAGAAACTGCTTCAGCTTAATACCCTTGCTCTCGAGCAGCGTATAAAGACCGAACTCGAGTTGAATCCGATACTTGAGGAAAATCTCGACGATGAGTACGAATTATCGCAGGAGGAATCCGAGGATTCCGACAGCGCCGATGACCCTGCAACTCCGGATGAGGAGGAGAGTTACGACAGTAAAGAGGACGAGTTTGACATCGAAGATTTCATGAATGAAACCGAATCGGAACAGGAATTCACACGGTTAAACAGGAGCAACGATGAAGAAAAAGTCCGGCCGATAGCACCTCAGAAAAAATCATTGCGCGAAAGTCTCGTTGATCAATTAAGAATGCTTGATTTGAGCGAAGAGGAAACCATATTAGGCGAAACTATTATAGGCGGTCTCGATAAGGACGGCTACTTTAAAGCAGATCTCGCCAGAATAGTCAGCGAACTTAATCTGTTTGAACATCTTGATGTTACTATAGAGCAGGGAGAGACAATATTAAAACAAATACAGTTGCTCGAGCCGGTCGGGATAGCCGCGGGAAATCTTCAGGAATGCCTTCTCATTCAGATCAGAAACTCCTCGTATGATCCCTATTATTCCTATCTGGCGGAAAAGGTTTTATCCGAGCATTGGGAGGATTTTGCAAATAAGAGATTCGACGTGATCCAAAAGACACTGGATCTATCAAAGGAGACCCTCCGTGCGGTTATCGATTTAATCCAAAAGCTCAATCCGAAACCGGGTGAAGGTAATATCGATTCGGAAGAAATGAACCAGATAACCCCCGATTTCCTAATCGAGAAATTAGAGAACAATTATATTGTTACATTGAACGACAGAAGCGTTCCTTCCGTAACTATTAGCAAAACATATCTTGAGATGCTCGATACCAATAAACGAAAACGTAAGATTTCGGATCGCGAAAAGGAGACTCACCGGTTTCTGAGGGAAAAATTTGAATCGGCCAAATGGTTCATAGCGTCGCTTCAGCAGCGGCGCAATACTCTAATGAAAATAATGCGCTCGATTCTTGAAAAACAGTACGAGTTTTTCGAAAACGGACCGCGTTTATTGAAGCCTATGATATATAAAGATGTCGCCGATGAAATCGGAATGGATATTTCAACCATAAGCCGTGTGGTAAACGGTAAATTTGTACAGAGCCCACAGGGAATTCACGAATTGAAATACTTCTTCAGTGAGGGTCTTTCTACGGATTCGGGCGATGAAATATCTAATAAACATATTAAAGAATTGATTAAGGAAATCTGCGAGAACGAACCGAAGAATAATCCTCACAGCGACGATAAGATCGCAAGCATTCTTCAAGACAAGGGGATACATATCGCAAGGCGAACCGTAGCCAAATACCGGGAGGCATTGAAAATTCCGGTGGCACGCCTTCGCAGAGAATTATGATTTTCTTAGATCTGATTGCAACCGTTTTTCTCTTCTCTCTCTTCGCGGTATCGCACACGATTTTGGCTTCTAATAAAATAAAACGGCGTTTTTCGGAACGGCTTGGCCCGGGGATCGCATTCTACAGACTTTTTTACAATTTCACCTCATTGATTACTCTTGCGCTTTTTATCTTTATTGCTCCCAAACCGGATATTGTGGTTTATGACTTACAATATCCTTTCGATATTGTTACATTTGTGCTCCAGGTTCTTTCGCTTATTGGCTTGATTTGGACGGTCGGGCGACTCGATTTAAAAGAATTCCTTGGCATAGCACAGGTGGAACGCTACCTGAACGGGACATACAAGATAGATGATCTTGACGAGAGGCAGACTCTAATAACATCGGGCGCATTTAAGTTTAGCCGCCATCCCGTATATCTTTTTACGATTCTCTATTTAGCCCTGCGCCCGGAAATGAGTCTTTTTTATCTTGAGTTTGTAATATGCACCGCGGTCTATTTTTATATCGGTTCGATTTTTGAAGAAAGCAAACTGGTTGAACGATTCGGAGAAGAATATGTGAGTTACCGGAAAAAGGTGCCGCGTATCTTTCCTCTTCGGTTCCGGAAAGATACTCATGAAACATAAATTATGGAGATAACAATGAAGATTCGATCTACGACTATTTTGGGAATAATTAAAGACGGCGAAGCTTCTCTTGGCGGCGACGGGCAGGTGACGCTTGGCAATACCGTAATGAAGCATAACTCTATGAAGATCCGCAAATTGTTGAATGGAAAGGTTTTATGCGGATTCGCAGGCTCAACTGCCGACGCGTTCACGCTCCTTGCCCGATTTGAGGAGAAGTTGGAACAATACAGCGGAAATGTGTCGAGATCGGTTGTGGAACTCGCCAAGGATTGGCGAACCGATAAATATCTCCGCCGGCTTGAAGCTATGCTGGCCATCGTTTCTTCGGATAAAGCATTTATTGTTTCCGGGACGGGCGACGTAATTGAGCCCGAAGACAATATCGTGGCTATCGGAAGCGGCGGTATGTATGCCCTTGCGGCGGCAAAAATGTTGAAAAAATACAGCAACCTTTCGGCTAAAGAAATTGTTGAAGAAGCATTAAAGGTTGCGGCCGATATATGCATTTACACTAACGAAAAAATTACCGTCGAGGTTATTGACAAATGAGCAAACGGAAAATAAATACCGATCTGATGAAGAATCTTACACCCATACAAATAGTCAGGGAGCTTGACAAGTATATTATAGGTCAAGACGATGCTAAACGGGCCGTTGCTATCGCTTTGAGAAACCGCTGGCGGCGCCAGCAGGTGGATGAATCGATTAGAGAAGAGATAATGCCGAACAACATTATTCTTATCGGTCCCACGGGCGTCGGTAAAACCGAAATAGCACGAAGACTCGCGAAACTTTCGGGCGCCCCATTTATAAAAGTCGAAGCTTCCAAGTACACGGAAGTCGGCTATGTCGGCCGCGATGTTGAATCGATGATACGGGATCTGGCGGAGCTCGCCGTAAGCATGGTCCGTTCGGAAAAGACGCTCGAGGTTCAGGAGAAAGCCGAGCGGATGGCCGAAGAGAGGCTTTTAGATCAATTGATCCCCCCGGTAAAAAGGCCTGCCGCCTCTGAGGAGGAGAACGGGGAAAGCGAAGATATAAGGAATGAAAAGACGAGGGAATGGATGCGCGAGAAACTGCGCAACGGTGAAATGGACGAACGCCTTGTTGAATTTGACACTTCGGCCCCGGCATTCGGAATGCAAGTGCTGGGTCCGATGGGAATGGATGATATGACGATGAACCTGCAGGAAATGATGAGCAGTATGATTCCGAAGAAAAAGAAGAAACGGAAGACTACGATTCGTGAGGCGAAAAAACTTATGGCGCAGGAAGAGGCCGAAAAACTGATCGATATGGAAGCAGTACAGCGCGAAGCGATAAAACGGGCCCAGGAATCGGGGATTGTTTTTATCGATGAGATCGACAAAATCGCCGGCGCCAAGAGTGCCCAGGGCCCCGATGTTTCCCGCGAGGGAGTCCAACGCGACCTTCTTCCGATTGTTGAAGGATCAACAGTAAACACAAAATACGGACCGTTAAAAACAGATCATATTTTATTCATCGCGTCGGGAGCTTTCCATGTAGCTAAGCCGTCGGATTTAATACCCGAGCTTCAAGGCCGTTTCCCGATACGCGTCGAGTTGAAAAGCCTGACCGAGGAGGATTTTGTAAAAATACTGACTATTCCCCAGAATGCCCTTCTTAAGCAATATTCCGCCCTTCTTAAGACGGAAAACGTGGATATAGAATTTAACGAAACCGCTATCAGGGAGGTCGCGCGCACAGCGGCGATTGTTAACGACCAGGTGGAAAATATCGGAGCCCGCAGGCTTCATACAATACTAACCACACTTCTTGACGAGATCCTGTTCGAGGTACCTGATAAAATGCCGGAGTCGCAGATTTTAATCGACGGGGATATGGTAAATCTGAAACTTGATAAAATTGTCAAGAACCGGGATCTTAGCAAGTATATTTTATAATTATAGGGATCCGAACATGGCATCAACCGAAGAAAATTTAAAGGAAGCTTTTGCCGGAGAAAGCCAGGCAAATCAGAAATATCGCGCATTCGCGAAAAGAGCAGAGAAAGAAGGATTTCCCAATATATCCAGGCTGTTCAGAACAGCCGCTGAGGCCGAAAGGATTCATGCGGAAGGGCACCTCGGATCACTTGATGGAATCGGGTCAACAATTGAGAATTTGAAAGCGGCAATCTCCGGTGAGACTTACGAATATACCGAAATGTATCCCCCGATGTATGAGCAAGCGGTAAAAGAAGGTCATAAAGCGGCGAGAATGTTCAAATATGCCCTAGGCGCCGAGGCGGTTCACGCAGCGCTCTACATTTTGGCGTTGAAATGCGCCGAAGAAGGAAAAGACCTCGATACAAATGAAATATACCTCTGTCCTGTATGCGGCCATATCGAACTCGGTCAACCAACAGAGAAATGCCCGATTTGCGGAACAGTTGCCGGAAGGTATGTAAAGATATAAATTATAATCATCCCGCGGTAAATCCGTTCGACAATCCTGAACCCGCGCTGGGTTGGTTATCGATTATAGAATAATTCTTTCACTTCTATTCGGAGTAATATTTTGACTTTCATTAAAACAGCTTCAGTTGCTTGTTTAGCCGGACTTGCTTTCGCAACATCATTCGACACGGTTTTCGCCCAATCCCCGATTCCTTCGGGAGCTAAACCGGTACAGATAACAACCGGAATAGAACAGCCGGAAGGGCCGGTATGGAAGGACGGAGTGGGGCTCCTCTTCTCCGACATCAAGGATAATAAAATTTACAAATGGACTCAGGACGGCGGCAAACAGATCTACTTGAATCCGTCGGACAGTTCGAACGGGCTCACTCTCGATCGTCAGGGCAGGCTGATTCTGACCCAGATGCGTCTTCGGCGGGTTTCGCGGCAGGAATCGGACGGTACCATCACGCCGCTTGCCTCAACATACGCGGGAAAAAAATTCAACAGTCCTAATGATGTTGTAGTTAAATCGAACGGGTCGGTTTTTTTTACCGATCCCAATTATAATATTCCCTATCCGTACAAATCGGAACTCGGGTTCCAGGGAATTTACAGAATCAGTCCGGCCGGCAGTCTGGTATTACTCGACAAAACGTTAAACGAGCCGAATGGAATCTGCTTTTCTCCCGACGAAACGAAACTTTATGTGAATGACACAGTGGGCGGAATAATCTGGGTGTGGGATGTATTGAATGATTCCACAATCACCAATAAAAGGAAATTTTTCACCGTCCCTGTTAGCGGCGGATACACGGACGGAATGAAAATCGACCCTTCGGGGAATATCTATTGCGCCGGATCAAACGGAATCTGGATAGTCTCGCCGAACGGAATATATATCGACAGAATTGCGATGACCGATTCTCCATCGAATTGCAACTGGGGTGATGCGGATAGAAAAACACTTTATATCACCGCGGGTTCTTCCGTTTACAGGATCACACTCAATATTACCGATGTAAAGGGCCCTGATAGTAAAACGGGAATGAATAAATCGTTCCAACTATTTCCCAATTATCCAAACCCGTTTAATCCGTCCACAATTATAGGCTACCGCTTGCCGGCGAGCAGTAATGTCGAACTGAAAATTTACGATTCGTTGGGACGCGAGTCGGTAACACTTGTAAATCAATTTCAACCGTCGGGAAATTATAAAATTGATTTTAAGGGTCGGCGATCGGACGGCTCGTCTCTTGCGAGCGGGGTCTATTTTTACACGCTTCGGGCCGGAGATTTCGCGGAGACAAAAAAAATGCTTTTGCTCAAATGACCTATTCAGACTCTAAATCCGGAAGCGGGATTGTTCCCGACATTATCATACTTTCATTATCCGGAACGTTCGGCTCGCTCTCGGCCGCTCTCGTTTTGGAGTGGATCGGTATCGGCACAAGAATGATCATTTTTCCCCTCCTCCTGATTATTCTTTTTATGCCGGTCTACTCTCTTTACGTGTTCCTCTTTTCATTCCCGTTTGGAAAATGGAATGAGTTTCGTAATACGGGAATCCGGCTTTTCCTCACAATCAAAGCAAAAGTAAGAAAGGAAGGTAAGTAAATCGTTGACTTCGGTTGTACGATTACTTTCCCGGTCCGGCCTGCTGATTTCCGTTGAATACAATCTTAATATCAATTATTTCGGGCCGGCTACCGGTGCGTACCGGGGGTCCCCATCCGCCTACACCGCAGGAAACATAATAATGAGTTTTTCCTTTAACGGCGTAACCCCACCCGAGTTCGTAGATCCTGGAAATGACGAAATTGAGGGGCCATAACTGACCATTATGCGTATGACCGGAGATCTGGAGGTCGATTTGATTATCGGAAGCTTCGTTCAATCCGAACGGCTGATGATCCATCATTATTAAGGGAAAAGATTTATCTACTCCGTCAAGAACTTCTTTAAGGGGCTTCCTCGGGTATTTCGACCTGCTCCCCGCCGAGCGGTCTTCTCTTCCAATCAAATAAAACGAATCGTCGATTTTGACTGCCGTATCGCGAAGCATCCTTATTCCGTGACCGGTCATGTATTCGCACGCTGCCGTTACGCCGCCGATATATTCGTGATTTCCGGTAACCGCGTAAATGCCGTACCTGGAATTAATTTGTGAGAAAACCTCTCCCACACCGTTACGCAGAACCGGGCCGATATCCTCGTCGATAATATCGCCCGGGAATAAAACTATATCGGGCTTGAGCGCGTTTATTTCACCGGCAACTTTTTCAATGAATGATTTTCCAAGAATTGTACCGAGGTGTATGTCCGACGCTATGACGATATTGAGCGACTTCAATGATCCGGCGTTTTTCTTCACATAAATCTTGTAGTTCTTTATTACTATTGATTTTGTGTTGATGAATCCCCCGATTACAGTAATCGATACAATTACGACTATAACAAGGGCTGTCCATAATTTTGTCCTTTCGGGGTTCCGGGAAAATACCGGCGGGAAGTAGGGAATTATGTGATTTACCAGCCGCAGAAAATCAAGAACTATTAATGCAAGGAAAAAATAAAACATGAACGCAATCCAGAAAGAGCCGACCCAGATCAGAATCGTCGAAAGGAACGAGGGAAATGCTCTTTCGAGAAATCTTCCGGCAATGTAAGAAAGAACAATAAAGACCGAGGCAACAATAAACAGTGTGTGATATTCCGGGGGTACAACCGAGAGGCCCCGCCGGACAATGTAAAAATTAATAAGTCCGTATACAGACAGGGCTATCGCTAAAAAAATAAACATTTGTTTCCGATTCATTCAATTCTAAATATTATTTGTAAACTTATAGATAAAACAGGCGTTTGGCTAATTAAGTTTAATAGGGGTTAGGGATTAGGGATTGGGAGTTAGGGATTAGATTCAACCCTAACTCTAAAAACTAATCCCCAACCCCTAATATCTAACCTCTAATCCCCAACCCCTAACCCCTAATCTCCATCATGCATTTCGGGTCTAACGAAAGCGGGCTCTTTTTTCTTTTCTTAAGATGATCGCGCGTTCGTAGAGACGGATATATTTCTCCGCCGAGGTTTTCCAGGAATAATTCTTATTCATTCCGTTCGTCTGAATTTTCGTCCACGTTTTCTTCTCCTGGAACATATTGAGAGCCCGTTTAACTGTGTCTACCAGAGCTTTAGTATTATATTCCGTGAATGAAAAACCGGTCCCGGTATCGAATCCCCGAAGAATCAGACTGTTCCAATCTTCTACGGTATCGGCCAATCCGCCGGTTTTTCTAACCACTGGAACCGTACCATATTTTAATGAATAGATCTGATTCAACCCGCATGGTTCAAAACGCGACGGCATCAGGAAAATATCAGCACCGGCTTCAATGCAATGCGCCAGTTCGTCATTATATCCGATATGAAACGAAACTTTCGCCGGCAATTTTTTTGCGAGCGAAGCCAAAATATTCTCATATTCTTTATGGCCGCTTCCCAAAATTATCCATTGAGCATCCAACCTTATCAGTTCGTCGAGAGCTTCAATGATAAGATCAAATCCTTTTTGTTCTACAATTCTTGAGACCATTCCGATTAACGGTCTCTTTTCGCTGTATGGTAAGTTCAACCTTTCAAGAAGAGCCTTCTTGTTTTTTGTTTTATCGGGGAGATCGGAGGCGGAGTATTGATTTGCGATATAAATATCCCTTCCGGGATTCCAGATATTGTAATCAACCCCGTTAAGTATTCCCAGGAAAGTATCGCGGCGGGCTTTGAGGCATCCGTCCAATCCCGCGCCGAATTCGGAAGTTAACAATTCTTCGGCATAGGTTTTACTGACCGTATTTAAAATATCCGATGTTGAAATCGCTGTTTTCATAAAACTTATCTTACCGAAGAATTCTCCCGGGCCGCCGTAAAGGGCATGTTTTTCATTGATCCCTGCTTTTGTAAAGGACTCTTTCGGAAAAATTCCCTGGTAGGCGATATTGTGAATAGTAAATACGGTCGCCGTCGAATCGAATATTTTATCCCAGCCGTAATTTTCTCTCAGCAGCAGCGGAATCAGGCCTGTTTGCCAGTCGTTGCAGTGAAGTATGTCGGGAGCCCAGCGGAATAGCTGAAGTGCCTCAATTACGCTTTTCGAGAACAAAATAAATCGTTCGTCTTCATCCGGGTCTTCCGTGTAAAGTTCTGGACGGGAGAAATAATGGGGGCAATCAATAAAGTAAATTGTCGCGCGTGATTCCGGCATCGCGCCGGAATAGACGGAAACATTGTATCCTTTTCCGTTGCAGAGGATGGTCATTTTGTTCAACCCGTCGACCGGATGTAATTCATACTCCTCCGGGATTATGTTGTATTTCGGCATAAAAACTTTTACATCGTGACCGGACCGCGAAAGCTCTACCGGGAGCGAACCGCTTACATCGCCGAGTCCCCCTGTTTTTGCGTATGGAACCACTTCGCTTGAAACAAACGCAATCTTCATTTGCCCGTCCTTTCCTTCATTGATCCGTAAATTTGATCTTTACATCAGCCGCGTCATAGCGGTTATTGCTAACGGCCAACAGCGGATTAATTTCGAATTCAATTATATCTTCGTTTTCAATCATAATACGGGAGCACGAATTAATAATTCTCTTCAATTCGTTAAGGTCGAACCCGGCTTCGCCCCGTACGCCTTTTAATATCATTCCGATTTTTGTGGAATCAATCATGTCGTCAATATCCCCGCCGCAGAGATAACATGATTTTACTGCCGTGTCTCCGAATATTTCAGCATATTTTCCTCCGGAACCGAACATTATAACGGGACCGAAAGAAGGATCCCGGAATCCCCGGATCAACAGCTCATGCCCGGCGTCAATAACCCGCTGAGCTGAATTTTGTCCGTCTTTAATGAAGGGTCCGTTCTTGACCAAAGGGAGGTTGTATTTTTCGCAGAGACGGTCAATTTCCGGAGGCGGAAGAAAGCCTCCAGGCAGATTATTGCGAGTTGTGTTCCTTTCGAAAACGGACCGGTTATTATTAAAGTTCCTTTTAATCCGGTTCTGGAAAGCATCGAAGAAAAGCATATTGGCCAATACTTCCGGGGGATCCTCGGGATTTCTATAAAGAGGAAGTTTTCTCTCTGAATTTTTCCCGTATCTTTCCCAAAATTCGGGCAGAGGCATCACAACCTGTAGGATCGGCTTATCGCTTACGAGCGAGTTAACTTCCTCTACTACTTCAAACGGTTTTACCATCACCGGTTCAACAAAAATTGAAATAACAGCATCCACATTAATGTCGGCGGCCGCGAGTGCCGCGGCGTGTTTAAATGTTTCAGCCGTTCCTCCCGGCAGCAGATCGACGGGATTTTCAACACTTCCCTCCGGATGCACAAACGTTCGCAGATCTTTCTTCGTTTCTTCGGAGAGTACGGCCAGTTCGAGTCCTTCTTTTTCAAGAGAGTCTACGCAAAGTATTGCAGGTCCGCCCGCGTTTGTAATAACCGCTACGCGTTTTCCTTTGGGGATCGGAAAATTCTCAAATCCCCCGGCGGTATTGAACATTTCATTCAGATCTTCGGCCCGTATAATTCCGGCTTGTTTCAGAAGCGCATCCGTAACTTTATCATTTGAACATAAAGCCCCGGTATGGGAGACGGCCGCCTTCATACCGCTTTCGGTTCTTCCCGCCTTCAGCACGATAACGGGTTTTTCTCTTTCACCTTTCAGCGAAGGAAGAATAAAGTTCAATCCGTCCTCAAAACTCTCCAAATAGAAGGCCGCAATTTTTATGTTGCCGTCTCCCTGCCAGAATTCCAGGATATCGTTCTCATTAATATCGGCTTTATTGCCGGCGCTTATAAAATGGGCAAATTTAATGTCTGTTTCCCTTAGAGCGTTGAGTAACGCGACGCTCGAAGCGCCGCTCTGCGAAAAAAATCCTGTTGCCCCGGTCTCCGGATTTCCGGCCGCAAAAGTCGCGTTCAGCCTTATATCATCCAGAGCGTTGATAACGCCCATGCAGTTCGGACCGACCAGTCGCGCACCCGAATCTTTAATTTTTCCTGTTATACGCCGTTCCAGTTCGGCACCCTCTTTTCCGGTCTCTTTAAACCCGGCGGTGAAAAGTATCATCGAAGTCACCCTTCCGGCGATTAGCGAGTCGACCGCCGCTTCAGCGGACCCTTTAGGCACCATAATTATTGCGAGGTCAATTTTTTCGCCGATCTCCCCGATTGTATGATAACAAGTGTAACCCAGGATTTCGCCAGCTTTGGGATTTATTGGAAAAACCTTTCCTCCGTAACCGTAATTTTTTATCGCGCGTATAATTTCATAACCCTTACTGTATTTCTTTGCAGAGGCGCTCGCGATACATATCGATTCGGGGTAGAAGAATTTTTCCAACGCCCCTTTTTCTTTTTTCATTTGTTCCTCTCACCGTTAGTCGGCGCCTGGATCGCCGATTTCAAATTATTCAATGCTTGAAAAATAGGAAATAGCGGGGCATTTGTCATTTACCTTCCGCATTAATCAAATATCTGCTGAGATCTCCGTTAGGAATAACAAGGTTACAATAAATACATTTTTTAATTCTTCATTTGTTAACCTGACAGCATTGCCTGCGGTCTCCCGGCCTGTCTTTCATCGGGATTTGTTGACAAAGGAACCGTCAAACCGTCTCATTATATGACCGCCGTGTCCGGAATTTTAAGCCCCGCGTTAACTTTTTCTTGCCTTAACAGAAAATAACTCTTATTATTTCGGCGAATATCGGAAAGGAAATAAAATGTCGGAGCAAATAAAGGTAACAGCAGTTATACCGGCTGAAGCCGGAACAATTTATAATGCCTGGCTAAACGGAAAAGAGCATGGTGCGATGACCGGGGGAAAAGCGACAGCTTCAACAAAAATCGGCGGCAAGTATACTGCAGGGGACGGGTATATTTCCGGGAAAAATCTCGATCTCATACCCGGAAAAAGGATTTTGCAGTCCTGGCGGTCAACGGAATTTTCGGACACAGATCCAGATTCATTTCTTCTTGTGAAAATGGAACCCGTCGGAAGCAATACCAAGCTGATCCTGATCCATTTTGAAATTCCCGACGGACAGGGGGCGAGCTATAAAAAAGGCTGGCTTGATTTTTACCTTAAGCCGATGAAGAATTATTTTCACGGCCGCGATGGTAAAAAATAAAGAATTACAACTTTTATATAAATGTCTATGGATGCTAATCCGAAAAACCGGAAGGATACTCCAAAGAGCGGATCCCCTGATTTGAAAGTGAACTGTCCCAATTGCAATGGCGGATCCGCCATTCCCATTGACCACAAAAAAGCGGGACAGGATAAATCTTTATATTTATGCTTGGTATGCGGGGAAACATTTGAATATGTTAAACCCGCGGAATTATAAAATTATAAACATATTCCTCATTAATTTATAATAATACTCATAGCGTCCCGGACAAAAGCGAATTGAAAAAAATATACTTCATAATCAACGGCAGGTATAAACATACCGAAAGAACCAAGGGGGAAATTGAGAATCTCTTCGGGAAAGAATTCAAGGTTACTCTTGCAGTTACCGGCGGCAACGGGCATGCGATCGAGCTTTCTAAAAGCGCGGTACTTGATGCTACAGATTATTTGATTGCGGCCGGCGGCGACGGAACTATGAATGAAGTTATCAACGGCGTAATGCTGGTCGAAAGCGAAAAAAGAAGAAACCTCAAAGTAGGCCTGTGCCCGTTAGGTAGCGGCAACGATTTTGCCCGCTCTATGAAACTCACGAGGAAATTACCTGATCTTTACCGCCTGATTAAAAACGATTCCGGCCAACCTATCGATATAGGAAAAATCGAATATCTGAAATTAAACGGCGAAAAAGGAATCCGTTACTTCAATAATATTGCCGATATCGGTCTCGGTGCCGAAGTCGCTAAACGGGTAAACGAAGGGAAAAAAATGTACGGTCCCAACTTCGATTTCTTCAAAGCGACCGTGATAGGTTTTCTGAAATATAAAAAGAAACGGCTCAATATCGATACAGGCGACTTTAAGTGGACCGGCAAAGCGCTGATCTTATGTGTAGCGAACGCGAAATATTTCGGAAGCGGCATCTGCATATCCCCGCATGCGAAAATCAATGACGGGAAATTCGCAATAACGCTTGCCGGAAATGTCAATATGTTCGACTATCTTAAAAATCTGCCCGCGATAAGGAAGGGAAAATTTGTAAACCATCCGGAGGTGATCTATAAAGAATCCGAATACTGCATCGTTGAGCCTGTCGGTGAACCTTGTCTTGTCGAGGTTGACGGCGAAATGATAGGGCGGATTCCGCTGAGGGTTTCGATGCTGCATAATGAAATTAACTTTTTATCGCCGGTTGAGTAATAATGGCCCGTTTTAAACTTTATATTGAATACGAAGGCACACGCTACAGCGGCTGGCAGATGCAGAAGAACGGCAAGTCGATTCAGGGTAAAATTTACGAAAGCGCCGAAAAAATATTCAAGAATGGAAAAATTGAAATTTACGGATCGGGAAGAACCGATGCCGGCGTTCATGCGCTTCTCCAGGTTGCGCATCTTGAAGCATCAACCGTGCTTGCCCCGGAAATTATAAGAATGAAGCTGAACGACGAACTTCCGGCTGATATCTCAATTCTTGAAATTGAAAAAGCCGGCCCGAAATTTCACGCAAGATATGACGCGATAAGCAGAATTTATCTTTACCAGATTTCCCAAAGAAGAACCGCCTTCGGGAAGCCGTTTGTCTGGTGGATAAAAGATAAACTCGATTTCGAAAAGATGAATAAAGCCTCGAAATTATTTATCGGTATGCACGACTTTATCTCATTCGCCGAAATGGATGAAACCGAAAAATCTACCAAGGCGCTTATCGAGGAAATCCAGATGAAAAAAGAAGGCGACCTTATACTGATTAGAATAGCCGGTTCCCATTTTTTATGGAAACAGGTAAGAAGAATGATCGGAATTCTTGCCGAAATCGGCCGTGGATCGTTTACAGAAAAAGATCTGAGGACCTTCCTTGAAACAAAATCGCCCGTACCCGCGAAATATACCGCCCCGCCGTCGGGATTATTTCTCGCGCGCGTCCTGTATAAAGGGGATAAAGCGGAAAAGGAATTTGGCCCGATGATTCGAATTGATTCCGAAGTGAGATCGGCGCGATGAGCAGGAGGTTATTCTCTTCAGATTTTAATTCGTCATACGCTCATATCTGGAAACCGCTTGTGGCGGTGGCGGTATGGGGCTTTTCGTTTATTGCTACGAAACAATTACTTACCGATATCAAACCGCTGGTTGTTATTCTGCTTCGGCAGATTGTGGCATGCTTCTTCCTGATTATTTTTGCCGTTAAAACAGGAAAAAATTTCAGGGTCGGCAAATCGGACCTGATTGGGATAATTTTACTTTCGCTGATCGCGACAATTCATCTTTCCATTCAGATTACCGGCCTGCAGTATACTACCGCTTCAAACACAGGGTGGATAATCGGGATAACCCCGGTCTTTATGGCACTTCTCGGACTGATCTTTTTTAAGGAAAAATTATCCGGAATTCAGATTGCCGGAATTCTTGTTTCGTTTTGCGGACTTGTGCTTCTCGTGAGCAAGGGAAACCTGTCGTCTGTCGATTTCATCTCGAATAAAGGAGATTTCCTGATTCTCGCGAGTTCGTTCACATGGGCCGTTTACTCTTTAGTGGGTAAAAAAGTTACACTTAATTTTTCACCGATGATGACTATTCTTTTTCTATTCGCACTGATGTCGCTTTTCGTATCCCCGTTCGCCCTAACCCCGGAAAATATCGAGTCGATCCGCCATCTTTCGATAACTTCGTTATTTTCTATTCTGTTCCTCGGACTGTTTTGTTCCGGAATAGCATACGTACTCTGGGCTCAGGCGATGAGCGAGATGCCCGCATCCAGAGTAGGCGCGTTTCTTTATATCGAGCCGTTCGTTACATCCTTCGGAGCATGGATTTTGCTGCATGAACGGGTAACCGTGCTGACTATGATGAGCGGACTTATCATCGTCGGCGGAGTTATCCTCGTTAACCGAAAATAATTCATAATGCGGAAACGTATTACAGCACTTAGAGGTTATTATGAGTCCTATTAAGTATTTAACATGTCTTATCCTGACATTGAGTTTAATCCTCATTCAGGCCTGCGGAGGAAGTAAAGTGAAAGAAAAAGCTGACCTTGTATTGATTAACGGCAATATTGCCACGCTGGAAGAATCGAATCCGGCCGCCGAAGCAATTGCCGTTAAAAATAAAATTATACTTGCCGTCGGCAGCAGCGATGAAATTAAAAAATATATCGGCGATTCGACAAAAGTTATCAATCTAAAGAGCCGTTTTCTTATGCCGGGTTTCATTGAAAGCCACGCCCACTTTATCCATCTCGGCACTTCAAAGCAGATACTGGACCTGCATAACGCGAAGACATGGAATGAGGTAATCGCCATAGTTGCTAAAGCCGCCGCTAAAAGCAAACCCGGAGATTGGATAATCGGCAGGGGATGGCATCAGGAGAAATTCAATCCGAAGCCGCACCCAAGCGTTAACGGATTTCCGGTTCACAATAAATTAAGTTCGGCCACTCCGGATAATCCGGTAATGCTTTACCACGCGAGCGGTCACGCTGTATTCGCCAATGCCAAAGCAATGAAAATGGCGATGATAAATAAAAACAGTGCCGATCCGGCGGGCGGCTTGATCGTCCGCGACTCAGAAGGTAACCCTATCGGTGTGTTTGTTGAGAACGCCGAAATATTGATCCGCTCTCTCTATGAGAGCTACCTTGCGAAAAGATCCCCCGCGCAAATCCGTGCAGAGTATATAGAACAGATCGACCTTGCGGCGAAGGAGTGTTTGAAAAAAGGAATAACCTCTTTTACAGACGCCGGTGAGCCTTTTGATATAATTGATATTATGAAGCAGCTTGCCGATTCGGAGAAAATCCCCGTCCGGCTCAATGTAATGGTCGGAGATTCGCTCAACCTGATGAGAACTAAATTAAAACAATATTATATGACGGGTTTCGGCGGAAATCACCTGACGGTAAGATCAATTAAGCAGTATATCGACGGTGCCCTCGGCTCACGCGGCGCATGGATGATCGAAGCATATGCCGATATGCCGGGCAGTAAAGGATCAAACGTAACACCGTTGAATCTGCTGAAGGAGATTTCCGAACTGGCAATCTCCTCAGGATTCCAAATGTGTATCCATGCAATCGGAGATAGAGGAAATCGCGAAGTACTTAATCTCTATGAGGAGATTTTCAAAGAACACCCTGATAAAAAAGATACGCGCTGGAGAATCGAACACGCGCAGCATCTTTCGCCCGAAGATATTCCCCGGTTTGCCAAACTTGGAGTAATTGCCGCAATGCAGGGAATTCACTGCACCTCCGACGCGTCCTTTGTTGTCGAGAGATTGGGCTTAAAAAGGGCGGGGGAAGGGGCATACGTCTGGAGAAAACTGATCGATAATGGCACAACTATTTGCAATGGAACCGATGCACCCGTTGAAGATGTCGATCCCGTAAGATCGTTTTATGCTTCCGTAACACGCAGGAGTGACGACGGGTCCACATTCTTTCCCGACCAGAAAATGTCGAGAACCGAAGCCCTTAAATCCTATACCATTAACGGCGCATTTGCATCTTTCGAAGAGAATTTGAAAGGTTCAATCAAAGTGGGTAAACTCGCCGATTTCGTTGTGCTCTCTAATGACTTAATTAATTGTCCCGAGAACCGGCTCTTGTCTACAAAGGTGTTATATACAATAATTGATGGACGCGTTTTATACCGTGCGCCCGGTTTTTAATCTGCAAAAACAATTTTTAAAATATCCGTAGAGATCCCGCCTTGGCGGGACAAGCTGACCCGCTGGGTCATCTCTCACCCGCTTAATTAATAAATTTGCCGATCCGGTCGATTCTTATTGAAGCCAACAGATTGAATAAATCCGAAAACGGAATGTCGCTGTTCCACGACCAGTAAACGAAAAGCGGGCGGCCGACTATATTCTGCCTGGGAACAAATCCCCAAAAGCGGCAGTCGAGGCTGTTATCCCGGTTATCGCCCAACATGAAATAGTAATCGTCCCGAATAGTATATTCGGAGGTTTCTTTCCCGTCGATAAATATTTTCCCGCCGGCAACAGCGACAACATCCCGCAAAAATTCACGGTTGATGAAGGTCCGCCATTGATCTATATTCTCCGGCGATAATGTTATCTTTTCACTTTTCCCGGGAACTACGATGGGACCGTAATTATCGGTATTCCATTCTTTCCCGACCGGAAAAATTTCCGATTCGGTATAACCTTCCGGTAACGAATGATTTTTTAAATATTGAATATGGGGCGGTCTGGGAAATTCCTTCCCATTAACATAGAGCACACGGTCGATTATCCTGATTGTGTCGCCGGGAATTCCGACGCATCTTTTTACATAGTTTTGTATGGCAGTATCCTGAATCTGGTCCCTCATACCGGGAAACTGAAATACGACCACCTGATTACGTTCGGGGTCGCCCCATTTGAACAACCGGATATGGGGCAAGGCTATATTTGTAAAGGGTATATTCCGCGGGGTTGTGAGATCGAACGCAAGTTTATTGTTCATCACCCAATCACCGATCATTATAGTAGTTTCCATCGATCCTGTGGGGACGCGCGATCCCTGGATTATCGATGAAGTGATTACAAATAAGATCGCGAAGTATTTCGAGTATTCTTTGACCCAGCCGATGATCGACTGACGCGTAATTTTGAATTTCGGTTTTTTCATAATCCGGCTGTTTTGTTTGATCTTTTGACGGATAAAACCGGCGCTTGTTCTGTTTAAATAATCAAAAGATCGGCAAATACTTGTCCAACTCCCACGGCGTGACTTCCAGCCGGTAATCTTCCCACTCGAGTCGTTTGGCATTAATAAAGCGTTCGAACAGATGAGTGCCCAGCGCCGCTTTAATAACGGGATCTTTCTCCAGCTCGTCAATTGCCTCATCCAATGATTCGGGCAGGAGATTGCCGCTCGTTTTGTTCTGTGTATTTGCCAGGAGATAAACATTTTCCTCGGTCGCTTCGGGTACGGTCAACTCTTTACGTATACCGTCGAGTCCGGCGGCAAGCATCACCGCAAACGCAAGGTATGGATTGCAGCTCGGATCGGTACAGCGAAGCTCGATTCTTGTTGATTCGTGTGAGTGGGCGCGCGGGATACGAATTAGCGCCGAGCGATTGATTCTTCCCCAACTGATATAAACGGGTGCTTCGTATCCGAGTACAAGCCTTTTATATGAATTAACAAGCGGCGCGAGAATAGCCGTCATTCCGCGGGCATGGGCTAATTGACCGGCAATAAAATGCTTTGCGATTTTCGAGAGGCCGTGCGAATCGCCGGGATCCGTGAATGCGTTGGATCCGTTTGCTTTGTAACTCAAACTTTGATGAACGTGCATTCCGCTGCCGCTGAGGCCGCGCATCGGCTTGGGCATGAACGTGGCATATAACCCTTTCTGCTCGGCAAGAATTTTTACAAGGACTCTGAAAGTTACGGCGTTATCGGCTGTTTTAAGAGCATTGGAATAACGGAAATCAATCTCATGCTGTCCCGTCGCTACTTCATGGTGCATCGCTTCGGTTTCGATGTCGAATGCCGAAAGAGCGTCTGTGATTTGACGCCATAAACTTGTAGCAACCATATCAAGCGGCTGGTCAAAATATCCCGCGCTATCCTGCGGCCGAGGGGGAATCAGCCTCCCGTCGGGCGAGGGTTTCAGAAGGAAAAATTCCAGTTCGGGGCCCGTATTATATATGAAGCCCATCTTTTCGGCCTCGGCGATCACCCGTGTAAGCACGGCGCGCGGATCACCAAGGAACGGCTGACCGTCGGGCGTGAAAACATTACAGATTAAACGCGCGGTCGTTTCATTTCCCGAGAGCCAGGGAAGTTCGGAAAAAGTCGAGGTATCGGGGACTAAATACATATCGCTTTCGGCAATACGCGCGAATCCCTCAATTGAGGAGCCGTCGAACCAAATTCCGTGATTTAATGTCGATTCCAGTTCCTTGGTAGGAATTGTAACATTTTTTACCGCGCCGGCGATATCCGTGAACTGCAGGTCAATGAATTTAATTCCCCTCTCCCGGACCCGCGATAATAATTCTTCGTTTGTAAGTTTGTTCTGGCTTTCCGTCATTTATGTAGTTGTTGAAGTATTACTGCAAATATAATAATTACCAGCAATATTAATAGGGCTGAGCCTACCGCCATTAAAACCGGTTTACGCCAGAAAGGGGCTGCCGATATTGGTCCGGTCGCTCTATCAAGAATCGTAATATCGATCCGTTCCGGGTGATCCAAATCGTTGAGGAGCTCTTGCATATCGCTGTAACGGTTCTCCGGGTCTCTCTGGAGACATTTTGCTATTATAGCGGCTATCTGGGGAGTTACTCCCTCGACTTCTTTATCAAGCCGCGGAATCGCGCCCTGAAGATGCTGGGCCATAACCGCCAGGTTATTATCGCCCTGAAAGGGAACCTCTCCTTTGAGAAGCTCAAAAAACATTATTCCAAGCGCGTAAATATCCGTGCGTTTATCGCCCCTATGCCCTTCAATCTGCTCGGGTGCCATATAATCGGGCGTTCCAGCGGCTCCGCTCAGATTAGCATAAGTAACGCGGTGGGCGTTTTTGGTGAGAGCCAATCCGAAATCCAAAATCACAGGCTGGCCTTTGGAGGTTATCAGAATATTGTCCGGCTTTAAATCGCGATGAATTATTCCGTTCTCGTGACAATGTCTGAGGCCGTCCGCGATTTTTTGTATTAGCGGAATCGCTGTTTCCGGAGATTGCGGAGCGGTCCTGCCGATCAAATCGCGCATAGACTCTCCGTCAACCAGTTCGGTTACAAGGTACGGAGTATTGTTGAAACGGCCTGAAGATAATCCCTTTTGGATTGCCGGATGATCAAGAGTGCGCATAACTTCGAGTTCGCGCTGAAACCTTTCGTATTGAGCCGGGTCGCCAATTGTCATCCTGTCGGGAATTTTCAATACGACATCCCTGCTATTTAACAAATCGTAAGCGCAATAGATATCGCTCATACCGCCTTTTGCTATATGACTGCGGATTTGAAAGTGATCAAATTGGTCGCCAATCTGTAATCTTGAAGATATTGCCATATATTTATTCGCGAATCCTCTGTTAATTACTTAATAATACTTTAAACATTATACAATGCCCGACAGCCCAGGCAAAGATAATCTTTTTATTTAATAAAACGACGAAATATTCCGGAGAGAAAACCGGGATTTTCCGATTCCTCCGGCGAATGCTCGGCCAGCCGGTTTAAGTATACAACAACTACCGAAAGATTATCGTCGTGATCCCTGTCGAGTGCAAATTCGACAATTTCCCGTCCGAGATTCTCCCGGCTTTTTGTTGAATTGACAATCGTCGCAAATTCATCGTCCTCTATTACCGACCAGACCCCGTCGGTACATAGAATTATTATATCATTATCCTCTACCGGCACCTTGAACACATCGGGCTGTATAAACAGATTGAATCCAAGGCATTTGTTGAGTATCGATCGCTGGCTGTGAGTCCGGATCTTTTCAGGGGCCAGCACTTTCATTCGCACAAGCTCGCCAACTCTTGAGTGATCATTTGTAAGACACTTTGCTTTTTTATTTCTAATCAGGTACGCCCGGCTGTCGCCGACATGTCCGACGTACAAATATTTTCCAACGACATTAACTGCAGTAAGAGTTGTTCCCATTCTTCCTACGCCTAATTTTTGAGCGGTCTGGTATACGCTCAGATTCGCGTTTTGAATTCCAGCTTTAAATTTCTGAGGAGGCGTCGCGCCGTTGGAATCGTAAAAAGTATCAAAGAATGTTTCGAGCGCCAGGGAGCTTGCCTGGCTTCCGAGCGCGTACCCTCCCATCCCGTCGGCAATTCCGTAAAGGTGCCCGTTGATTAAGGTATATTCATCTTCCGGATTACAAAGCCGGAGGGAATCTTCATTCTCCCGGCGCACTTTTCCAACATGGGTAAAACTGTAAGACTTTATCTCGGCATTTTTTATTAACGTCATCTAACTTCCGGTTATAAATCGAAAAGGGGAAAAGCTGATTTTGCTTTTCCCCTGAAAAAATTAAGATCAGGAGACAAGATTATTATTTTCCTACCGCACCGACGGAAGGAAATATATGCTTGCCGCTCTTCTTGCTTGAGTAGACTAAATAACCGACACTTAGAATTCCCCACCCGATGGTGATCCAGAGAGCCATCTGCGTGGCGTCCTGGGATACTCCCGGTGTGGTTAAGCCGATAACAACAACGGCAATCAGCATTCCTACGTTACCGATTAATCCAAGGAACGGAATAACCGCATGTTTGATGCTGTGAAATTCACTTCGCCCGACAAATGTAACGAATGTGAAAATACAGATCAGTCCGTAAAGTATGAACGTTCCGATATTCGAAGCCAATGTTACCCCGGTCAAAGCCGTAACGCTGAGAACTCCGACACTGCCGATGATAGCCGATACGGCTACAAGCATCCATACTCCCATATGCGGGGTCGCGTGCTTTTCATGAAGCGTTCCCAAAAGGCTCGGCATTTCGTCATCCTGAGCCATCGCAAAACTGATGCGGACTGCAGTATTCATCGCAGCCAGGGTGGTACCGAGAACCGCCAGCGCAACGGTGACAGCTATAACGATCATCAGAGCGAAACCGTTTCCCCCGAGCATTGCATCGCCGATTAATCTTGTGAGATCTCCGATCGGCGCTCCGGATGCCGCGGCCGCAGCCATTCCCGTCAATTTAGATCCGTCGGCGCCGACATAAACAAGCTTCTCGCTGACCGCGTAATTGGCCGCGAAATACTCAAACAGGTAGGCGAATAATCCCTGAATAATCAGGGATAAAACAACACCGCGGGGAATATCGCGCTTTGGATTGATAGCCTCACCCGCCAGCGAGGTGGAGGATTCAAATCCGACCAGAATCAGTATCGCGATTGTAGATTGGAAAAGCATCGCCGACAAACTGTGCGGGAATATTATCGAACTTGCAGCCGGATGAGCCCATTGCGTGGCATGAAGGGGATTTTGAATTCTGAACATTATTGCCAATATGCTGAATCCTATCAATGAGACTAATTGGATTATGTTTATTGCTATCGCAACGTTCGTAGATCCGCTTATGCCGCGTACGGCTATAAACCCGACAAATATCGAGAAGAGTATAGCTATCCCGATCTGGATCGGAATCGACAGATTGATATTAAACTGGCCGAAAATATAATTGATCAGGATTGCCATCATTGCAACCATCACGCCCGGATAGACCCAGTAGAATAAATGCGCGGCCCAGCCGGTAAGAAATTTAGCCATGCGCGCGAACCTGTGATGAGCGGAATTTTCTTTATCAAGAAACGCTTTCTCGGCAAAATAATACGAGCCGCCGGCCCCGGCTTCCGGATATCTCCGGGCCATTTCCGAAAAAGCAATCGCAGTCAAAAAGGCAACTATTAGCGCGGCAACAATTCCCGTCCACATATCGGTATCCCCCCCGTTGTTTGAAGCCTGAATCTGGTAAGTGATCCATAAAAATGCGCCCGGCGCGATCAGCGCCATAGCATTTACGGTTACGCCCGTTAAACTGAGCGTCTTCTTCATGGTTGGTTTCGTCTCTGCCATTTTTATCCTCTCTTATTTAATTTACAAAGTCAGACTGACGCCGAATACAAGATAGCTTGCGTCAACCGATGGATTGTTTATGTACGATACATTTATCGGAAGCGAGAACTTATCAGTAATTACTATTGATTTCGCGACATTAATTCCAATATTGATCAGGCTCCCTTTGGTTGTTCCGTAATAGGTGCTTTTACCCGGAGTCAAACCGGCAGTAAGCGTAAGAGTTGTTTCCTTGATGGTAATCGGGTATGCCGCCTGAATATATGTTGAATTATCAGGATCATTTGAAAGATTGTCATAAAAGGAAATATTTATGGGAAACAGATCGGGACCGGTATAACTGACTCCCCCCTCCAATGTGTGAGCCGCACCCGTTCCGCTGCTGTTTGGCTTATAAAATCCAAACGGAATTCCGGAAGAAGGAATGTAATAATCCGTATAAAGGAGCGCGAAAGATCCGGCTTTTTCAGTGGTAAATGTGTATGATGCCCAGAAATCGTCTTCGGCATAGGTTGATTTGCTGCCGTCCGGATTTGTTGTTTCGGCTAAGGCATAGGCGCCCCAAAAACCAAGCGATAATCCGCCTGTTGTGTAAGTAATAGAAGGCTGGAATGAAGGCGAATTACCTATATCCAGACCTCTCCATAAATAACGGCTGTAAAGGTCCGCGCCGTATTTAAATTGCCCGAACAGATTTGTGGCTGCCGTTAAAAGAACGAAAGAGATTAATAGAGCTTTTTTCATTTTTGCTTCTCCTGTTTATGATTATAGTTCTTGATAATCACCGAATATAAAGCGCGCCATTGCCGCCAATTTCTATTTTCCAAGATTATATTATTCGTTACCCTTGTTTCTTGTCGAAACGGGCTCTTTGGGTCCCGTGATTTTATCAATTGTGCCGCCGATATTAGGATCTATTACAAAACCGGGATCGACTATATAAATATATTAGGAATCTCAACCACATTATATTAATAATTAAGGCATTTGTCAAGTCCCGGCTTATATATTTTGCCAAACCCGGTCTGTCGCCATTGAAACAGACTATCGAAGTGGAAGCGAAACCGAGGGGGAGCGATTATAAATATTGAGCCGTTTTCAAAACAAAACCCGAATTGAAAACTTAAAACAGGGTGTTTTTATTGTTCTGGAATCCGAAGGGCCATATTTTTATCTTTAATTGATTAATAGATCCATATTAAATGTGAAACTTGTATAACGGCATTTTTTGTTTAGAATAAGGAGATAAAATGAAATCCGGATTCTGTTTCTTAACAATCTTTCTTTTTTTAACAGCTTCGGCCCACGCTCAGTTGGAGCTTCCGCGGCTGAGTCCCCAATCATCGGTTTCGCTGACCGTCGGCTATACAAAGGTTACTATAGATTATTGCTCCCCCGCGGTTAAGGAGAGGAAAATATGGGGCGAGCTTGTTCCTTATAATCAGGTCTGGAGAACGGGAGCCAATGAGGCGACGACCATTCACCTTACAACAGACGCGACAATCGAAGGTCAGATAGTGCCTGCCGGCAAATATTCCCTTTTTACTATCCCCGGCGATAATGGATGGATTGTAATTTTAAATAAGACCTCGAAACAATGGGGCGCCTTCAACTATAAAAAAGAGGACGATCTGCTGAGATTCGAGGTAAAACCCGAACGGAATGGCTTTAACGAACATCTCGAGTTTTCATTTTCCAATATTACAGATAACTCCGCATCGGTCTTATTGAAATGGGAGCAGATCCAGGTATCGTTTAAAATCGAGGTCGATCTTCGCGGCCAGACGTTGGCTAAAATTAAAGAGGCTATAGCCTCAAAACCGGATGACTGGCAGGTTTATACTCAGAGCGCGAACTATGCCGCGGATAATGATTTTTATTTGGAAGAAGCTCTGCAGTGGACTGATAAAGCGATCGCTCTCGACGGAGGATATTTTCCCTATTTCGTGAAAGCGAAAATTCTTTACAGGGAGAAGAGTTTTACCCAGGCGCTGAATGTATTGGAAAAATGCCGTGATATCGGCCGTTCCGATAAAAACTGGAACTCTTTTGTGGCGCAAATTGATTTTCTCGAAAACCAGATTAAAACGGCTGCCAGGTGAATTCCACCGGACAGAAAGCGGATTAATGAAGAAATTTAATATACCGGAACATTATCGCGGGCCGATAATCGCCAAGATAAAGGAACTTCGCCAAACCGAAGACCCAAGGAAAAAAAAATTTAATCCGACCATTATTGATTGCGGGCGTTTAAGATTCCTCCTCGCACGGCATTTCGGATTTTGCTACGGCGTGGAAAATGCAATTGAGCTCGCTTATAGTACGATCGAAGAGAATCGCGGCAGAAAAATTTTTTTTCTAAGTGAAATGATTCATAACCCGCTCGTAAACCTTGATCTGCAAGAGCGCGGTGTAAAATTTATCCACAATCACCTGGGCCAGCAGCTAATAGGCTGGAATGAAATTAACGCCGATGATATTGTTTTGATTCCCGCATTCGGTACAACGCTGGAAATAGAGTCTCTGCTTAAGAAAAAGGGGATCGATACGGTTCGCTACAACACCACCTGTCCTTTCGTTCAACGGGTCTGGAACCGGGCCGAAAGCCTTGGGAAACAGGATTATACGGTTATTATTCATGGTAAAGCGAAACACGAGGAGACCCGGGCTACTTTTTCGCACAGCGTCGTTAATGCTCCGGCTTTGATCATCAAGAATGTTGACGAAGCGAAAATCCTTTCAGAATTTATTTTGGGAAATACCGGCTTAGACCCCTTTCTTAATTCCCTTGAGGGAAAATTTTCGAAGGGGTTCAACCCGGAAACAGATTTAATCAAAATTGGGGTTGTTAATCAGACGACAATGCTTGCAACGGAGACGGAGGCAATCTCGAATCTGCTGCGGGAAACAATGATAAAAAAATACGGCGGGGAAAATATTAACGACCACTTTGCCGATACTCGCGACACGCTCTGTTATGCCACAAACGATAATCAGAACGCCACATTAAAACTGATTGAAGAAAAAGCCGATTTTGCCCTTGTGATCGGCGGTTATAACAGTTCAAACACATCTCATTTGGTTGAACTGCTTGAAAAGAAATTTACGACTTATTTCATTTCCGATTCCGGGAAAATCATTTCTGAGAAGCTAATCAGCCATTTTGATCTCAATTCCAGGACGGAAAAAATTTCGGAGAACTATCTTCCCGACAAAGAAAAAATAACTATCGCTGTTACAAGCGGAGCTTCCTGCCCCGATTCAGCGGTTGATGATATCCTGAAAAAACTAATCTCTTTTTTTGATGATTCGGTTCGATTCGGAGAAATTCCGGAGGATACCGGACTATAAAATTTCAAGCCCCGTTCGTCTGAGTCGCAACGAACCGGGCCTGATAGTCACTATGAGGAGACAATTAAACGATTAATTGAGAGCGAAGAAATTGTTCTCAATTTTGTTTGTAATCGATTTGAAATACTGATCGGGATTCTCCCGGCTGTCGATCTTTATCTCTTTGAATAAATCGTAATAATTGAAATAAATAACCGCCAATCCCGCCTTATACCGGATCGATACTGTCTGGCCGTCCCTCGCCAAATTTTCGAGCTTATTTATAAGGTGATCGTATTTTTGAGCCGGGAAACGATCTTTTATTTCCATAGAAACGAAGATCGAGGATTCTACAACTGAAGGAAGATCGTTGCCGAGAGCGTATTCAGCTCCTTTGATATATTTTTCCTGAAAAGATTTTTCAGTTTTTGGTCCATTGGCGAAAATGCTGGCGCTTAAACCTATTAACAAAATCGCTGTAAATAATTTGACATTTCTTGACGCTTTCATAATGTTATTCTTTCTTTTATTGTTTATGATGCTTAATATTTATCAATATGTGTGCCAAAAAGCGGGGAATTTTATAAGTCTTATTATTATTTGAGGTTATACGAAAATAGTATTTATAAATATTGCTTAAAGAGGTGCTACTTTAGAGCTTTTGGCCGGTTTGGATGCTGTTTTGTGGCACCCTTTTGGGAAGGGGGGATCCGGTTCAGGTTCACGGTTTCCTTGACAGGCGATTATTGAGAGCGCGCCTGCTTATTCCGAGAAGTTTCGCGGCGATGGTTTGGTTACCTTCACTCCGTTTAAGGGCTTCGTTAATAAGCGCTTCCTCTGTTTCTTCCAGGGTCGGAAGTTGTTCGGTAAAAACAATTTTTTCTTCGCCATCTGCCGCAGGGTTCTCACCCGGATAGTCAGAGGCCCGATTTTTATAGAATAATTTTTCTCGTATTGAGTCCAGAGACATAATGCCGGAAGTGTATATGCTTACCGCGTTGAAAATTATGCCTTCAAGCTCCCGGATATTGCCCGGAAAATGATAGCTTGAAAGAAGTGTGTATAATTCTTTCGGAACAGAGGGACTTTTTTTAGCAAGTTGTTGCGATGCCTTTTCGAGGAAGTGATTAATCAGGTAAGGAATATCTCCTTTTCTTTCTCTTAGAGGAGGTACGTGAATTAAGTGCGTCTGCAACCTGTAATAAAGATCCTTCCGGAACGCGTTATTTTCGCGTATCTCCTCCGTGTTTTTATTTGTAGCGCACACAATTCTGACGTCCGCGAGCCTGGCTATATCCGAGCCGAGCGGAAAATATTTCCCTTCCTGCATCAACCGGAGCAGTTTAACCTGTGATTCAAGGCTCAGGTCGCCAATTTCATCCAAAAAGAGAGTTCCTTTTTCGGCTTGCTCAATCAATCCTTTCCTCTCCTGATCAGCGCCGGTGAATGCGCCCCGCTTATGCCCGAAAAGAGTATCGGAAAATAACGTGTCGTCAACCCCCGCAACATTAAGGGCAACAAGTTCGCCGCCCCGCCCGCTTAGCCTGTGAATCGCGTTTGCGATCAATTCTTTGCCAACACCGGTTTCACCGGTTACAAGAACGGGAAGCCTTGTTTTAGAAATAGCCTCGATATACTTGAATATTGCCCGCATCGCGGAACTTTTTGTTATTATCCCGGAGAAAGCTTCGGGGTTCTCAAGTCTATCCTTCAGCAGGTAGTCTTTCAAACGCCGGTTCTCGTCCCGCGCGTCTCGCAGATCAAGCCCGCTTTTTATTGTGGTAACCAATCGGGTATCGTCTACAGGTTTGAGAAGGTAATTAAACGCGCCGGCTTTAATGCTCTTCACCGCGCTGTCGACGTCATTGACGGCCGTTACTATTATTATCGGTATAGAGGGATCTATTTCCATTATGCGGGGAATTAATTCCAGACCGCTTATGTGAGGCATATTCATGTCGAGAACCACAAGGGAAAACTCTTCCTTATTCAGCAATCCGGTAACTTTACGACTGTCGCTGACCGTTCTTATATTATTCAATCCGTTGGCGGTGAGGGTCAATTCGGCGCTTAAAAGAAATTGCTCCTCATCGTCTATTAATAAAATCGGCAAAGCCGGAAATACAGCTGCGGCCATTTTATTTCACCTTAGTTTATGGGAAGAATCACTTCGCAAGTGGTTCCCTTCCCCGTTTCGCTGTTAATGATCAGATCGCCCTGATGACTCTCAACTATTTTATATGATACGTATAAACCGAGTCCCGTTCCGCCCGAATCCCTCTTTGTCGTGAAGAACGGATCGAAGATATGCTTGAGATGATCCTTTCCGATCCCGGCCCCCTCATCCTTGATAAAAATGTGAATCGTTTTTTCCTCCTCGCCGGAAAACAGATCAACGGAAATTTTTTGTTCCATGCCGGTTAAAGCCTGACAGGCATTGCTGATAAGATTGATGATTACCTGCTCCAGCTGCTGGGGATTTCCTTTAATTATCGGCAGCGACTTATTATAGTTAACCGAAAAATTATTCGTGGAATTTTTAATGATGTTTCCCGTCAATAATACCGCATTGGCCGTAACAATGTTTATATCAACCGGGTGGTTTATTTCTCCGGAATCACTTCGGGCAAAATTGGTCAGACTCTTGGTTATTTTTTGGATTCGATGAGAGCCGTTTACAATTCCGTCGATCGATTGAATAATTTTATCTTTGGCTTTGTCGGGGGAATAACCGGCAATTATGTAATCACCATGCTGCTCGGCATAATATTTTATCACCGGATAAATATCATCCCATACTTTATGAAGAAAACGGGCATTGAGCAGAACAAAATTTGTGGGATTGCTTATTTCGTGCGCGATCCCGGTTACCATCGTTCCGAGTGAAACCATTTTATCGGCCTGAATCAGCTGGCGCTGTTTGGTTTCTGTCCGCTCCTGGGCCTTTTTAAGCTCGGTAATGTCGTTTATTAATCCGTCATAATAGAGCAATTCTCCGGTTTCGTCCTTTGATAAAACGATGCTGCTCCGAACCCATCTAACGGACCCGTCGCGGTGAATGATCCTGTGTTCCAGCGGACTTACTTCCAACCCTTTAAGTGCCCGATCGGCCCGGGCAAGAACAACGGCCTTATCGTCCTCATGAACCATGCTGTGCCAGAGATCCGGGTCATTGTGAAGATCTTCCGATGTGTATCCCGTTACGGCAATGCACCCGGGTCCGTGATATGTATTAACCACCTTATTGTTTTCAACGTGAACGGTGTAAATATAATCGGTAAGATAGCGGAGCAGCCTTCTGTATCTCTGCTCTTCTTCACCCGGTCCTATTTTATAATCTTTCGGCATATTCTGATTTTGCTGATGCTGTTAATATTTATTATACTAAGTCGGCCAGAGAGCTGTATTCGGGGTCGAACAGGCGGCGGTACATCCGCATCGCGTAGCTGTCGGTTGCGCCGGACAGATTATCGCAAATCATTCTTGCGCGAACCCGCTTATCTTTTTCTTTCCGGAGAATCTGATCGGTAAAGTCGGGGAATAATTTATTGCTTTCCACCGAGTGGACATAATTTTCAAAAAATAAATTGTAAAGATTTTCTATCATGCTGTTGCCCTTGAATTCCATCTGGTGAAGCTGTGAAGAGCGGAATACAAGGTCGACTGCTATTTTCTTATAGGTTTGCGCCTGATCGTAAATATTGCCGTCGATAACAAGTAAATACCTGTACCGGTTTGTGAACTTGTCCAAAAATGTTTTGTGTTCTTGTAAGCTGCAGGCCCTGATAAATTCTCCTATCTGTGTGCCGAACCGTGGTTTATATTTCCCGTTCTTTATCCAGTCTACAATATCATCGACTATCTGAACCTGATGCCGGGTCAGGTCTGTTTCCTTCTGCCAGTTCAGCAGTTTCGGTATAGTTAGAAAGCCACCGGAGATACTGTCGACAAGATCGTTTATTACATATGCCGTATCATCCGCCCAGTCCATTATCTGACACTCAATGCTGCGAAAACCGTTCAGTCCTTCCGGCGAGGAGATCCGTTTGGGCGGTTTTTTCCCTGCGAAAACATAGTCGATATATTTTTTCTGTTCATCGTATATGAAGTGATTCTCGGGAGCCACAAATTGGTTGTACCTGGCTTTATACTTTAGGATTCCGTCTATAAATGCGCGGGTGGGATTCATGCCGCGGTGCTTTTCGCCATCCCGGTAAAAAATTTGAGTTATCATTCTGAGAGTCTGCGCGTTTCCCTCGAAGCCCCCGTAATTTTTCATGAGCCTGTTTAATGTTCTCTCTCCGGCGTGGCCGAACGGCGGGTGGCCCAGGTCATGCGACAGGCAGATCGATTCGACAAGATCTTCGTCGAAATAATACTCTTCATTTAGCATCTCCTTTTCCTTGAAAAGAAGGTACCTGCAGATTGACCTCCCGATTTGCGCCACTTCAATTGAATGTGTCAGCCGAGTCCGGTAAAAATCATATTCTCCCGGCAGGAACACCTGCGTTTTTCCCTGCATCCGCCGGAATTCCGATGAATGGATTACCCTGTCGCGGTCAATTTGAAATGGAGTGCGGTAATCGCTCTCCCGGTTGCTCGGTTTTAACCGCTCGAAATCAAATTCATTATAAAAGTTGTTTTTCATTCTCCCGATTCACATTTTTGTGAAGTCTTACCCAAATTTAAGAAATAATTGAAAGAAAATACGTTGTCCCATAATCACCCGCACCACAGTCATACATCCGGAGAGGCCGCTGCAAGGCTCTTTATTACAATGGCTTTGAATCTATTGATAACTATTGCCGAAATTATAGGAGGTATTTTTTCCGGAAGTCTTTCGTTAATTTCAGACGCGCTTCATAATTTCAGCGATACAATTTCTTTTGTCGTCAGCTATGTAGCCATTAAACTCAAAGATCACGATACATCATACCGGCATACTTTCGGCTTGAAAAGAGCGGAGATTCTTGCCGCCGTCATAAACTCCTCGGTATTAATAGTAATTTCATTTTTCCTTTTTTATGAAGCGATTATGAGATTGATGAATCCGGCGCCGATCGATACAAATATCATGATCATAGTTGCCCTTATGGGACTTCTTGCGAATGCCGGCGCATCGCTTCTTTTGAAGCGCGACTCCGTTGCAAGTATTAATATCCGTTCGTCTTACCTTCACCTGTTGAGCGACGCATTCGCTTCCGGTGCCGTGATTCTCGGCGGCATTGCGATAGATCTTTGGAATGTCGCATGGGTCGATCCGGCGCTCACGATTTTAATCGGGCTCGTTATCATAAAGGAAAGTTATCAACTGCTTGCCGAAGCTGTTCATGTACTTATGGAGGGGGCACCGCCGGAAATATCCCTCGATGAGATTAAGGCCGCGGTTGAAAAATTTCCTGAAGTGACGGATATCCACCATATTCATCTCTGGATGGTCGGTGATAACGATGTTCATCTTGAGGCGCACGTTAACATAAACGACATGAAAATAAGCGAAAGCGATAATCTAAGGAGTAAAATCGAGCGGCTTCTGGAGGTGAATTTCGGCATACGGCACATAACCCTGCAATTCGAATGTCAGCAATGTCTTGAAGACGGGCTTATCGGCCTTCACAAATAACGCTATTATTTTGTTTTTCCGGCCAGGGCTTTAAAAGCAACCGCATACATCTGTATCTGCTTCATCATCGACCCCAGTCCGTTATTGCGGGTTGGTGAAAGGTGTTTGTCTATTCCAATTGTTTTCAAAAATTCCGGGGGAGCGGCTAAAATTTCATCCGGCGTATGATTTGAATAAACCCTGATCAGCAATGCTACGAGTCCCTTGACAATTGCCGCATCGCTATCGGCCTCAAAAACAACACGGTTCTCTTCGAGCTTCGCGTTGATCCACACCTGCGACTGACACCCGCTAAGTTTGTACTTATCGGTTCTATACTGTTCATCAATCGGTGCCAGTCGGCGGCCCCAATCTATTATTTGCCGGTATCTTTCCTCCCAATCGGCGAACCCTTCGAATTCGTTTATTATCTGCACCTGTGTTTCTTGTATCGTCATAAAATGCTTTTCCCGGTTCCTTCGCAATTATAATCTTCTACAGTAATTCCGATTTGCAACCCCTGCAAGGTCTTTGTATTAAGCGGGTTCTCATTAAATCCAGCACTTAAGTTATAAATCATTTTTTAAAGCTAAGAAAAATTCTGTTTCTTAGCTCAAGAGAATAAGATAAAGCAGGTTTTCATATATTATACAAGGGTCTTTTATTTATTATAAAAAACGGTTCCGCATAAATGAATTCCACGAAAAAAGAAAATAAATTCGAATTATTGTCGAGCTACCAGCCGTCGGGCGATCAGCCAAAGGCAATAAATGAACTAATGGAGGGATTAAAACGGGGAGACAAACACCAGGTGCTTTTGGGTGTTACGGGAAGCGGGAAAACATATACGATGAGTAATATCATTAAGGAATATAACCGCCCGACTCTTGTGATCTCGCACAATAAAACCCTTGCCGCACAGCTCTATTCCGAATTCAGCTCTTTTTTCCCGAATAACGCGGTGGAATTTTTTATCAGTTATTACGATTATTATCAGCCCGAAGCGTATGTTGTCAAGCGGGATCTGTTCATCGAAAAAGATTTTTCCGTTAATGAGGAAATCGACCGGCTCCGCCTGAAAGCAACCACTTCTTTGATCGAGGGAAGAAGTGATGTTCTGATCGTCGCGAGCGTAAGCTGTATTTACGGAATCGGAGCTCCGAACGAATACGCCCGGCAGATAATCTTTCTCCGAAAGGGTTTAAATATTGAAAGGAAGAAACTTCTTCGCGGTCTTGTTGATATATATTACACCCGAAACGATGCCGATTTTACACGGGGAACTTTCCGCGCCCGCGGCGATGTGGTGGAAATAATTCCGGCTTACCAGTATGAGGAAGCAATCCGTGTCGAGTTTTGGGGAGACGATATAGAACGTCTCTCCATCATCGATTCGATCACCGGTAATGTAATCCGCGAAGTCGACACTGCCGCAATCTATCCCGCGAAATATTTCGTGACAACAAAAGAACAGGTCAACAGGGCAATTTTGACAATCGAGGAAGAGTTGAAGGAAAGACTCAAGTTTTTCTGGTCGCAGGAAAAATATGTAGAAGCCCAGCGCCTTGAGCAGCGCACAAAATTCGATATTGAAATGATGCGTGAAATCGGCTACTGCTCCGGCGTCGAAAACTATTCGCGGCATATGGACGGGCGCCAACCCGGGTCAAGACCTTATTGTTTGTTCGATTACTTCCCGAAAGATTTCCTGCTTATCATTGACGAATCTCATGTCAGCATACCGCAGATCCGCGGAATGTATAACGGCGACCGGACGCGTAAGGAAGTCCTGGTCGAATACGGTTTTCGGCTCCCTTCGGCGCTCGACAACCGGCCCCTGAAATTTGAAGAGTTTGAAGGACTTACGAACCAGGTTATCTATGTAAGCGCTACGCCGGCCTCATATGAGCTCGAGAAAAGCCAGGGCGCTTTTGTTGAACAGGTTATCCGGCCCACCGGCCTTCTCGATCCCGAAATAGAGATCAGACCAATAAAAGGCCAGATCGATGATCTTATAGGTGAAATACGCACACGGGCAGAAAAGAAGGAGAGAATCCTTGTCACAACGCTTACAAAAAAAATGGCCGAAGATCTGACGGACTATCTGGATAAACTAAAGATCAAAGTACGATATATTCACAGCGATATCGATGCGCTCGAACGGGTGGAAATAATACGTGATCTCAGGATCGGCGACTTTGATGTGCTTGTAGGCGTCAATCTGTTGAGAGAAGGCCTCGACCTTCCTGAAGTTTCACTCGTTGCGATTATCGACGCCGATAAGGAGGGATTCCTCAGGAGTGAAAGATCATTAATGCAGACGGCCGGGCGTACTGCGCGTAATGTCAACGGCAGGGTGATTATGTATGCCGACAATATTACGGAGTCGATGCGAAAAACAATTGATGAAACCGATCGCCGCCGCAAGCTTCAGGCGGAGTACAATGAACTTAATAATATTGTCCCGACCACGATATTAAAAAGTGTCGAGGAAATCATGTCCTCCACGTCAATCGCCGATGTCCGCAAGAAAGATTCCGAGAAAGAGGACGCGGCATTTCTCAAAGTAGCCGAACCCGTGATTAAATATATGACCGTCGATCAGAAGAAAGAATTACTCGAGCAGATGACCGACGAGATGTTCGCCGCGGCGAAGGACCTTGAATTCGAACGCGCCGCAAATCTCCGGGACGAAATAGAAAAATTGAAGAAACTAATTAGGAATTAGTGGTTAGGGGTTTGGGACTAGTAGAACTAACTCCTCACCCTGATTTTTAAGAAGTCCAAGGTTGGAACCGATAAATTTACGCTTTCCACAAATGCATATATTTATGCCCGCTGCCGGTGTTAAAGAGAACCACCCGGTCGCTCTTTTTTATCCATCCTGAATTCAAAAGATTGAAAAGAGCGGCAAGTGTTGCGCCTCCCTCCGGTGCGGCGAATATTCCTTCGTTTCTTCCGATCGAGGTCGAGCATTCAAATATTTCTTTGTCGCTTACCGCGACGGCGGTGCCGCCGCTTTCACGTAAAACACGCAGCATTAAAAAATCACCGATAGCAGCGGGAACGCGCAGGCCGTCGGCAATTGTTCTTGCATCCCTCCACGATTCAGCGAACTCTTTATTTTCATGAAAGGCCTTCACTATCGGGGAGCATCCGTCGGATTGAACCGTCACCATCCTCGGCCGTTTTGAATTAATCCAGCCGAGTTTTTCCATTTCATCGAAAGCCTTCCACATTCCGATTAATCCCGTACCGCCTCCGGTGGGATAAATTATCACATCGGGAAGCTCCCAATCCATTTGTTCGGCAAGTTCATAGCCCATTGTTTTTTTACCTTCGATGCGGTACGGTTCTTTGAGAGTGGAAACATCAAATCGACCGAATTTTTTAACTCCTTCGGCGGCAAGCTTACCGCAATCGGTTATAAGTCCGTCCACGAGAGTCACATCCGCACCGAGAGCGATGCACTCCGACACGAAAGGTTGCGGCACATCTTTCGGCATGAATACAAACGCTTTCATTCCGGCGCGGGCGGCATAAGCGCTTAAAGCTCCGGCCGCGTTTCCGGCGGAGGGAATCGAGAGTTCCTTCACGCCGAGTTCATATGCTTTGGAGACGGCGACAGAGAGCCCGCGCGCTTTGAAAGATCCCGTCGGATTCAATCCTTCATCTTTAATAAAGAGATTCCCCACTCCCGCAAGTTTTGCAAGCGCGGCCGCGCGGATAAGCGGTGTAAATCCTTCGCCGAGCGAAAGTCTGAACCGCGGATCGTCAACCGGGAGCATTTCGTTGTACCGCCAGATATTCGGCCCCCGGTTTTTTAGCTTATCCTTAGTAAATACTTTCCGGGCCTGAACGAGATCGTATCGCGCCAGGAGCGGCTTTCCGCAGGAAGTACAGAGATTGGAAATCTTTTCCTTCGGTGCTGTTTGACCGCAATAACTGCATTCCAGATGTGTGAAAAAACTCATATTTTTATTTTCTTTCTACTTACTACTTACTCCATACTTCTTACTTCATATGAATTACTTTGCATCAAAGCTTTCCTTCCCTGTAAAGAATTTGAGTGCGTACTCTCTGAAGCTGACGTTCGATTATCAGGTCGGCAAGCTTTTCAGGAATGGTTATATTATCGCGGGCGTTAAGAACTGCAAGAACTCTTTCTTCGGAAAGATCGATCCGGTAGAGATTATGAAGAAACCGGTTATAATCGCCCCGCATCAGATCAATTATTTTTCTAATCAGATGTTCTCTTATTACCGAAAGATCGTTTAAAACTGGAAGTGATTCTTTCTCAAGAGAGAAATCTTTACCGAGTTTATCAACAAGTGACGGATATAGTTCTTTTTCGTCCATTAATCCTTTTAATACTTATACTTCAGCCATTTAACAACTTCGGACCACTTCGGCTTTTTGCCGGTACGCAATATGCCGATGCGGTATATTTTCCCGGCAATAGGGAATACAAGAAAGATTGTCGCGATATTTACTAAAATAGAAAACCCGAGCTGCCATAACGGCACTTCAATGAGTGTCATTTTAACCGGCATTACCATAACAGATGTGAAGGGCAATAATGCCGTGATATTGGCAATGGGACTATTCGGATTCTGCATCATTGATATCGCGATGAGGAATGGAATTATAATCAGCATCATCACCGGCCACATTCCGGATTGGGCATCCTGGGGATTATCGAAAATCGCCCCCATCATACCGAACAGGCTAAGGAACAAAATTAAACCGACACCGAAGTTAGTAAGGAGGAATATTACCTGAACCGCAGTTATGTTTACCGCAAAATCGGGCGGGAGAGCGACTATTGCGGACGATGTGACCGCAACTATTGCCGCGAGCCAGATCGACATCTGTATAAGAGCGGTAAGTGCTGATCCGAGTATCTTTCCAGTCATCATTTCACGCGGACTGACTGAAGATAAAACAACTTCGACTATCCGGTTGCTTTTTTCTTCAATGACCGACTGAAGCATCAGCTGGCCCGTCAGGAGAAGGCTTATGTAAAGCAGGAAAGTAAAGATATATGAAAGAACCAGGCTTCCGTAACCTTCTTCTTTTATCTGATTTTCTTTGGATACTTTATAGCCCGAGAAGTCGATCCCTTTTCTGGCGAAATCGAGATCTTCCTTCGAGAGAGATTTATTACCGAAGTAATTATCAATCAAAACTTTGTTGAGAGGTCCCTCCAGCTTCCGGGTCAGGTTCATATTATTCGGAGTCTGGGAATAATATTCGATTCTTTTATTCTTCATCGCCGCTTCCGGTATGTAAACCACCCCGGTAATTTTGTTGTCAAGCATTTCCTTTTTCCTTTTGTCGAGGAAATCCTTGAGTTCATCCTGATTCATTGTGAAAAATGTAAGGGATGTCTTGCCGTCTTTCATTAAGTCTGAACTCAAAAGCTCCTTTTGGAAAGACTCGGTTAATTTTCCGGTTTCCGAGACGATATCGATTTTGTCGTTTCCGCTGTCGGTAAATATCAGCGCCTGAATTCCGACCATGCCGAAAATAAGTACCGGGAAAAGGACCGTCATAAATATGAAGGTTTTTGAAACCAGCTTTTCCCTCAATTCTCTTTTAATCACCGCGATAATTCTTTTATTAAGCATAGCGCGCCTCCTTAATTCCTGCAGCTGAAGATGCCGCGGGACCTTCCTCGTTACCGGCAAGTTCTATGAAAACTTCGTGAAGCGATATTTCGTTCGCGTCGAATTTTTTTACCGGGATATTATTTTCCACAAGGAGTTTAAGAAGCTCCTGCGTTTGGCCCGCTTCTTTTACGCGGATACCGGTTGAATTGCCAAAGTCCTCTATCTTTTCAACAATCGGATTCCCTTTCAGAAAAGAAATGTCGCCGCCGTGGGTCAGGCTTACATTCCTTTGTCCGTATTTGGATTTGATTTCTTCGAGTGACCCTTTAAGGATAATTCTTCCATGATCGATCATTACAATATGATCGCACAGCTTTTCCGCGAAATCCATCAAATGGGTTGAAAAGATGATCACTTTACCCCGCTGTTTCATCTCGAGTATGATATCCTTCAGCAGGTTCGTATTTACAGGATCCAATCCCGAGAATGGTTCGTCAAGAATAATGAATTCCGGATCGTGGAGAATTGTGGTTATAAACTGAAGCTTCTGTTGATTTCCTTTAGAGAGATCTTCGACCTTCGAGAGGCGCCTGTCGTATAATTCGAATCGGTTCAGGTAGTATTCCGCCTTTTTCTGAACGTCTCTCCCCGTTTTTCCTTTAAGCTCTGCGAAATAAAGGAGCGTTTCAAGAACCTTCATCTTCTTATAAAGCCCTCTTTCTTCGGGAAGGTATCCAACTTGATTCTTAAACTCCTGGCCGATTTTAACGCCACGCAGAACGACCTCGCCTTCATCGGGGAGATAGATATTCATCATCATCCGAATGGTGGTTGTTTTACCCGCCCCGTTGCGGCCGATCAGCCCGAAGATCGATCCTTCGGGCACCTCGAACGACGCATGGTCGACGGCGATGAGACCGTTGAAATTTTTTGTCAGATTTTTTACTTCAAGAGTATACATTAATACACCTACAATGTTATTAAATATTTATAATGAAATAAGTGAAAGAAGAGATAAAAACAGAGCCTGATAACAGAAAGAGCATGATCAGGAGCGGGAATAAGCTTTTCATCTATCAAAGCGCTTATTCCCCCTCTTAATCTCAATCGTAATCTAATAAATAATTTTACCAGATTTTCACAATTTTATCATCGGGATTACGCATCGGGTCGCCGGGTTTTACGTCGAATGCCTGGAAAAATTCTGGAAGATTCATCAAGGGACCGATAACTCTGAATCTTGCCGGTGAATGAACATCGGTTTTGAGTCTTAACTTGAGGGCTTCGGGGCGTATGTTTTCGGCCCACACCTGCGCGAAGCCCAGATAAAACCTTTGAGCCGGAGTAAATCCGTCGATTGATTCGCCTTTCTTGTATTCATCGGTATTTTTAAAGGCGTTGAATGATATATTCAATCCGCCGAGATCGCCTATATTTTCGCCGAGGGTAAGAGGACCGTTAACCTTAAAAGTGTCAACAGCAACAAATGAGCTGAATTCATCGGCGAGCATTTTCGCGCGAACCTGAAACTTATCGTTATCCTCCTTCGTCCACCAATCCTTAATATTTCCATCGGCATCGAATTTTCTCCCCTGGTCGTCGAATCCATG
>Ga0182021_10000357_pt1 | contig 47593 bp, 46 predicted proteins | sample 612E3MmetaG_FD_120493 | JGI IMG/M metagenome (GOLD analysis project Ga0182021, IMG submission 120493) | Permafrost microbial communities from Stordalen Mire, Sweden - 612E3M metaG (Illumina Assembly) | ecosystem: Environmental > Terrestrial > Soil > Wetlands > Permafrost | place: Sweden... | reverse complement strand
TGTGTGTGGTACTACTGGTGCGAGCAACAGAAATTGAACCGTGGCCTGTGCTTATGGTCAATCGAACTGGAGGGCGCGCGTTATCGTTCATGGCTGGTTTTGATGAGACTGTTAACATCGAACCCTTGTGACTTTGCAGATTCTGTTAATTGTGAGAATAACTCGTCATCCATGTGTGGGGTTCTACTCAATATCCAAAGATACTTGCGGTTTGGTGTGCCCACAACGGCGTACTCATAGTTCTTACCGAGCTTCATAATCCAGTAATCACCATAGAAAGGCCAGAAGAATGTTACCTTAAGTTTCGCCCCAGAGTTCTTGTCAACAACTTTTGCCTTGCCCTTTGCCTGTTTTATTTTGCCATTTCTTCTGCATTCGTTAAGCACAGATATGCTGCCATCTTCAGACAAAGTATAGGTCGCTGTCGTATCATTGCAACCTTCTTGAAATCTGGCGGGAAGGTGTGCAATCTCATACCATTTGCCTACGTATTTCTTTAGCTCGACGTGCGGCACGACCTCAAGCGTATTGTGTAGCTCTTTCGTCAATCAGATCACTGAGAGACTAATTGTTTTATCTGGCAATAATGGACGCTGATAGATTAAGATGTTCAAATGAGCAAGCACTCGCAATTTGAAATGTCGTCGTCAGCTAGTAGAGTTGTGGGCGTGATATCAATGGTGCAGCCGTTTGAAATCGGACCGTTAGGTTGGGCGTCGTAAAAGTGTGTGTGGTACTAGTGGTGCGGGCGGGCAAAATTGAACCGTAGGTTCATGCGGTTTTTTTTGTGTGTGCGCGCACCAACGATATCGACTGCGAAATGTGAGTTGATGTAGAAAAGAAGGTTGTCGGTGGAATGACCTCGCATGCTATTCAGTAGTCCTCGACAAACAACTCATAGTAGGCTCGATCGTGATTGCATACTGGGCATTTGTCTGGAGCTTCGTTCGATTCCAATATGTGACCGCAGTTACGGCATTTCCACTTGACGACAGAAGTTCTTTTGAAAACTTGGTTTGATTCTAGGTTTTTCAGTAGTTTAAGGTATCTGCGTTCATGATTTGCTTCAACCAACGCTACCATCCGGAATGTGTTTGCTATCTCCTTGAATCCTTCTTTCTCCGCAACTTCCGCGGCTTCAGGGTACAGCGTTCCCCACTCCAGTTTCTCGCCTGCAGCAGCCGCTCTCAGGTTCTGTGCGGTTGTCCCTATGATGCCTGCTGGATACTTTGCAGTGATTTCGGCATCTCCTCCTTGTAGATGCTTGAAAAATAGTTGTGCGTGCTCCTTTTCGTTGTCCGCGGTCTCCGTAAAGAGAGCTGAGATCTGCTCAAGCCCCTCCTTCCTCGCCACGCTGGCAAAGAATGTGTACCGAGTCCGAGCCTGTGATTCTCCCGCGAACGCTGCGAGAACGTTCTTTTCTGTTCTGCTTCTCTTCAAGTCCATTCTCTTCATCTCTTCACAATTAGTGAGATAGGCTAGGGCACGTCCAAGACAGGTAGCAGCTATTATCCTATGCTTTCATACTCCCACAAAATCGCTGCTTCACTAATTTCTGAACATGTCTAACAGATAACAACATGTCCGCCGTCGTTCGTCGTTAGAAAAGTGTGTGTGCGCACCACTAGACCCACACACACATTACGCCTGACCTGACGGTTCAATCTCTAGTTCTCGTGCTATTGGAAAACACATTATCGTGGTTTCTCCCACAAAAAAATTGAATTTGTTTGAATGATGACAACTCGGAGAGGTCGTCTCTACCGGAAAGGTTTGCTCTGCAACATTCGTGGAACGTAATCGGTGCCCGTGTCTGTTAGCGCGTATTGCGGCTAATTGAGAATATTGTTGTGCGTGTTGTTGACGAGGGAGGACTGTTAGGTTCAATTCATGGGGTTTCTGCGTTCACCGATTTGCTGGCGCCACATCGCGTAATACAGACCCTTCTGATTAAGGAGACTCTCATGAGATCCTGTCTCGATGATTTTGCCATTTTCCAGCACATAGATGACTTGAGCGTGCATGATTGTGGATAACCGATGGGCGATCAGAATAGAGATCTGATCCTTGCTCATTGAGATATCCCTGAGGGTATTCGAGATACTCTCCTCAGTCAAAGAATCGAGGGATGAGGTTGCCTCGTCAAAGATCAGCAACCGGGGTTGACGCACGAGAGCTCTCGCGATCGAGATCCGTTGCTTCTCCCCGCCTGAAAGTTTCATCCCGCCCTCACCAATAAGAGTGTCAATGCCGTGGGAGGACCGCCTCAATAATTCCTCGCAAGCGGCCCTATGCAATGCATCCCTCATCTGCTCGTCGGTGGCATCCTGTCTTACGAACAGAAGGTTCTCCCTAATAGTGCCCGAGAACAGCTGGGGATCTTGCGCGACGAAGCCTATCTGTCTACGCAGAGGATTGTAGCGGATGAGGGAGGAAGATTGACCGTTGAAATAGATTTCTCCGCTGGCAGGTCGGTATAAACCCACCAAGAGCTTCACTAGTGTTGACTTGCCTGAACCGGAGGGACCCACAAAAGCGATCGTCTCACCTGTCCTCACGTGGAAAGAAATCCCATCAATGGCGTTGGATTGTGAAGTCTTATGACGGAACACCACGTCCTCAAAACGGATATCACGGAGTTCATCGATCACGATTGGGTTCTCCGGGCGTTGTTCTATGGGTTTGTGCATCAGTTGATCGAAATTGCTGACAGATGCTTCCACCTCACGATAACTCAGAATGAACGTGCCAATCTCCTGTAGTGGTCCGAAAATGATTGTGGAGATGAACTGCGTTGAGACCAATTCTCCAGTGGTGAGAACTTTTCGGAAGATAAACCAGAGAAGGATAAACAGAATTGACTGCTTCAGGATGCTCATTGTCGTGCCCTGCAGGAACGTCAACATGCGAACGCGTTCCACTTTTGTCATCTCCAGATTGAAGATCTTCAGATTCTGCTCCCGCAGTCTTCGAATTTCAGGAAAGGTCAGGCCAAGACTTTTGATAAGCGCGATGTTCCGGAGGGATTCTGTGATCACACCTGACATCATATTCGTTTCGCGATTGATCGCGCGTTGTGTGGTCTTGATGGCTTTACTCAGCAAAACTGTGGGCGATCCCAGTACCACGATCCCGATCACAAAGACAGGGATCAGCAGCCAGCTTTTCGTAAATGAATACGTGACTAGAAAACCCATTCCAACAACAATCGAGAAGAGTACGTTCGTGAATGAATTGATGAATACCTTGGTATCCTCTCTAACTTTCTGCAGCAGTGATAATGTCTCACCGCTGCGTTGATCCTCGAATTCATCATAAGGTAGCCGAAGCGTCTGCCTTAATCCATCGTTGAATATTTGCATCCCGAATTTCTGTACTGCCAGCCTGGTGAAATAGTCTTGGAAGACTTTTGCAACCCGAGCAAGCAATGCGACGGAGAGAGCCACACCTAACCAGAAAAGTACTCCGTTGACCAATGCCTCTTCCGTCAAGGTACCTGGATTCAATGCATAATCATCGATGATTATTCCGAAAATAACCGGATCGACAAGATTCAGCAACTGACTGGCAGCAGCCAAGCCCAGAGCGACAACCATGGACCACTTCTGTGGTTCCAAGTACTTCCAGAGAATCTGCATCATTTTCGCAAAACAGCGATATGCGTCACACTCCTCATATATGTTCCCACACTGATAATGTTGAATATCGCGCAGATGACTGAGACATACCAATTGATGCTGTCGGAGCGGTAGGGGTCACGAGCGTACCGTTTTGGTGGAAGTTCACGGGCAATCGGCCGGATTTGTGTGTGTGGGTCATGGTGCGATCACTGGAAATTGAACTGAGAATCAACTAATCCAATCCTATACTAGACGAGATTGCAGTCAAATCAGAGTGAACATTTTATACGGGAAGTTTATAGGCTGACAGATGGTCTGGCTAAGTTGATGCTGGATGCGTCTCGGATTTTTCCTTCCAAACATAGGTCAAGCCGGCAATAGTAGCACTATTCTCAAGATAGCTAAACGCGCCGAAGAATTACGATACGACAGCCTTTGGGTAACCGAGCGCCTGCTCTATGCCCTAAAACCTCAGACCTCATACTACGGTGGTCCGCTCCCTGAACCCTACAAAAGGGTTCTGGATCCTCTCGGGACATTGACATTCGTTGCAGGTCTAACCAGTCGCATCGCACTTGGAACGAGCGTGCTAGACATCCCATTCTACAATCCAGTTCTCCTTGCGAGACAATTAGTCACTCTTGACGTTCTTTCGGGTGGAAGGTTGAGGGTTGGATTCGGTCAGGGGTGGTCGAAGGATGAATATGACGCGGCGGGCGCGTCTATGAAACAGCGTGGCCAACGAGCTGATGAATTTCTAAAACTCTTGACGACAATATGGACTTCTGATCCAGCCGAGTTCCACGGAAAATACTTCCAACTTCCCCAATCCATCATCCAGCCCAAGCCTATTCAGAAACCGCATCCCCCAATCTACTTGGCTGCGTTTGCCCCCGCCGCCATGAAACGCACGGCCACCTTTGCGGACGGTTGGATGCCCGTAGGATTGCCTGTTGACACGTTGAAGACGATGGTAGAACAGATCAGAACTCTAGTTCGGGAGGCAGGTCGAAACCCATCAGATCTCAAGATCATAACTCGCTACAATCTTTCCATAACCCCCAAGCCTCTGGGCAACGATAGGCAAATCTTCTCAGGAAGCATTGATCAAATCGCCGAAGACGTCAAGGCATTGAAGGGATTTGGGCCAGACGAGCTAATACTCGACGTGACCTTCTCAGCAGACAGCCAGAGCGAAGAGGGTTTCATGATGAACCTAGAACGACTCCGCAGACTCGTCTGAACGACCTCAAAATCGCCTTTCGTTTCTGGAGCAGACAATCATGGGTGTGCCTGAGAAGATACGGGCAATCGAAGAGGAGATGAAAAGAACCCAGATTCACAAGCACACCGAACACCATATAGGTCTGCTGAAAGCCAAACTCGCAAGACTCAAGGCAGATCAAGAACGAGCGCAAAGCTCCAAGCAAAGTGGAGCGGGCTTCGAGCTAAAGAAGGCCGGCGACTGTACTGTAGTTCTGATCGGTCTCCCCAGTGTGGGAAAATCAACAATTCTGAATGGACTTACAAATGCCAACTCAAAGGTCGCTGCATACGCTTTCACGACTCTGACGGTCGTTCCCGGTCTGCTCGAGTATCAAGGAGCGAGGATACAGATTCTCGACCTACCCGGCATCATTGCGGGCGCGGCAACCGGCACCGGCAGGGGTAAGAGAGTGCTATCCGTTGCAAAGAATGCCGACCTAATACTTCTGGTTCTGGACGTGTTTCAGCCTGATCAGATCAGCGTCTTAAAGAAGGAATTATACGAAATGGGAATCCGCCTCAACACTCAGCCTCCAAATGTTGTCATCAGCAAATCCTCTCAAGGTGGGCTCGGCATTACAGCGACATGCAACCTAACTCATTTGACCGAGTCAACCGCCAAAGCGATACTGAACATATACAAGATCAATCAGGGTAACGTCGTCATCAGAGAGGACATCACCGACGACCAACTCATAGACGTAGCCACCGGAAATCGTCGATACATTCCCTCAGTGACTGTTTTGAACAAGATCGATTTGGTCAGTCCAAAGTACATAGCTGAAGCGAGAAAGCGAATGGGCGAAGATTTTGTACCCATCTCTGCGGATCGAAACGTTAACCTCGACAAACTAAAGGGCGCCATCTATGATCGACTGCGATTGATCAAAGTCTTCCTCAAACCTCGGAATGGTGTGCCCGATTTCGAAGAGCCCTTGATTGTGACGGCTGGGTCAACAATTTCCGATGTCTGTCAGAAGATCCACAAGAAGATCGAGGGCGAAGCGAAGTATGCGCTGGTTTCAGGGACGAGCGTAAGGTTTAGCCCTCAACGTGTCGGAATGGACCATGTCGTTCAAGATCGTGATATCGTCACGATACTGAAGTAGCAAAGAGACACCATTAGGCCATCTGGACATTGATTTGGTAAACTCTGACAGCTGGTTAATTGTTGGCTTCGAAAGCGCATGGTTATTAGTCGTGTAAGCATGAAGTGTACCATCGGTTACGTCTTTCGTTGTACTTTTACCTCGAAGGTTGAGTGCCCTGCGGGTTAAGCGTCCGGTGGAGGTCGTGGCTTTGGACTCAAGAAGGCGTGAATATATTGAATATTCAACCTCGAATCGGGTATGTGAGCACTTACCCTCCCCGAGCTTGTGGGATAGCGACTTTCACGAGGGACCTGTCGCGAGCTGTAATGATGCGTGGACATGCATATCCGAATCTCATAGTTGCATTGGAAGAGAACGGAGAACGCCATTCCGATACGAGCGTAAAGCACACGATCGACCAACATGATCGTGCGAGCTATATCTCAGCTGCAAAGTTTCTGAACAAATCGAACGTCGACATCGTAAGTCTCCAACATGAATTCGGCATATTCGGTGGAGAATGGGGCGAGTACGTGCTCGACCTCTGCAGAAATATCGAGATGCCACTTGTCACGACATTCCATACCGTGCTCCAGAAACCACCTGAGAAAGCACGGCAAGTCGTTAATGAAATTGCTCAGATCAGCAGTAATGTAGTAGTGACCATTGAATCTGCAGCCAAACTACTCGAGAAGCACTTCGCTGTTGATCCGCATAAGATCAGAGTGATCCGCCATGGCGCGGCTCTACCTGACCGCGTGCGCAAAGAATACGCGAAACGCCATCTTGGGCTTCACAAACGCGTTGTCCTAGCCACGCATGGATTGATCAGTTCTGGAAAGGGGATAGAATACGCAATCAAAGCATTGCCCTACCTTGTGAAAGAACGCCCTGGTATACTCTACTTGGTGATAGGCGAGACACACCCTGAGGTTCGAAAACGTGAGGGTGAAGCCTATCGAGACAAATTAGTCTCTCTTGCGAAACGGCTAGGCGTAGAAGATAATGTTCGTTTTGTAGACCGCTACTTACCTGAAGACGAACTCTCACTTCATCTTCAAGCAGTTGACATATACCTGGCACCGTACTTGGGGAAGGATCAAGTCTCAAGCGGAACTATCACCCTTGCCCTTGGGCATGGGAAGGCGGTAATTTCAACGCCGACGATATTCGCGAAGGAGGTTCTGTCGAATAGCAGAGGGTTATTGTGTAAGTTCGCAGATGCCCATTCATTGGCCGAATGTGCCCAACGCATACTTGGTGATTTGCGGCTTCGACGGCGATTAGAGGCGAGCGCATTCAAGTATGGGCAGCAAGTGGGATGGGCGAGAGTCGCTGATCAATATGGTGAAACCTTCAGATCTGCAAGACGGGTTCGACGAACTGTCACTGAAGCTGCAGCAGTCAGTGAAACTTGAGCATCTCTTCGCTCTAACAGACCATAACGCGGTTCTCCAACACGCGAAGTTCTCTGTTCCAGCGAGAAGGGAAGGATACACGGTTGACGACAACGCTCGGGCACTCGTGTTCGCAGCAAAAGCGAAGGCTTTCTGGCCTGGACAAAGGCTTTCCGAAATGCAGCACAAACTGATCAGTTTCCTACTAGTAATGCAAGCTGATGATGGACGTTTTCATAACCTCATGGATTTTTCGCAGAGAACCATAGACGCCCCTACGGTTGGCGATCATGTAGGGCGAGCGATTTGGGCAACTGGCGCGGTGATCAATGCGGAGAATCCCCGTGGAGTCAAAGCTTCTGCACGACTCATGTTTGATCGAGCATTGCCTTGGGCTAGGGAGTCGACATCGCCGCGCACAAAGGCCTACGCTTGTTTGGGCCTAGTCGAGCGCCTCCATACAGACTCGGAGGACAACAATCTGAGAGCCAATCTTAGGACAATTGCCAACAGTCTCGTTGAATTGTATAACACTAACCAAACTCCGGACTGGAAGTGGTTCGAGAACATTCTAAGCTATGATAACCCGAGACTAAGCCAGGCATTGTTTGCTGCGTACGAATCGTTGGGCGAGAAGGCCTATCTCGGCGTCGCCGAGGAGAGTATGAAGTTCCTGAAGGCCGCAACAACTATTGATGGAATTTACGCCCCCATAGGGAGCGGAGGTTGGTATCCAAAGGGTGGGGGTAGAGCTCTCTATGATCAGCAACCAATCGAAGCTGGAGGGACGGTGGAAACTGCTGTGCTCGCATACAATCTCACTCGGTCCGACGTGTACGCGGCCGCTATACGCCAAGCTATGGGCTGGTTCTTCGGTCTGAATACCAAGTCTGTTGAACTCTATGACGATTCAACAGGTGCTTGCTACGACGGCATCAATAAGCTGGGTGTGAACGAAAATCAGGGATCTGAATCCACGCTCGCCTTCCTCCTCGCCACGGTAACATTTATTGAGATTTTTCAAAACGAAAGGCGATGACTTCCATCAACGATTAGTTCCCATTTTCCAGTTCATCGAGAAACTCGTCAATTGGAGCGCTCGCAACGCAGCAGACCTTGTCAGCACCACCATAATATGTCAACAATGTTCCATCCAGAATGATTGCTCCATCCGGGAAGACCACGTTCGGAACAACACCTCGTTTCTCAAACTCCATCTCCGGTTCAAGAATAGGCTCCCTAGTGCGTGCAACCACCTTTGTCGGGTCGTTCAGATCAAGCAGAACCGCTCCCGCGCGGTAGATACGTGCCTGGCTTACGCCATGATAAATCACGAGCCACCCTCGCTCTGTTCTAATTGGTGGAGGTCCCACGCCGATTTTCCTTTTCTCCCAAGAGAACTTGGGTCCGATAACCTCGTAATCGCGGAAGTGTTTCAAATATTCGGTCCAGAATTTCTGCGAATTCTTAAGCTCCTCGACAGTCTCAAAGTAGGCGATTTGCACTTTTGACTGAAGTCGGTGGAGCATCGCAACTCTCCCGCCGATTCTCTCTGGGAACAGTACCCAGTCTTTGTCGGTTCGATCAGGTCCAACTAGTCCATGCTTTTCAAAATGTGAGAAGTCCTTAGTTGATGCTAGAGCTATGCGTGGTCCTCGTTTCGAAAACGCGGTATATGTGACGTAGAAAGTCCCTTCGAGAGAGGTGATTCGTGGGTCCTCGCAACCAAATTCCTCCCAATCGGCTGAGGGTTCGAGAACGGGCTCCGAAGAACGGAATGAGATCTCTGCGGTGTTCGAAGCGCGTGCATATCCTAAACGCGAGACCTTGGTCCCGTCCACGGCGCGGTAGAGCAGATGAACCGTGCTTCCCACATCAATAGCCCCGGGATTGAAAGTTCCACCCTCCTCCCACTTCTGACCCTGTCTCGGGACGATAATGGGATTTCCCGACAATCTGCTGAGTGTTGGCAATGACTTCACATAACCTAGAAGCAATGAGTTTCAGAGAACGGGGTCAGAATAAGCTATCTAGTTTTCTTGCTTGCCGAACCGATTATAGCGCCCGTACCATTTCACGGTTCCGTCAGTCCAATACGCGGGTGGTCTTGGCTTGGGCTTCGACCGCATCTTCTGCAATTTTCCTAGACATTCCTTTATTTGATTTTGGAGATGGGTTAGTGTAATCGCATTCGTTGCCACGGTCAGCTGGACGCAAATACAATTTCGCCTCTCTTAAGGGATGAGTCCATCATCGTCTGCTAGGCCTTGATGGTTGCTTTCCGGCAGGATTTCCGGATGTAGGAGGATTGACCATTATCACTTCACCACGAGAAGTTACGGAGGCACTGAATTCCTCCTTACCGCCTTCTTCTGTAACGTAAGCTCCCTTTATCGACCACACACCTTTGCCGTCCGGACCCTCTGGTTCCTGATCGATGGTGATCGAAACAATCTTTCCATGTCGAGAACGAGTCCCCACAACGTATTTCCTTACCAAGCTCTTTGCATCGTTTGCATTTCCTACCTGCAATTCAAATCAACCTCGATGAATGTTAGTGTGCTTATCTACAACCAGTCAAGCGTTTCTCATAAGTCTCTCTTTCGCCCAGTAAAAGGGGCATTCATTCTACCTTACCCTACCGCTTTTGCCCATTTTGCTTGCCATTTTCTTTCGTTTCTTCTGCCATTCAGGCTTCGTCACTTCAATACCCCATCGAACTAACCGGGCAATCATGCAGAAGAATCTTTCCAGTTCCACGATGGTAGCGTGAGGAGGAAGCCTAACGAGCCATCAATGTACCTGATTTGATGAATGTTCAACCGTACTCCTGAAAGTTCTGTACCTTACGTGAGGCAAGGTTAACTGTAAGCGTAAAGAAGACGTTCTTATCACCGGCTCTCTTTCGATAGCTCCCAGTTACACCCATATCTCCATTAGCGTCAGGGGACATTCGATTTTCAATCGCAAAATAATCTAGAGCCGTTCCGCACTTAGCCGCGAGGTAGTCTTTGACTACCTGATCCAATCCGCTCGAATCCATACCTGTTGTAGGGAGTGTCCACGCTGATAATGATAGCGGCAACTTCGATTCAACTCTTACGAGCCAAGAACTGGGAGGAACGTCACAATTCGCACTCGACGTTGTTCCGACAACGTTAAGAGATGATCATCCTCTTCTATTTCAACTGGAGAATTTGAAATGGGAAAGGCCAAGCAGGTAAAGAAAAAGAAGAAAGAGAAATAGGCTTCTGCTAATTTCTTACATTACTTTCTAGCTTCGTTAGATCATGCGATTAATTCATAGTAGTGTCGTTTTCCCTTTGAATCTTCTTCATAATCGTACTTCTTCCTCGTTCGACGATCAATGTACAGACCTGAACCCAGGTGTTCTATTTGGATGCCGCTGATCCGTGCTGTTTGAAAGTTAAGAATGTCGACGTAGTTTCTGCCTTCTATTGGTTTCCAATCGACGATCGGCTGCGGTTCACTCATCTTCAGTATCTTCACGAAAGCTTGAGGAGAACGATTCTCAGTGTGCCCGCTCGGACATGCGAAGTTCTTTGAACTCATGAAATCATTGAATTTTTCGTATGTTCCAGTGAATTCAAAGTTAGCGCCGCATTTTTGGCAGCTGCAGAGAAAAGTCCGATCTGACATATGTCCTAATACTCAGCCCGGCTTATAGGCGTCCCTATGATTTGCGTTGGCGGATAAGATCTGCGCGCAAATTGCCAGGTTTTTTCACACTTCATGAGTCGTGTCACGATGAGTGGCTCCTTTGGAGTTCGGAGACAGCAAGGGCTAACGCTCCCAGAACAGGTTCGGTCTTCATAATCATGACTTCAGCCCGTGGGCATTCCTTCCTTACTCTAGCCTGAAAAGGTTCAAGCAGATATCTTCCAGCCTTGAAGGTTCCACCGACAAGAGCGATCGAAAAGGCGTCATGTGCTATTCTCAACCTCTTCGCGACGACGCACGTCAACTCTGCTAGAGTCACCCCGGCACTGCTCAAGATTTCTCTGCAGACTTCGTCGTTTGGTGCTAATTTCGATACTAAGGGAGTTAATCCCGCGATGGTGTCTATTCCGAATTCATCGGAGTAGATCAGGGGGGACGCGTTTTCAAGCATTTTCACTCGAAATCTTCGCTTTAGGGCGGACGCCAGTTTTGTTTTTGGGGCGCGTTCGTCTAGTGTTCTGAAGGCGCTCTTGAGGGCTTTTGTTCCAATGTCATAGGCGCTACCCTCATCATCGATGAGGTATCCCCAGCCTCCAGCGCGTACGTATTTTCTAGCTTTGTTGATGCCTGCAGCCATGCACCCAGTTCCAGAAATGACGACGATACCTGGCTTGCCGTGGGTGGCAGCGTGCAAGGCAGCCACAGAATCATGAACTACAAGGGTCATGCGAGCGATCTTTGTGGCTTGAACGAAATGGCGTGCGGTCGCCAGGTCCTTTGGAGAGTTCACGGCTGCCAGGGCAACTACGGCGATATCCGGGTAGCTTTCTTGAATTCTCGCTCGTCTCCGAGCCTCAGTGACAGCCCTCTTGATTGCTTTGCTCGCAGCGCTGGTTCCGATGTTATGGTAGTTTGAGGAGCCAGATTCACCGCGCCCCAGGATCTTACCGCTCTCAGTCCCAATCAACGCAACGGTCTTAGTTGCCCCTCCATCGACCCCAATAACGTACCTTCGAGTCCTCAAGCCTATCGATATCGTAATGACAACCTGCAGCTTGATATAACGCACTGATCGACATTCTGAAAGCGTGGGTTACTCATGTCCAGGGAAACGAAAACAATCGAGCAAACAGAACTCATCCCAGCAAAACCTGTCGATGTCTATGAGGCGCTCATGGACGCAAAGCGACACACTGAGTTTACTGGTTCAAAGGCCACCTCCGACCCAAGAGTTGGAGGTGAATTCACGGCTTGGGACGGGTACATTTCTGGGAAGAATCTCAGGCTTGAGAATGGAAAGAGAATAGTCCAAGAATGGAAGACGACTGAATGGCCCGCTGACTATCCTCCATCGATTGTGGAATTCACGTTTAGGCAAACTAAGATTGGCACCGAGCTAACTATGGTTCATCAAAACGTGCCAGCCGAACAGGCTAATTCATATCGACAGGGATGGATTGACTTCTACTGGAACCCCCTGAAGAAGTATTTCGAGAAGAAAACTCACTAGGAGAGAAAACATATGACTGATACCAAATCTGGTCCACAGCTCGTGGAGAAAGCGTTCGCTTACTTGACCAATCTTAGCAAAGAGTGCCGAAAGGCTCTCACCGACAAGTTTGGTCAGACATACAAGGGAGTTGCATTCGACTCTCTCGAACCCGCTATCCGAAAAGAGATCGAGTTTTGGTTCGCGGCGCGAGACAAGAACATTTCAATCAAGCATGAGAAGAGCAGCACGGGTAAACTGGGCGAAATAATGCTGACCTATGCTGGGGCGAATAAGGATGTCCACTTTAAGCTCCACGTTGACGGTCTCTTTACTGTAACTGGGGCCTCATCGAGCTCGCCCTCATACGTGAAGAGCGTCAACGTTACGGTTGACAAGAGAGACTTCACACGTTAGTTGCTGCAAAGTCGAACTCGAGTGGTGCTGCTGGAGAGTCCTTCAATGGACGATAGCGCCACGAATCGCTATTATGTATCCTTACTGGCGGAGAGCCACTCAACATATATCGCTTATTCAACCTATGCTTCGTAGCAGTGTGGTGCTATGCCTCAAAAATTAAGCAGAACAGATTTCAGAATCCGACAACGGCAGAAGAAGAAACACCGCCTACGAAAGCGCACAAAGTCGAGCCGAAAAACAAATTTGACCTAGTGCGTTTCCTTCTCTTTTTCTGACAACCTTACCTGCTCAGAAATCTATGGCAGGCACAAATGTATTTTTTTTCATCAGGATAGCACTATCGATAATGCGTCTTGCCCTGTTCATCGGTATAGCTCTCGCATAGTGTCTTTGTAGGCACTTACGTGTGAGAATCACCATTTCCCTTTCTCACTCTCGGCGCTTTCCGGCATCTATTGCCTCTTCGATCGCTTTCTCGAGACAAAGACTTGACCTAGTGAGCTTTCTTTCCCGCCTAGGTTTGGCTTGCCTTGGAATTTGGAATGTAATGCATAAACCTAGGATCCGGATAATCATCACTGGCCGCTCAAAGGAGACGTTTTGATTTGGTTGGTTCAAAGAGCGCTCGAAAGAGAGTTAGGAATGCTCGGACCGCTGGAATCAAGGCGAAGACAGGATTGAAGGTTCCTCGCATAACCTACGCGACTCTCAAGATAACGCCGGAGGATGATGAAGCATACGATAAGGCTGTTGGACTTGTTCGAAACAAGCTTGGCTCTCGGTTTACGATGTACATCAACGGTGAACCCTGGACCTCCACTGGGGAGGAGGTGGCGCACAGTAGCCCTATCGATACAAGGATCGTAGTCAGCTATTTTCCGAAAGGCACACGTGCCGACGTGAAGTCTGCGGTCTCGGCTGCGCGTGATGCCTTGCCCAAATGGACCCTGTTGTCCTACAAGGATCGCATGATCATTCTCCGCAAAGCTGCCGACCGGATTATAGAGCGACGTTACGAATTATCCGCCTGGATGGCGTTTGAAGTCGGCAAGAACCGCTCAGAGTCACTGGCTGAGGTCAATGAATCAGCAGAGTTGATTCGCTACTACTGTGATCAGATGGAAGCGAACAAAGGCTTCCGGAAGATGCTGGAATCTCCTGGCCCCAAACAAGAAACCTCCAGCATGCTCAGACCATACGGTGTATGGGCGGTGATCGCGCCGTGGAACTTTCCACTCGCGCTAAGTACAGGCATGGCGGCGGGTGCGCTAGTGGCAGGGAACACAGTCGTTTTCAAACCCTCAAGCGAGTCCCCTGTCCTCGGCCATGAGCTATCTCGCTCTCTACTTGATGCAGGTATCCCTCGGGGAGTTTTCAACTTCGTCACGGGACCAGGAGCAACGGTAGGTGCTGAGTTACGGGAGAATGCGGGCATAGATGGGATGGTCTTCACCGGTTCGAAAGAAGTCGGCATGAACGTTTACCACAGTTTCGCAAGGAACTGTCCTAAACCTGTGATCACAGAGATGGGAGGCAAGAACCCGGCAATCGTAACAGCCTCCGCCGACCTCGACCAAGCTGCCGAGGGAGTAATAAGAGCAGCCTTCGGATTCGGAGGTCAGAAGTGCAGCGCCTGTTCCAGAGTTTACGTAGATCAAAACGTGAAGGGAGATTTTCTGAAACTGTTGAAAGGATACACGGAGAAGCTCGTGAAGATAGGCGATCCAACGCGCAAGGAAACATTCCTCGGATCAGTGATCAACAAAACTGCCGTAGAAACTTACTCGAAGGCAGTGGAGGAAGCGAAACGAGATGGCGGTCACTTTATCCACGGCGGCAACGTGTTGAGTAGCCCGGATTTTGAATATGGGTACTTTGTTGAACCAGCCATCGTCGACGGTCTACCTGTCAAACACAGACTCTTCAGAGATGAGTTGTTCGTCCCATTCCTCACAGTAGCAAGTGTTCAGTCATTTGAAGAGGCGATGGCGCTTGCGAACGACTCGGAATATGGGCTCTGTGCAGGCATTTACACGAAGAACAGGATGGAAATGCAAACGTTCTTCGATCACATCGAAGCAGGCGTTACTTACTCAAACCGACGATCAGGCGCAACCACAGGAGCATGGCCGGGTGTCAACTCATTCGGTGGATGGAAAGGTAGCGGCTCCACAGGGAAGAGTGGACTTGGACCATACTACGTGCAACAGTTCATGCGAGAACAATCGCGCTGGATAGTGAACTTATGAGATCAGAGACTTGCATCCTCTAATCCGTTCCTGACCTTCGATCAGGTTGATCGTGTTAGGTGTTAGCTTCCAACATTCGAATTTCTGCAAGCCTTTACAGTGAACCGTTACCGCCGCGGTGTGGACCACCAATAGGGTAGCTGTGCTGTGCGATGGTGTTGTGATCCTTACATCATGCCTGGCGGCATTCCGCCCATTCCGCCTGGCATGCCGCCCATGCCTCCCGGCATCCCGCCTCCGGGTGGGCCACTATCTCTTGTTCCCTTCGACGACACTACGTCATCTATTCTGAGCAGCATGCTTGCGGCTTCTGTTGCGGACTTGATAACTTGCTGCTTAACTCTCAGAGGTTCGATGATGTTCTCCGCTAGCATATCCACGATTTTTCCTGTTTTCACTTGGACGCCGAACCACTTGTTACCCGGTACAGCGTGTTTGGAGCGAATCTCAACCATAATGTCGATTGGGTCCAGGCCTGCATTCTCAGCTATTGTTAGCGGGATTGTCTCTAATGCTTCTGCATAAGCTTCAATCGCGAGCTGCTCGCGACCTCCCACTTTCACGGCATACTCGCGCAGTTGCTTGGCCGTTTCGGCTTCGGGGGCGCCTCCTCCAGCGACCACTTTGCGATCTTCGACAGCGTTTCTTACAACGCAAAGCGCGTCGTGAAATGATCGCTCGGCTTCGTCGATAACATGGTCGGACCCACCTCTAATCATCACTGTGACAGCTCTAGGGTCCTTGCAGTCGCGGACGTAAACCAGTTTGTCGTCTCCAATCTTCACCTCTTCTACGAGCTTTGCTTCACCCAGCGCATCCGCCGCAACGTCCTTCGTGCTCGCCAGTATCGTCCCGCCTGTGGCCTTAGCGAGTTTCTCCATGTCGCCGCTGCTCACGTTTTTGATGGCCATTATGTTCTTCTTTGCGAGGAAGTGCAGCGCTAGGTCGTCAATTCCCTTTTCGCAGAATATGACATTCGCTCCGCTTTTCTCGACCCTGTCGGTCATTTCGCGAAGCATCATCTCTTCTTCATCCAGGAACTGTTTCATTTGATCGGGTGAGTTGATGTTAATTTTCGCATCAAACTCAGTTTTCTCAATCTCCAGTTTAGCGTTAAGCAGAGCGATTCTTGCGTTCTTGACCTGTTTTGGCATTTGAGGATGCGAAACCTCCTTGTCGACAACGATCCCTCTTACGAGTTCGCTCTGTTCCAAGCTTTCGCCCTTCTTTTTCACAACCTTCACCCTGTCGATATCCGCAACAGTCTTCCCATCTTTTTCTTCCATTACCTGCATTACGGCTTTCGTCGCAAGGGTTGCGAAGTGCTCTTTGGATTCTGACAGAGACTTGGTTCCCATAGACGTCATGGCTACGAGTTTGAGCATCTTCTCATCGTTGGGTTGAATGTCAATAGCGAGATCTTGGAGAATCTCCAAAGCCTTCTCTGAGGCCTTCTTGTACCCCTCAACAATCACAGTCGGGTGTACCTCTTGATCCAAAAGCTTCTCTGCTTTAGTGAGAAGCTCACCTGCGAGGACAACTGCGGTGGTTGTCCCGTCGCCAACCTCATTATCTTGGCTTTTTGCGACTTCAACAAGCATCTTAGCGGCGGGATGTTGAACATCCAGCTCTTTCATTATTGTGGCCCCGTCATTTGTGATGACCACATCACCCATGCCAGAGACCAGCATCTTATCCATCCCTTGGGGACCAAGGGTGGTGCGAATGGTCTCGGTGACAATTTTGGCGGCTAGAATGTTGTTTCGCTGTGCGTCACGGCCGCGTGTCCTACTTGCGCCTTCTTTCAGAATTAGAATTGGAACTGTAGCTTCAGACATTTCTCGTAGACTCCGTCGTGAGCATAGAGCTGGTGATAGATAAATTTGTGTTCCCGAGGTTGTCATGAGACTAAGCTTGAATGAGTTGAGGAAGACGGGTCATCAAGCGAAAGTCACGCGTTTTGATTAGTGGTTGATGTCGCCGGAAAGACTTTAACCGCGGTACCTGTCGTTTTGCTCCGTTTTCGAATCAGCGAGGTGCAGAAGAATGGAGAGCAAGGACGAGACGAAAGAGAGAAGCAGAAAGCCTAGAGTTCAAAGCGTTATGCTTCTGCTGATAGTCGTCATCTCGATTGTTTTGGCAGGATGGGCTCTAGCGGTTGTTAGCACGAGTTTTCAGATTCCTACAGGGGATTTCGTCGCACTGCCCAATACGCTTCTCTCGACTCAAGGGAACAAGGTAGTTTTCGTTTCTGTTACCGGCGTTTCTCAAAAGGGTCTAGCGGTTGGGGTCAAGGGATACCTGATGACTTCCACGGGCGCGCCTGTGGCAGGAGTCAAGGTCTACATGACCTACTACCTTCAAGGTGCCTATCGAACGCAGATTGTCACCACCGGCCAGGACGGATACTTTGAAGCTCACTTTCCGATGAATTGGACAGGATGGCTTCCAGTTACTTTGACCTATTTTGGAGACGGCCAACATCAAGGGATAGCTCATGTGGCCAGCGTCTCTGGAGAAGGCCCGTACTGACCGGCGGACACCTCCTAGCGAGTGTGGCGACTCGAGACATTTGCCAAAGGCCGTGGTCTTCTTCGGTTCACTGGTTGAACTCAACTCTACAGCTGTGAAATGTGAACTCTGTCCGCGGCTCAGAAACTATTCTCTCCGGGTTTCAAAGAGAAAACGAAGACAATTCATGGATTGGACGTATTGGGGAAAACCACTTCCAGGATTTGGCGATCCCCAAGGTCGAATTATGATCCTTGGCCTTGCCCCCGCCGCCCATGGCGGAAATCGCACAGGCCGAATGTTCACCGGCGACGGATCAGCACAATTCCTGATGGCTGCACTACATCGGTTCGACTTCGCAAATAAGCCGACATCAGAGAGCGTAAGCGACGGGCTTCAACTCAAGGACACCTACATGACTGCCATTGTGAGATGTGCTCCACCCAAAAACAAGCCAAAACCCAACGAAATCATGAACTGCAGACGCTATTGGACTCAGGAAACCCGACTCTTGCCCAACGTGCGAGTTGTGTTGGCTCTGGGGCAAATTGCATTTGATACGTACGTCAGATTTCTCAAAGAGCTGGGCCTCGAAAGTAAGGATTTGAAATTCTGGCATGGGGCATTTTACGAGTTGCCAAAACCCCATCCAGCCCTTTGCGCGTCCTACCACCCGAGCCGTCAGAACACGCAAACTGGGAAGCTAACTATGAAGATGTTTGATGGAGTGTTCCAAAAGATCAGTACGTTCCTAGCTGCGGAGCATTCAAATGCACAATGAACAACATCACTACTAATACGTGGAGTGACGCATAGTGAAACAACCTTCCAATCAACCGAGCACCGTCTTCTGTAGCAGGTGCGGAATGGCCAACCCAGCGACCAACAGGTTCTGCTACGGCTGTGGGGGGTCTCTTTTCACTCTGACCTGCTCGTTCTGCAGCGCAGTCAACCCCCAACACGCAAGGTTCTGCGGTTCATGCGGTCGAAAGCTCGCGGCTACTTAGCCACAATTTGGACAAGCCTTAGCTCTCACCTTGTACGCAACCTCTTTGTACTGATTTGATCTTGCAGCGGTCAAGAATATCGAGCGTTTCGACGTACTCAGCGATAGCTGAAACATTTTCAGATCTGCCAAACGTCATCCGGTAAGCCGCCGATCTTCAACTCTGTGCGCCAATCTCAACAGAAACCAACGCCTCTAAATTTCTCTTCCACGACTCTATCCTTGAGTAGTCGAATTGGCAAAGATATACACACGGACAGGTGACAAGGGTGAGACAGGTCTATTCAGCAGTGTCCGAATTTCAAAAGACTCGCCTCGAGTTCGGGCGTATGGGGACATCGACGAACTGAATTCTGTCCTTGGTTTGGTTCGGGCATCTTCAAAGAACGAGGAAATAGACTCGGTGCTCGAAAGGTTACAGAAAGATCTCTTCGTAGCTGGAGCGGACCTAGCCTCCCCAACTGACGAGAGCCATGATGTTCCACGGATCAGCGAGGAGATGGTTGCGGGACTGGAGAAGACTATAGACATGCTGCAAGAGAGGCTGCCTCCTTTGAAAGTATTCATATTACCGGGTGGTGGAGAAACGGGAGCGCTTCTCCATTTTGCTAGGTCTGTTACAAGACGAGCCGAAAGAAGCATAGTCTCACTGATCAAAATCGAGAAGGTAAACGAGAATCTGGTGCCATATTTCAATCGGTTGTCAGACCTTCTATTTGTTATGGCTCGATCAGTAAACCATCAAGAAGGACAGGACGAAGATGAGTGGCATCGATCAAAATGATATCATGAGGCCACGCGTTCAACTCACAAACCTCTTTAGTCCCAGATAGAAACTTCGTGCTAAAATCGAGGGTTCAGAAAAGATCATGTCAGACAACTCGATCACCACAAAAGCTCTGACCAAGATCTTCGGACATTTCACAGCCGTCGACAATCTCAATTTGAATATTAGAGCAGGCGAATTGTTTGGTCTACTTGGACCCAATGGTGCAGGCAAAACCACAACCGTACGAATGCTCTGTACATTAATCGAACCCACTCATGGAAGTGCGACCGTTGCAGGCTATGACATCAGAGAGCAGGCAGCTGAGGTAAGGCGAAAGATCGGAGTTGTTTCAGACGGAGTGTCACTGTACAAGGACCTAACCATCCTGGAGAACCTGCGGCTGTTTAGCACGCTGTATGATCTCTCGCGTGCAAAGGCTGACCAACGGATCCAAGAACTAATGGAGATGTTTGGCTTTAGAGAAAAGGCAAAGCGACTTGTGAGCGCGCTCTCTACTGGGTGGCAGAAGAAGGCTATGATCTGTGCCGCACTTCTCCATGAACCAAAAGTGCTCTTCTTGGACGAAGTGACTTCCGGGCTGGATCCGCAATCAGCTATCGCTCTTCAAGATTTCACAAGAAAGCTCTGCGACCAGGGAGAGACGGTGATTTGGACAACCCACTATATGGGCGAACCGGAGAAAATCTGTGACAGGGTAGGAGTGGTTTTCGCTGGCAGACTAATCAAGGTTGGAACGCCACTTGAATTGAAGCACAGCGTTACTGAGCTCAGTACTGTCGAAGTGGAATCACCCGGTTTGTCCCAAGCTCAAGTGAACAAGATTCGCAATCTAGAGAAAGTCTGCAATATCTCCTACAAGGACCCGATGCTTCGTGTTACCTGTGAGCACCATGATGATCTAGCTGAGGATGTCGTAAAAGCCCTCCTCACCCTCGGTGCCAGAATAAAGGCGGTCAATACGAAGGAGCCAACTTTGGAGGAAGCATTCATTTCATTGACAGGTGGCGAAGAAGAGATTGATCGATTTATCGAATCGGGTTCGCCACGAAAGTGATTTTGTCTGATACTGCAGGGCGCGTCATCGATTTAGGAGCATGTCGTTTTGAGGTTGAAGCTTCTCCGTGATGTAACCGCTGTAGCGGGGAATGAGTTTCGCCTATTCCGGCGTAATCGAACCGCGATTCTCATCTCGCTGGTGATCCTTCCACTCTTCTTCACGTTCAGTCTGGGCGCAGGCAGCGGTGGTGCGACTACACATTTTTCGCCCACAGCTAATCTTCCGATAGCTTTCATTGATAATGACCTATCGACCGACTCTAGCAAGCTCCTGCAGTCTCTTCGGAGTACAGGTGATTTTGATAATCTTATCCTCGGTTACAGGGAGGATAACGCGCTTGCCGTCTTAGGAACAGGAAAGATCTACGCGGCCATAATTGTTCCCGAAGGCTTCCAGGGCAATCTGGCAAATAACCAAACCAGCAACATAGTGCTCTACGCTGATGACAGCGAACCTGGTGTCGCTGATCAAATCTCTGCCACGTTGCGCAACGATGTACAGGACTTCAATCCGAATGTCGAGGTGCAGGCAGAGGCGAATGGTTTCGCTCAGATTGAGATCATTCAGAAGGGCGCTTTGTTCTCAGGTTTCAACATAGGGCTCGTAGTAGTGTTGGGTGTTGTGCAGATCTTCGCAACCTTCTATGAGATTGCAGGAGGAATGTCTCGAGAGCGAGATGAAGGGACGCTTGCGCGCCTGCTCGTAAGTCCGACGGGCATAGTTTCGGTCATGCTTGGTAAGACTCTGTTTGACTCTGTCTTGGCGACCGTGCGCACCTTCACCGTTCTTGGCCTCGCAGTTTTTCTCTACGGAGCTAGGCCAAATACAGACGTAGGAACACTTCTCGTGGTGTCGCTCATGATTGCCTTAGTGACAATGGGTTTCGGGTTCCTAATCTCCGCGTTTAGAGTTGGAGCACGGGCTGTCGTTATCGTAGAGTTCTTCCTCGTCCTCTTCCTCTTCGCGTTTAGCGGCCTTATAATCGACAAAGAACTCCTCAGAGGTGTCTCGAAAGAAATTGCGTACGCGCTGCCGTGGACATATGGATTCGAAATACTTAGACGAACTATACTCATAGGTCGGCCATTGACAAGTCTAGCAAGCGACCTGCAATTTATCGTCGCAGCCACGTTAGCATTCTACGTAACATCGTACGCGATCTTTGCTTTCTCAAGGGAGAGGGTTGCATTTTGATGCGCATGGCCCGTGACTCGGTTGCGATCGCAACTAAAGAAATTAGACAATTACGTCGTGATCCAGTTTCACTTGTTCTTACGTTCATGTTTCCGATTCTATTGATTGGGATATTCATCGTCATCGTATCTGCTTTCAGCGCTCCGAGTTACAATATCCCCGTTGTTGTGACGGATCTGGACACTTCACCCGCATCCATATTCTTGGTGGACAAAATGACCACATCCTCCATTATCCGGGTGGCTCAACTCTCGCCAAGCGAGGATCAGGCTCTGCAACTTGTTGAGAGCGGAGATGTCATGGGCGCTGTAATCATTCCGCAGGGTTTCGGTGAGTCGCTTCTCACAACCGGCCGGGCATTCATTGTGATCCAAACTGACAATTCGAAGATAACTGCCCCAACTTTGATCATCGCGGCGGTAAACCGAGAGGCGCAGGATCTAGTGTCAAATTCAGGCGCTCGATTTGGCGTTAAGCAGGCGACCGTGGATGTAATCACGAAACCGATCTCAGGCCGTCCGCCTTCGGGTGACACAATCTTGCCTGGTTTCCTAGGGATGATCGCTATTCTCGGAGCCTTCGATGATATTGTGAATGCGATAAGCAGAGAACGTGAGCGAGGTACATTTCCACGCCTGCTTTTGAGCCCCGTAAACATTGTTTCAATTTATACGGGGAAAATGATGGCCACCGTTCTCCTTACCATCGTCAGAACAACGCTAATGCTCATAATCTTCGTTATCATGGGGTTAGCAGTACGCGGCAACCTTCTCTTGATTTACCTCACGACCGCACTGATCGCCGTTTTCACATTGTCTTTGGGCTTGGTTCTATCTGCAAGAATCCGCGGTTCTTCAACCCTGACTGTTTTGGAGATTGCGTTGACATTTCCTCTCTTTGAACTCGCGGGCGTCTTTCAATCGCCAGAGCTGTTGGCGTCTGGAGGACGTGCTATAGCTAGGATTTTGCCTTGGAGTTACGGCAATGAAGCTCTCAGACGAGTTATCTACCTAGGATTGGGTTTCAACGCGATAGCTGGCGATCTACTCGTTCTATCGTTAAGTAGCCTGATCATGATACCGATTGCCACCATGCTATCAAAGCGCACGATGTAAGACCCGTTCTCTCGTTCAAATATCTCTGTGTCGCATCCGTTTAGATCGCAGACCTGCAAGTGCAACGATGAAAGCCATGAAAACCACTTGGAGTACACTCGTGAATTCTGGAATGGCTATTCTGCTCTCTGGAAGTAAGATCGTTTCCGTGCTGCTCTGTCCTGCACCTACATTGAGCACGAATTCATTTGTTTGATGTCCTTCACCACGGGTTGTCCACTCAGACAATTTTGCCTGATAGGCACCTGGATCAAGATATCCATCGAACCAGCCGTCCCACGTATACCAATTGTACGTTGTGGAACCACTCGTGATCTGAATCCTTGCCCAACTCATTGTCCTTGCGGTGTCATCCCAATCCAGCCCAAAGACGACTCCTTGAACGTAGCCTCTTAGATCAAGCCCGAACTCTACCGAGGCTTCACCACCCTGGACTACATTGGATATTCTCGCGTAGCCTGTCTGATGATACGGGCCGAGATGGTTGTAGGGGTAGAAGTATGGGGACTCACCTTGTAGAAGTGCAGGTGCCGCCGGATAGAAGTTGTGTGGGAGATACCAGTTTACGACGTCAACCATTACCGTCCAATCGCCAGAATACGAACCCGGATGAGTGGAAAGACCCCATATTCCATGATCTGGAGAAAACAGAGTGGCACTGCGAACATTCGCGGCCCCAGTGCTGGGTTCAACGTAACCGAAGAGGCCGGCCAGCGACACATATTCGAGCGTTTTCGTCCCAGCCGGAATAGGTTTTGATAGCAATTTCTTACCGTCGGCGAAGAAGCCTGCACTCGAGCTTGGCATCAGGGTTCCCGCGTCAGAGAAGACCGTGGTCGCTGCGACCAAGTCATCTCCTTGATCAAAAACCCGGATTCGCACCGAAGAGTTGCATGGGATTCCAGAGAATAAACCCTCGGTCTTGAAGACGATTCTGATTGTTAAATTCACTCCAGTAATCAATTTGACATTTGCATCGGCTAACGAGCCCAACCATGGAACAGAGAGCTGGACGTTTCCCAGGTCCCCGAGGGTTGCTACATTGTCCTGCACATAGCCATAGGTCCAAACATTCAACGCGTAGACTCCGGGATAGATGGCTAAATTTGATCGAAACGACTCTGTCCTGTACGAGCTTGAACTGTAGAGAAATCCAGAGTGAAAGTTCTCCTGCAGAAATACCACTGTAGCTCGATCTTGGGATGGGTCAAGTGAGGGAAAATCCGGCAGGTCAGGTCCAAATCTGTCTACGATGGTAGATCCATTCGTCACCAAGCCACCACCATGCCAACCTGGCCAAGGTAGGCTTGAGAATTGAGAGTTCTGCTTTGGGATCGCCCATTGATTCGCGCTAGCGTTCCAGAAGTAGATCACGTCAATGAACGCTTTCGACGCAATATCGTAAACGAGCGCGCTTGCAGAAGCGTCATTCCAGACCCACTTTCTCTGAACAGGCGGTATTTCCCAATCAACGGAGAAGACAGTGGCATTGATACCGCCTCCGCGATACATGTGCGTACTAAGGAGTACGCATCCTGACCCTATCGAGATGGTTATTGTTAGCGGTTGATCAAGCTCATTGAAGTTTGTCGCTGGAGGAAGCGCTTGCACATATCCTCGCATGAAAACCCGAATCGTGTAAGTGTCAGTAAGCAGTCCGTAATCATAGATTCCGCGATATCGGGCAAGTGAGTACTTTATGGAAGCACGCGGATCCGGGGGGGCGATCTGTCCCGCCATCCCAAAACCGTTCAAGGAAATCGAAGTCTGGTTGCTTGCTGAAGAAACTTGAGTGAAATTGAAGGCTGCCAGCGTTCCGTCACTAGCAAATGCTTCGGCTATCAGAAACCGTCGAGGGTCAGGCCCGCCGATTGGACCGCCTTGAAGCGTGCCGGGCATGTCGTGAAAATGCACGGTTACGCTAAGGCATCCTGACTTTTGCAGATCGATGGGAATGAATACGTCTTGCGCAGATATGCTTCCCGAGATCCGGAAAGTGTAATCGACAAACTTTGTCCCATCATTTGAGCTTTGAACGTACCCGTTTACAAAGACTCGAACATAGTAGGTTCCCGGGGTCAGGCTGTCGGTCCAAGTTGCGAAGACCTCTGGAACCATGCCGGATAACTTCGTTGGGACACCGTATGCCGGTTTCGAGCCGAACTGAAACACGAATCCGTCTCCCGTGGAACCGAGTAGTGTAACGGGATCTTGCGAAGGTAGTGGATCTACCCACCAATATTGTGCTGGTCCGACTCCATTGAAGACTCCAAACTGGTCTTTGAAGGTCGGCGCAGGTGTGTAACCGTAGTATCCAATTGGACCTTCCCAGGGGAAACTCACCAGTTTAGGAGCATTCGGAGTCGTCAGCCTGTCACTGGTGAACAGCGTGTTTCCGACCACGTATGATGAATATGGAGCATCCGTCAGGTTAGTGGGAGAATAAGTGACGACGCTGTCGAAGTCGTAAGTGTTGCTGTCATAGACTACTACTGTGATTGGCAATTGCCCACTCCAAGGAAGGGAGCCATACCTTTCTTTGGAAAAGACCTCACCTTTCAACTGTGGCCCAACTTGCAGGTACGCATCTAGTCTGAGGGACTGTCCGCGAAAAACCTTGACATTCTCTGCAACTTTCCTTTCAGGATAACCTGAAGCTGAAGCGTAGATCGCATAAATCCCAGGCGCCACCCCCTCGACCTCGAAATGACCTTGAGAAGTAGCGTTGAAGTATCCTCTTGCTTCCACTGCACGACCAGTCGAAAGTCCGCTCACTGGATCGGTTGCGATTCCTACTGCCCTGACTTTCCCGGGAAGATTCAAGGGAAGACCGTAAAACGCACTGTCCTTATCGCCATACAGAACTGTTCCCCAAACGATTGCAGGGTCAACTTCTCCTTTTACGAGTAATACGGGCCAGTTCTCCATGGGCATTGTGCTTCCAATCAGACTTGGTACTGTTCCCTGTCTGCGAACAGGGTAGTGATTGTCCAGGAATACTTTGAAGAAATATCTGCCAGCAACTTGAGGGGCTCTCATTTGGTTTACGCGAATGTAGTACCACTCAGACCAGTTCCTCGCGGCTGTGAACGTTATGTTGTTCGGAGCAGTGATGTACAAAACCCATGATCCAGGCCCAAAGGGGTCATTTCGGTCAGCCCTTGTTACGAAAATGTTTCCATAATTGTCGGTTATTGTAGTGACGATGTTCGTGTTCTCCCCGCTGTTCCAATTTATGCCTCCTGCCGGTTCAAACCCGTCCTGTACGAGTGCGCCAGTCTTGTCGAAAACGGGGGCAGGAATGTAGATGGCGATTGTGCTGTAAGCGAAATCCTGATGCGGCGTAAATGCTAGCGGTTGAGAGAAGTTAATGGCGAAGATTAGGTCGCCAACGCTATCATGGTCGATGGTGGAGGTAAGAATCGCCCCTTCTGGAGCATACGCGTGTCCCGCCACCTGAATCGGATTTTCGAAGGTTGTGAAGGGTGATTGGTATCCTGGCGGGTTAGATGATATTCCTGAATACGTGTTCAACCCGCTTCCGGGCCAAACATAGCCAAGGGGACCCGGAACGTGTCCACCTAATGTATTAGTGGGATTCAGTTCATGGTCGTTGGATCGGTAGAGCGGAGCCGTTCCGTTCAGATTGCCTAACGTTGTGTGTGCGTATACCGGAGCAGCAAAGTTGACTGCCAAGGCTAACATGAGGATAGCAATGGCCCATCGTTGAGCCAAACATCTCTCTGCTCCGAGTCAGTAGTATCGGCGTTCAGACAGTGTTTTTCACTTTGGTGGAGTTTGGGTTGCCTTCATTCGCCGTCTTCTAATGAACGAATACCCAACCACAACAACCAAGGCGACTATTCCTATAGCGATCAATGTCACTGGTGCGCCTGTGGTCGCAACGGTCAGTGCTAGAGTTTGCGTATTGTCAAGTGCGTTGTCCTCTTGCGTCCAGTCGAATCTTAGGTCGAGATTATACTTCCCGGGCTGAGCCTTGGAATCAATATCAACCGTGAAGAAAGCTACTTTTGTCTCTCCCGCGAGCATGGTTCCTAGGAAGTCAGTCAACGTCCCGGTGAAGAAGTTCCCGACTCTCAGTTGAACTCTGACTGAGTCTGCCTTGACCGATCCGTTGTTCTTCAATTCGACCCGTATTACTCGGCCCGAGTCACCAGCGGACACTATGTCGGGTGTAACGCTGACAATATCGAACCCAACCTTCTCGTTGACATACAGTGTTAACTCTCCGATAGAAATTATGTTCTGCCCTACTTGTTCGCCCAATATGACAGAGTACTGTCCGAATTGCGCGTCGCTTCCAACATCCACGATGAAATCGGCCTCGGAGCCTTGGCCAGCGGGGATGTTTCCTACATAGACTTGGTCAGAGCTGCCCGAGGAGGCTGTGAATGGAGGTTTCAGTGCCAGTCGAAGCAGAAGGTCTTTGGCTGCGCCTACCCCAGAATTCACGATCCCGACCTTGAGCAAAACTTGTTTGCTGCCGGGATAGAGCTTGGTCGGGAGAGTGACGACTGCCTGAATATGCAGTTCACCCTTCCAGATAGGAACGTCGATCATGGCTTTGCTGTTGATTTGTTGCAGTTCCCTTGCGGAGTTGTATGATAATTGAAGGTTGTATCGGTAGGTTCCTTCCTTTGCGTTTGGATCGATGTTGACCGTGTAACCTAGCGTGAAGCTTGCCCCTGCGTTGATGTCGCCTGCGATTTTTGAGACGGCTACCGCAGGGTATTGAGCGCCGTTCAGGTAGTAGTTGTAGGTCAGCGGTGGACCTAGCACTAATGTTGCGTTGAGTCCTCGCGCAACATCATCCCCAACATTCGACAAAACAATTGAAAGTTGAACGTTAACATCACCTGGATGAGGTGTTGAAGGGTTCATAGGATTGGACCCCCAATAGACACTGGTAACTACAACATTCGCTACGCCGATACCGCTAACCGACGGCGTTGCCTGCTGCGAGAATACACCGACTGCGAGTAAACATGCTAACACGGCCATTGCAAAAATCCTACTTCTCAACTCACCCACGACCTAACTGTTCGGTCAGTTTCGATAGACGACATTTAAGGTTGCGGTTCATTTGCGATCTGCCGCAAATTGCGGTTCGTACGTTGCGCTGAGTTCTCGGCATAACTCCAAGTTTATTCTCAGAGCACTCGTTCGAACGCGGCCGTGGCAATAAGAACCATTATTCCAGTGAATACTGCTAGAAAAGCAAAGTCGCCTATTTTCTCTCGTACCCCATTTGGGGTTCTACGTATGTCCAAATCCGCGACGTTCGCGTTGCCCTCTTTAGGAGGAAGCACAGTCGTGAGCCTGCGGATCAGAGTTGTCTTACCCGAGCTGTTGGGTCCGAGGTAACCGAAAATCTCCTCAGAATCGCTGGCCAGGTTGATTCGATTGACTGCGGTCAGTTCGCCGAAACGGTTGGTTATGTTGAATGTCTGAACCGCGGGGTCCAATGATAAGTAACCTTCGAAGAATGTGCATTGAGATGAAGGTTCAGAGGCCAGTACGAAACTCGGAATTAGTCTTTAATGGCCTCGATGAGGCTGACTATGTTCCAGATCTTAGTCCGAGTGTAGGGCGGCATGTTCGGGTCCTGGCTTATGTCATCCAGAATCGAGATTGCGTTGGCTGCCCTTACCCCCAAGCTCAAATCGGTTACTTGGAGCGTATCCATTGCAGTCTTGGCAGCCCGACGAATATTGCGGGGTGTGGTTGTGTCGTTGGATACTTCGTTCAGTATGACCAAAGCCTGCTTGATTCTTCCCTCATATTCTTCTTTGCGTTTAGCTTTGGTTGACATGGCCGACCACTCCGCAAGAGAGTGAACCTTTCAATCAAAACTATCCATGCGCAGTATCTAAACTCTTTCTCTGCTTTTACAAATAGTCGGGACTTTGGCCGTAAGCCAACAAGCGTAAAAGTGTTCTCCCATGATCTTCTATGGCTGATGATTTTGGCGATCGAAGTCAGGAAAATGGCAGACCTGTTGAAATCGGGAGCAACCATGCTATCGGAGACCTGCCCTGAATGCGGCACCCCACTCTTCAGAAAGGGAAAGGAAACATTCTGCGCTAAATGCAACAAACCCGTCGTGATAATTCATTCCGTAGAAGATGAAAACCGCCTAAAAGCCGATACCATCCTGGAAACTTCAGAGCAAACGTTGATGACCAAAATCCAAGAAGTCAACCTATTGTTGAAGAATGAAACTGACCCCGAAAAACTCATCGCTTATGGAAAGGCCATGTCAAACTGGCTATCTGCCATCGAGAAACTGCGAAGACTGAGAAATCAGGGCTCCGACTGAAAGACTCTATTCTGTCTGTTCTCCTGACACGTTTCGTCAGGGGCCATTCATGAAACTGTTTTTCGCCCCATTACATGTGCGCGGGTGTTCAGTACAAAGTTAAGATGACCGGAGGCTCTAAAACTCACGAGAACACCTAGAGGGATACGTGAGATTTTCATGGAAGGATCCGAAACATTTGAAATGGCTCCATATGTTGAAAAAGCGTCTCGTCTGGAACTCATTGTCAGATGGTTCTATGGAATCGTTATTGGAGTTGTTTTCTATCTGTGGGCTATCTACATCTCGATTATCGAGTTTCTCCAATTCTTTCACATTCTTATATTCGGTAGAAGAGGCGCTCGTCTCTATCGCTCAACGAAAAGGTATGTGGCTGCATCCGCATATGTCTCCGCTTACCTGATGTTTCTAACGGACGCGCGCCCTGAACTTACACCGGATCTATCAATCCTTTTCAAGAAAATCTCACCATCCGTGCAGCCACCTATGGCACCGGCTAGGTTCTGCGTTATTTGTGGAGCAGCACTTCAGCCTAATGCGAAATTCTGCGGTAATTGTGGAGCCAAGCAGTCGTAAGGCCTCGTTCTACATCGCCTAGATTGCGTGGAATCAAACGTCATTAGTATTTTATATTCGTCAGAGCGCTCTCTGTGATTGGGGTTTTGGGATTGAACCTTACTGAGAACCTAGGTAGTAGTTTCGATTATGCCAAGAAGATGTTTAGCGACATAGGTAGGTTGATTGTCCTTATTGTGCTGGATGTGATACCTATTGTCAACTGGATTGTAATTGGTTATGGAGCTAGAGTTCTGAGGGAGTCTCCGGGCTCCGATGTGCCTCCGAAACTTGAGAGGTACGGAGAGATGTTCATCGACGGGGCAAAAATCTTCTTTGCTTCTTTTATTTACATGCTAATTCCAGTGATTCTTATATGGGCAGGTTTCGCCTCTTTCTCTGCAGGTGGATTCATTCAAGGCCAAATAGTTGGGCCTGGAGCGATGGTGCTTGGTGGCACCGGCTTGGTGCTGGTCGCGGTCGGGGCAATTCTTGCATTCTTCTTTCTACTGGTACTGAGCATTGGAATAGCTCTCATAGTAAGAACCGGCAAATTCGGGAACGCCTTTGCCTTCGGCGAGATATTTGGAATCATTCGAGGAATTGGCTGGGCCAATTACATTGGATGGGCAATTATCGTCTTCATTATTGCACTTGTGATAGGCGGCATAGCTGGAGCAATTCCATACTTGGGCTGGTTAATTTCGGTCATAATATCTCCTGTCCTAATCGTTTTCATATTCAGATCTCTAGGGCTCATCTACAATGAAAGTGCTCCACCAGAACTTCGAACCCAAGCTATGCTTTCCACAGGCAGTGGCATGGTCTGTGCATCTTGCGGAACACAATTGCAGCAGCACCACAAGTTCTGTCCGAGTTGCGGTGCAGCCGTCCCTGCACCATCTGCAACGACCGCAACGGAAAGCAAGTTCTGCACAAGCTGCGGAGCAAAAATACCTGCTGACGTCACCTTCTGCGCTAGCTGCGGTGCCAAGCAGAACTAGAACATTCCCAATCTGTCTTACTGCGACGAACACATCCACACTGACGCTGCCAACCCGCAGGTTACCTGATATGCATCTCGGGGAAGACATCGACTAGAGAGATCTCCCTATTCTCCTCGATTTTGAAGACGCGGCGGCAAAAGACTGCAACAAGCCCCGTTGTATGAGGCCAGTCGAACCCCGCGACTTATACCCACGCAACACTCACATTGTCCAAGTTTCGCGGGGGGTTCTATCAATGCAATCCGACCTCAACTCCAATTCCTTTATCAAAGCGGACTCGGTCGAACGTCGATCATACCAAGAAGCAATAGCTCGGACTGCTCTACGCTCAAACACGCTGGTCTGTCTTCCTACCGGCTTAGGCAAGTCTGTGATAGCGGCCTACGTGGCCGCGGAGCGGCTAAGGATGATTCCGAAGAAGAGCATTGTCATGCTCGCTCCAACCAAACCACTCGTACTCCAACACTTCCGAAGCTTCCAGAAACTGATCAACATCGACATCGACTCCATTGTTTGGCTAACGGGGGAGATTGGGCCTGAGAAGCGAGTCGAACTCTGGAACAAGCGCGCGATTCTTTCCACACCCCAAGTCTTCCTGAACGATCTTCTCACTGGCAAGATCGCTCTTGATATGATTTCTTTGATAATCTTCGACGAAGCCCACAGGGCTGTAGGCGATTATCCATATGTGTTCATCGCAGGTCAGTATGCTTCTGTGAATCAAGGCCGAATCTTGGGCTTGACTGCTTCTCCAGGATCCAGCGAGGCGGATGTGCGCGAGATCTGCACGAACCTTCATCTGGAGTGGGTAGAAGCACGAACAATCGACAGTGATGATGTTAGGCCCTACGTGGGTGGTATAGAAGTAAAATGGGTTATGATAGATCTCCCTCAAATATTCCAAGATGTGAAACTGAAACTGGAGGATTTCCTTCGTGAGAAGCTACGCACGATCCGTGATCAGGGGTATCTCGAAAGCGCGGCGATGGATCGAGTGCGATTGCGAGACGTGCTCGCAGCAAGACAGAGAATACTCGAGGACGCTTCGCGGGGAAAAAGGGAAGTCAAACCTCTCCTTGGGTATGTGTACGCTTCGATTCACGCGATTAGAGCCATCGAGTTTCTAGAAACGCAGGGATTTCTAGCTCTCAAGACACACATTGAAGGTCTGCAGGAGAAAGGCAACAAGAGGAGCACACCGGGTCTGAAGATGATTCTGGAAGATCCGAGAGTTGTAGGAGTTGCTTCAATTGTGAATGCGATTGTGGCCAAAGAAATTGATCATCCGAAGATGACGGAACTCATCAGAAGCGTACGAGTAGCTCTGGGCAAGGGAGCTCGCCGAGTAATGGTCTTCACAAATTACAGAACCACCGCCACGAGGTTAGTTGAGCTACTCAACAAAGTTGATGGAGTCTCTGCTGTGCGACTTGTGGGGCAAGCCTCTCGCGAGAAGGATAAAGGTCTCACGCAGAAGGAGCAGACGACAATACTCGACGATTTCAGGTCGGGGACGTTTAACGTCCTCGTCGCAACGCAGATCGGGGAGGAAGGTCTTGACATCGTCGAGTGCGATGAGGTCATATTTTATGACACAGTCCCAAGCGCAGTCCGCTACATACAGCGCCGTGGAAGGACTGGCAGAAAAGGTCCTGGAGAGGCAATTATCTTAATCGCGAAAGGGACTCGCGATGAAGCCTATTATTGGATATCGCGACGAAGGGAACGTCAAATGGTAGCTGCAATTCAACAATTTATGAAGACTCAAAAAGGACACGATGCAGGTCAGATCAGGATTGAGAAATTCGTTTCATCGAAATTGAAGGAAGAGAAAATGGTTGAACAAATCGTCGTGATAGCCGACACCAGAGAACTCGGGGCACTTGTGACGCGAGAGCTCGCTAAACTTGGGGTTCTCCTAAAATCCGAAACCTTGGAAGTAGGCGACTTCGTCCTCTCTGACCGGGTGGTTGTGGAAAGGAAGGGCGTTGATGACTTCGCTTCCTCGATAATTGATGGGCGTTTATTCGAACAGGCAGGCAGGCTGAAAGACTCATTCATGAAACCCATTATCGTTGTTGAAGGTGAGAGACTTACAGGCTCGGGGCGCGTTCGACCTGAAGCCATGATGGGTGCATACGCAAGTATATTGGTTGACTATGGGATTACCATTGTCTGGACGCGCGAACCGTCTGAAACCGCCCAGCTTATGTTTGCGATCGCGCGTCGCGAACAAGTCCAAGAAAAGCGTTCAATTCGAATCATGACAGCTCCTAAGCCATCTACGACCGAACATCAACAAGAGTTCATCGTTTCCAGTCTTCCGAACATCGACAGCACGCGAGCGAAAAAACTCCTAGACCATTTTCAAACTGTCGAACGGATCTTCCTGGCGCAAAAAGAAGAACTAATGTCGGTCTCAGGAATAGGTGAGAGAATATCGGAAGAAATCAGGCGCGTTCTGACCATAAGATACAAGACAAAAGCAGAGATCTAGGCCGAGGGCCTCAAGGAAACCTCGCAACAAATGCGCATACCATACATTATGAATGATGCTTCTGTGCGGTAACCGCCGCCAAACCTTGACTCGCCGAGGCTGAGTTCTCGGAGCCGGGAATAGTGAATCGTCGCTATCCAGTACCATGGGGCTCATGATCTTGAGCATACTTGAAGAATAGCGGCGCATACTCCACTGGTCTATGAAATCCGCCTTGGAAATCCTCGAACAGTACAAAGGAGGAGTCGAGTCTGAACTATCACGACACTTGCCACGAACGGGAGAGCCTAAGGAATTCTATATGTCGGTGTGGGATTTGCTCGACCGTGGTGGGAAACGAATTCGGCCCGCTCTGACATACTTGGCCTGCGAATGCGTAGGCGGCAAAAGAGATGACGCTGTTGCAGCCGCCGCCTCCGTTGAACTGCTGCACAACATGACTCTAGTTCATGATGATATCGAAGACGAGAGCGAATTGCGACGCGGCAAACCCTGTATTCACCGAATATATGGAACCCCGACGGCAATCAACGCGGGTGATGCTATGCTCATCAAAGTGTTCGAGATCGCGAACTCCAGCATGATTCCACATGAGCATCGCCACAGACTGGTTTCGCAGATTGCGAAGCGCGCCTACGAGATCACCTGGGGTCAGGCTTTTGAATTCAGCATGTGGAAGAGAAAAGAGTTCTCTGAGGACGAAGTCATCCGCCTCCTCAAATACAAGACGGGTGCATTGACCCGCCTTTCCGTGGAGGCGGGTGCGATTTCAGGCGGCGCATCGGAACAACAGTTGGAATCATTAGGTACGTTTGGAGAGACTGTTGGCATTGCTTTCCAAATTGTAGACGATCTCCTGAATGTTCAGGGAGATGTCAAGCAGTATGGAAAGGAAATCGGAGGCGACATCCGAGAAGGAAAGAAGACAGTATTGGCAGCCCATTTGCTGAGAGTTGCTAGGCCGTCAGATAAGAGGGCATTCACAAACTTGCTTGGAAAGAAAGGAATATCGAAGTCAGGAACCCGAAAAGCAATCGCAATGTACCACAAATATGGATCGATTGAGTACGCCAAGAACCAAGCGGAAGCATTTTTGAAAGAATCCTTTAGTGCCCTAGATCCGCTCCCCGCATCTGAGGCCAAAACCAGTCTTGCCACGATCGCAGAATTCTTAGTCTCGCGCTCATTCTGAGCTTCGCCCAAGTCACCGTACGAGTTCTGAACGCTCAATCTTCATGAACGACCACTTCCCTGTCTTATTGAATGATAGCTGCTTCAGAGTTAACGCATGCTGCTGCCTTGATTCTGCAAAGAGATAGGTGCGTTTTTCTTGGCGACGCTTGATTTTAATGCGCAATCAGTTATTGTTCGAATGGACGGAGAAGATGTGCGACAAGGATTAGGCAAGCTCGTCGTCATAGACGGCATAGATCAGTCTGGAAAGAGAACGCAAACGCAGATGCTGGCTAGAAAGATTCAGAAGTTCGGCTATCACACTTCGATCTGGAGCTTCCCCGACTATGCAACACCACTAGGACGCCAGCTGAAGCTCTATTTGGCTGGAAGAACTCGATTTGATTTTCATGTGGTTCATCTTCTCTACGCGGCGAACAAATGGGAGAATGCTGCCTCTATCGCTCGCGAAGTAAAGCTCGGCCGTGTTGTGATCATAAATCGTTATACACCGTCCAATTTGGCATATGGTATCGCGCACGGGCTCTCGCCAAATTGGCTTGAACCGTTAGAAAAGGAGTTGCCCAAGCCAGATCTCGTACTGATTCTGGATGTTTCTCCAAAAGTCTCATTCAAACGAAAAAGGCAGCTCCGCGACGTGCACGAGGAAGACCTGTCCTACCTGCGTGAAGTCCGTGACGTGTATTTGCGGCTAGCTAGGAAACATAGGTGGAGGATTATTGACGGTGAGCGCGAGGCAGGGATTGTAAGTCTGGAGTTGTGGAAATTCGTGCAGCCAATTCTTTGAAGAGATCGGTCTGGCTTTGGGTCATCTCTGTTCGGAATGTGCGCTCATCGCGTTGCTTCCACGTATATAGGGAGTGGGAAAGTCATAATTGCCCAAGTAACAATGCCAATTCGAAAGTCCGGTTTGGAGAGTCTGTGATCCAATGTCTAAAGAAACAAAACTTGCGAGTGACAATGTTAATGAACGTGGCTTCTGGGGCTTCATCAAGGATCCGATCTACGGATACATTCGACTGACTGAGACTGAGAAGAGCATCATTGACACTCTCGCAGTACAAAGACTGCGGAGGATAAGGCAGCTGGCCGGCGCCGAATACGTCTATCCGGCGGCTAACCATACAAGGTTCGAGCACGTCCTTGGTGTTATGTTTCTTGCCGGTCTTGTTGCAGAAAACCTTCCGGTTCAGCTATCATCGGACGAAAAGCAAAAAGTACGATTAGCTGCACTGTTGCACGACGTAGGGCATGCGCCATTCTCACATCTCTTTGAACCTCTGCTAGTAAAGTATCTTGGCCGAAATCACGAAGAGATGTCAAGCTGGATCATAGCGAATTCGGCGTTGACCGATGAAATAAGAGCCCAAGGCTTCGACCCAAGGGAATTGAGTGGCCTAGCTGTGGGAATGCTTTCGAAACCAGAAAAGCCATTCCTCAGGCAGATAATCAGCAGCTCTTTTGATGTTGACAAGATGGACTTCGTGGTGCGTGATTCCTATCACACGGGCGCCGGATATGGGTCAGTTGACGTGTTTAGACTCATTTACACGATGGATGTGCTCGACGGTAACTTGGCCATGGATATCACAGCCCTCCCAACTTTGGAGAGCTTGATTATCGCGCGGCTCGAATCGTTCAGGGCAATCTACTTCCATCGCGCTTCCAGAGCTGTGGAAATGATGCTCCTTAAGGCTTTAGATGCAGCAAAGGAAGACCTTAACATCCTAGAAATCAAAAGCCCTGCTGAGTATTTGGAATGGGATGACTACACCACTTGGTCGAGACTGCTAACCAGTCCCAAGTCGCGCGAGATAATTAAGGCGCTTTCGGAGCGAAGACTTCTGAAATGTGCCTACGAGAGGACCTTTTTCGCGAAAGATGAGCTCGTTTCAAGTGTATTTACCAATGAGAGTGTGCGTCTAAAGCTAGAGGAAGAAATTGCCGCAAAAGCTGGAGTTCCAGCGTCTGATGTCGGGATAGATGTGCCATCGTTGCCGTCAGTGCCCTACCATTATGCACTGCAAATTGGACCAAACGACATACCGATCTTCTCAAAAAGCCGTTCTGGCGAGAAGATTCCGCAGAAAATCACTGAACTGTCCAAAGTAGTCGAAGAACTGAGGCTATTCATGAACATAATTAGAGTGTATACGGAACATTCTCATCGCGAGAAGGTATCTGAAGCTGCGGCTCAAATTCTTGGCGAGTCGCCTCTTTCAGACGTTCTCTCTTATTGAGTCAATAGGGGACGATTTTTCTCCGCTATGAGACGCATTGGGGATTTTGTCAAGAAGCTTTGCATACATCCGTAATGCTTCCGTTTCGTCAAGTTGAGTGAACAATGATACCAGCGCTATCTTTCCTGTTTTGGCAGCCAGTCTTTCTGCGAGGGCTCTCGTGGTCATCATATACTTACCTCCCACGAGGACAGATGAACGACCAGCAGCCACTTCTCCGGTTCCAGGCATGGCGATGGCGACAGTTCCCATTCGCATTCGCTCTTCAAAAAAGAACGCCACCACTGCATTCTCTAACTGCAGGGAATTTATTCTGAAGAATCTGGAATTGACTTCTAGTTTCTCTTCGATAATTTCCATGGCGATCCGAGGCGTCTTGGAAGCTGGAGCTTAGTTAACCCATCTTAATCATGGTGTATGAGATTGCCGTGTCTTGGTTGGTTTGTAGGCTTTTGATGACTGGTTTTTTGATGCAGTAATGCAATACATCTTATCATCAGATTTGTGCGGAATCTCAACATGCTGCGAGGGTCTAAGTCTTGGCAATGCTACCTGAAGACATGAAACATTTGATCAACTACGATGAAAATGTCGCTTGGATCGTTCAAGGTAGCGAGACAGTCGTCGTCAGCGACCAGCGCATAATACTTAGAAAATCAGGTGGATTGCGGCTGAAGAAGAGCTTCGTTGATTACCCGTATTCAAACATGGTCAACATCAAACTTGACCGCGGTGTGCGCAAGGCGAGCGTCGAGATTCTAATGCGGTCCGGCGTTCAGAGCATAAGAATTAGCAACCTGTCGAAAAGCGATGCCTACCAACTGCATCGTATCCTTCGTGAGAATATCATCCGCACGTCTACGTCACAACCTGGGCAGCCTTTCCCTGTGATCATCGAAAGATCAGAGAGGTCCGAAAGATCGGGGGATGAACATGAGTGCTCAAAGTGTGGACGCAGGGTATCTGCTGACTTCTCACTCTGCCCATTCTGTAGGAATGCGTTGAAAATCGAATGCCCTGAATGCGGCAAACAGGTAGACAGGAAGTTCAAGCTTTGCCCGTATTGCGGCGAAGATCTCTCATACATAGAACCGATCGAACTTTAGGTTGCACGTCAACCATTTCTGGCTGGCATAGATTCGTACTGTTGATCCTGTCATTGAGAATCGTAATAATCTCCGACATACATTCAAACCTCGAAGCCTTTCTGGCCGTCATCGCTAACCTACCCACATATGATTATCTTCTATTTCTAGGCGACCTGGTTGGATATGGCCCCCAGCCAAACGAGGTCGTTGAGCAGCTTCAACAGCTGCAACCTGCGATTGTGCTAGGTGGAAATCATGATTACGCTGTGTCAACTGGCGATGTCAGCGGCTTTTCCTCACATGCGGAGATAGCCGTCAGGTGGACGCGACGTCAGGTCACGCCCCAAAACCAAGACTACCTTTCCAATCTGCTTTCCTCAGCTAAGATTGAACTAAACAATATTAATTTGGCTCTCTTTCACGGAAGTCCGAGAGATTCGCTCAGTGAGTACATTTTCCCCGGCATCCCGGCACAGTCAGCACGACAATTGATTCAGAGAGCAGGAGCGCCGCTTGTTCTCCTAGGCCACACACATATCCCAATGCTTTACGATTTCGAGGGAGAGATGCTGGCAAATCCCGGCAGTGTCGGTCAACCCAGAGACGGTGATCGACGCGCTGCTTTCGCAATTCTAACACTGTCCGAGGGCAAATTCTCTTTCGATGTCAGACGAGTTGAATATGATATTGATTCCGTGGCTAGAAAAATAATTCGAGAAGGTCTACCAGAATTCTCAGCAGACCGTCTTTACAAGGGCATGTGAAACCTGTACTGTTGCATGCGTTTGACCTTGACTAGGACCAGGCGTCTATTGCCTTCCCAATTGCGTTAATGGCTTCGGGTATTTGAGCGGCCGGCAATGAGACTGCGAGTCTGAAGAATGCAGGATAATCACCGAAAGCTGGTCCGGGAGTGATGCTCACACGGTATTGCTCTAGAAGTTGTTTTGCGAATGCTACTGAGTCGAAGTTGGGTTTGTTGGCTTTAGGAAACACGTAAAATGCTCCGTCAGGCTTGTAGAATGATACGTCGATCTTGCTGAGTTCTCGGCACGTGAGTTCTACTTTTTTCAGGATCGCGTTGATGTTGCGTTGAGCTTCACGTCTGCCCTTCTTGACTGCTACCAATGCCGCTCTCTGAGTAAATTCTGGGACGCAGGTCACTAGTGTTTGGACAACTCGTCTAATTCGCATGGCGTTCTCTTTTGTGGTTACCAAGTAAGCGATTCTCCATCCCGTGAGGCTGAATTGCTTGGAAAAGCTATTGATGTAGACAAAGTTCGATCCCTCGTTCTCGAGTATGCTTGGCGTCTTGGCATGTGCGTATTTGTCGTACACTTCGTCCGAGATAACCGCCGTGTCATATTTCCGAGCTAATTCGATTATCTCATGGAATTTCTTCTGGCTGATGATCTTCCCGGTTGGATTGTTAGGGGTATTAAGGACTAAGACTCGAACCCCTTTCCTCAGGTCCGATTCGAGTTTCCCCAGATCCATTTCCCATTTATCGTCAAGTTTTGTCTTGAGTGGAACGACGCGGCCTTTCATGAAGTCCACGCATTCCTCGTATGCGGGCCACGCTGGCTGCGGTATCACTACACGTTCCGCTTCTCGGACGAAACTGGCGATCGTGGAGAAGATGGCGAATCTTGCACCTGGAGTAATGAGAATTTGGTCCGGGTCGATTTTCGTGTCATGCTCGCTGCTCAATTCGTCAGCCAGTGCTTTCCTGAGCTCCGGTATACCTGCGGCGGGTCCGTATCCGACGATTTTCTTCTCTCGAAATGTTTCAGTGAGTCCTCGGATTACCTGTGATGACGCTGGAAAGTTGGGCTCTCCGATCTCAAATCGCGCGACTTTCTCGCCATTAGATGTCAGCTGAAGAGTGCGTTCAACGATCGTTTTGAGGAGCTGGTCTCTCGACTGTTTCAGTCTATCTTCGATCCCAATTCTTGTGCTCTCTTCAGAAGTGTTCAAGATGGATGACACTGCAAGTAGAGCTTGCTGACAGTTCTGGGGAGCTTAATTAAGGGTAATCTTTTCGCAGGCTCATGTCGCTTCTAGGAAACTGTAGAACTTGGTTGATCTTACCACTTGAGGTATCCCAATTCAATACCGTCCGTGGACAGTTTCACGTTTCCCAATTCAATATTTCTCAAATGATCCGTTGATCTAGAATACACTCTGAAGGAGTCTTCATCAAGACTTTGAAGGATCCCGATTTGAAGCAGGTAACCTTGGGCGTCAAGCAAGCCAACGATTAGATTTCTTAGTTCCGAGATTCGCACCGATTGAATAGGTTGGAGGCCATTTGGCAACTTCAACTGAGTTTCTCGCAGTGGATATTTCATCGTCTTCCCTCCATCTAGGAATCTTCGATAGCCTGCGGTTCGGATTTGTCGTCGATCGCTTCGGGAACGCGCCAAAATTGACGCTGGGGCGTCGATCCGCATTGACACAGCTGACGTTCCAGACAGGATCGATTCAAGCTCTTGGCCTGTAGTGATTCCGAGAACCATATCCGGCTGAACTGCTTTGATCAGTTCGACTTTGTAGGTGAGTGCCTCGGGATCCACTACCCAACCGTCTGTATTGATGATGGTAAGAGCTTGCTCCCCGGTATTCGACAGTCGTCGAATGCCCTCGACCAATTTTGATTGGACTCGGTTCGGGCTTGTGTCGCCAATGAAAATCATAGCCAACGGGCTCAAGTCAAGAAGTGACGAAATATACTCGGAGACGATCGCTTTTCCTAAAGTTGTCGGAGGGCCGACGTCCGCTTGTCCTATATCCGCGTCGACGAGCCGAGGCGTGACTCCGCCTTTCAGCAAACCATTCGCGAGATAAGTGCATAGCGTACTTTTGCCGACGTCCTGTGCTCCGACGATCACGACTTTGCCTTGCTTCATCTCCCTGAGCGCGTCAAGAGCCGAATGCCATGATCTTGGAATTGTGCTTCCGTCAACTTCAAGTATACTTCCCGATTCGGCCATCACCACATCCAAATCGGCTTCGGATGTAGTTTCAATTGGCAGTTGCTTCTCCTGCTGAACGACAACCTTTCGACTTTCAAGGGGCGCACCCAGCGCGGTCGCTTGTCCGCCCAAGAGTCGAAGTGATGCTGGCCCTCGCACAATTAATGTTCTTTTGCTACCGAGCAGATATCGCATGAGCGTAGGTCATCCTTGGACTATTATCGTTCTTCAGTCAGGTCTTGTATCGCTAAAGCCCATAGCATATTGCTAAATACACCGCCAATTTACCTCCTCAAAGCCTGGTGAATGTTGCAATGAAAGTTGACGACGCCGAGGTGCCTGATGATCTGTACTACACAAAAGAGCACGAGTGGTTGAAAATCGAGAAGGATACGTGCCGTGTCGGAGTTACAGACTACGCGCAGAAATCCCTTCACGAAGTAGTCTATGTAGATTTGCCGACCCTCGGTAAGGTTCTGACTCAAAACGCCTTATTTGGCACAGTTGAATCAGTGAAAGCCGTGTCGGAACTGTATTCTCCAGTGTCCGGTGAAGTTGTGACAAGAAATGAACAATTGGCTGATTCACCAGAACTTATCAACCAACAACCATACGGTGCCGGCTGGATTCTGGTAGTTAAACCTTCGTGTCTGCAGGATGACCTAAAGGTGCTCTTGACGGCTGAAGCTTACGCAAACTTCCTCCAGGAAGTTACCAAGAAACAATAAAGACCCCAAGCAACTCTCCAATAGTCCTTCCATCGTTCATGCATTAATTTAAAAATGCACTGCAATCAAGTAGTGGAACTGAACCCCGCATGGATTTCCAGAAAAAATCCAGTCTCGAGGAGAGGCTGAAACAGTCGCGGGCGTTTAAGCGACTGGTCCTTCGAAGAATAGGCCAAAGAAAACTACAGGAAGGAGAGGCGTCGAATGTACTCTATGAAACCATCGCTTCTGACTTCCTTGACCTACCCTCCCTCGACAATGTGGATCGACTCTCAACGGTATACGGCTATTCGAGAGTCCGCAGAGCCATAAGCCTCTTGGACAATTTGGTTTTCGAAGAATTCTTCTATGGGAAACTCTCACTCTACCCGCTCTGGATCAAGCAGTTCACGCGTCTACTAGACGCTGCGAAGCCCCGCGCAATAGTGAAAGAACTGCTCACAAGTTCTGATCACTAGTCCTAAGCAGATCGCTTCATGATTTCCCCCTTTTCCTACGGTTGAAAGTTGTCTGACTCTTTACTCTACACACTCTACATTGCGAAGCTTTAGTTGACACTCAGCTCGCGGTTATGTACATTCTAAACTCCGCATTTATGAGACAGGTGCAATGGCATGAAAGAGAATTTTCTGAAAGAGACAAAGAGCATATGTCCTGAATGTCATAACGTTCTTCCTGCGAAGGTCTTTGAAAAGAATAACATGGTCATGATGAGCAAATCGTGTCCTATCCATGGCAACTATGAGGACGTGTACTGGTCCGACTTTGAGCAATGGAATCGGGCAAGAAGCTACTCTGCTGTTGGCGACGGTCTTGAGAATCCAAGAACGAGCACATCACGTGGGTGCCCATATGACTGTGGAATCTGTCCCAACCACAAATCTCAGACTATTCTTTCGATAATCGATGTTACGAACCGATGCAACCTGAAATGCCCCATTTGCTTCGCCAACGCTTCGGCCGCAGGCTACGTATATGAACCATCGTTCGAGGAAATATGTCGGATGATTGACAACCTCGCCGCAAATAGGCCGGTTTCTGTAAAAGCGCTCCAACTCAGCGGAGGCGAACCTACGCTCAGAGATGATCTCCCTGAAATCGTCAATTATGCTCACAGTGCGGGTATACATCATGTCGAAGTCAATACAAATGGGATACGCATAGCGAACGATCCAGACTTTCTTGACAGGATTCTGAAAGCTGACGTTTCGAGTTTCTACCTCCAATTCGATGGTATCACGAACGACCCCTACAAAGTTACACGCGGTCTAGAATTGCTGCCAACGAAGTTGAGGGCGCTTGACAACCTGAGAGCAAGGGGGCATGAAAGCACAATCCTCGTTGTCACACTCGTTAGAGGAGTTAACGACAATCAACTTGGTGGGATTGTCGACTTCGCTGCAAGAAACCATGATACAGTCAGATGCGTTAACGTTCAGCCTGTCTCGATCACGGGTAGGATTGACAGAGACAAACTCGCAGATTACAGAATAACAATACCTGACTTCATGAAGCTCCTAGAAGAGCAGACTAACGGTCAGTTGAAACGCAGTGATTTCTACCCTGTTCCGGTAGTTGTTCCTTTCGCGAGGGCTGTGGGTGCGCTGAAGGGCACCAGGTACCCTGAGTTTACAATGCATGAACATTGTGGGATGGCCACGTTTGTCTTTGTTGAAGATGGGGCACTTGTCCCGATTACGCGGTATGCGAATGTTGAAGGTTTCATGAATTCGATGAATGAAGTCGCAGAACTTGCTCGGGCCGGGAAGAAGATCAGGGCGAGCATGAAGATGATGGACGGTCTGAAACACTTGAAGCTCAAGGTCCTCGGGCCGCTAATTACGGGTGTCGTGAAGGAAGGTAGCTATGAAGCGCTTGGTCAACTAATGAGGCGCATTGTTATGGTCGGAGCAATGCATTTCATGGATGGCTACAATTTTGATCTTGAAAGAGTTGAGCGCTGCGGAATCCATTATGCAATCCCGGACGGTAGAATTATACCATTTTGTACGATGAACACATTGCATAGAGTACAGATCGAGAGGCAGTTTGCGAAGGTCGAGCGGCCTGTATCGGTTTGACTAATAATGCCGTCGTAAGCGAATGCCTGACGTTTCACGGTATTACCTCACATCCGTTGTACTTTTGATAATGAAAGTCGCTAACACAGATCCTTCCTGCTTCCAGTAGACCACTAATCTCAGGTAGCACTGCTAGGAGTGCATTTGTCATTTCCCGAACGGTGCTGCAGACCTGACTAAACCCTTCTTCACCCCAAAGTTTAGTGACGTTTGCGTAGAGGCACCGTCCGCCGCAGATTGAGAAGATGTCACACTGAGTGCATGGCGAAATAACCGACGCACTCTCTTTCAAGTTTTCAAGCTGGGTTTCACGTATGTTTCCCAAATAGAAGTCAGTCAGCCCTGCCATGACTGGACACGGGGTTATGTATCCGTCAGTCTGAATGTTGAAAAGGCTCCAACCGGCTCCGCAGCGAAGTCGACTGGGTTCGCCGAGCAATAGAGACTCCATCACTCCTAGGAATGGGTAGAGCCTCAGTACCTTTCCATCCATTCTCATCCGGTCGACCCAGACATCAATCAGCCTTTTCAATCGAGGGTTGTAACTGTTTTCGGTCCAGTAAGAGAAATGTCGCTTCGGGAAATCGTTCTGCCAGAAAAGAGCATCCAGTTGCCAATGAACGGATGAGTTAGGCAGCTCCACATTTTCGGCCAATGCCAAGACTTGGCGGTCAATCTCTGTTTCTTCTCCAACCGTCATTCGCGCAACAATTTCGCCTGCGAACCCGTTTTCGCGAATCTCATTGACGTTCTTCAAGACCCGATCGTATGTTCCATGCCCTCTGTAGTAATCTGTCAGCGACTTGTCTCCGTCCAAGGAGACAAAAACTGATTGAAATTTGTTAACATATTTCACGTCCATCCTGTTAAGCAATAGACCGTTAGTCTGCATCACGAATCGCGCGCTAGGCATTGCATCCATTATCTGTTCCATTCTCCGCATTTGAAGCAAAGGTTCGCCTCCATAGAATATGAGGAGAGGACTTGGATCGCCGAGTAGGAAGCTTCGGAGGGTCTGAATGCTATACTCGATTACTTTCGGCGTCGAATAGTCGATCTTAAGGCCGTGAAAATCGCTCCCAAAATCTTCGCATGACTTACCGTAACAGTACCTGCACTGAAGATTGCAGTTCGTGTTGAGTGTCAGATAGAAGTTCAATGACAGGACTCTTCCTGTGTGCAGACAACTAATAATTACTCCGGGCGGGAAGAGCTTCGACGCTGGGGTAAACGGACTGCATCCTGGCAACTATCAAAGAGTCAAGCTTGAGAGGTAGCCTCTAAGATGCCACTTGAACAACGAAAGATTCCAACAGGCTGCCCCAGCCTGGACAGGTTGCTCCGCGGAGGCTTCAGCAGGGGAGAAGTCACTTTGATCTACGGTGAGGCTGCGACTGGGAAGACGACTGCTGTGATCCAAGCAGCAACATCCGCGGCTAGGATAGGGTTGAAGGTTCTCTACGTCGACTCGGACCACTCATTCACCCAACAGAGATTTCAACAAATCGCCAGAACGGAGTTCCAAGCAGCGAGCGAATTGATAATGCTCTTTCTTCCAGAGACCTTTGCTCAACAAAGGACTCTCGTTGAATCTTTTGAAAACTACGTTACACCAAATCTAGGTCTGGTGATTCTTGACTCAACGTCTTCGCTCTACCGTGCCGCCTTCTCAGGAGCTGAAAGTATCTTCACGCTCAATCGAGACCTCACCAGACAACTAGCTTACCTTGGAGAACTATGCACTTCAAGTAAAGTCGCATGCATCGTAACGAGCCAAGTCCACGCCCGCCTCACACCTCCTTTGGGAGATGTTGAGCCCGTGGCGCGGCGTGCGCTCTTTCATTTTCCGAGTACAATTCTGAGACTCCGGAACACTCCCAGAAAAGGTGTCAAGGAATTTGATCTTGAACGAATTGAAGGATCGGAGGCTGGCGGAGAAAGTTGCCTAGTCGCCCTAAGTGACAACGGCCTACAGGATGTGCGAACCTAAGCCTTATCTCGACCCACATGACGTTACCGGGGTCCTTCTTGGTTTGTGAGCTCGTTGTGGCCATCGGTGCAAGATTGGGTATACGCGATATACATTCTTTTGCCAGTCTACTGCACAAATGGGGCCCCAGTCATTTTTGGGGGAGGTAGGCCAATCGATTCTGGCAGATCACTTCCAGATGGACAAAGGATATTGGGTGATCACAAAACGATTCGGGGCTTTGTGAGTGGTCTGATAGTCGGAGCTGTGGTGGGCGTATTCGAATCGTTTTTTCTGGCTCAGAATCTGTTACCCGTTGCGATTCTGGCTTCTCTAGGTGCTTTGCTTGGGGATATGGTCGGGGCTTTCGTGAAGAGAAGGTTCATGATCAAGCCCGGTGGACCTTTTCCTGTCCTTGATCAATTGGATTTCGTAATAGGCGCGGTACTGCTGGTTTCGATTGTTTCCGAAGTGAGTTTGGGAACTGCTGTGATAGTTCTCTTGGTGACGCCACCGATTCATTTCTTAACGAATCTTGGCGCGTATCTCTTGGGGCTAAAGTCGACCTATTGGTGAAAGGCTGTTTCAACCGCCAATTTTCTGGGTTATTAGAGCATTGGAATAGAATACTACTAGCAAGACTGTGAGAGTGCCCAGTATCAATAGTAGGTAGGCGTTGCGTGGTCTATATGCAAATCTCGTACTGCGGAGTAGCATGTACAATCCTACCAGACCGAGCATGTAAAGAAAAGCCGCGATCAGACTTTCGTTCAGAGTCTGCTGCCCCAGCGTTCCCTTGATTAAGACCGAGTATCCAGTAGTGGTTGGAAGCAGCGAGATCGGAGAGTTTGTCAGGTCGTAGATCCCCCCTGCGAGGATGAATCCTACAATCGTAACAACCAATATCGCCAAAACGGAGGTTGATGGCTTCCGCCTTGAAGCGGGTCCCCTGAAAATGCGCAGCGTATAGCCGAGGTTGCCAAACGCGCGCTGCAACTTCCAAGGCAACTTTTGGAGTTTGATTCGAAGCCCTTCGAGCATCTTCCACGGCACTCGAAACTGGAAACAACCACGAGGCTAAAATAGCTTACCTTGCCTCTGGCTGGAGCGGCTTGCGAGGTACGTGATTGCCGCAGAAGATCTTCTGTGCTGAATGTGGTTCAATCCTATATCGTGGTCTCGAGTTGGAGACGCCTGCGGAGATCATTCAGCGTCATAATGGCCTTTGTCCCCAGTGTAAGAAGAAGCTTGACTTTGACACTGAGAAAGTCAAGATAGCTCGATTCGATGAGCAGGCCAGTTAGGCATGTTTTCTAGTCGCGATTTTTTCCGCAGATAGGAGTATGTTGATGCGTTTTGGCAAAGGCCGTGCAGCTGCAAGCTTTTCATGAGAAGAACGGTCATCTAACCGAGTTCGCAGGCTTTACTCTGCCTCTCTGGTTCAAGGGCATAATTGCTGAATCATTGGCAGTAAGAAACGCCGCGGGCATATTCGATGTTAGTCATATGGGTCGGGCAATCATAACTGGTAAGGACTCACAGAAGCTCCTTGATCACATCACGACCAATGATGTGGCTTCACTCCAAAATCAACAGGGACAGTACTCGTTAATCTGCAATGATAAGGGAGGGATCGAGGACGACGTGCTGGTCTTCCGTCTACAAAATCAGGAATACCTTATCGTGTACAACGCGGGAAATCGAGTGAAAGACTACGATTGGATTATCAAGAATTCCAGTGGACTCGACGTTGAGGCGGATGATGTGTCAGAGAACGTTGCAATGTTCGCTGTTCAAGGGCCAGAGGCACGGGAGTTAGTGCAGAATTTGAGTAGCGACAAACTTCTTGGTTTACCTCGATTCGGGTGTTCGTGGACCAAACTTGCAGGGTTCAAAACCCTGATTTCAAGAACGGGATACACCGGAGAGGACGGATTCGAGGTTTTCGTCTGGGATTCACCTATAGACAGGCCAAGCAATGCGCAAGCCGTCTGGAACAAGCTATTGGAAACTGGTAGAGCGCATGGGCTTGA
>Ga0182021_10000356_pt1 | contig 47647 bp, 41 predicted proteins | sample 612E3MmetaG_FD_120493 | JGI IMG/M metagenome (GOLD analysis project Ga0182021, IMG submission 120493) | Permafrost microbial communities from Stordalen Mire, Sweden - 612E3M metaG (Illumina Assembly) | ecosystem: Environmental > Terrestrial > Soil > Wetlands > Permafrost | place: Sweden... | reverse complement strand
GCTGTTCTGTTTGATCCTCCGTTCTCTGTATAAACTACCGTATATGGTCCTGTTCCTGCCGTTGCGGTCCATTTAAGAAGTCCTGCTCCCGTGGCGCAGAACGGACCGTTGGCTGTCAGGCTTCCCTGTGGCAGCGGATTGACTGTTATCGTTGTCGTCGGTGTGTTTATAGGTCCGCAGCTTCCGCTGCTTATCGCGCAGTAAAAGGTGCTTGTTGCTGCCAGGGGTCCGGGATCATAAGTCTGTGTAGTGACTCCTGTCGAGGCTCCGTTCTTGTACCACAGGTATGTATATGTTCCTGTTGCTCCGCCGCCTGTCGCTGTAAATGTGCCGGGGTCGGCATTAAAGCATATCGGTGAGGTTCCTCCGCTTATTGCTGCGGTTAAAATAGAATTGACAGTCAGAGTGATTGGTGCTGCTGGTCCCTCGCACAAACTACCGGATACATTTCCCTGGTCGGCAACATAATATGTATATGTACCGGTAGAACCTATTACGGGAGAGTATGTTGTGCCGTTTGCAAGAAATCCTGTTTTATCGGAATTTGCATACCACGACAGAACTGTTCCTGCCGGAACACCGTGTCCTATAGTAAGGGTGGTCGGATTTCCTAAACAAATAGTGCGATCGGTTACGGTCGGTGGAGCAGGTGAGGCAACGACAAGAATTCTGATGGTCGTAAATACCGCTGGATCTAACCCGAAAACATTGCACTTATTCCAGTTCCTGAGATAAACGTCAAAATATTCTCCGGCCCTGCAGGTAGCAGGAATAAAGATCGTTTGGCTCAGTTCTCCTTGATATGTCGCAGGAGAAATTGGAGCTTGATCATATCCGGGCAGCGCTCTTGTAACGTTATTTGTTCCCCCGATGACTACTGGATCCGGTAGATTTAGTGTCGATCCTATAGTGTTTGCGGAAACTGTTTCACTGTTATCCATTCCATACACCCATTGAACTGTTCGTATGCTGTTGTTGGCCGGGGCAGGTGTGAGGTCAAGGAATGTCGGATTCTGGCAATCCCAGGTGCTCATGTCCTTAAGCTGGATAAGATGTGTATTCCCTTCGCACACCGGGATAGTCGTCGTTTCAAAAGGAGAAACAGCGTCCTGGATTAGTAGTGCCCCGTCTCCGTCGGAAGGTACATCCCTCCCGTGTATGATGACGTATGTTTTGAACTGTTTCTTGATGATCGGGCTGCAGGAGCTCGTAATTACTGCTTCAATTTCATAATTGCAGTTGGTTGTCATTGCATAGCCGTGACTGAATGACTTGGGGACCCCCGCCGTCATGTAATCGATTGCTGTTGTGGTCCATGTCGTGGTATTGCCATCCCCCCATTTTATTAAAAATGTTGTTCCCGGGTAAACTCCTGAAATATCCGGGTTATCATCATAAATTGTAAACCTGAGTGACTGGTTTATTCCTTTGTTTATGCATGTTTGTGGCGTGGAATAACCGAAGTCCATATCGATGGGGGGACAGGGTTGTGTGGTTGGATATAAACAGGTAGGTAAAGCCTGAAGTCCTCCAGGGGTACCTTCTGCTACAATAAAAATAGTGTGTAGTGTATTTGGGTTAGAAACATTAAAAATAGTTTGTAAAGTATTATTTACGTCTCCGGCGTTTATTGCTATTACACCTTTAGCAACAAATTGACCACCCAATGGTTGTTGAGCATACCATTTGATATCTGATGAAGAATAAAAACCACAAGGAACGTTAGTATTAAAAACAGCCACATATATAGTACCAACCATATTAATTCCATAATTAGCTGTAATGGAGTAAGGAGTTGTACCAACAACTGAAGGAGTTCCAATCACCCAGGTGGGGGGTTGTGCATTAGCTGTAGCCAATGATAAAATTGAGAATGAAAGTAAAGCAAAAAATCTTCGTGCTTTCATATTGAGAATATTTTTGATTTCGGAAGTAATTGACTTTCTCATGTCAGGTTGTTTTAGGTATATAGATAACAATCTACCCTCATCCTCTAAAGCTGTTTTTTTATATCTGTTTCTGCTATCTGGCAGTCACTGATTCAGCGATGGTGGATTCCGGCTTAAAATCAAGACTGTAAGGTAATAAAAAAGGTTGCATGATTTTTCGTTCTGCCATATCCTTTTCTTTAGATTTAATCGGTTAAGGATAAAACAGGGAAAAGTTCAGAGTTCAGCGTTCTGTGTTTAGAGTTCAGCGTTTAGAGTTCAATGGGGGACTAATCGTACTTAACACCCTTATGATCAGAGTCTTTTAAGGTCTTGATCAAGTTAGTTGTTTTACGTGAAATCATTTCGGTACGATCAAGCATATCGTCAAGGGTTGACTGTGATATATAGTTGCTGTCAAAGGCTCTGAATGACTGGCTTCGGGTTTCACCACAGGACCCTTTGGCAACAGATAGAAACTGAATGAATTCCTTATTCCCCCCTCTTTCAAATCCCTCTGCTATATTATCCGATATCGATCCGGATGAAGCTCTGATTTGATCTCGGAACTTAAAATCTCTGCAAAAAGGTTCTTCAGATGTAATTTTAAAGATGACCTTATACAGTTCCCTGGACAGATTCCATATTTCAAGATCCTCAAATCTGGTTATTCTCATTTTGACAATTTTAGCACAACAACTCAGAAACGCACAACAAGAACAACCACTAAATTACACAATCCCCCGATAACCAACAACACTAAACCCTAAACTCTAAACACTAAACAAAAAATGGAATAAAAAAAGGCAGAAGCTTTATCCCTCTGCCTAATTTATTTTCAAAAACGTTTATTCCTGATCCGTATGCCCGAAACGCGAAACACAAAACGCGAAACTCAATCTTTAGTCCCCGCCTAACCTCGCCCAAACCAACCCCGCATACTCATGCACCACCGCCTCCATCACACTGATATTCCCCGCCCCCGGCATCCATGAAAAAGGATTTTTTGCGGTACTTTGCTTCACCAGAAAATTTGTCGGTGCCGGAATTACCTTTACTCCTGCTTTCTCAAATAGCATAACCGCCCTGGGCATATGAATAGCATCTGTAACTACCACTAATGAATTCCCCTTTCCGAATTTCTTTATATACTCCTCAGCCTCTTCCCTGGTGTTTTTTGGTTTTGGTGACATTATCAAATCTGTTGAATCCACACCTAACATTAAAGCAGTTTTGTACAATACCTCCGCCTGTGAAATCTTTAACCTCCCCGCATATCCTGATACTATAAGTCGGTTATGGCACTCTGCACAATTCCTGCCTTTGTTTGTCCCTTCGTCTCCTCGTCCCTCAGTCCCTTCGTCTTTCTTCCCTTCGTCTCTTCGTCCCTTAGTCCCTGAGTCAATCCTATCTTCGCCTTTGAGCCCATTTGTTCTTCCGGTTGCCGGTTGCCGGTTGCCGGTCGCCGGTTTATATTCGCCCTCACCATTTAGCCTCTGCGCCTCTTCGCCTTTGAGCCCATTAGTTCTTCCGGTCGCCGGTCGCCGGTTGCCGGTCACCATCCTATATATCCTTATCCCCTCCACCAGCCTTCCCAACGCTGCTGTCGACAACTGAGCATTCGCCGACAGCCTCTTATCATCCGAATGACCTGCTCCAAGTACTATCACATTGACTGGCGTTTTTGCATCTCTGAAATCTGCTTCAATGAAAGGTTTATATTTATTTTCAAGTCTTGCTGCAAGAAAATCAGGAATAAACCTTGTGGAAATTACCAGGAGCCATGCAATTGCAATAAAAAAAAGCCACCTCGTGGCCTTCTTCCTCTTCACAACAACCATCACCCCCGAAAGAATTATTAGTATCCAAAAGATACTCAATGGCATTATTAATATCGACAAAAATTCCCGCATGTCTAAATCTCTATATCTCTAAGTCTTTCCGTTATTTCTCCCCCTCACCCACTCACCCCTTCTCCCATTCTTCTTCTTGCCTTTATGCCCTTAATATTTTCTGAAAACTGTCTTAAGAATAATCTTAATATCTCCAATTAAACCGTGATTATGAATATATTCAAGGTTAATCCTGACCTTATCCGGAAAAATAACATCATCATTATATTTAACCGGATCAGATACAGAAGCTAATATTTCTTCCTCGTTTGAATATTTAAGAGTCGCAGGACCAGTAATCCCTGGCCTTAAATTCAATATCTCCCGTGATTCTCCAATGAGATTATCAGCATAACCTGGAACATCAGGTCTAGGACCGACTAAACTCATTTCACCTTTAAGAACGTTCCACAATTCAGGAAGCTCATCAAGCTTGTATTTTCTTAGTTTTGTGCCCAAAGGAGTAATTCTACTATCCCCTTTAACAGTAACAACACTTCCGGAATTATTTTCCGACATAGTCCTGAATTTTATTACTTTAAATAATTTACCATTTTGCCCGATTCGTTCCTGTCTGAAAAATACTACTCCATGCATTTTGATTTTAATCAAAATTATAAGAAGAACGAAAATGGGGAAGAAAACGATTATTCCAATAAAAGAAAAAATGATGTCAAAGATTCGTTTGGGTATCACAACTTAGAATTAATTTGGAATATTTAAGCTTGTTAATAATTGAATTAAAAGTCAATAGTAAAATTATTTATAAAATGCGACAAAATAATCCATTCCGGCACCTTTAATCTTCGTGATATCAACTCTTGAGAATCCTGCAGTTTTAGAGAATTCTTCAAGCATTTTTATGTCATAAAAATATACAGGACAATTTTTAAAAAAATATCTTATCTTACGAATTGGAGTTCTGTAAAAAGAAATACTTGGAAAACTCGCAATAACAGAATGATTGGACAATTTTGACATTTTTTTTAAAAAGTTAACCGGAGCTTTTATATAATCAAAGAATCCCATTGCAATAACAACATCATAAGTTTCATCAGATTGATATTCCTCGAAATCATAGCACAGAAAATTTGTTTTTAATTCCAGCTCTTGATGTTGTTTAATATTCGTTCGGGCAAGTTCTATCATTCTCTGACTACAATCCAGTCCTGTTATTTTTTTTATTTTAAATGAGCTTAATGATGATTCATAACGACCGGATCCACAACCAACATCCAGAATAGATTCAGTTTTATATTTATCAAAATGATTTAATGAAAGTAAAAATCGTTCGTAAATATCCCTTCTGAATTTATGATTAATATAATTCATTAACCAGTTTGCTTTTTCTTCAGAATATAAAGAATCAAAACTTTCTGCGGATTTGACAAAATAATGTCTAATTTTTTCAACATCAGATATCATAATTCATTTATTATTAAGTTTTTTTGTTGCAAGACTTCAATTGCAGAGGTAAACTTAAAGTTTTGAAGTATTAGCTTCAATCTTTCATTACCTAGTTCACAATTATAATAATGACGAAATTTCCTATAGAAAGATATTCCCTTAACATTTGGGATTATTGGACCTACTTCATATGGATGAAAATATAGCATACATGGATGTGAAAGTTGATTGATTCTGCTAATGAACTTTCTGGTTAATGAAAGTGGAAACAACCGGAAATAACCTCCACCTCCAAATGGAATTGATTTTTTACAAAATTGAATTGTTGCCAAGGGGAATTCTATTAAACCGTTCGGTAATGTATGGATAAACCGATCAGAATTACTAATTCCATATACATCATGTATCCCAATAGGATAAATGCTGGAATCATACAGAAATCCTAATTCTTTAAGAATATCTAAAGCCCATACTGATGATTTTACTATAGAGAAATCCGGAGCCCTAAATCCAACTACTCTTTTCCCTGCAACATTCTCAATTTCCTTTTTTGAAGCAGTTAGCCTTTTTTTAAATTCTTCCCTTTTTAGATTATAGATACGTAAATGTTCATAATTGTGGCATGCAACCTCGTGTCCTGCAAATGCCACTTTCTTAATAAGACTTGGGATATCCGTTGCAATTCTTCCTACAAAAAAGAAAGTTGCTTTTATTTTTAATTCAGATAATATATCTAAAATAATATTGGTGTTATTTTCAATTTCATAGTTTTCTTTTGCTTTATTAAGGTACTTCTCATCAATATGAAAGCTCTCTGAATTTGATTCTATAAAACCTTCTATGTCAAATGAAAGACAATTAACTATTTCAGGCATTGCAAGTCATTTGTTTTTTGATATCCCAATTGGCTTGAATTCTACCAACAAAAAATCGTCATATAATTCTTTTAAAACCACCATTGAATCATTTTTCGCATGAGCCTTCATTACAAGACGGTTGTTTCTTGATATGGTTGAAAGTACCCGAAAACCCGATTGCCAACCAATTTGGTACATTATTTTGTTCATAACCCTGCCAATGCCCTTCCCTTCATATTGTTGATCTATCAGCCGACCAACAAAGCATCTTCGATTCCAAAAAAATCTTAAAAAGAAATAACCCACCATGCGGCGTCCTTCAAAAGCGCCCATCATCAGAAAAGCCGGATTCTTAAAAACCTTATATAACTCTTTCTCCTCAAATCCATGTGGTTTAAAGTAATCAAGGCGTCCTGGTGCCTGACTGTCTGTCAGTAGTTTTATTGCAGAAAGATCCCTATATTCTAATTTGCGAAATGTAAAACCTGTTAAACCATACTCCTTTATTACTTCCGGAACTATTCTTTTAAATTTCCGGCAATGCAACCATTTAAACAATAATGTATTCAACCAATCTATCGGTGGCCAAAGGAAGGAGACATGGCGCTTAATGTAATGTAATAAGCGGACAAACATAATTTTATTTCTGTTTGTAGTTATCTACGATTTTCTTTCTTTTTCCGGATGCAAGAATAGGGATATCATTAACAAACTCCAAATTAATGATTGCGTCACTGCCAACATAGGATTTTAAATCTTTTACTAAAATATCAGTCTGATTAAATTCTTTATCACCAATATTGATCTTTATCAAATACTCTTTGTGCCCGTTTTGAATAAATTGAAACTGGCTGACCACTGAAGCATATTTCCACATTGTATTTGTTATTACATGGGGGCTTAGAAGATTACCAGCAGTATCGGTAATAAAGTCTACCCTGCGGCCTTCAATCTTCTTAAATACAGGTCCGGGTGCGCCACAGATTGATCTATCGGATAAAACCGCCATATCCCCGGTATCATAACGAATAATTGGCATTCCATAATTGAACAAATCGGTCACCACAACACGGCCCAATTCTCCTGGCTTTACAGGTTTATCATTATCCGGATTCAATAGTTCAAAATGAAAGCTTGCCAGATTCAGATGGTATTCCTGGTTTTCAGTAAGACATTGTTGGGCCAGAAAACCATTTTCTATATTCGAATAACGTGAAATAACAGGACACCCGAAAGTTTTCTTCAGCACTTCCCTTGCGCCCTCGGGAAGAGTTTCGGATATGGTAATTAATGATTTAACCTTTACCGGAATCGGCTGAACAGGGTATTTAGCTGCAAACCTGCTTAGGGCTTCGTGAGTTGAAGCGAAGGCCAGAATTGATTTTGTTGATTCGTCCGTTTGCAACTGCTCGATCAAATTTTGCAAATTCTCATCTGATAAACTGGATGCATCATGCATCACAATATTTTGTATCCAGCTTTTGAACCAACTTTTCTTGTTGATGATGTTCCAAACTCTCAAATAGTAAATTCTGGAGCCAAGAATACAACCGATGATGTCTGAAAAATAAATATTCTCAGCTGTGTGACGATTTCTTTTAATTTCATCATGAAAAACAGAAAAAGGGGTACCTGTAGATCCGCTGGTTGTAACCTTACGTAATTTCTGACCTTTGAAGGATTTGGAACAAAATGAATTCAAATCATTTCTTATAATATTTTTGTCAATTACTGGAAAGTCTTGAAGGGAGACAAAACCTTTGTGCTTTTCATAAAAAGCAGTGGTAGTGACTGCATGATGCAACAAATCCATCAGATATTTATCGTGCTTTTGTGAGGCCTTATCACTGCCTGCATTCTCTATCAGAAACTTTATATCACTGTAATGTTTACGCACCGATCCTCCTTTCAAAGTGTCAACAGCCCAGAATGCAATACTTCTCAGGTTTTCAAGAAACTGCATTAATTCTCTTTTTGTAATTAACTCTGCCATTTAATGAGATTTTGCTGTGCAAGAAAGCGAGCAAAGCGTGCACGGCTTTTCAATAGCATTGTATATATTCGATTCGTAACCCTATAATTGTAATTACGAAAAACGGGAATCAGTATTTTTTTACGCCTGTTCTTTTTGTAGTAAGGATAGTACTCTTCATCTGTCATTCCCTGAAAAGGGGAATGGGTTTTTAAAAGTGCTGATGTGTCGAAATCTTCACTTCCAAGATGTATAAGCGTAGGTTGAATGCCATCATGTTGATATTTAAACCAATGACATTTTGCAGTGTTTCCTATACTGTCCCAATCTAGTACAAGTTCAGTATTTGAAAACTCGGGATATACTATCTTCCCCTTTGCAAAAATATTATGAGGTATAAAGAAATTTCCCAAACTGTATACTATATAACCATCTTTGTGTTTTTCGCCACCCTGTATACAATGAGAATGAGAACCAATCACTAAGCTGGCCCCTGCCTCTATAATGTTTTTAGAAAATTGCCTGTAAATCGGAAAGGGAAGCGTTTCAAGATCAAGACTCCAATGAAGGAATACAATAATTGATGCTGCAGGTTGATTCATTTTATAAATCTTAACATTTCTGATAAGACTAATCTCATTTATCTCAGCAATATAAACACCTTCCCTGGGATTCCTGTGATTATATAATAAAAAGTCCCAGCAAGCATTAAATAGGATAATAGTCTTACCGCCATCATTAAAAATCGCAGGCGTTTCAGCTTCGGCTTTAGTTCTCCCTGCACCAGTAAAAATAATGCCCTCTCCCTTGAGAAGTGATAAAGTGGGATCAAACTGTTCTGGAATATCAAGAATATGATTATTAGACAGGCAAAGTACCGGTTTGCGACCTCTGTTAAGCGTCTTTATTACAGATGGATGGTTGTATAATACCGGTTCATTTTTTTCAGATTGACTCCCATCAAATACAAGACCTTCAAAATTACAGATAATTTTTTTGTTTGTAAAAATTGCCTCATTTTCCAGAAATACTCTATCAAGGCAGGTTGTCAGTGCCTCATTAGGAGAGGCTATGTCACCAATAAAAATCATCTAATCAGGTGATAAAAGATTCGTAGAACTTACGCGCATTGGCAACTGTAAAATTCTTTGAAGCATCTAATGAATTCTTCCTGTAAGTATTAAGTATGTCCGGAGAATTTTTCATGCTTCTAATAAAATTTGCTATCCCTAGAGAATCCCCTTTATCGAAGTTTTTTCCTAAACTATAAGTCATTATCAGTCTGCTTATTTCTGAATTTTCAGGTGAGATCCCTAGTAATGGAGACCCAACAGCGAGCAGATTGTATACTTTACTTGGAACGACTACATTAGCAGCTCTCTCATCTATCAGTATTATGCTTAGATCTGCCGCTGCAAGGGAGTATTGAATAATGTTATCAGATTGGAACGGCAGTAATATACAGTTAATAAGATCATACTTAAGAATCAATTCTTTTACTAATTCAAACTTCTGACCTCTTCCGATAAAAAGATAAACAATACCGGTATCATCCTTAGTCAGTCTGGCAACTTCAATTAATGACTCAATATTATGAGTTTGTCCCATGTTCCCGGAATATTGTACAATGAATTTACCACTAAGCTTAGTTTCAAGAATGAATGGGTTAGTTTCTTTATCAATAGGGCGAAGGTTTAGAAGTCCGGTCCAGAGAGGAATAATAATTATTTTATCCTTTGCAATATATTTTGCCATCAAATTAGCCGGTCCTTCACCAATTGTATAAATATGGTTTGCTTTTAAGAAGAGATGTTTGTTAACCCTTTTCCATAGTCGGTAAATTATCCCATTTTCAGAAACCCCGACACTTTTAAGTGCATCGGGATAAACATCCCACATAAGTAGAGAAAATCGTCTTCTTAAAATAAGTGATGAGAAGTAAGCAAATGGAGGCACTGAAAAATAAAAGATCTCATATTTACAATATTTGGTTATTAAGAGAAAAAAAATCTGTACTGAGGCAATAAACCATCTTAATAATCTTGCAAAATTCGATTTGCGGGATTTTTCAATAATTTTAGATTTCCGGACCCGCGGATTAAGTTCTACATCCTGAATCCTGATATCTCCATATATTACGCCTACTATATCGAATTCTTTAGCAAATTCGTTTATAATATCAATCGCAAGATATCCTGTTGCTTGATTGACAAATACTATTTTTCGAGACATTAATAAAGTCTAATTTGAGTTTTTCATTAGCTCCAAAGCATCACCCGCGCACATGAATTCAACATCAGGCCAAAACTGAACTATCGCTTTTAGAATTCTTTCTAACTCTTTTAATCCCCTTTCTCTGTTTGCCGGATCAATTCCGCTAACAAAGTTTGCACGATGAGTACTTATATTCGCCGGCTTGCCCCATCTGAAAGCCGATGCTACTTGTTTCAATGTCAATTCAATCCCTTTATAATTATCATCTGTTGGTTCAAAAGCGCAGTTGCGTGTATAATAAGTCAAACCGTTAATTTGTTTTTGACCAGGAATGTGAAATTTATAAATTATAGCACCCTTGCCGTCAGGAATGGGAGAAGAATGACTTACATACAAAAATTTTACGCCGGTTTCAGAAACAGATTCTTCAAAATCTGGATGAAAAATGCCATTACTGGGAACAAAAACTCTTGGAGTGTAGTTAAAGATCTCCCTGAAAAGTGAAACCCCTTCTTTTATTGCATTCTTTAGGAAGGGTTTTTGGTCTTCAGTGTCAAAATAAAATTCCGGTCTGAACTCTCGCATAGCATTATGGAGCCCCGGTACATTCATGGCGACTAATCCATTATCAAATGCCAAAAGAAGGTTTTTATTCCCTTCTCTCAGTTTTTGCAACCAGATCTGCACGGTTAAATGATCTCGTCCATGCAGCTCAGGAATAAATATTCCAGCTTCAATGCCTTGTCTCCACAACTTAAAAACACCTTCTCCCCGCCCATACTTTAAAAGAGTGTCTGTGAATTTCTCATAATAATATTCACGAAATCTGTTTTGTTTGATCTTCTCAAAATCTGGGTTTGCCATATTTGAAACCGGAGTCATTACGGCTCTGTGCCCATTTTTATCTTTCACACTTTCAAGAACTGTAAAAAGTAGTTCAAGGTCATCTTGTGTTGCAAGAGTATCGAACCTGTATCTGTTTTTGCTAAGAGGAAGTCCCGCTCTTAATAGTTTTTCATAAACCGCTTTTGAAGGTATTCTTATCCCCCCCCAATCGTCACATTCAATTATTACAATCTTTCTGCGGGTTCGCCAACCGGGAATGTTCTTGGCATTTAGAATAATGTTATATCTGATATCTGAAAAAGCCATTGTTAGTTTACAATGCTATTATTATTTTCCAAAACCGATTCGTAAAGTTTAATATAATCTCCAAATCTGTCTTTTGAGGAAAATAGGTTAACTGCACGCTCCCTACATTGACTACTCCGATAGGTGTCTTCAGACTCAAATACTGTCATGATACCCTTTCTTAGCTCATTTATATTTCCGTAGTCAACTACTATACCCGTGCTTTGGTCAATTGCTTCAGGACCGCCACCAGTATTATAGGTCACTACCGGAGTACCACAGGCTAACGCTTCAATGTTAACATTAGGGAAATTATCAACATATGAAGGATTTACAAGCATGTCGGCTGCGGAATACAATTCAGCAAGTTCCGATACATTTTCGGTTCTGACAATTCCAATAATGCCAGGTGGAAGATTCTTCACCTGCCGGGGTGTTAATCCAACAAGAACTATTATAATTTCTTTGTCAAGCAATTGCCTGAGTCTGTAAAAATCGTAAAGACCTTTTCTCTGGTTCCAGATACTTGAGACACCTAGTATCATTCCCCGTTTCTCAATTCCAAGTTTACTTCTTATGGTTGTGCCTTCTTTTGGTTTAAAAACATCAATATCAACACCATTATAAATAAGTTTTACAGGATAACTGCTAAGAAACGACTCAGAGAGCTGCTTCTCAAGCCAATGCGATGGCGTAACAAGGGTTAAGTTTTTAAGTTCTGTAAATAGGTTCTTTTTGCAAATAAAGTTCTTTCGGGAATTGTCAATTAACCAGGATGCAGGATAGCCATAGGTATTTGGGCAGTTATAGCATTGGATTTTCCATTTCTCACATTCTGCAAACTGAAAATGTGAGCAATGCCCTGTAAATGGCCAACAGTCATGCAAAGTCCAGACAACAGGTGATTTTATATTTTTTAGAAAATCGAATAAAATCCCAACATTCAGGTAATATCCGTGAATATTATGCAAGTGTATGATATCCGGTTTAATTTCATTGATCTTTTTTACAAAAACACGTGTTGCCCTGGAAGAGCCAAATCCATGATGATCAAGTAAGCGTGTTTTTAATCCATGCAAATTACGGTCAATAGTATTGCTAATAGAGATCACTTCGCTCCGGCTTGGCCTTTTTGTATATGTTGCTGCTATAAAACTAATGTGTCCTGCTGACATCGCGCTAAGCCCGATATTCTCAGCTATACGTCCATGACTACCTGAGTTAACCGAGGTGTTAATCTGAAGGAGTTTCATGTTTTTTTACATTCAAGAAAAGAAAATCCACATATCTTTTTGCTATTAAATCAATTGAATAAAGAGTTTTCACTTTATATGCTTCAGATGAAATATAATTCCTTAACGACTCATCATCCATGAGTTTTGATAAAAAGTAGGCCAATTGCTCAATATTTCCAACTTCAACAAGAAACCCGTTTTTACCATGTTCAATGATTTCCGAAGGACCGGCATTACAATTAAAGCTAACTGGAGCCAATGGCGTTGCCATTGCTTCAATGAGGGCATTCGGGAAACCTTCTATTAAAGAAGTCAGGGCAAATATCTTGCTTTGAGAAAGATAAAAATCCACATCTTCCCGGAATCCCGTAAAAATTACCCTATCGTAAATTCCGAGTTTAATCGCTAAAGCCTTCAGCTCTTTTAAACAGGGGCCATCGCCGACTATAGCAAGTTGCCAGGTTGTATTATTGATCTTCGAAAAAGCTTCAATTAAGTAATGTTGTCCTTTTTCTGAAGAACACCGGCCCACGCTTATAATCTGATTGATTTGTTCATGTTTGTATTCCTTAATTTCCCTTAAGAAATTAGGAATTATTTCGATTGGGCAGGAGTAGGCTTTTCTATAAAAATCCGCTGCATATGAAGTTTGGGCAATAATACCATTGACTCTTTTATGTAATAGCTTATGTGCAGTCAAGTAAATGTAATTTAAAGCCCGGCTTTTAGGAAACCGGACTCTGTCCGGGCTACTTCTTCCCGAAATAACAACTCTTGTTTTTAAACCAAGTGTTGAGAAAAGTGTAAAAGCTATATAACCTATAGCAAATATTGTATCTGGTTTCTCTCTCTTAATATGATATCGCAGGAAAAGGAGCAGGTATGGAATATAAAGTATTTTCCCCGTTTTTTTTCTAAAATTTCCTGGTTGAATTAATTTGACTTCAGGATGAAGTTTATAAAATAATTCATTATTATACATTAATAGTACAGTTACATTTTGCCGTGTACCTGCAATAAAATTAGCCAATTCAGCTGCTGTTCTTTCTGTACCACCACAGACCAGATTTGGCAGAACAATTAATGTTTTTAAACGGTGCATAAGTACCTGACAACTTTCCTTAATAAATTATTAATTTTAATACTTATATAAAGAAATCCGCATTTATATAAGATTATCTTATATTGATTCACACATGAATAATGTCCAATTCTATTAAAAGAATCATCAATATGCTCCTCTATTTCTCGTGTCAGAAAGAAATCACAACTCGTATCCAGAAAAGATAATTCAACAGATGAATATCGTTCACTTTTTTTTGTGCGATTACCTGAGCCATCATTGCCGGTATTAAAAGACTTGGATTGATATGGCGTTGCTGTAACCAAATCATTTTTCACCATATGATAAACATTCAGATAGTCGAGAGAAAGCATTTTCCTTTGAACTAAAGCACTTAAGAATGCGGGATATAAATCTGAACCAATATTATTTAGATTTTCTTTAAAATCATGCTTTTTAAGAGAATCCTGTAAATCAGCCAATTTGTATTCATTGCCATTCAAAAACTTATTCTTCCAGGTTCCAAACCCCCACGGATTGAATCTATGCGTGAAGTAAACAGCAGTTTTATCTTTAACCTGGTGAGGATAAAAAACCGACATGGAAAAAGCAGAGATTGAATAAACTTGTTTATCATCTTTATAAAATTTCAGTGCATCATTTATATATTTTAAGAAATCAGGACTGACACTGTTATCATCTTCCAGAAAAATTAATTCATCAGATTCTTCAAAAACGTGAGCAATTGATTCATAGAAGCATTCTGATAATCCTTTGTTATTTTTTTGAAAAAGATTGACAACTTTCTTAAAACCGGTTATCGCTAGTGAATATTTACGAACCTGATCTACTTTCAAAACATCTTTATGTTGAGAAGCCGCATCCGATGATATGTAGAGTACGCTTTCAGATGCTAATTCGCATCGTTTTATACTTTCAATACATTTTTGAAAATGTTCTGGCCGATTATAAACTGTAATAAGTATAGGTGCTGCCAACTGGACTGGAAATTAAAAGAAAATAGAATGTATGGTAATTGAAGTAAGGTTTGGAATGTCTCTGTTCACAACAATTTTGTTTCAAAATCCCGTGAAAGTTCGATTAAGCCTTTTTGACGGATTTTAATCAATTTTAACGGATTCCCGGCATATATACACCAGGCATCCAGGCTTGTTCTCACCAGACTCAATGCTCCTATGGCTACTCCTTCATTAATGATTACTCCCGGTAAAATAACCGATCCGGTTCCAATCTGAGAAAATTTACTTATTAAAACTTTACTTCCAATGACATGTGTATATTTTGCCAGGACCATTGGACTTATAAGATAATCCCCTCAAAATCATCTGTGGCACTAAGGATAGTGCATCTTGGTGATAATCCTGAATAATCTTGCATTACAATTCCAAATTTACCATAAAGGGCTGAGTACGCAGAAATGTGAATATAATTACCCAGGCAAATATTGCCGGACAACAAACAAAAATCATCAATCCGAACATTATTGCCAATTTCAATATTTTCTGCACCATAAAACTTTGCAAGCCGGCCGATTGAAACATTATTACCAAAATTTTTGAATCCTATTTCAATTAATTCATTAGGTGTGTTAAATGAATTTTTCATATTTAAGTTTTCGACAAGTCCATAAGAATGCTGCAAATCAAATTAACTTCACTATGTTTCAATAATGGATAAATAGGAAGACATAACACCTGTTCTGCTACTTTCTCAGCAATAGGGAGATTATCTTTATGAGCTGAGGGTAAACTGCTATAAGTAGGGAATTGACTTATAAGTGGATAAAAGTAGCGCCTTCCGAAAATATTATGTCTTTTTAACCTTTCATATACTCCATCCCGGGTTTCCCCAAAATATTGTGAATCAATCAATATTGGGAAGTAGGTATACGAATGATTAATCCCATCAATATCTCGTAGGAATCTGATTCCCTCAATTCCGTCTAACTTATTCCTGTACGATTCAGCAATGGCTTTACGTTTTGCAATATATTCATCTACATGTTTCAATTGTACCAATCCAAAGGCTGCCTGCAATTCATTCATTTTTGCATTAATCCCTGGCTCAATTATAGTAACTTCATCTGCAAATCCAAAATTTTTCAGATAATCTATTCTGACTTTTGTTTTTTCATCATGGCAGATAATAGCACCTCCCTCAATTGTATTGAAGGTTTTTGTTGCATGAAAACTTAGCACTGACATATCACCATAATTTAAAACAGAGTTGCCATTTACCATTACTCCAAAAGCATGGGCAGCATCATAAATAACTTTTAAACCATATATGTCTGCAATTTTTTGAATCGCTTCCATTCTGCAGGGATTGCCATATACATGAACTGGCATAATGGCAGAAGTCTGGGGCGTAATTGCAGCTTCAATTTTGTCAGGGTTAATAGTAAAATAGTTATCCTCGATATCCACAAAAACCGGCTTGATATTATTCCACCATAAAGCGTGTATCGTTGCGACAAAACTAAAAGGTGTTGTAATTACTTCTCCTTTGATCCTTAAAGCTTGCAGCGCAGTTAATAAGGCAAGGGTCCCGTTGGCAAAGACTGATATATATTTTACACCCAGATAATCTGCTAGCTCTTTTTCAAACTGCTGATGAAAAGGACCATTATTTGTCAATATTTTAGTGTCCCATATCTGTTTGAGATACTCAATAAATTCTTCTATAGGAGGCAATGCAGGTTGAGTAACGTAGATAGGATTTATTTCTTTTTGCATAATTACTGTTAGAATTTACTGATTATTTCTGATTATTTCATTCCCCATCTAATAGCAAATCCACCATCCAACCATATGGATTAAATTTCCCCTCGTGCCAGGTTAGATCTTTGTTCCAATAGCCCGGACAAAGATCATAGCCTGCAGGTGCAAATCCATAGCTTATCTCTACTATTAAAGGTTTCCCATCTCTGTAAACAAAATCGAATGCTACGCATTGGGTTTTCAGTTTGTTAGCTATTTCAAAAGACACATTCAAAGTTGCTTCATCAAATAATTCCCTTTCGTAAAATATGTTTCCGCTGCCTGAAGCTCTGAAGTCATCTTTACGGACCATTCGTTTTATTGCAAAGGCTTTGTCACCTATCACAATGATACGAATGTCGTGATCATTATCAGTTATGTATTCCTGAAAATATATATACCCCCTTTCACGTCCTCTTACCTTTGCATAAGGCGGCAATAAAACAAATCGTACCAACCCTTTTAGCAAATCCTGAAAATTGGTTTTTCCTAATCTATACATGCGCCATCGCTCTTTCAGGCTTCCAAGGGCATCGTATGCAGGAAATCCCCTGCCAAAAGCTCTGCGGATGAGTTTGTTGGCTTCATTAACTTTACGAACTAAACGAACATTTTGTGAACCAGCACCGTTCCGCAGTTTGAAAACTTTCGGAAAAGTGGTTGTTTTTGTCCATTTCAGCGCTTCAAGTTTGTTATAGAATACCCAGGAAGGAGCAAGGGGTGCGTCAATGGCTTCAAGCAAATACTTTTGCCCTACCTTATCATCAAAATGCCAGCTCGTATTAAAATCAGGAAAAACTTTTTTACCGGCAGCTTGAACAGAGTATATTAATTGCTTGGCAAACAGTATAGCCATGGGGCTGTTTTGCGAAAAATGCCACATCAAAGCATGGCAGTCTGCCAGTTGCCGTAAAATATCAGAGCTGTAACAATCTACTGGCTTCCAGGCGATTTGCTTTTCTTCACAATAATCAATCCAGCGATCACTGAATGAATCGCTTGAACGATGGATTCCAATCTTCATGGATCTTGGTATAACTTTCAAGGTTGCCCAACTAATAATTATAATTTAAATTCATAATCCGCAGATTACAGGAATCTTTAGTCATAAGAAACAAAATCACTATAATGATTAACAGATTTTGGTATAGAGGTGACATTGCCTGATTTTATTAGTTTATTTTAAAGTGACTGATCCACCCCTTTGGAGGTTTAGTTATGATAGAATGGCTCCTAAGTTCCTCTAAAGAGACAATTGCCCCATTAAGTATTACATTATAATCTTTAATTGTATTGTAAAAACATGTTGCATTTAGCAGCGGTATTTTTGCTATTGATAAATTCATTAAAATAGCCATAGCCTGATCATTGATCATAGAATTGTTGGTGAATGAAATAATACCAAGTGGGAGTGGTTCCGGATTTAATGGGCCATCACCCTGCCCTCCAATGATTCCGTCACAAAGACAAAATAAATTACGTTGTGGAGTATCTGCTAAAGTTCCGTCAGCCCTTCCATATACAGCTATTAAGTTCAGATCAAGGACCATTCGCCAGGTAGTATCATTGCCATACCAGCCGGCTGCAATATTGTGTTCATTCCCGGGGAATGACAGGTTCCATAATAGTTTTGATAGGTTACAGGAAAACGGGTAACTTAATTTACCCTGATGACGGTTTGCAAAATCAAGAACCAGTTCCGACCAATAGCGCAGAATATTTCTGCCGGGGTAACAATCACCTCCAAAGCCAGTACCCCCCAAACGATGATGAGGTAAAAAATCTTTATCTCCATTAAGCCCAACTATGTTTTTTAGTGCTGCAGTAATCCCGGCCTTCTGATGAGTCTTCACTTTGGGCAGGGATATTACTACATCCGCTTTAAACAATTCCCTGGTGATACAATATTTGTGAACACCCGGACTATGTGATTCGGCCAGGCGGTTGGGATCATAATTAGTGACCCTAAACAGCTTTTTGTCTTTTTTAGTGATGGGTTCAAGAAAACTCTTTTTTGCAATATCAAAAATGATATATTCACTTATCGGCCTTATTTCATGTATTGGAATTTTAACTGAAGGATTGAATATCGTCCTTCTGAAATCAATAACTTCAACTTTGATATTGTATTTTGTACCAAGTTTTTTGATTTCATCAACGAAAGATGAAGAAATCATAATCGCCCAAATGCAACCTTGTATAGGTGCGTCGCCGATTAATACATAGCTGGGACTCATTTTTAGAACTACTTCGATAGCAGCCAGTAAAAACTGATCATTAGTTCTCAGACATATTTCGTCCTGAGAAACAGAATTATGTTTAACCCAGTTAGGTTTCAGCAGAACCTTTTTACCTCTTATCTCCTCTGGTTTCAACCAGGTAAAAAGAATTTCTTCGATTGCTTTGATAAGCGCGTCCTTGTCAGAATATAATGAAGATAAATGCTCAATAGTACGTTCATAATTCCCTTTAAACAGTGTTTTAATAGCAACAAATCCGTTCATTGAGCTGACGTATTAATTAGTTCCCCAAGCTTATCTGAACTCATAAATTCAACATCCGGCCATTTTTTAAGGATTCCAACAAGCAATTGTTTAAAAAGTACCAGGTTTCTGTCGCGGTTGGCTGGATCTATATACCCTATAAAGTTTATTCTATGACTGCTAATTATGGCGGGGTTATGCCATCTGAAAGCAATTTCAATTCTATTCAGACAATTTCCTACCCAGTCAAATGTTGGATTCAGAGAGGGTTCAAAAAAGGCATTGCGCACAAGATATCTCTGCTTGAACTGGTTTTTTTCTCCTGTACAATGAAACCTTTTCCGATATTCTAAGGTACCTGGAATTACCTGTGGTTCATATTGATATGAAATTCCCTGAATGTATTCTATTCCATTTTCCTTAAATAACTTCTCGTGTTCATGGCTCCAGATATAACAGGGAGCAATAATTGATTTTGAATTATAACCAAATACATTATGAAATAATGCCGCTGCATCTCTGATAATTTCGCCATGAGTTGCTATCTCTTCTTTTGAATCAAATTCTAATGCATCTAAATATGCATTCATATTATCCGATGTGGCTATTATTGGTAAGGTTAGCATTCTATAATTAAAAGCTAGTAACAATTCCGGATTACCTTTTTTCAGAGCATTCATCCATTTTAATACATTCAGATGTTCCCTCCCATGCAATTGAGGATAAAATAAATTATTCCTCAATCCTTCCATCCAAAGGAAAAAAGACTTCGTATGTCTCGGATAGGATTTTAATGTTTCAGTGAAGAGCTCATATTTGTATTTTTCAAAACATGAAGATCTAATAGCTTCAAAATCGGGGTTTGCCATCATTACATTTGCAGTAATGATCGGTGAATTGCTATTTTGATCTTTGAATTTGCTGAGTAGATCAAAAAGAAAAATTAAGTCATCTTCACTTGCAAGTGAATCGTATCTTGAGTATGGATCCTCGTCAACTTTTAATCCCCTTTTTAATGAACATTCATAGATTTTTTTACTAGGCATCCGAATACTACCCCAATCATCCGATTCAATAATTATTATCCTTCGATTTGTTTTCCAGCCCGGCAAATTCTTTAAATTATTAAATAAATTATTTTTGATTTTTAGAAATTCCATAGAAAACAAAATAGAATTATAATCAAATGGAACAATTACAAATATATCCTTCTGTAGGATTTTGCTTACTAATTATTTTCCCGGGATTTCCGATCACAATAGAATGATCTGGTACATCAAAATTAACAAACGCTCCTGGTGCTATCAGGACATTTGATCCAATATTAATATTGCCAACAATAATACTGGCAGTACCTATCCAGACATTATCCCCTAAAGTTGGAACTCCCATGAGTTTTCCCCGATTGGTCTTACCAATTGTTACACTATGAGCTATATTGCAGTTTCGACCAATAACTGTATCTTCGGCTACAACAAGAGTTCCAAAATGACCTATGAAGAAACCTGGTCCGATATGGGTATTATAAGGTATCTGAAACCCAAATTTATAAGAATAATGTCGTAAGATCAGGCGGAAAAAGAACCATTTGAATGAGTATTTTCTTGATACTGCTGCCTTTCGCAGAAAGAACAGATATCTGAAACCCTGGTTTCGAAAACCTTTAAGCAATGTAGACAGGCTATAAGGCACTGGACAGATGCGATACAAATCTGCTTTAATTATTTCATCCATATTAATTCATTTCATTAGTCTCGGATTGGAACTTTTAAAGCTGCCTATTGTTTCAGGGTCTCTTTTTTTTCATTTAAGAAACAATTCATAGAAAGATAACCCTCCATTTAAAAAGGGGAAAGGCATGGGGGCAAGAAGCAAGGCGTTAAAAGTGTCGGTTCCTATTCTTAAAGAATATGCTGCTGTTAAAAGCATGGGGAACAAACCTATTATCATTAATATCAGTCCCTTTCTTGGTTGTATTTGAGTCAGCATGATAAAAATATATAGAACTCCAAATAGTATAAAAACGGTTTGAAACCGACCAACCGATGGAATCTGTTTACTGAAGTTTACAAAAGACAAAAATAAAAGTAAAAAGGAAAATAGGTTAGTTAGTTCTTTTGAGTCCGAGATGTTTTTGAATTTATATTTCAAAAACAGAATCCCAAAATATAAATAATACATCACCAACGGCTGAAGCAACTGTATAAACCATCTTGTTTGTCCGGCTCTTTTTGCTACTGCTTGTATATAATTTTCATCGACATAGGCTTGCACTCGATTTTGCAAGCCCGCTCCTAATCCGGGAAGTATTTTCGTCAAGTATTCTGAAATTAATTCAGGAAGAATAAATGATAATATAAGAAGTATAACATAGAACAAATTCCGGTTCCCTAATAAAAAATAAATCAGCAAGACAGCTCCCGCTCCTAAAAAACTGAAATGAACAAGAACTGAGCACATGGCAAGAATAAGATACTTCTTATCTCTATAAAGGATAACAAAATAAGCTCCGTAAAAGAAGATCCAGGCGGCAGTATAAAACCGGAATCCGTTTATAAAAAAAATCGGATTTATCAGGGCAAAGAACAAGAGATGAAGCAGTGCATTTTTATTCGGACTTACAATATATCTATCATACAAAAGATTAATACTCTTTAAATAAAAAAAACCAAAAAAAGCAGCAAAAACACCAAAAAGAAGGTTGTGTTTATTTGTAATACGGGATACAATAAATAAAATCAATGGTTGCAAAACATCAAGTGAAGTATCTTTAGTGTATAATCCTCTAACCACATTCCAGAATTCACTGAAAGGAAGGGTGGAAATATAAATTAAGTTCTGGCCGGTTCTGTATGAATCAAGTCCCTTATTATTAATTATAAACAATAAACCATATAATATAAGGAATAAGTAAACTATTATCCTTGATTGTTTATATCTATAACTAAACAATGACCAGATAAAAGCAGCAAACGGCCATAAAATAAAAATACCCCAGATTACTTTTGGCTGAGGTTGCGACCTAAGATATGATGCTATTTTTTTCAGTGCTAACCTGCTAATTAAATTTAGAATCTGTTAACTGCAGAAACTGCCCGGCAACATTTTTGATATTATATTTACTCAATTCAATGTTGCGCTGATTATGGTATTCACCATTTAGAAATTCATTAATAGTTTTTAAATCATGTCTGTCCGAATGAATATTTAGTATTGGCCTGCCAGACAAAGCATAATCGATTAGCTTGCTGGGTATAGCTACCAGGGTATTTTCCGAGTCAAAAATTGTGTCAACATTAACCAGAAAATCACATTTGCTTAATTCATAAATTAATTGTTCCCTCGGAATATAATCATGAATTATCAGTTTTCCATCCAATCCTTTAATGAAAGGTTCAAAATATTTTGCCTGCCTGGTATAAACGGTAAACTTAAAACTCCTGTTTAAGGACACTAATAACTGAAGAAATTTCTTGAGATCCCTGATCTTTGGAATAATAGAACCCGCAAAGGCAAAAGTTGGTATCGAATTATTAAGAGGCCTGTCAAACCGTTTTATATTTTCAAATCTTACTCCCTGGGGTATTACAATAATTTTATTCTTAAACTCCGGATAAAAATAGTTTTGAAGGCCTTCAAACGGAATGCTGATAAAATCCGTTTTACGACAAAACCATTTTTCAATATATTTAAAATAAAACATTTTTTTGAATGAGTCCAGATTTGCTCCCATATAGGGATCTCCGCAATCTGCAATCCAGACTTTTGCTATTCTTCGATTTTCTGACCAGGTTTTTGCTACGCCCCAATGAATTGTATGGGGAACAGCAACTGAAATAAGGATATCATAATTCTTTTCAACTTTCAGCGCAGATGCGACTTTAAAAACTAATTCTATTGATGGATATTCAAATAATTGTGAAAGAATTCTGTTTGTCCCGCGTTTTAGCAGGTTTATAAATCCAGATCCTGAATTACTGAAAAAAGGGAACCGGAGGGGCGAAAAGGTTTTAATTTCAATATTAGGATTTCCTTTTCGAAATTCATCATATGCATTGCCTCTGAATAAAGTCAATACAGCAACATCATGACCCTGTCTCACGAACTCCTTTGCTAATTCTGTTGCACGAAAAGAGCGTGGGGAGATCTCCGGGTAGAATGCGCTTGAAACAATTAATATTTTTTTCTTAGCCATTTTTGGGGGGCGATTCTCAATAATGATTTAATGACAAATTGGAGGGTGAATAATTATATTAAATTACGGCAATAGTAGAAAAGAAAATCACTTTTCTAAATTCCAACATTGAATTTCCTGATCCATTCACCAAATAAGATTAATCTCCAGTAAGTGTAATCGAATGGGTATTTCCCCTTCACAATTCTGTCAAAATAGTTTAAAGCGATGGGTTTAATTATTCCCTTTGATAAATCAACACATTCAGATATTTTTTGCCGGAATAGGGCCGGATTATCCTGTATAACCCATTTTTCTTCAGGTGTGGTATAGCCCATTTTATCTCTCCTGTTTATTGTTTTTTCAGGGAGGAGCGTTTTAAGCGCTTCACGCATAATAAGCTTGTTAACCCCGTTTCTTTCCAAAAAATTATCGGGAAGATTATATGTAAACTCAACAAGACGGTGATCAAGAAATGGAACCCTGGCTTCAACTGAATGCGACATTGAGTTACGATCCTCCCAGTGCAGATATTTAGGAAGTGTACTGTAAAAAGTTAAATGTTCAGAAATTTCAGGGACAGTCCGGTATCTGACAGGAATATCATCGAATGGGTGTCCCGGAACCAGATTCATTTTCCCGGGGTCAATTATTGATTTTACTTTATTATAGCTGCTTGATATTGAATTTATTTCCCTCTTCACAGGATCAGGAAGAAAATTATAAGCCATTCTCCTTAAAATATGTACATTATATTTTGGATTCAATTCATTTGTTTTTTTAATATCTTCCAAAAGTTCTCTAAATTTAAGTTTTTTCATTAGTCCGATATATCGGGCAATTGTAAATTGCCCGTAACCGCCAAGATATTCATCTGCTCCCTGTCCGTTTAACAAAACTGTTACACTATTTGCTTTCGCAAGTTTAAAAATAATGTTAGCAAGAAAAGCACTCTGAGATTGATACGGCTCATCCTGATACCAAATAATATCCGATGTCATATTAATTACATCTTGTATTTCCGGATAAACAAAATGGGCATCAATCCTGGTATAATTAACAATGATATCCATCCATTTTCTTTCATCAAAACGTTCGTCTGATGAACAGGAGGAAAATGTTTTCTGCAAGTTTTCCAGTCCGGCTTTGCGAAGGATCCTGTTAACTTCACATACAATTGCAGAAGAATCCAGGCCTCCTGATAAAGCAGAGCCAATTTGGACATCGGCCCTTAAATGTTCAGCTACTGATCTTTGAAACAAATCTTTGAATATCAAACTCGCTTCCACAAATGAACCGTTAAACTGGTCACGAACGGGTCGATACCATTTTGTTGAGTCTATTTTTCCTGAAATACCGGGTTTAATTTCTTTTATCGATGCTTTGAAGTAACTCCCGCCGGGAAGCTGATACACTCCCGCGAACATAGTTTCATCTGTATGGTCCGTGATGGAATAAACGAGGTTGTCATAAGCCCTTTGCGGATTTATTTTGGCCTGCCATCCCGGCAATGAAGAAAATTGTTTTATTTCGCTGGCAAAACAAAAGGAATGATCAGGAGAAAACCAGTAATAAAGAGGTTTAATACCATACCTGTCCCGTGAAAGAAAAATGGTACTCTTTTCAGAGTCATATATCACGAATGCCCACATTCCAGCGAATTTTTCCAGACAATTTTCCCCCCATTCAGTATAAGAAGCTAGGATTACTTCAGTATCAGTATGAGTAAGGAAGCTGTAATTAAGTAACTCTAGTTCATTTCTTAGTTCAATATAATTATATATTTCACCGTTGTAAATGATCCAGTATTTTCCGTTTAAATAAGACATTGGCTGGTGCCCTGCAGGAGAAAGGTCAATTATTGAAAGCCTCCTATGACCAAATGCTAACTTGAAAGGCAAATTCCCGAGAGTCTCAATATTTTCATTTGGCGAATATGGGTATTTTGAGTTCCAGACTAAATCAGGCGTATCGGGGCCTCCCGCACAATGAATTTTATTTTGATTATCTAGAAAAATATATCCTTCTCCGTCAGGTCCTCGATGTTTGATCAAATCAGTCATGGAATGGATCATTCCAAATTTAATTTGTTGAATACTAACTATTCCTGAAATTCCACACATATAAACATTATCAATTTTTTAAATACTAGAACTAGTTCGATCTGAGATTGCAAATCCGAATCCCTTCATTAATGCGCCCCTAAAATGGCTATTATTATAGGAAGTAGACATCAGAACAAATTTGTCATAATTCTCCTTTGCATCAGAATAACTTAATTTTATATTACCTGAGAGTAAGTCTTTTGCAAAGTCTTCAATTGAATAAATTTTTAGACCACTATTTCTGAGCCAGAGAAAGATTTCATTACTTTTATTAAGATATATCTTTAATCCATTCTGAATTGCTATAAAAATATTCCCAAGTGCCATCTGCTTGTGACTATTAATTATTATGGCTTGAGATTGATTGAACATATTATTGTATTCAGCAAAAGACAACATCTTGTCTAAAATTTTTACATTTATACATTGTGATGCTGCTTTGATGACATCTTTGGAATAATTTGTGACAACCCCATAATTGAATGGGAGAATGAATTCATAATTCTCCGAGTTATTGTATGATTTTATTAGTTCAATAATATCAAGATGATTATTGTAAGGACTCCTATTATTCCCTATGACAATCCTAGATTTTGCACTAAGGGATTTACAAAAACTAAATGCCCCGGTCAATTCAATAGACAATTTAATAAACGGAGGAAGTTCTGGATGTAATTTTTTTAAATAATCATATTCTTCTATACTATACCCTAGAAAATAATTTACTCGCTTAATTACCTTATTAAAGTCAGTATATAAATAATTACCCCATTTAATATAAGATACTAGTCCAAATGCCCTTTCAAAAATATTCTGGAATAAAGCCTTGAACAATACTTTCTTTTCTGTATTTTTTGTTAATTCAGTATAATAAGTGTTAGCATTAAGACTATATAATTCGTACCCATAAAATCTCCAAGCTATCATTATTTCAGATGAAAGTGAAATAGCGATCTTTTTTTTTACCCAATCAAGATCATGCAAAACAACAAGATTAGACTTATTACAAATACATATTATTTTATTTATATTTCTCGGGGTTCGTTTAAAGAATATCGCGTTTTCTGAATAGTGGTTTTGAAATTTAATTTTTTTACCCAATACAATAACCGTATTTAGAAAATCAGATCCTTCAAATCGTTTAATATCATTAATAAAAAGTGGATTGCTATGAATATGTATTACCCTAATTTTCATTCGAAATATTATAAGTCATTTTCATAAAGAGAATTGATACACGTACTTTAATGTTAGCTCACTAATAAATTCATTATCCTTCATGTTAATTTATACGAGTTTTTAACATTATTCTTTGTTTCTCCTCCCGGCTGAATCTCCTAAACAATCCTATTAAATTCAGAATCATAACGTTGTGATTTATGGGTGTATTTGAATCTGATCAAATATTAATAAATTTTCAGATCTGCATTATTTCAAAGATTTTAAAAATTCTTCTTCTAGTTTAATTAATTCACGTCTTCTCTCAATAACCTTTTTTGCTGGATTACCTTTGTAAATATAAAATTCTTCACAGTCTTTATTTACTAAACTCAATGCACTAATAACCGCTCCCTCTCTTAATGTAATACCAGGGAGAATTATAGATCCAGCACCCACAAGTACATGCCGACAAATAGTAACATTTGCATGAATTCCTCTAGTATATTGCTTAGGAACTGTCGGATTTGACATAAATTCCCCTGTGTAATCATCATTACTTGAATATACTGAAACTCTAGATGAGATACCCGAAAAATCTTCTAAAGTTATTTTCCCTTCCCCCATTAAAGAAGCAAACACAGCGATGTGAACAAAATTACCTATATAAATACCTCCACTCCCACTTGACAATACACAAAAATCATCTATGCGAACATTATTCCCAATTGAAATTCTTGAAACACCATATAAACTAGCCTTTCTACTTATCAAAACATTTTCACCAACAAACTTAAAACCTATTTGTGATAATTCTTCTTTACTATAAAATGATGTCATCTTTATCCCTCTTGTTTTGATTATAAGACTTTTATTATTACACCGCCCCACGAATACCCCACACCAAAGCCTGCAAGCATTATATTTTTGTTAATTTTACCTTCGTTTCGTGCCTCATATAAGGCAATTGGAATAGTAGAAGAAACTGTATTCCCCACATTTTCAAGAAAATAATAGAATTTTTCTGATTCAATATCTATGAGTTTGCGTAAATAGTTCATCATATATTTATTGGCTTGATGAAAAATGAATAATTCAATATCTGCTTTTGAAATTTTGTTTTTCTCCAATACTTTCTCTACTAATTTTGGTACTGCTTCCGATGTAAAATTAAATATTTCTGCGCCATTCATGTATAAATAGTCCGACGAGGAAAGATTACCGGCTTCATCAAACTCAGTGTCGTGCATAGCATTAGGGTTACGAAGCCCTCCTCTTTTAACAATTAAGTTTTCGGCTCCACCCCCATCTGTTCCCAAACAGAAATCTCCAATTATTGCAAAACCATTCGTTGAAATCAAAGTCGCAGCAGCAGCATCTCCGAAAATTGTTCGATTACCTTTGTCTTTTGGATGAATATGTTTGCTGTATGTTTCAGCTGTAAGCAATAAGACATTTTTCGCTATATTAGCAGAAATCAATCCTTTAGCCAAAGATAAGCCATATATAAAACCCGAGCAACCCAAATTAAAATCCAATGCACCAATATCTGTCTTTAATCCTAAGTTTTTTTGAATAATACAAGCTGAGGTTGGTAAAAAATAGTCGGGGCTTTGAGTACAAAGGAGTATAAAATCAATTGATGTTCGATCGATGGCATGTTCTATAAAAAGTTTTTCGGCTGCTTGAGTGGCCATATCAGAAGCACATTCATTTTCAGCAGCTATATGACGCTTATTTACGCCTAATTTGAAAGCTATCTTTTCCACTGTCCATTCTGGAAATTCTCTAATCAAATCATCGTTAGTAATTACTATACTTGGTAGATAATAAGAAATCGCTTTAATGAATGCCTCCATAGATTTTTTATAGTAATGTGTACCCCCCATCAATTAATAAACTACTGCCAGTTATCCATTTGGTCGCATCGGACAATAGATATACTGTAGCATAAGCCACCTCTTCAGGTTTCCCATAGCGTTTCAATGGATATTTTAATCGATCTTTTTTAAATTCTTCTTCACCATAGCTTCCTGCTTTTAACAAGTCAGTTTCTATCATGCCAGGATTAATACAATTTGCACGAATGCCTCTAGGTGCTAATTCCAGAGCAACTCCCTTCATGAAACCCGTCAGTGTACTTTTAGAAGCGGAATATAGTGAACTACCTATAAAAGTGCAATTGTTTCCATTAACAGATGAAATATAAACTAATGATGCTCCTTTGTTCAGTTTCTGTTTTTGTAATACCATTCGAGTCAAATGAATTGATGCAAAAGCATTGATTTGAAATACTTCATTAACATCTTCTGCTTCGATTGATTGAAGCACCAGGGGAACTGAGATACCGGCATTACTAACAATACCATCCAGCTTGGGTAGCGATTCAACTAAGGAATGTAAATCATATAATTTTGTCAAGTCAGCCTTAAATTGATAATGATTTGAGCCTTCTAAGACTTTATAAGTTTCAGATAAACGAGTTAAATTGCGCCCTGTGATAATAAGGCTTGCCCCCATTTGGGAACAAATTATTGCAATTGCTTTTCCAATACCCGATGAAGCACCAGTTACTAATATTTTTTTGTCAAGCAAAGAAAAAGGATTCATTTTAGGCTTTTTTAGACTTTACTAAATCATATAATTCTTGGACCGTATTTACCATTTTCATCTCTTCGGTTTTCAAATTCACACCATATTTTTTCCAGATCATGTTTATAATTGCTAACCCATTAAGTGAAGACCACTCTTCTATGTCTCTAAAATGAGTTTTGAAAGTAATTTTCGATGAATCAGTTTCATCAAACTGTGCTGCAAAGTTTTTTACAAATTCATCAGAATACATGGTAATAAATTTTAGTTAACGATATAGTTATTATTTTTAAGCAAGATGCAAATTTTTTCAACATCTCTTCTTCCTAACAAAGGCTAAATTGGCAGACAAATCACCTTTTCTGCTACATCGCTAGCTACTGGTAGATTCTCCTTTGTTGAAGTAGGAAGTCCTTGATAAGTAGGAAATTGGCTGATAATGTGATAAAAATATCGGCGACTATAAATGTTGCGGCATCTTAGTTCTTCATAAATCTCATCGCGTTTTTTCCCATAAACAGAAGCATCTATAAAAATAGGGAAATATGAGTAAGAATGATCAACACCTTTGATATCTTCTAAAAAGGTAATACCATTGATTCCTTTCAATTGTTACGGTAAAATGCAGCAATTTTTTTACGTTTAGCGATATACTCATTTACATATTTTAACTGCAATAAACCGAAGGCTGATTGTAACTCATTCATTTTTGCATTTATCCCTAGTTCAATACCCGTAATTTCATCAGCAAATCCAAATTTATTTAGATAATCGATGCTTTTTTTGTTTTTTCGGCTGGACAAATTATCGCGGCCCCTTCAATATATTAAAAACCTTGGTTGCAACAAAACTGAAAGGTGTTGTTATCACTTCTCCTGTTATTTTTAATGCTTGCAAGACTGTTATTAAAGGAAGTGATCCATTTACAAAAAGAGATAAGTGTTAAACTCCCAGATATTCAGCTCATGCTTCCTCAAACTGCTGGTGGAAAAGTCCATTCTTGTTCGGGATTTTGTTATCCCAGATTTGCTTAAGAAATAGTGTAAATTCATCCAATGGTGGAAGGTCGGGTCGGGGGTGACGAATATATTCTTATGATTTTCCCCTATGCTTAAATCTCATTAGAATTTGTTGATTCAAGCTTCTTATTAAGAAATAAAAGGCTTCATTTTTAAGAATTATAGATAGAATTATTACTATTGTAAAACCCAAACCAACCTGTAAGAATAAAGTGGTTATTGGCTTTATTTTGCTGAAATAGCCTACATAAAATACAATTAACCCCATTGTTCCTCCGATTATTAAAGATGGCATTATATCAATAATTTGTTCTTTAAGAGAATATCCGGAAAATCTATATGCAGAATTTGTGTATATTATTAAACCAATAACTGAATTGATACTAATTCCAATAATCATCACAATGATACCATATGTAACGCCAACTATAATTACGGGTATTGTTGTTAATTGTAGAATGAGTTGTTTTTTCATATATAAATCTGACCTGCCAACGACATTCAGCAGATTAACATTTATTGAATTTAAAGGGTATAATAATCCCGTAAAACATAACAACTGTAAATAAAAAACAGACTGTCTCCATTGTTCGCCAACAAGCGTAATCACTAAATTGTCAGCAACGGCAGCCATTCCAAACATTAAAACAGCTACAATAAAAAATGTCGCCGATATAATTCTCTGAAAACCAATTTTTAATTGAGCAGGATCGTCCTGTACTTTAGAAAGAACAGGATAACTGACATTCGTCATAATATCAGAAATATTTTGGCTTGGTAAGTTTTTAAAAAGTTCGGCACGAGTGTAAAATCCAAGATCAGCCGCCGTGAAATATTTTCCGATCACAATATAATAGATATTGTTAAAAAAAGTACCGATTAAGCCACTTAGTAATAATTTAGAACCAAAACTAAACAATTCCTTGAACGAAGCTACACTAAATACTAGATCTGGTTTCCATCTGTTCCAATACCATAACAAAATTGAATTTATTGCCTGATTAAATAATGTTTTAACTACCAGACTCCAAACTCCAATCCCCTTAACTGCCATTATCACTGCAATAAAACCTGAAATAATAGAGGCAATAACTGATATTTTTGTCTGTAGTTTGAAATCAATTCGTCTAATAAGCTTTGCACTTTGTACTAATGTAAAAGAACTGATTATTAATCCTATCCCTAATACTTGAACAAGTGGTTTTAGTTCAGGTTTATTGTAAAATCTGCTAATAAATCCGGATGCTAAAAATAAAATTACAAAGAATATAATTCCTATTGCAAGATTAAAGAAGAAAGCTGTGGAATAATCCTCCTGTGTGCAATTTTGTTTACGGATCAGCGCCTGGCTGAAACCACTGTTAATAAATACCTGTGAAAGAGTAATTATTACTGTAATTGTTCCGATCAGTCCAAATTCTTTAGGAGTAAGTATGCGGGCAAGAATAATTCCTACAATAATTTCTATCCCCATTCCTAAAAGCTTCCCAACAGAATTCCATAATACCCCGCTAATTGCCTGCTCCTTTAGACCCATTTAGATTTACAATATTAAAAATTTGAGTTGAGTATTGTTTATTTGTTTCCCCGTTGAAAACAGAAATTAATATAAAGTATCATAAAGACATTTAAAGAGGATATGTTATGTTTTCATTGAATATCCACCAGAGAATAGTATCCCATTTATATCTTTAATTCCTTTATTATATTCTATAATATATGATACCCTCCCGCCCTCAATTAAAAAATAGCTCTTTCAAGGGATTGAGTCTCTGAAATATTAATCCGCTTTATTAAAATATGGTAAATGGAATATAATAGGAAATATTCATTGATTTTATCTGGCGTCAGATATCCCCGTAGTAACTAATTAAAACATTACTAATTTTTTTAACGTCATGTATTTTTTCGACAAATTCTCTGCTTTTTAAAGCAATTTCTGGTAGTCTGTCTCTGTTATTTATCAGATTCTTAATAACATTATAAAGACTACCTGGAGTAGAGTTTATTATAGGGATGTCATCTTTATAATTAATATATTGATAATACTCATCCCGAAGAAAACAAACAACGGCTCTTCCCGATGCCATAGCTTCAATGGCTGCAGTTCCATACCATCCGGAAAGTATCTGATCAATAAAAATATCGCACTCTTTATACCTTTCCTGGAGATCTTTGTGAGGTACATTTTCTACCAGTACTTTCTTAATATTAAAACCATCCCTTATCAATTGGTCTATCGTTTCGAGAATAATTGATGTGCCTTTACTGGCGCGATCAGTTGGAGCATGCATAATCACAAACTCCTGTTTTCTTTCGGCCATTGGAGAATACTTAAACTCATTTAAATCAATGGCTAATGGTAAAACGATAGATCCGGGAACAAATTCTGACAAATTTGGTCCGCAAACAATTTGTAAATCAGAGTATTTCGATTCGTATTTAAGCCGTTTTTTAATCACATTATTATATTCTGCAACATCTCTCTTATTTAAAAATCCCACCATATTTGTAATATCGTTCTCTCCTGTGGAGTCCTTATAAAGCTGAACATCATTCCCCAGGTAATGAAATACAATTTTCTTCCTAAACAGTTTATAGAATGGCAAATCCCAATGAGCTCTTGTTAAAGTGGTCCCATAATAAAAATGAAAAGTATTATACTTGAAAAAACAGGTTATCAGAAATAAACTGTTCCAGGAATGCCGAAGAATTTTCTGAAAATAATTTCCTCCGTGAAGCAATGTAATATCAATTACTCTTTGAAAAGGATCAGGAAAGGCTGCAGATATCGCTTTGATTCCGCTTTTGCGCAGTTCTCTGGCAAAGAGACCTGCCTGTGTTCCATAATTAACAAGTCCGTGAAATACTTTTATCTTCCTTTTGTACAAAATACCAGATTTATTTTCAGGATGCTTATTTAAAACCATTTATAATCGTGACCACATATTTTATGTCTGCCTTGCTCATTACAGGGCTTATTGGTATGCTGATAACCTCTTTATGAATTTCTTCTGTAACCGGTAAACTTATATGATTCCATTCTATAAACGCATCTTGTTTATGAGGAGGAACAGGGTAATGAATAATAGTCTCAATCCCATTATCTGAAAGATATTTTTGAAGTCTCTCCCTTTCCGGTGAGCGGATAACAAAGAGATGCCAGACATGATCAAGACGCAGGGCACAGGACGCGGGGCATATGGTCTTAAAAACATTGTTACGTTTTCCTGTTTGTCGATTACTTTCGTAAGTCTGCGGAAGAATAATATAAGGGTTCTTTATATTATCCAGATAATATTGGGCTATTTCTCGCCGGCGCTGATTATCTGCGTCTAACCCTCGAAGTTTGATTCTCAATATTGCCGCCTGTATTTCATCTAAGCGTGAATTTAACCCTTTAAAACGATTGTAATATTTTGTTTTTGATCCATAGTTAGCAATAGTGCGAATTACATCTGCAAGTTTACTATCATTTGTCGTTACAGCGCCTCCGTCACCAAGTGCTCCCAGGTTTTTTGACGGATAGAAGCTATGTCCGGCTGCATGTCCCAGTGATCCTGTTCGATGTATTTTTATTTCATTTTTGCCTTGAGCTAATACAACTGCTCCTGCTGCCTGTGCATTATCCTCAATTAGTTTAAGCTTGTACTTCTTTATAATTCTCTTAATCTCAGGATGCATCGCAGTATATCCATAAAGATGAACTAACAGAATACCTTTTGTCTTTTCTGATATTCTCTCCTCAATTTTATACGGATCTATATTATATGTATTAATATCAGGGTCAATTAACACAGGGGTTAACCTGTTCTCAGTTATTGCCAATATTGTTGCAATAAAAGTATTTGCAGGAACAATTATTTCATCTCCTTCAGTAAGTGAACCAAGTTCAATATATGCTCTGAATATTAGCCTTAAAGCATCGAGCCCACTGGCGACAGCCACACAATGTTCTGAGCCGATAAATGTACTGTATTCTTCCTCAAATGAAGCTGTTTCTTTACCAAGTAGATATCTGCCTGAATCTATTACCCTTTTAACAGTATTGGAAAGATCTGGCTCGTATCTGTTATTTATCTTGCTTAAATCGAGGAATTTTATCTTCATTTGTAATTTTCCTGACAAATTTTGCCGGAGTACCGAACCATAGCTCATCTTCCGGAATGTCTTTAGTTACCAGACTCCCTGCCCCGATAAATGAATTCTTTCCTATTCTAATGCCCCCGGAAATAACAGAACCGGCTCCGATGGTAACACCATCTTCAATATATGTTTTAAGAAATTCATCGGGATAACATTTTGATCTGGAATATTTATCGTTTGTGAAGGAAACATTAGGTCCGATAAAAACATTATCCCCTATTCTGGTACCATCCCATATCTGAACGCCTGGTTTTATTGTAACATTATTGCCTATTATTACATCATTCTCAATAAAAACATGACAATTAATGTTACAGTTTTTACCAATGACAGCACCTGGAAGAATAACCACAAATTGCCAGATTGTAGAATCATTACCTATTGAGAGAGATTGAACCTGCGCAGTAGGGTGAATATTAATCATTTAACCTTTATGATGGTAATTCTTTCTGATCTCTTATATAGTCATCCGGATTATATTTATCTGATGCAAGAACAAGACAAACAGCTCGCGGGGAGAAATTTAGTATTTGATGCCAGATACCTGGCAGAACATATAAGCCTCTTTGGGGATTATCTAATATGATGTGTTTTTCATTCAGTCCATCAAAAATTTGAACTTCAAAACTTCCTTCTGCGGCAATAATTATTTTTTCTAATTCCCTGTGGCCATGCCCCCCCCTTGTTTTACCATTTGGAACATCATATATATAGTAAACTCTTTTAACTGCAAATGGGATATCAATATTATTATTAACAACTGTACCATATTTGAATTGGTTGTGAACTCTAGAAAATTTTATTATCCGGCAACCAGAAATTGTATTTTTATCAAGCATGTCTGAATATTTGTTTTTGAAATGTATTGTAGCTATAGAAAATATCCTCCGGTTTAATAATAATAGACGCAAGAATCAGAAAAAAATAATCTTTTGCAACACTATTAAAAGAACACCAGGTCATTTCAGGCAAATATAAACCACACGAAGCATCACGTAGATGATAATTTTTTTGAATCGTACCATCACTGACAGCAACATTTGTATTCCCCGTTAAAGCAACAATAAACGAAGCGGCGGATTTAAAAGCAAAACCCATGCTTTTATTTAGAGTATTTTCCCCTGAAATCCATAAAGTTTGTTCGATCTTAAAAGGGATATTGGATCCCTCTTCTATAAAAGAGAGAATACCTCTTGTATCTTGCATTTTTGGTAACTCAATAATCCTTACCATAATTGAACATCTGTCCCCTTTTGAGTTATTTGGTTTTTATGTAAACTAAACCATTCTTGTTAATTTTCAATATAATAATTATTTGTATTACCATAATGATATGAACCATATCGGCCATAACCATAGTCATATCCATATCCAGAATAAAATCCTGATCCGTAACGCAGGCCATAGCCGTAATATCCCGATATATTGATATCGTTCACAATTATTGCAGGATTATTAATCTCTTTCTTTTCGTAAATTTTCTGGATATACTCGAGCGTAGCTTTAGAAGAGTATCTCTGACGTACCACAAACAGGTTAACATCAGCAAACGTACCTAATAATACTGCATCAGTAACAATACCTATTGGAGGAGTGTCAAAAAATACAAAATCAAATTCCTGCCGGACTTCTTTAATAAATAACTTCATCCTTTCGGATTCAATCAGTTCTGAAGGATTTGGTGGTATAGGCCCGGTAGGAACAAAGAAGAGATTGCTTATTCCTGTTTCAAGAATTATATCTTCAAATTTGCTCTCTCCAATAAGAAAAGTACTTAACCCAATTTCTTCAGTATTGGGAAAAATCTTATGTATTCTGGGTTTACGCAGATCAAGTCCGACAACCAGTGTTTTTTTACCAAGCATCGCAAAAACCGCTGCAAGATTAGTGGAAATAAATGTTTTTCCTTCACCGCTAATTGCTGAAGTAATTGAAATAATTGCTTTTTTCTCACCCCCAAGTAGATATTTAAGGTTCGTCCTTATAGTACGGAATGATTCCGAAAGAGAAGATCCGGGATTGGAAATAACAGGGATATCTTTCTTATAATTACTATGTGCAACAAAGCCTAATATAGGAGCATCAGTACCATCTTCAATATCTCTCTTGTCTAGTATCCTGGCGTTTAGTTCATAAACCAGGAATATAAATACACCTGGTGCCAGCAAACCAAAAATTAATGCCAGGAAATAGTTGCGGTTACGTCTGGGACTTAATGTACTGTAATTCTCAGGATTAGCTTTATCTATTACTCTGTTGCTTGATATGGTGGATGCCTGGGCAATTCCTGCTTCAGCCCGTTTTTCAAGCATATATGTGTATACGGTGTTATTTAGTTCAAATGTCCTTTGGATCCCAATCAACTGTCTTTCAGTAACAGGAAGTTTTTTTACCTCATTTTCAACTGTCCCGGTTCTTTCATTTACATCTTTTAATTCATTCTCACTGATATTTACATTGTTCCGGATATTTTCTTCAAGGGAAATAATTGCATCTTTGATTTTTGATTCTATCAGGTCATTTGCAGCCAGATTGGTTGCAAAATTAAATTTCAATTGCTTTTTTTCAAATTGAAGTGATGCAAGATTATCAACAAGCTTAATAAGAGCAGGGTCACTAATTCCCATAATAGATGGAGACATTATCTCCCCTGATTCGTTCCTTGAATTGATATAATTTGCAAGATATTTATAATATTGCAGTTGTAAGTTGACAATGGTTTTTTCACCTTCAATTTTTTCGAGTCTGCTACGGAGAGAGTTGCCTTCAGAACTCAGATCAATCAATTTGTTGGATAATCTGAAGCTTTCAAGCTTCTTTTCTGCTCTTGATAAGGAATCAGAAATGGTTTTTAGTTGAGAATTAATAAATTTGATTGTTGAATCTGCTGTTATATTTTTATATTCTAACCCCTGCTTTATATACGCTTCCATTAATTTATTCAGATACTCTGCAATTTGTGTCGGTACATATCCGGTTGCAGAAAGGGCAACAAGTGTTGCATCATCAGCAATTGGAGAAATATTGAGGGTGCTCCTGTATGTGTTGGCAAGACTTTCGGGAGATTCAAACCATGCTTTGTACCTGTTCGATATATTCTCTTCATAAGTATATTTACCAGGTTCTTTTAATTTGACAATAAAGTCAAATCCTTCTTCCTTAAACCGATCACCAAACTTAAGTCGCTTTTTTATGTTTCTGTTCCCATTTATTTCCAGGAGAAACTCGTTTTGAGGAAGTATTTTAATTGCAATTGGGACATTGAAACTTTGTTTATATAAAGAATCGTAAACAATTACTATAGGACATTCTGTAAATTGTCTCTTCTCAGCTATTCCTCTCCTACCGATTGCAACATACGAAACATGAAAATCGGACAATTCCTTCATTACTCTGAGATTCAGACTATATGATCTTAAGATACCTATTTCATTCTGAAGAGTCTGCTGGTTTTTAAAAACATCACCTCCCGGTATCATACTTTCTGCCCCGGACAATCCCGTACTGTTTTTATCATCTTTTATAAGGAGAGAAGCTGAAACTGAATATATACTTTCCGAGTATTTGTTTATTCCATAGGCAAGACTTAAAGAAATAAATAGTGCTCCTGCAAACCAGTACCAGTTGCTCAAAAAAAGTCCCAGATAACGACGTAAATCAATATCTTCTTTAGGTTTATTAGCATAGTTTTGAGGATAATCGCTGTTTGGAGTTTGTGGTGTAGTATTCATAGATAGTGTGGTTATTAAAGCTCAATTTTAAGGTTTCTTATCCGGTCCTTGGAACCCTGAACTTAGATTTTATTTACTTACCCAGGAAATTAATTAGCAATAGTGTTGTAGTTATTACCCCAGTTAGCGTTGAAATTACGAAAGCGATAGTCGGCAGGTTCATATTGAATATTTTTTGTTTTACCGGTTCGATAATTACGACGTCATTTGGCATCAGAAAGTAGGCTTCAGAAGAGAGTATGTTTTTATCCTGCAAATTTATTCGGTAGGTTTGTGTTCCTGCTTTTGTCGAGCGGATAACAAGCACTCTGTCACGTCGGCCAAAGTCTCCAACTCCTCCGGCACGACCGAGAGCCTCAAGTACAGTAAGATAATTGTTATAATTCACATAGGTTCCTGGATTTCTGGCTTCTCCAAGAACCGTATATTTAAAACTCAATAGCTTTACATCTACATAGGCGTGATTGAAAACTGAATCTATTTTATGTTGAACAATATCCCTGATTTCCGGAAGAGTTTTGTTACCAACAGAGATATTACCAACAACTGGAAGCTTAATATTTCCTTCTTTATCAATACTATAACCCAGAAGGTACTGGTTCGATTCACCCTGAACGTAATTTTGACTTAAGGAGCTGCTACCTTGCAGAACATTCTCTATCTTACCTTCTATGGTCATAACCTTTACATCAACATATAAAATATCTCTGTACTGAACTTTATAATCAGGCGTTTCATAAGGAAAAGTCTGAACATCGGAAGTTTCCGGAAGGTTAGAAAGGTAATTGAGTTTTTTAGTGCTAGTACAAGAAGAGACTAATAAAATAAGCAAGAATAATGGAAATAGTTTTTTCATGTTAAGTTATTTAAGACAAAAGTAAGATCAGGATAAAAGATAAAAATAAAAAGGTAAAATACTAAAGTAAATTTAAATTTTGAACATTCTCCATCGTTCATTTTTGACTTTTGACTTACTCCCGGGCAAGCTTCCGCCCCGTCAGTCACATTGCCCGGAATGGACCAACAAGGGTATAACATTCTGTATTTCATCACGCTGCGAGTGCGACAAGGCAACAGAAGCCTTTTTTATTTAATACCCGGTTCTACCTCTCCATTGCTCCAGAGAGGAAGAAGGTCTGCCGGTTTATAATTTATTAAGAGTTTCTTTGCTTCATCGGGACAAAACAACTGATAATGAACTTCCCGCCCCACCATCTCTTCCGCCTGAAGCACTTTTTCATCCAGATACTTTTTGTTAATGTTATTCCCCACCAGGATAAGATCAATCACCTGTCCGTCCCGGCCGCAGGCAAAATCACCTGTCAGGTAAACCGACAGTAAATTCCCGATACGGTGAATTACGTTCTCAATAACTTTATCGATCCCTGTCTCCTTCAGAATTATGTTGTGGATATCGTTGAAAAGAGGATGCGCCCGGTTGGCCTGGTACATCTTTTTATTCCCCTCCTGGGTGGAGGTCAGAAGTCCTGCTCCCTCAAACCTGTTCAGCTCCACCCTGATCGCATTGGTCGAATCGCCAAACTCCGACTCCAGTCCCCGGAGGTGGGCTTTTGTGCTGCTGTTAAGAAAAAACTTCTTAAGCAGCTTGATCCTCATCTGCGATGTTATGAGAGTGCCAATCATCAGGTCAGGTTAATGAGTAACAAATTTACTCGGAAAATTTAATTTACAAAATTAATTGTGTTTTTTATGACAGAAATTTGTAAAGATTAGTTGCAAGATGCAGGGTGCATGATGCATGGTGCAGGGTGTATTTAAAAAATTCTTACCTTGCATCTTGCATCTCGCAACGTGCACCAAAGGATGAACAGCTATAGAGATTTAGATATCTATAAGATTGCATTTGAACTTGCTGTCAGAGTTCATAAAGCAACACTTAAACTTCCTAAGTTTGAGGTGTTTGAACAAGGAAGTCAAATAAGACGTTCGTCAAAAAGTGTCAAAGACCAAATAGTAGAAGGTTATGGCAGAAGAAGGTATAAATCTGATTATATAAAATTTCTTGTGTATTCTCATTCTTCCTGTGACGAGGCGCTGACCCAATTGGAAATGCTTGTAGTCTTATATCCTGAAATAGCAGAATTTAAATCTCTTTCTCAGGAGTATTCGGTTCTGGGTAAAAAAATCAATAACTATATCGAATATGTAGAAAATAACTGGCGGACTTAATCAATTCGTATACCATGCAACTTGCACCACGCACCTTGTATAATTCCGCGTACCTCGCACCACATACCGCATACCTCATACCGTTTTCCTATATTTACATTCAGAACTCATAAAACACCCATGTCCGAGAACCTGGCAAATCTTACCCCTGAAGAAAAACTCCTTCTTTCCCTCTGCCGCCTTGATTTCACCGAACCACAGAAAGCCAGGATCAGCACCCTGATAAAACAGGTAACCAACTGGGATCGGTTTGTCTGGCTTGCCAATGAACACGGAATAATTGCCTTATGCTGGCATAATTTAGTTGAATTACATACCGACGCCACGATTCCAAAAGATTACCTTGAGCATCTTCATAAAGGATACCTTGCCAGTCTTGCAAGGAACACCAGGATCTTTAATCTTCTGGAACAGGTTTTGAAAATTGCCAAAAAAGAAAATATAGAAATAATCCTCATTAAGGGCCTTGCCCTTGAAAAAACTATTTACGGAAACCAGGGGTTAAGACAAATGAATGATCTGGATATTCTGGTAAAAAGTAAGCATGCCATTCAACTTCGAAAACTTCTTTTACAAAATGGCTTCCAGTCACAACCAGTGATATCTCCTCTTCATGAAAAGATTATACCGTCATATGGGAAGCATTTGCCCGAAATGTACAAAGAAGGGCTGTCGGTGGAGATTCATTTTAAACTTTTTGAGCAGAAGGGGAACTCTCTGACTGAAACGTTTATTGAGAAATCTCTGTTAATTAAAAATTCTGATAATTTCAATATCCCTGATCCTTTGATGCATTTTCTGTACCTGATTAAGCATCTTCAGAAACATGAATCAGAAGGAACTACTCAGCTCAGGCTTTATACTGATCTGGCGGTTTTAATTTTAAGCCAAATGGATAACTTTTTAAAAACGGATTTATATGAATCTGCCGTTCAGGTCGGGATTGAAAAAGCATTATCAGAAAAGTTGTTATTCCTGAATGAGTATTGGGGAATTGGCTTGTCATCAATTGATTTAAATATCCCGGAACCTTCAGAAAAAGATAAAGTGATTGAAAAATTCATCTGTTTACTCAGATATCCAAAGGACCTAAAAAATAATGAAAATCCCGAAAGTCTTTTAAAACCAATGAAAGAGATGGAAAAGTTCTCCCAAAAACTTCTTTTTATTATTGGTTATATCTTCCCCTCAATTACATTTATGAAATATCGTTATAATGCTCATCCCATAGCTAAAGCAATCATGTATTATCCGGTCAGATGGGCAAAACTTATTAAACTAGTGTTCTCCGGTTCACTTTAACAATCTGTAGCTGTATTTTTAACACTCACATCTCACTACTCATCGCACATCTTTCACAACTTACCTCCTACATCACGCCGCACACCTCAAACCACACACCCAAACCTCACACCTCATTTGTTTATCAATAATTTCGTCCTTATCGTCAAAAAAACTATATTTGCATTGTTATAATAACTTGAGCGAGTTGTATATTCATACTAAATTTATTGAAAAAGCAACCATCCTCTTTAGAAGTTTGTCATATTATGGCACTTAAAACTAAGGGCATGAAAAAGATAATTATCCTTTTAATAATACTCTCCGCCCCGTTAAAGTTTTACGGACAAACTACAAGCGGAACATTAACTACAGATGAAACCTGGACTACGTCTGTACATATTACAGGTGATGTAACTGTCCCAAATAGTATTACGCTTACAATTAATCCGGGTGTTACGGTCAGTTTTGATCCACAAACAAGTTTGAAAATCGAAGGCTCCGGTACGTTAATTGCTGATGGGACCTCTTCCAACCAAATCACTTTTACAGCATTTAATGGAACTTCATGGGGGCATCTCTATTTTAATAACACTACAGCTTCATCTAATTCAATTTTGGATAATTGTATCATTGAAAAAGGTAATACTTCAGGTATAAATCCAGCTTTCGGAGGTGGTGTTCATATAAAGAGTAGTAACCTGGTTATTTCAAACTGCATATTCAGAAATAATTCTGGCACTTATGGTGGAGGAATATTTCAGGACAAAAATACGACTTCAAGTATTTCAAATTGTTATTTTAATGGAAATAATGTAAGTCAAACCGGAGGAGGAATTTATATCTGGGCAAATTCCAACGCAACAATCACAAACTGTGTCATTAATAATAATCTCGCAAATGCAGGAGGTGGTTTGTTTATCGGAGAACAGGCACTTAATGTGGATGTAATAAATTGCACTATTGTTAATAATTCAGCCAGTACTTCCGCAGGTAGTATTTATATGGTTGATAACAATACTCCATCTAATAAACCCGAATTTCTTAACTGCATTATCTGGGGTTCTAGTTCTTCAATCATTTATGAAAGCCAAACACCTCAAGCTTCTGATTTTGTAAATTGCGCCATTCAGGATCCTGTTTCAGGCAGCACTACCAGTTGCATAACTCTTGATGCTTCTAATACAGATCCTGCAGGACCTAATTTTACTGATCCTGCAACTTCTGATTATTCCATTACTGTTATCTCTCCCTGTCGTGATGCGGGAACAAATTCAGGGGCGCCCGCTACTGACATTTTAGGGAACTCCAGAATAAACACAACGGATATTGGCGCTTATGAAAACATCTATACGAGATGGACTGGTAATAATTCAACTGACTGGAGCACAAGCGGGAACTGGGATAACGGAATCCCTGGTACTTCATTGGATGCCCTTGTTTCTACCACAACGAATAATCCATTGATTTCGGGTTCCGATGTAACGCTTTCAAACCTGGCAATAGAAACCGGAGGTATAATTACAGTCGGGAGCAGCAGATTGCTGACTCTCTCAAACCTTAGGAATAACGGTTTTCTTGATTTTCAGCCTGCAACTAAAGGAACTATTACAACAATTATAAACAACGGAACCCTTAAGCTTGAAACAGATGCCACTGATGTAAGTTCTCTGATATTTACAAATTTCTCCGGCAGCGACATAACATATGAACTTTATCTTACTGGCGGGAACCCCGGGGATAAGCTCTTTAAATGGCACTATATTTCTTCGCCTGTAACATCCCTCAGCGCTACTGCTTTTACTTTTAAGACTGATAACCTGGCTCAATTTATAGAAAGCCGGCCTTCTTTGGGTCTTGTCGAGGGTTGGGTTGCTTATGACGGGTATATATATTCGACAGGACTCTCTGGTGGCCCTACTTTCTATACTCTTGCTCCTGGTCAGGGGTATGATTATTATTTTACCGATGATTGGGAATATACTTTTTCCGGACAACCGAACTCGGGATCTTTACCGACTTCAGTGACATTGAACTATTCTGGTACGGATGATAATCTGTATGGCTATAATCTTGTTGGTAATCCTTATTCTTCGGGCATTGACTGGGATTATATTACAGCTAACGGATATCCTTCAAATACCAGCAAGGCTTTATATTTAACGAGTAATAATGCTTCAATAGTCTACTCAAATGGTGTTAGTACTCCTGACGGGTATTCTACCGGAATTATACCTCCGATGCAGGGATTCTTTATTAAAACTTATCAGAATAATACCACGTTTACAATACCACTTGCTGCCAGAACACACAGCAATATTCATGCACGCTATAAGGGAGCAGCCAAAGGATCCGGAGCAATTCCGCTTATACGTCTTTCAACGACTGAGAACGGGGTTACGGACGAGACTGTGGTAAGATTTGACGAACTTGCCAAAAACGGACTGGATTATGATTTCGACGCGCTTAAGTTATTTGTTTCATCCGCAAGCACACAGATATATTCCTCTTTGGGCGGCGTAAATTATGCAATTAACGGACAGCCATTCCCGGATGTTTCTGTCAAAATTCCGATTGTGGTCAATTTATTGTCAACAGGGACTCATTCAATTTTAGCTTCCCAGATCCAAAATCTTGATAAGGATAGCATAAAACTGAAAGATACATACACCGGTATAACCTATGATCTGAAAAAAACTCCTGAAGTTTCGTTTTCGACAGGCAAGGGGACGTTATCTGACAGGTTCATTCTTATAATTTCAGATATTACCACTGGCGTGCAGGATAATCCAGTTATGACGGGAAAACCATTTAATGTATATTCTGCTTTTAATTTTATTAATATTCAGACTCTTGCCGATGAATGGGATGGCAAGAGTGGCTCTGTAAATGTATTTGATATGACCGGAAGAAGTATTTTGGAAAGAAACAACATTGAATTCAATAAGAACTCTGTTACTTCTGTTCCATCTCCCGCTTCCGGTGGCTTATATTTAGTTGAAATCAGATCCGGCATTAAAAGATATGTTGGAAAAATAATCATTAAATAAGATTTTGAGATATGGGCTCAACGGTAATTGGAGTTTTGCCTTTGCACCATTGTACCTCTGAACCTTTAATTATTTGCTGTTTAACTTTAAAAAAGTACTTTTGCAACTTATTCTTTAAACATTTATCTTTAGAATTCAATCGGTTAAAAGAAGAATGATTATCAGAAGAAGATATAAAAAACCTGAAATATTCAGAATTACTATCGATAATTCTATTTCCCTGGTAATGATGACTAATGGCGTTCCCAACCCTCCTCCAAGAGGCGGGGGCAGCAAGGGATCGGACAAACCATTTCAGAGTCCGTTCGGAGATAAACCGTTCAGTTGATTACTTACTTAATTTATACGGAGCTGCCTCAGGGTGGCTCTTTTTTTTTAATAGGGGCTTGAGGCACATGGTTTGCGGAGGAGTGTTAATTTGCTCAACTCCTTCAACCCCCTTCAACTCCCTTCAACCCTCTTCAACCCCCTTCAGTCCCCTCTTCCAGCTCACCCTCGCAACATAATTAACATCCTGTCATACAACCTTTAGCACTAAAAAAGCGTCTTTTTGTTAAACATTATTCCAAAAATCCCGTTTAATATTAATAATCCGGAGTCTGTTATAAAACGAATTGTATATTATTAAACAATGAAGCTTCGTCTTTCATATATTTTAATATTCCTTATTGTTTCCCTCAGGATGGCAGCACAACCTGCCGAGACTATTTACCAGGGTGCAGTTATCAAAGCTGGTTATGTAGATGATGCTTCATACGGACCGTTTAATATAGGCTTTAACTTTACTTTCTTCGGAAATTCGTATAGTCAGTTTTATGTAAATTCGAACGGGCAGGTTCTTTTTGGTTCCGGCTCCTCATCAGGAACAGAAAAGGCCATTCCGGCATCCGGTGCTCCTGATAATTTCATTGCTCCGTTCTGGGACGATCTTGTCGTTGATGGTACCGGCAAAATTCTTTATACTACTATTGGTGCTTCACCAAACAGGCGTCTGATCGTACAGTTCAATAATATGGGATTCTATGGGGCTCCTTCTTTTATGGGCTCTTTTTCAGTCATCCTTAACGAAACTACCAATATTATTCAGGTACAGTACAGGCTGATTGTCAATAAGTCTTCGCCAAGGGCTCATGGTGCGAGCGCTGCAATTGGAATTGAGAATTCAGATGGCACTACAGGAGTACAATACCTTTACGATTCTGCCGGAGACATCGCCAGCGGAAAAGCTATCTCTTTTTCTCCATCTGGGTCCACATATAATATGAATTCAGATGCTGTTTATGAATGGCTCTATCTCACAACAAATACTACCCTTCCCGAACCAGAGATCCCTAAGCTCCTGAGCCCTCCCCAGGATGCTGTTATTGGTTCAGATTATACTTTCTCATGGTCCGACGCCGGGAATGCGGCTTCATATATATTGCGTATTTCCACCTCTTCAGATCTGGGTGGGGCAACAACCTACTCTCCCGGGACTAATACTTCTTATTCTGTGACCGGCTTGATATTAGATACAACGTATTACTGGGGGGTGTTTGCAACCAATACAACGGGCACTACCTGGTGCGAAATAAATAAATTCACCACAAGCTCAGCTCCTCCTCTTGCTGCAGTCCCTCAGACTGCCTGGTTGGAGCTCAGCCAGGAGAAAACCATTACTCTCAATTATACCGGCGGCGATGCAAGCGCGAAGACAGCAATAATTACATCTTTGCCTCCACAGGGGCAGCTATACCAGTACAATGCCGGAGTAAAGGGCGCACTTATCTCTTCTGTGCCTTCAACTGTAACCGATGCCGGCAGAAATGTGATTTATGTTGCAAATGGCGCCTCAGGCAACAGCGCCGGCAACTTTAGCTTTAAGATCAACGATGATACCGGAGATTCTCCTGCCGTGCAGGTAACCATCAACGTCAGCCCTCCGGGAATGCCCAGCCTGCTTTATACAGGAAAGGCAACAACTTATATCGAGATGCAATTCGACCACTCAATGGCCGATCCTGCCGGCAGGGAAAGCCAGTTTACAGTTACTGTTAACAGCGTTCCGGCAACAATAAGCAGCCTCTCCCTTAAAACAGGCGATCCAAATACAATTGTTGCAACGTTAGCATCTCCCATATTAATCACCGACGCTGTTACTATCGCTTATACTGCCGGTACAATTGCATCTTCGACGGGCGGACTCCTTGCTTCCTTCACGGCTCAGACTGTTTCCCTGAAAGCACAAACAATAACCTTCCTGATAAGCCTTGCCAAACAATATGGCGATGCTCCATTTGCTATTTCAGCCACTTCAACCAGCGGCTTGTCAATGACATACTCGAGCTCAAACCAGACTGTGGCTACGATAGCCGGAAGCACATTAACAATTGTCGGCGTTGGAAGCTCAAACATTACCGCAAGGCAGTCAGGAAACGGAACCTGGGCTCCGGCAAATTATACCCAAATGCTTACCGTTGCAAAAGGCGATCAGACAATTACATTTGGCGCTCTTCCTGCTAAAACTTATGGTGATGCAGATTTTACATTATCTGCAACAGCCAGCTCAGGGCTTGGAGTGACATATAGCAGCAGTTATCCTTCAGTTGCAACAGTTGCTGGTAACATTGTTCATATTGTTGGTGCGGGAACAACAGTAATAACGGCTTCCCAGGCAGGGAACAGCAAATGGAATCCTGCCATTGATGTACAACAGTCGCTGACAGTCAATAAAGCAGACCAGACAATTACATTCAGTACTCTTCCTGTTAAGACTTATGGAGATGTTGATTTTTCTATAACCGCTACGAGCAGTTCAGGGTTAAGTGTTAATTTTTCAAGTGGCAATACCGCCGTTGCAACTGTTGCAGGAAACATTATTCACATTGTCGGCGCCGGTACATCGGTCATTACAGCTTCACAGGGAGGTAATGCAAACTACAACGTTGCTCCCGATGTTCAGCAGACTCTGACTGTCAATAAAGCAAGCCAGACCATCTCTTTTAGCGCTCTCCCGGCAAAAACTTACGGTGATTCTGATTTCGCTCTTTCGGCGACTGCAAGCTCAGGATTGAGTGTCACTTTTAGCGGTAATAATCCGGCCGTGGCAACAGTAATCGGGAACACTGTGCATATTGTATCTCCCGGAACAGTGATTATAACTGCCTCACAGGCCGGGGATGCCAACCATAATGCTGCTCCGGATGTGCCGCAGACTCTGACTGTCAATAAAGCGAACCAGATTATTACGTTCAGCGCTC
>Ga0182021_10000355_pt1 | contig 47737 bp, 35 predicted proteins | sample 612E3MmetaG_FD_120493 | JGI IMG/M metagenome (GOLD analysis project Ga0182021, IMG submission 120493) | Permafrost microbial communities from Stordalen Mire, Sweden - 612E3M metaG (Illumina Assembly) | ecosystem: Environmental > Terrestrial > Soil > Wetlands > Permafrost | place: Sweden... | reverse complement strand
GTGGTGGTGCACACCATCGTGTCGGACCTGGCGCGGCCCGAGGCTGCCGAGGAGCTGTACCAGGCCGTGCGCGACAAGGGCCTGCAGGTCGATATTCTGATCAGCAACGCGGGATTTTTCTTCTTTGGTGAGGCGGTGGATGCGCTGCCCCTGCGGGCTAAGGCGATGTTGCAGCTTCACGTGGTCACGCCGTCCTTGCTCTGCACCTGCTTTGGCCGCGACATGCGCGAGCGACGGCGCGGTCACGTCCTCATCGTGTCGAGCATCTCGGCCTGGCGCGATTTTCCCGGGATCAGCTACTACGGGGCCAGCAAGAAGTACCTGCGCGGGTTCGCCCGGGCTCTGCGCAGTGAAATGGGCGTGTACGGGGTGAACGTTACCTGCCTCGCCCCTGGCCCGACCGCGACCAACCTCTATGATACCGATGTGGTCCCGGTGAAGCGGGCGCAGCGGCTGGGGATCATGATGGACGCGGCCACTGTGGCCGAATCCGGGCTGCGCGCCATGTTCGGGCGCCGGGCCGAGCACATCCCGGGCTTGCTTGCGCGAATCATGACCTTGTTTTCGGTACTGGTTCCGCAGTGGGTGATCGATCTTATGCGCAGGCGCGCCCCGTGGTTGCCCAAGCGAGGAGGCACGCCGTGACCGATCCCTTTTCGCCCTTCAGGTTGGCCGGGCTTTCGCTGCGCAACCGGATCATCAAGACCGCCACCTTCGAGGGAATGAGCCCGAATGGCTGCGTGAGCCAGGCTCTCATCGAGCACCATCGCGCCCTGGCCGTGGGCGGGGTGGCACTGACCACGGTGGCGTACTGTGCCGTCGCACCCGACGGGCGCACTTTTCGCGATCAACTTCACATGCGGCCCGAGCTGATCCCTGGTCTGCGCACGCTCACCGCGGCGGTGCATGCCGGGGGCGCGGCCGCTTCGCTGCAGCTCGGCCACTGCGGCGCCTTCTGCAACAACCACGATCTGGTGCGGCGAAGACCCATGGGCCCGTCGCGCGCGCTCAACCTGGTCGGCGCGCTTTCTGGCCGCCTGTTGGCCGATGCGATGACCGAGGCGGAGATCGAGGAAGTGATTGGCGCGTTCGTGGGCTCGGCCCTGCTGGCGCGCGAGGCCGGCTTCGACGCGGTTGAGTTGCATCTGGGGCACGGCTACTTGCTGAGTCAGTTCTTGAGCCCAGGCACCAATGCGCGCCGCGATCGTTTCGGTGGTTCGCTGGACAACCGCGCGCGCTTCGCGCTGTCCGTGGTCGAGCGGGTGCGGGCGGCCCTGCCGCCCAAGATGCCTGTCTTGGCCAAGGTCAACCTGCGCGACGGATTTCGCGGCGGCCTGGAACTCGACGAGAGCGTGCAGGTGGCGCGCAGACTGGAGGCGCGCGGCGCGGACGCGCTGGTGCTGTCAGGCGGGTTCGTCAGCCGTAATCCCTTCTACCTGTTTCGCGGCGAGCGGCCGCTGCGCCAGATGATCGCGGTGGAGAAAAGTTGGGCGCAGAAGCTGGCGCTGGCGGTTTTCGGCCCAGCGTTGATTCGTGCCTATCCCTTCGAGCCGCTCTACTTCCTGCCGCTGGCGCGCGAGATCCGGCGTGCGGTGCGCATGCCTCTCGTCCTTTTGGGCGGCATCAAGTCGCGCGACGACCTCGACGCGGCGATGCGTGAGGGCTTCGAGCTGGCCGCGATGGGACGCGCGCTGATCCACGATCCCGCCTTGATCGGCAAGTACGCCGCGGGCTCGGAGCGCGAGAGCGGCTGCGTTCCCTGCAACCAGTGCGTGGCCGAGATGGATCGCGAAGGCGGTGTTTGCTGCGCCAAGGTCTCGGAGCAACTTACCGCGCGCGCGGCGTACGTCCGGATGGCGAAGGCTTGCGAAGCACCGGGCGCGGTTTTGAGAAACTGCTAAACTTGCGCCATGCCTTCAGCTTCGGCGAAGTCCCGGCCCGCCAGCTACGAGGACATTCTACGTCTTCCGGAGAACATGGTTGGCGAGATCATCGACGGCGAATTGATCGTTTCGCCCCGGCCGGCTTCGCGCCACGCGCGCGCGGCTTCGTCGCTGGGTATCGAAGTTGGGGGCCCCTTTGACCATGGTCGCGGCGGGCCCGGCGGATGGGTGATTCTCGACGAACCCGAACTGCACCTGGACGCTCATGTGCTGGTGCCCGACCTGGCGGGCTGGCGCCGCGAGCGCATGCCCACCTATCCCGACGTGGCCTGGTTCTCTCTGGCGCCCGACTGGGTGTGCGAAGTCCTCTCGCCATCCACCGCCCTGGTCGACCGGACCCGCAAGCAGGACATCTATCGCGAGCATGGCGTGTCCTGGCTGTGGTTCGTTGATCCAGCCGCACGCACCATTGAGGTCCTCAGTCGTGGCGAGCACGGCTGGATGGTCACCGGCACCTTCGGTGGAGAAGGCGAGGCGCGCATCCCGCCTTTCGACGCCGTGGCGCTTGACGTGGGCGCGCTCTGGGACATCAAGCCCGCGTCTGCTTCAGAACGGTGACCGGCTAGCGATCTTTGCCCAAGGCGCGTCGCCTACCTACTTTGCCTCGTACTTCGACGGGCACTTGGTTTCGATCTTGTCGGCCACGAGGCGCCCGTCGGAGGCGAGCACGCCGGCTGCGATGACTTCGGCGCCCGCCTTGAAAGTGTCGGGCGGAATGCCGTGGAACTCGGCGCTGATCATGGCGGGCGGGCGCGGGGCTCGGCTGGCGATCTTGAAACGATAGCGCAACGACGCCGTGTCGGATTCCAGCGAGCCCTCCACCACATCGCCATGCACGCGCAGGCGCTTGCCTTGGTAGCGGGCAGCGTCGGCCAAGACCTCGTCGACGTACTTGTAGTATTCGGCGCCTTCCCGCGTCGATGCCCACAGGAGCCCGCCCAAGGCCACGCTTACGACGACGACAGAGATGACGATTTTCCAGGCGCCACGCCTTTGCCCCGCCGCAACCTGAGGCTTGGCGTGATCGTCGCTGGCGAGCTGGTTGTCGGGCAAAGACATCAGCAAAGAATAGCGCCAAGGGCGCGCAGTGCCAGCTGGCCAGTCGCGCCAGCGCACAAAGGCAATCGGCAGCCACGGCCGTCCGGCGATTGGTCAAGTCATCGCTGGTGTCGCATACTAAATGGCTAATAAGGAGTTCCAATGCGCTGTCATTCCCTAGCCTTCTTGCTTTCGTTCGCCGTCCTGAGCACGAACCTTGGCTGCGGTTCCTCAAATTCGAAGGAGGCAGATGCCTCGGTTCCTGATCTGGCTCCGGCGACACTGGATCTGCGTCCCGCAGCCCCGGATACAGTTGCACCGGACGCGCGCCTGTCTTCCGACATTGCGACGGACAGCCTCGCCGGCTTGGACGTGAACACTGCGACGGATGCGAGCGCAACTGCGGACTCGCAAAGTTCGACCGACTCGTTCAGCCTCGACCTCGGCGCCGCGGATCTTGGTGGCACGGACCTGGGCAGCGTGGAAACAAGTGGGGGAGACCGGCGTGGCGACACGGCCGGCACCGACGACTCGTCCGGCCCGGCCGACGGCTCCCGCCCCGCTGACACGGCCACCCCGGCGGACGCAGCCAGCCCGGCTGACGCGGCCTTTGATCCAGGCGCCACGGTACCCATTGTGGTCAACAGTGGAAACACGGCCATCTACAGTCTTGGCGACGGGCAGTGGAAGCGCTTCAGCTTCCCGGTCGAGGCCGGGCAGATCTACGCGATCTCTGAGCTGTCCGGCATCGCGCGCGGCTACGTCAGTGCGCAGGCCACTGTGTCGCCCGGCAATGCAACCTACTCGACCGACGCGACGACAGGCCGGTTGGTCTTCACTGCCAGTGCAGCGGGGACCTACTACATCGCGGTTGCGGTCGTGGGCGGCGGCGCCAGCGGCTCATTCCAGGTGGCTGACGGGGGCAAGCTCCTCGCCCTCGGCGCGACCAGCCTGACGCTGACCGCCCCCAATTCCGAGGACTTCTATTTCTACCGTTTTCCGATCGGCAGCGGAAAGAGCTACCACCTGAAGGTCACGGGCCCGATACAACCGAACGTGGGACTGTCCCTCTCAGCCCGCGCGGAACGATCCAACTACGGCGAGTTTGGCTACAGCGACCTCGGGGTCGGCGGCAGTCTGCCGTTCGACGAAGACATCACGGCCGAGATGGCCGCAAGGTCGATCTCAGGCTTCTACTACTTCTACCTGAATCTCCACGGCGACATGAGCCTCGCGGTGACGATTTCGGAACTGCCCTAGGATCGAGGACGCGTAGAGCCGCAGGCTATGAATGTCGAGGGAGATCGGCGAGTTTGTGGAAGTAGCGGCAGAACATTTCCATGCCCCGGCCGGCCTGGCCCCAGTCGAAGTTCTCGTCGATGGCGTGGTAGCCGTGCTCGGGCAAGGACAAGCCGAGCAACACCACAGGCGCGCGCAGCACGCGATCCATGGTTACCACCGCGCCAATGGAACCGCCCTCGCGGGTGAGCGCGGGCCGCTTGCCGAAGGCCTCGAACATGGCCTGCTGGGCGGCTTCCAGGTGCGGACCCGAGGGATCGACGAGAAAGGGCGACAGCGAGGCTTCGTGAATCACTTCGGCGTCGCGGCAGTGTTGCCGCACAAAACGCACGATCAGGCGAAACACGCGCTCCGGCGTTTGGTCAGGCACCAACCGGCAGGACAGCTTGGCCTCGGCCCGGTGAGGCACGATGGTCTTGATGCCTGCCCCGCTGTACCCGCCGGTCAGGCCGTGGACCTCGAAGGTGGGCGCAATCATGGTGGCCTGGCACAGGCGAGCGTCGTCGGAGAAGCGCACGCTGGAAAGGCCGTGCGCGCGCTGAAAGCGTCGACGAGCAAATCCCGCGCTCGCCAAGCCACGGCGCTCGGCTGCACTGGAGTGACAAACGTCGTTGTAGAAACCAGGAATCTTCACCCGCCCGGTACGGGCGTCGTAACAAGCGTTGATAAGCGCGCACAGTTCGCCGAGCGGGTTGCGGGCCGCGCCGCCGGTGGTGCCCGAATGCACGTCCCTGTCGCCGGTTTGCAGGCGCACGCAGAAGCCCAGAAGTCCGCGCAGGCCGTAGGGGATCGCCGGTCGGCCCGCCTGCGGCCACTGCGTGTCGGAGACCATAATGGAATCGGTGCGCAGTGGGTTGTCGCCCTTGGCAAGTTTGCGGAGGGCGCTTTGGAAGTTAGGGCTGCCCATCTCCTCTTCGGTTTCCCAAAGAAACTGGAAGTTGAGCCGCACGCCATCCTGCACGGCCAGTCGGGCCCCGAAAAGCGCGGCCAAGGCTGGCCCTTTGTCGTCGGTGGTTCCGCGGCCGCGCCACTTGTCACCGTCGCGGACGAGCTTGAACGGCGGGCTGTGCCACTCGTCGGTTTCCGCGGGCTGCACGTCGAGATGATTGTAGATTGTCACCGTCGGGTACGCGTGGTCTTGTACAAGACGGCCCAGCACCAAGGGCAGTCCCGCCGTCTCGATGTATTCGGCCTGGGCGCCTAGCTCGCGCAGAAGTGCGCAGCCCTGATGCGCGACCCGTTCCACGTCAGCCCGGCGCGCTGGATCCATGCTCACCGACGGGATTTCGACCAGAGCGGCCAGTTTCTCCTCGAACTCGCGCCGCAAGCCGGCGCTGCGACCGCGCAGGTCGGAGGGTGAGAACAACCTTGGTTTGCTCATAGCCCCGCGGACATACCACGAGTGGCGCGACCTCGCAGCATCCACCCACGTTACACGCTAGTGCCTGAACGCCAGCAGCCACGCACCTGCCACCACGGCAACGGTTGCGATCAGACAAAGGGCCTGCGCAAGCTGTTTCACTGGGCGGCGCACCAGGTGGCCCCAGAGCAGACCAAAGATCAGTCCGCAGACCAGGCCGGTTGCGTGGGCCAGCATGTCGACCCGCTCGCCCACGCCCAGCATGGCGAAAAGACCGAGGCTGGCTGCCATGCCCAGAAAGGCGCGCTTCAAACGACCCACGGTGCGCGCGCGGAAGCGCCGCTGGAACTGCAACCCGCCCAGCAGTCCCAGCGCCGCAAAGGTAGCGGTGGAGGCACCGACCACGTTGTGGGGGCTTCCGTAGACGTACGCGGTTACCAAATTCCCGGCCGCACCCGCCAGCAGGGTCGCAAACATCGCCACACCTCCACCCAGCCAGCGCCCCAGCGCCGAGAGAAACACGATGAACGCCACAGCGTTGCCCGTGACATGCATGAAGTCCGAGTGCAGGGTGAGCGCGGTCACGGCTCGCCACCAATGCCCGTGCACGATCTCGGCCGCGACACCGCTGCCAGCGTTAAACCAGCCGCCGGCGTCGGCGCCGTTGCGCGGCCCGGACACCCAGAAAACCGCCGCAATGCTCGCCGCCGCGGCCAGCCCAACATAGGACCGCCCATGGTCGGGCGCCTGCGGCTCACGCACCGGCTCCTCGGTGACTTCCCGGTCATTGGCATCCAGCGCGGCCAGCGCAGTGGCCACCAGCGTGGGTGGCACCAGCACGGCCCAACCCTCCTCGGCCATCCCCACACGGTGCGGAATCCCCACGGCTTCCAGGACGAAATCCCACGCCTCCGCTTGGTCGCGACTGGGCGACACGCGCACGGCAGCTTCGGCAGGAACCTCAGCGGTCATGCACGTATTGTAATCACCGAACTGCGTCTCTGTCGTCCCTCTCCTGCGTGCGACAGTCCCTAGGAAGTTGGTGCTTTTCAAGCTCTGACGACGGGATGCTCGGGGCCGCCATCCGAATCCGGTCCCCTCTCCTGCTTTCGCGGGAGAGGGGACCGGAAAGAGACAGCTCGGCGTCTCCATTCGCGCCTCCGTGAACCCGACGCTGGAAATGCTCGAAGAACACCAACCTCCTAGGCGAGGTCCACCTTCACCTCCTGCGATAGAGCGGCACGCCCAGCACTTCACCAGGAACGTGGTACACTCAACAGATCCGACCGTGGGGCTTGGCACATTCCCAAAGAGCCGCTTCTCCGGACAACTGCTACTGCAGCAGAAGATGACCAGAAGTTCGATCTCCTCGAATTTGGAAGTGCAGAAGCACCTCTGCCCTTGTCTCCTTGCCGCGCTCTTCGCTCTTGCGGCGGGGTGCGCGAGCGGGTCTGCGCCAACCACTTCCGCGAGTTCGGGCGGTGCCATGGCAGCCACGGGTGGTGTCACGACCGCGAGAGGCGGCGCGACGAGTTCTGGCGGCGCCACAACCGAGACGGGCGGCATCATGACGACCACGGGCGGCACCACGACCGCAACAGCGCCCGGAGGGCAGGGCGGGGGCCTGGGCGCAAGCGTTGCCCAAGGCGGGAGCGGGGGCCTGGGCGGAAACGTTGCCCAAAGCGGGAGCGGGGGCCGCAGCGCAAGCGTTGCCCAGGGCGGGAGTGCGGGTCGCAGCGCAAGCGCTGCCCAGGGCGGAACCTCTGGCCAAGGCGGGGTTGTTGCGGGAGCCGGGGCGGGTGGACAGGGGATCCGTGACGCGGCTGTTCTCGATGCCGGGCCGGTTACGCCGACCGGCCCCGGTCCCGTTCAAACACCCGCCTACAATGGCCTACGAGGTCAAGACTTCAACAGCGGTTGGAGGTTCAACCGCGGGGACGTCACCGGTGCCCAGAACGTCGACTTCGATGACTCCACATGGCGGGGTCTGAGCGTGCCGCATGACTGGAGCATCGAGTTGGCTTTCAATCAGAAATCCCCCGCAGGCAGTGGAGGTGGCTACGCGGATGGCGGAATCGGCTGGTACCGCAAGACCTTCACGCTGGACCAGACGTATTCTGGCAAGAAAATACTTATCGAGTTTGATGGGGTCTACATGAATAGCCAGGTGTGGATCAATGGCACATCCCTAGGCACACGGCCCTACGGCTATTCCAGCATCGAATACGATCTCACACCTTATGTGAGTCTTGGCAGCACCGGCAATGTCATTGCCGTTCGGGTCAACAACAACCAGCCGACCAGCCGCTGGTACTCTGGTAGCGGAATCTACCGCAATGTCTGGTTGACGGTTGTCAATCCGGTACACGTCACCAACAGCGGCGTGTTCGTCACTACCCCAACCGTGAGCAGCAGTTCTGCGACCGTCTCGGTCAGCACAGAAGTGCAGAACCAATCAACCAGCTCTCAGTCAGTGACGGTCACGACCACCATCTCCGATCCCGGCGGTGCCTCGGTGGCCACCAACACAAATCCGGCCAGCGACATTGGGGCCGACTCGACGGCCACCGTCAGCCAGAGCCTCACCGTGCCCAACCCCCAGCTCTGGTCCACGACTTCCCCCAGTCGCTACCAGGTGAAGGTCGAGGTGAAGGTGGGCGGCGCCACAGTGGACACCTACCTAACCCCATTGGGAATCCGGACCGCTTCTTTCAGTGCCACCGGCGGCTTTTCGCTGAACGGTCAAACCACGAAGCTCCGCGGGGTGTGCATGCACCATGACCTGGGCGCCTTGGGCTCAGCCATCAACTATCGGGCTATTGAGCGCCAGGTGGAGATCATGAAGGCCATGGGGGTCAACGCTATCCGCACCTCCCACAACCCGCCCGCTCCTGAACTCTTGGACATCTGCGACCGCCAGGGCATCCTGGTCATGGATGAAGCCTTCGATTGTTGGGAAACGCAGAAGGTCTCGAATGACTATCATCTGTACTTCAAACAATGGGCTCAAACCGATCTGCAAGCCTTGGTCCGCCGCGACCGCAACCATCCGAGTGTAATCATGTGGAGCGTCGGGAACGAAATCCCCTCTCCCACTACCAGCACCGCGACAAACCTGAAGAACTGGGTTCTGGCCGTCGACACCACCCGTCCGGTGACCTGGGCATCCGTGAATACTTCAAACGCTACCAATCAATCCGTGGCGGCGGTTTTCGACTTGCAGGGGTACAACTACTCCGAAGGGCGCTACGATCAAGACCACTCCGCCCATTCAAGTTGGAAGCTCTTCGGCAGTGAAACCTCGTCGGCCGTGCGCAGTCGCGGGATCTATCATACACCTGCCACTCAGAAGATCTTGACGAGTTCCGACACGCAGTGTTCATCGTACGACAACAGCGTCGTCAGTTGGGGTTCCTCGGCCGAGAGTTCGTACAAGAATGATGTCAATCGCAGCTTCATTGCCGGTCAGTTCATTTGGACTGGCTTCGACTACATCGGTGAGCCAACCCCCTATGGTTGGCCGGCCAAGAGCTCCTATTTTGGCATCGTCGACACCGCCGGCTTCCCCAAGGATATCTACTACTTCTACCAGAGCCGCTGGACGACCACCCCCATGGTACATGTCCTGCCTCATTGGAACTGGAGTACCGGGACCACAGTCACTGTCTTCGTCTACAGCAACTGCGACAGCGTGGAGTTGTTTCTCAACGGCGTTTCGCAGGGCAGTAAGACATTGGCATCCGGCGCTGTGCATTTGGAGTGGAATGTGGCGTGGGCGTCGGGCACGGTGCGGGCCGAAGGTAAGCGCGGGGACGCCGTGGTCGTCAGCGAGGAAGTCAAGACCGCGGGCGCGGCGGCGAAGGTGGCGCTCTCCGCGGATCGAAGCATCATCAGCGCGGATGGCAAGGATCTGGTCTTTGTTACCGCTGACATCCAGGACGCAGATGGCATCTTGGTTCCCACGGCTGCCACTGCGCTGAGTTTTTCCGTATCCGGGCCCGGCGAAATTGTGGGAGTTGACAACGGCAATGCCATCGACACCTCGTCCTACAAGGGCACCACCCGGAACGCGTTCAGCGGCAAGGCATTGGCCATCGTGAAGTCAACCGGCGCAGCCGGCCAGATTGCGGTTACCGCCAGTTCATCCGGGTTGACGTCAGGGTCGATTTCGCTGAGTGCCCAGGCGAGGGAACCGTAGGGTTCCCATTTTCAAAGGTTGTGACCGCCGTTGCGGTCCCGGAAGTACGCGATGGTGGCCTGCAGTCCACGTTCCAGCGGCACCTGCGGCGTCCAGCCGCCCAGCAGCTCTTGCGCCCGCGTGATGTCCGGGTTGCGCCGCACCGGATCGTCCGTGGGCAACGGCGCATGCACGATCTCGGCGCGCGAGCCCACCATGTCGCGAACCAGGGTCGCCAGCTCAAGCATCGACGTCTCACGCGGGTTGCCCAGGTTGACCGGATCGCACCCGTGCGGGCTGGCCATGAGCCGCAGAAAGCCCTCGATGAGATCGGACACGAAACAGAAAGAGCGGGTCTGCCTGCCATCGCCGAACACGGTCAGCGGCTGGCCAGCCAACGCCTGCACCACGAAGTTGGACACCACCCGCCCATCGTTCTCGTGCATGCGCGGACCATAGGTGTTGAAGATGCGCGCGATACGAACCTCGACGCCGTACTGGCGCGCGTAGCTTGTGGCCAGGGTCTCGGCGCAGCGCTTGCCTTCGTCGTAGCAGGCGCGCGGCCCGATGGGATTCACATGGCCCCAGTAGCTCTCGCGCTGCGGGTGTTCGGCCGGATCGCCGTAGACCTCGGAGGTCGACGCGATCAGGATGCGCGCCCCGGCCTCGCGCGCCACTTCCAGCAAGTTGAGCGTGCCGTGCACCGCGGTTCGGATGGTGCGCACAGGATTGCGCTGGTAGTGCACGGGCGACGCGGGGCAGGCCAGGTGGAAAATCTGATCGACCTCCATGGTCAGCGTGTGCTCTACGTCGTGGCGGGCCAGCTCGAAACGCGGGTGAGCCAGCAGGTGCGCCACATTGGCGCGTGTCCCGGTGAAGAAGTTGTCGAGGCAGATGACATCGTGGCCCTCCTCGACCAGGCGTTCACACAGGTGGGAACCGAGGAACCCCGCCCCGCCCGTGACCAGTATGCGTGCGTGTTTTGTCACCGGGACTTCTCCTAGGCGCTCCCTTTGGGCTCAAGCACCGCGATAAGCGACAGGGGCGGAAAGGGCAGTCGCTGGTCGATGCAGCGAAAGACGGGGGTGAGTGCATTGAGAGCGAGGATCTGCCCTAGGCCGAAGCCTCGTCGCTTGAGCAGCTTGCCGTTGAGCCACCAGGCCGGCCAACCCGCGCGATTGAAGAGAATGGTCTGCCGCACGCTGAACCCCGTCTGCTCCGCGAGTTGCTGCAGCGATTCCACTGTGTAGCGGCGGCGATGGCCGAGAACCTCGTCAAGCGTGCCATAGATCTGCGGGCCGTGCGGAACAAGGAGCACGGCGCGACCGTTGGCCGCGAGCACCCGCCGGATGTTCTCCAGCGCACCCCGATCGTCGTCGACGTGTTCGACCACATTCAGGCAAATCACGGTGTCAAAACCACCTTGCACCTGGGGAAACGTTTCGCCCCTGGTCACGTCGGTCAAGCTCACGTGCAGATAGGGCCGGTCGTGAGTGAGGCCCCGCAAGGAATCCAGATATAGCGGGCTGATGTCCGACGCATAGTACAGTTCGCGCGGGACGAGTTCGCGGGTCAGGTTTCCCGTACCGCTGCCGATCTCGAGCACACGCTGTCCGCACAGCGGCCGCACGACATCCCCCATCCAGGCATTGAAGCGTGGCGCGCGCGATAGGCGGTTGAGGGTATGGGAGCCGTGCTCATCCGCCGCGAAGAGGTCGTCGCTGATCCCGAAGCGCACGATGGCCGAGAGCGCCCCGACCCCGTCGCGCCAGTTGATCTTCTTACCCTCCTGGTAGGTGCGGCCGGCGTAGCTGATGGGAATCTCGAAGATGCGGGCCCCACGCTTGGCCAGCTTGATGGCAAGCTCCGGTTCGATGCGGAAGTCGTTCGACACCAGCGGGATCGAGCGCAGGAGGTCTGTGCGGACCGCTTTGTAGCAGGTCTCGATGTCGGTCAGATTCAGGTTGGTCGCGCAGTTCGCGAGAAAGGTGATCAGCCGATTGCCAAGCTCGTGACGAAAGAGCAACGCCCGCCGCACGTCGCCGCCCGCAAAGCGCGAGCCGAAAACCGCGTCCGCCTTTTCCTCCAGAAATACTCTGACGATCCGATCGAGGTCCCGCGGGTTGTACTCCAGATCCGCGTCGTGGATGACCGTGATGGCACACCGGGCGTGGGCAATCGCCGTCCGGATCGCCCGGCCCTTGCCGCCGTTGCACGCGTGCCTCAGGAACACCCAATCGATCTTGCCCGCGCGACCGCTTGCGACGAGCGATATCCCGTCCACTGGCGCGGCGTCATCCCGCCAGGTCAGACCGCACGTGGTTGCGAAGCTGCGCAGCGCTTCGGGCGTACCATCATTCGAGCAGTCATCCACCACGATGACTTGGATCTGCTCAAGGTTAGACGATGATTCTAGGATCTCCAGCCGCGCCAACGAGGCAGCAACCAAGTGCTGTTCGTTGTACACCGGTACCAGCACGGAGAGCGATGTCATGCGGAGCTCTCGTATAGCAACGAAGTCCCGGAAAACAAAGCACATCAGCCTGACCTGTCTGCATCCGAAGCTGCCCACGACGAAGCGCGTCGCCCAGCCATCGCCGGTGCCCGTCCGGACGGAGGACGTCTTGCTCGCCCTTTACGGTGCCCTCGACCGAGCAGCCTTGCAGCAGCAAGAGTCGAGACCGCCGAGGTATGGCTAGGGCTCCGCGCTCGAAAGGCGACCGCACCGCGTGGTAGAGTGTCGGTCCGGAGCACGCGATATCCGCGAAGCAGGCGAGTTGTCCTTGGCCGAAGCCCAGATCCCGTTGAACAATTTCAAACGCCTGTGGGCGAATACCGGAGAGTCTGTCCTCGATGCGGTCCGGCGCGTGGGCGAGAGCGGCTGGTACGTGCTCGGGGGCGAGGTCGCGTCCTTCGAACGGACCCTGGCAGCGCGCGTGGGGCGCGGGCACGCCATCGGCTGCGCCAGCGGCCTCGATGCCATCGAGATTGGGTTGCGCGCCTCCGGGGTGATGCCTGGCACCAAGGTGCTCACGACGCCGCTCAGCGCCTTCGCGACTACGCTGGCCATCCTGCGCGCCCGCGCGGTTCCCGTGTTCGTTGACGTGGATGAACATGGGCTGCTCGACCTGGATCTCTGCCGGACGGCGCTGGCGTCGGATCCTGCTATCCGCGCCATGGTGCCGGTTCACCTCTTCGGCCACGCGCTGGATCTCAATGTCCTGACGGAGCTGCGCGATCGGTTCGAGCTGACCGTGGTTGAGGACTGCGCCCAGGCGATCGGGGCGGTTCACGCTGGGCAACAGGTGGGATCGGTCGGACAGGCTGCCGCGCTCAGCTTCTATCCCACGAAGAATCTGGGGGCGCTCGGCGATGGAGGCGCGGTCACCACCGATGATGCGGGCATTGCTGCCCGCTGTCGCTCATTGCGCGACTACGGCCAGAGCCAGCGCTACCTGCATGACGAGCTGGGCATGAACAGCCGCCTCGACGAGCTGCAGGCCGCGATCCTGGGGCATGCGTTTCTGCCCAGACTGACGACCTGGACCACACGGCGACGCGAGGTCGCCGAGGCCTACCTTTCTGGCCTGCGCCACCCCGAGGTTCGCGTGCCAGCCCTTTCATCCGCCGCGGTCAGTGTGTGGCATCTGTTCCCCATTGGCGTGCCCGCGCATCGGCGTACCGCTTTCATGGAGCACGCGCGAGCCGCCGGCGTCATGACGGCGATTCACTACCCGCGCCTCATCCCGGACCAACCCGCGCTTCGCGGACAACCCTTCGAGGTTCGCTCTCCCCTCGCGCGCGCCACCGCGCTGGCCGCAAGTGAAGTCTCCTTGCCCATCCACCCGTTCTTGACAGACGACGAGGTCAGCCGCATCGTCGCAGCGGTTTGTACATGGCCGGTAGCTTGATTTCACTGGTAGTTCCGGTCTACCGCAACGCCGAGAACATCGAGGCGCTCGTGCAGGCGCTCGAGCACCTGCACCGCGAGCTGGGTGACGAGCTGGAGGTCGTGTTCGTCGTCGACGGCAGCCCTGACGATTCATATCTGCGGCTTCGCGCCAGCCTGCCCAAGGCACCGTTTCGTTCGCAGATTCTGCTCCTGTCGCGCAACTTCGGGGCCTTCGCGGCTATCCGCGCCGGCCTTGCCGCAGGCCAGGGCGCGTGCTTTGCGGTCATGGCCGCTGACCTGCAGGAGCCGCCCGAACTCATCCTCCAATTCGCCAAGCTGCTGCGCGAGGGGCAGTGCGACGTCGTGGTGGGACGCCGCACCGGTCGCGCCGATCCCCTGGGATCGCGCATGGCCTCAGCCTTGTTCTGGGGCTTCTTCCGCCGCTGCGTCCAGCGCGAGACCCCGACTGGTGGTGTCGATGTGTTTGGCTGCACGCGCGCCGTGCGCGATCACCTTCTGCGCCTGGGCGAGAACAACAGCTCGCTGGTCGGCCTTTTGCTCTGGGTCGGGTTCCGGCGCGCCGAGGTTCTCTACACGCGGCAAAAACGCCGCGCCGGCCGGTCAAGCTGGACCTTCAGGAAGAAGATGCGCTATTTGATGGACAGCATCTTCAGTTTCTCGGACTTGCCCATCAGGGTCCTGCTCTCGCTCGGCCTGTTCGGCCTTTCCCTAAGCGTATTGTTCGCCATCGTGGTGGCGGCGGCAAAGATTGAGGGCAGCATCCCAGTTCCCGGCTACGCTGCGACGGTGCTCGTGGTGACATTCTTCGGAGCCCTGAACTGCTTCGGTCTGGGGGTCATCGGCGGCTACGTCTGGCGAACCTTTGAGAACACAAAAGGGAGACCGAACTACATTGTGGCGACCCAGGAGCACTACGGGGCTGCTCAACCAGCCCAGCTCGCTTCGGACAAGAAAGGGCTTGAATCGTGAATGAACCCTTCAAGCATCCGCAGGCGCTGGTGGAAAGCCAGCATGTCGGACGCGGCACGCGGATCTGGGCCTTCGCCCACGTGCTGCCCGGCGCGGTCATCGGCGACGACTGCAACATTTGTGATCACACGTTCATCGAGAACGACGTGGTGATCGGCAACCGCGTCACCATCAAGTGCGGCGTGCAGGTCTGGGACGGCCTGCGCATCGAAGACGATGTGTTTGTTGGGCCGAACGCGACCTTCACCAACGACCCCACGCCGCGCAGCGGACAACACCTGCGCGAATACCCCGCTACCTACATCCGGCGCGGTGCCTCCATTGGCGCGAACGCCACCATCCTGCCTGGCATATCCATTGGACAGAACGCGATGGTGGGTGCCGGTGCGGTGGTGACCCGCTCTGTGCCGCCGCACGCAGTTGTGGTGGGCAACCCGGCCCGCATCGTGCGCTACGCCGGCAGTCACGGCAGCGATTTGGTCGAGCGGGGTTGTGCGCGTCCCCAGGCGGGCACCGGTCCGCCCGGCATCGAACCGCTAGGGGTGCGCGGTGCGGCCATCCACCGCACTGTCGTGATCAAAGACATGCGGGGCAACCTGCTCGCCCGCGAGGTCGAGCGGGGCTTGCCCTTCGTGCCCAAGCGCTGTTTCTCGGTGTTCGCGGTACCGAGCAAGGAAGTGCGCGGCGCGCATGCCCACCGGACACTTGAGCAGCTGCTCACCTGCCTGATCGGCTCGGTTTCTGTGGTCGTGGACGACGCGGTCAACCGCCAAGAGGTCGTACTCGACTCACCCGAGTTGGCCTTGTACGTGCCGCCCATGGTCTGGGCCACCCAGTACAAGTACACCGCAGATGCGGTTCTGCTGGTCTTCGCGTCGGATCTGTACAAGGCCGACGACTATATCCGCGACTACGATCAATTCCTCGCAGAGCGACGCGCTCTCGACGCGCGCCAGGGTTGACCGGTCTTCTGGGACCATAAGGCAAACCGTGCGACCAGGAAAGGCTGGTCCGAAAGGAGTGAGGGAATGCGATGATCTCATGAAATTCGGTACGTCGTCCAGCTGGTGCGAAACCCGCCCGGCGAAGGGAGAGTCGCCCCAGCCGGAAGCTACGCGATTCGGCCGCCGCGCACTAGGCGCCGGGATCGAATGGCAAACCCCAGCCAGGTCAAGACGCCCAGCCAGGCCGCAGCGGTGATGAAGAAACCCACCCAGAACACGCCGGGCGAGAAGCGAGTTTCGATGCGATGGAAGCCCGCCTGGACCTGTAGCGCTCGCAGACCGCCGGCCACTTCGAGCATGGGAACCGTGGGGCCGCGATCGATACTTGCCTTCCAGCCGGGGAAGTGCATCTCATTGAAGACCAACGTGGTGGGCCCGGTCAGGTCAACCGAATAGCCAACTCGGTCGGGTTGGTAGTGGCTGATGACGAAGTTCACTGGCCTCGCTTGCTGCCGGAAGGCCAGCCCGGCCGTCGGAATGTCCGCGGGAGATGGACCGACGTTGGGGAAACCCACAACCCGTTTGCCCTCGACGAGGAATGGGCGAAACCCCGCGGCCAGCAACCCGTCGAGCCGCTTGAGCCGAAACCCCCCGTACGACGGCAGGTAGAACTTCTTGTTGAGAAAGGCATCGTTGCTCGACGGCTCGTCGATTGTCGCGCTATCCAAACGCGGCACCCCCGCGTTCGCCACGTCGAAGGTACGGACGTGAATGCTCTCGGCCGCGTCGATCCCGACTTCCTGCGGAATCCGAGCGTAGAAGGGCGCATCCACCGAGGCGTGCACGCCCGCATCGATCGCGACCACCACGAGCAGACACGCCACCAACACGGCCGGCCGAGGGCCTCGCGCCAGGCAGACCAAGGCTAGCCCCACCACGAGAAGCTCGCCCAACGTCGCGCCGGAGAACTGCTTCGCGAAGAGAATCGCGTCCGTGCCTGGGAAGATTGCGTTCCTAAGCCACAGCAGCCCGGCGATAAGGATCACGGCCAGACCCAGCAGAACCCGGGTGAGGCGCCGGCGCGCCTCGGCGTCGTCGCGAACCGCGAGCAGTCCACCGCCAGCGAGCAGGCTGCCGGCCAACACCGCCACCGCGCGGCTGTCTCCCGCGGGAAACCGAGAAAGGTTGAAGATGGGAAAGGTGTCGTGCAAGGCCACGCGGAAGGAAGAGCCGCTGCCCAGGGTCATCAGCAGCGCCGCCACCAGGCCGATGCCCAAGGCAGCCGTGCGCCGATCGGGCCGATGCAGGCATGCCAAGAGGGCAAGGGCAAAGGCCAGGATTCCGAAGTAAAGCCCACGCATCGACATGTCGGCGGGCGCGCCGTCGGGTACTAGCGTGGTGGAAGCGCCAAACACGAGATGGAGCAAGTCCGGAAGAATCAGGCTCTGGGCGAGCGCATCGTCGGCATTCAAGGGCGTGCCACGGGCGAACACCTCCAGATGGGTTGCGATGGGCAGCCAATACCCGGCCGACAAGAGCACCGCCGTCCCTAGGGCCAGCGCGAGCCCCCCGACAAACCGCCGACGAGCGGCCCCATCAGCGCATTCAGTGGCCAGCAGCCACGCGGCCCACGCGCCGAACCACAGCGGGCTGGTCAGCACGACGCCCGGGTACCCGGTCACGACCAGCAAGGCAAGCACTATCCCGAGCAGCGGCCGCGCGTACCGGACGCCTTGCGCAACCCGCTCGGTGGCCCAGAACACCCACGGAAAAATAGAGAAGACATTGATGAAATCCATGTGCTCGGCGTTGCACAGGCGCGCGCTGGTGAAGTTGTAGGCAATCGCCGCAAGCAGGGCCGCCCAGCGGTTCTTCCACAGCGAATACGCCATCGCATAGAGACCAAACGAGCCGGCCAATAGGGTCAGCATGAGCTGTTGCTGCGCCACCAGGAAGTCATAGCCGCCGAACAGCGAGACCAGCCATGTCACGGGCGACCAGAGCTCATTCTGCGGATTGACGAAGAACGGCGTGCCGGCGTGACCGTAGGGGAACCAGATGGGAAGGGAACCGGCGCGTAGCGCGTCGCTGACAAAGACCAAGAAGCGCGCGTACGAAGTGGGGAAGTCCCAGGGAATGACCCGCTCAGGGATGCCGTCGGTGCCGCGCAGGTTGCGCGCGAGCACCGCTACGTGCAGGAAGGTGAGCACCGCCAGGGGCGCAAGATGGTGCCACAGCGGGATGCGCCCGGCGAGACGATGCACGCGCTCTTTCCAGGGACTCACGTTGTTCTCCGGGGGCGCGCGACCCAGACCCCGCCCCGATCGCGTCCGCGCGCCGGGGCAGAAGCCCGCAATGCCAGCGACGGCGTCCCGAAGTCGAACGAAGTGTGATGAACGCGTTTCACGAGAAGGAACATGCTCCTAGAAGCCGGCTTGTTCGTCGGGAACATAGCCGGCCTTGCGCTGCGCTTCAAGTTTGGGTGTTTGAAGCGGCGGCCTCGGCCTCGGGGGCCTTGGTCGGCCTTGCCTCGATCTGCCGCAGTGAAAGGCCGATGGCCAGCAAGACGAGGGGAAAGACTTGAACCAGCAGACGTTCCATGGACGTCGCGAGCTGCCACTTCAACTCGTACGGGGTCATGAGGTAGGCGAAGTAGTAGCCCACGCAAAGAGAAAGGCCGACGGACCAGACAAAGGACACGGAAGTCTTCTTGAGCAGCTTCTCGTCGACTCCCACAAGCAACAAGAAGAGAAGGCCGCAGAACAGTGGCCAACGGCTTGCAGGCTTGCCGGCCACGGCGGAAAGCGTCTTGGGGTCGCTGATGTTGTCCACCAAGGACGTGAGAATGGCCTCGTGGCGGGAAGGCTCAATTAGTCTGGAGAACGTTCCTGCGGTTTGCGCCTCGATCAACTCGTTTCTGGGGGCGAAGGCCTTGTGAAAGCCGAGCGGCACGAGAAACAAGCCTGCGGCCGCAATGAACACCAGGCCCTTCTTGAATTCTTGCCTCAGCCTTCGACGAAGTAGCAGTTGAAGAAACCACATGACCAAGAAGACCAGCAAGAAGAGAAGGCCTTCGTTCTTGGTCAGGGCGGCACACCCGGCGCTGAACCCGGCGAGCGCATAGAGCCCGCGGTGCGGGATGTTGGTGTTGAGGAGGACGTCTATGGTTTCGGCGTGGATGAGCAATACCGTGGTGAGCAGAAAGAAGAATCCAACTGGGATGTCGGCATATTGCAAGAAGGTCGAGCCGAGGAAAAGGGGTGAGACCAGCAGGACCCCCATGGCAAGAACGCCCATCATCATCGATCGAAACAACCTCAGCGCGGCGAACAGGAGCACGGGCACCACCAGGGAAAACAGCAGCGACACAAAGATGGGAGGCAGGATCGAACGGGTCCCGCCCATCCAAACCCAGGCCTGAGCGATGAACGCGGATGTCAGGAAGGGGTAGTCACGATGCGTGTGAACCAGCACCTCGTCGTAAATGCCCCGCCACTGGCCGGTCACGGGGGCCGCCAGGAATTTCGCATGCAGGTTCCAAATGGCGACGGCGTCCCAGCCTCCAGTGGGGAATCTCAGAATCAGGAAGGCGATGGTCAAGCCCGAGAGTGCCAGGAGAAACAGAGCCAAGATCGACCACCGTCGGGAGGATGGAGTCACGGCGGGACGGCTTTGCGGAACGACCCGGCGTCGCCGGTTGAAGAAGACCACGGTGACAATCAACAGCCCAAGAACGACGAGCTCGACAAGAACGAACCACCTCGAGGCGCGATTCACGACAATCAGCCAAAGGAAAAACAGAGCGGAAGTCGCCCCCACGCCGATGGTCAGGCCGGTCACGCCCTTGAGAAGGGTCTCGGGCAGGGAGCCTTTGCCCTTGGGCCAACAGAGCGCAACCAACAAGAAGCCCAAGCCAAACGATGCAACGAACGAGAGCAAGGCGGCAACGGGCGGCATCACCTGACCTTTCGGTAGATCTTGATGGAACGAGCCCAATCGGTCGCCCGCGGAAATCCGGTGACCAAAGTGTACGCCGGATCTGTCCTGAAGACGTCCTTGGTGGCGGTGGTGTAGTCCGACATTACGATGTCGTGCCTTGAATAGTTCAGATCGAGCAGCACGGGGGCCAGGAAGCAACGGGCGTTCACGATGCGGGCGTTGTCGCCGTCGGTGGCGTACCCCACCGCTCGGTAGGCTTTCAGCGCCCCCTGGAGCAAGAAGGCGTCCTTCTCACCGGGAGAAACCTCGAAAACAGCGGACTTCAGCAACGCCCTTTTCGAGAATGGCTCAAGCGCGTATCGATAGAAAGTTGAGACGACCGCAAATACGAGTAGCGCGGCATATAGCCAGGCCGTCACCGTTCGAAAGGAAGATCCCAGGTCCGTGTTTTCGTGGTTGTCTGCCAAGAGGAAGGCCCTCTTCTCGACTACTCTTAACACATACCCCATTTCTCCCGAAAGAACCGTGGGGCCGTGGTCGGATGGCCTTGCCGGCTCAATCGTGTCTACAGCGTACCCACCAGGAACTCGTGCACCATTGCTAGATCGTCGAGGGCGAGCCGTCGTTCGAGGTTGTGGTCGCGCCGCACGCGACGAACGTGGTCTGGGGGCAGAGGCCTGTGCACGAAGATGCCGCGCGAGCAAAGCCGCGCCTCCGCCCGAGCTGTCCGCATGATTTCGTCCATGAGAGTGCCGAAATCGTTCTCGCTGAGGTACGAGGATACATCGGCGATCGAGTAGCCGTCGAAGCTGCCGTCGGCGGCGTCGGCGAGCGCCGCGGCAGCCGGCGCCGTCACGATGGTGACCTGCGTCGTCTTGAGGGCCTCGCGGATGCGCTCAAACGAGCCTGGCAGGAGATAGATCGGCATCGCGGGCTCGTAGATGTAGCGGGCGAAGAAGACCAGCTGCAGAAGGTGACTCTCGCGCGCGAGGTGGTTGTAGAGATACCGGTGCATGAGATCGAAGATGCGCCGATGCAGCGGGACCTCGGGGGGCACGAAGCGCCAGAAACCCGGATCGCGCGAGAACAGCTCGAGAAAGGAGCGGCGGCATAGAGTTTCGCCGACAAAGCGCCATGCCCGCGTGTTCCACCCGTCGAGAAAGTGGCGCTGTTTCGTCAGATCGTCGAACTTGAACAACCGCCTGATCCAGAGTGGTCGCACCACGTGCGAGATTCGCGCGACGTGGACAAGAAAACGCTCCAGGCTTCCCTGGAAGAGCACGCCACGCCGCACGAGCTGCGGGTGCGCATCGAAGAAGGCTCCCGCGGCGGCGGACAGGTCTGGCCGCAAGTCATGGTAGACCTTGAGCCGGTCGCGTGCGGGTCGCACTCCCAGAAAAGCTAGGTAGGGCTCGTAGCTGAGCGCCCGCATGGACGCAATCTTGAGCTCAAGCAAGTAGTTCTGAGCCGGGTTCACGTCAACCGCCAGAATCTCCCGTGGGCGATCGTGAAGCAGGTTGAGCACGCGTCCTCCGCCGGCGGTGATGCAGAACACGCGTTTTCCGGCGCCCAGGCGCAACGCTCTCAGCTCACTGCGGGAGTCTTCGTTGCATGACGAGTAGCTAATGCGCCCGCTGAATTTCTTCCACGGAATTGCATCGGGCTCGCGTTTGGTCGAGTCGTCTTCTGCGAGGTTCTGTGCGGGGAGCAGTTTTTTCATGAGTTATTGTCGGGATTTTTCTGGGACTCGGCCTGCATGCCGAATTTCTGCATGCGGCGCAAGAGCTGATAGCGACTGATGCCGAGCAGCTTCGCCGCCTCCGTGCGGACGTTGCGGGCGCGGCTCATCGCTTCACGGATCATACGCACCTCCACGTCGACGAGGGAATCGACGCCGGTCACCACTTCGAGTGGCCGGGTGGGCGGCAAAGGTCCCCTGCGGCCGAGGGCGAGCACGCGCTGGGGCAAATGTCGAAGCTCGATGCGCAGTGACTCCGTCAGGATCACGGCGCGTTCGATGATGTTCTTGAGCTCTCGCACATTGCCCGGGTAGGCGTAGCCCGAAAGTGCTTGGTTGACCTCGGTGGAAAATGGCTCGGTGGGCTTGTTCAGGCGCTCACCGTAGAGGATGCGGAAGTGCTCCGCCAAGAGCAAGATGTCGTCCCCGCGTTCACGTAGCGGTGGGATGTGGACCGGGAAGACCGCAAGTCGTTGGAAGAGATCCTGGCGAAAACGGCCCGCCTGCACCAGGGTAGACAGGTCCTGATTGGTGGCGGCGACGACGCGGGCCCTCAGCGGAATCTCGCGACTCGATCCCAGCCGGCGGAAGGTGCGGCTCTCGAGGACGCGGAGCAGCTTACCTTGACCCAGCTCCATATCGCCGATCTCGTCGAGGAAGACCGTGCCATCCCGCGCTTCCTCGAAAGCGCCCGTCTGTAGCTCCTGCGCGCCGGTGAAGGCGCCGCGCTCATGTCCAAAGAGCAGACTCTCCGCAAGATTCTCGGGCAAGGCGAGGCAGTCGACCACGACGAACGGGGAGGCCGCTGGGCGCGACAGGGAATGGACGAATCGACACGCCACTTCCTTGCCCACGCCGGTTTCGCCGGTGAGGAGCAGCGTCGTGTCCCTGGCCGCGGCCACCTTGCTGAGCTCGTCGATGGCGAGGCGCATCGCAGGCGAGCGACCGAGAAGTCCCTGACACTTCGCTTCGGCCGTGCCGTGTGCCTCCTCGCGGAGTTGGGCGCGCTCGCGCAGCTCAAGCACGCGCTCGAGGATCGGGGCCACGCTGGCCTCCTTGACGATGTAGTCCTCGGCGCCGTGACGAATCGCCCGCACTGCGTTGGGGATGGTCTGGTACGCCGTCATCATGACGAGAGCGGCATGAGGCTGCTGCGTGAGGAGCTGCGGGATGATGCGAATGCCGTCGTCGTCCGGTAGGCGATGATCGAGAAGAATCACGCCATACTGCCGGTTCGCAACGAAGCGGAGCGCCTCGCGGCAGTTGTACGCAAGATCGCAGGAGATACCCTGACGGCCGATCTCGCGCCCGATGGCTTGGGCGTAGAGCTCCTCGTCGTCGACGACCAAGGCCCGAAAGGGCTGACTCATGCCACACCGTCTACCACGCTTCGGCGTGTGGGAAGCACCACCGTCGCCTGACACCCACCTCCGTCGCGATTCCTAAGGTCGACGAAGCCACCGTGGGCGCGTGCGATCTTCTGGCACACGGCCAGCCCGAGGCCGGTCCCGTTCTTCTTGGTGGTGAAGAAGGGGCGCAGGCAGTCCGCGGCGCTCGCAGGCAGACCTGGCCCGTGGTCCTCGACAGTGATGGCCAGCTCGAGGCCACTTTGCGCCACCTTGCACGTGACCTCACCCGCGGCGGGGGTTGCTTCCAGTGCGTTGAGCAGGAGGTTGAACACGACCTGCTTGATGCCTTCGTAGTCAGCCTCGATGGTCAGCTCAGGATCCACCTGACAACGAATGGTCTTGCCGGCCAGCCGATGGGCGCCCGCCAGCAAGCGGCGCGCGTCGTCGACCAACTCCCCAACCCGCACCTGGGTCACCGCCATCTCGCGTCGCGCCGCGAGGTAATCCTTGAGCGTCATGTCCATGCGCACGATCTCTTTCGCCAGCGCGGCCAGGATCGTGCGCTGGCTGGCCGCGGTTTCTGGTTCGCAAATAAGACTCTCGAGGGTGGCACCGATCGCGACGAGAGGATTGCGAATCTCGTGGGCGAGATGAGCCGCCATCTCCCCCATGGTGGCGAGGCGTTCCTGTTGCACAAGATGGTCGGAATCCCGCGTCGCCGGCTCGCGCAGCACGAGCAGGAAGCCAACCAGCTGGTGAGAGTCGTCGGCGAGAAGCAGCGCCTCGACGCGCACCGGGATCAGCGATCCGTCGCGGCGACGTACCACCGTCGCGCGCTCGGAATACGCTTTCTGCGGATCCAGAGTCTGATGGCTGAGAATGTCCAGGACCTCGTCAGGTGCCGAGAATAGTGCGCCGATCGACTGGCCGGTGAGTTCCGCCGCGTCGTAGCCTAGCAGCTGCGCGGTGGCGGGATTGCACGAGGCAACCAGACGCTCCGGATCCACGAAAAGCGCGGGCGCCGGGTCGCCAAGCGTCAGGCGCACGAGCTGGTTTTCGAGCGACGCCGCCGCCTGCCGTGGCGACGAGAGCACGCACAAGACGCCCTGCTTGCCTTCGAAATCGAGGCGCGACAACTTGATGCGAAGTTCGCCGTCGAGTCGCCTGGGGAGCCCGCCGGCTCCCCCTGCGGGGACTTCGGGACGGACAGCCCACCCCGCCAGCCCCGCGCTTCGCGCGCCCTCGTCGCCAGCGCCGCGCGTGGCGCACCTTCGCGGGAGGGAATGGGAACCCCTTGAGGGTTCCCATATCAGATCAAAGCTGCGCTCGCGTTGAGATTGTCCCCCTTCGAGAAAGGCGCGGGCGTTGGTACCGATCGTGCGCAGAAGGTCGCCCTCGCGCAAGACCCGCTCAATGGCCGCACCGCCGCGCGGGCCGTGGCCGCGCAACTCGCCGCATGCATCGAAGAGAAGGTTGTCGGGTTCGTCGTCGGGGAGGTGGTCGAAGAGCGTTTGGCTCTGGCCCATGAGGTCGTTTTCGAGGATCTCACCAATGCGCCGGGCATAGCGCATAAGCACTTCGCGTTGTTGGCGGTTGAACGGCTGGGTTCCTTCCTTCTCGAAGAGAAGGACGCCGTAGTTTCGTGTGCTGCCCAGCGCGGGGACGCACGCGAAGCGACGCTCGCCGATGAGGCGCGCGACTGCCGTGAGCGTGAAGCGGGGCAGGGCCGCGCCCACCAGTTCCTTGAGCGAGGTGGTTTCGCAGTACCGGGCCTCGCGCCAGGAGCGAGTGACCAGGCTCCCCTGGGCGCTCTTCATCGGCCATGAGAATGCTGGGAGCTGGGCGCCCAGCATCTTCTCGATCTCGGCGATAACCGGGAAGGCGTCGGCCGTGATGCCCAGATGAACGCGAATCTCCTGCGTCTTCTCGTTGAAGAGAATGAGATTGGTGGAACCGCAGCCGACAATCTTGGCGGCGCCGCGCAAGGCGGCCTCCAAGAACTGCTTGAGGTTCGTTGACCCCACCATCATGGCAACGCAAATGATACTCGCGAGGGTACTTTGGCCCCAACCGGAATCGCGCCTAGTTGGGGGCTCTCGGTGTGCGATTTTGCACGCGCGTGCGCTTCCGCACGCAAGGGCGGCTCGGCGATTGGAGCCTGTTGCGGCTCAACTCCCAAGAAGTCCTGTGGGGCGCGCGACCACAAGAGGTGGTTCCGGGTTTGCACGTCGCCACCTGTTTTTCCGCGAGATGAAAGGTGCCACACGATGAAGCTCTCCGTCGCCTGCAACTTCGATGAGGCGCTCATGAAGGGCCTCGCCGGGTACCCCGTGTACGAAGTCTACGGGAAGCTCACCACCGACTACTTCGGTGGCGGACGCCCAGCGTTCTACTTGCCCGAAGTGAATCGCCGCTTGCTTGAACGCACTGTGCAGAAGGCGCACGCGAACGGCATCCAGTTCAACTATCTGCTCAACGCGTCGGCCATGGGCAATACCGAGTTCACGCGGATCGGGCAGCGCAAGATGGAGGAGATGCTCGACTGGGTGGACGGCATCGGCGTCGATTCGATCACCGTTGCCAACGTCTACTTCTTGCGCCTCATCAAGCGACGCCATCCGCGTCTAAGCGTGCGCGTCAGCTCACATCGCTTCACCGATACGCCGCGCAAGGTTCGCTTCTGGGTGGACCATGGCGCCGACGTGATCGTGGTTTCCGAGGTTGGGGTACATCGCGAGTTTCAGACCCTCGCGGCGATGAAGCAAGCGGCGCAAGGCGTTGACTTGCAGCTCATCGTCAATAATTGGTGTCGCCAGGATTGCGCCATCGCCGGCAACCATGCGGTGGCTCTGTCGGCGGCGTCGCAATCCGGAAGTCGCGGCTTCCCGCTCGACTACTGCTCGATCCTGTGCAACCAGATTCGGTTGCGTGATCCGGTGAACTACCTTCGCGCCAACTGGATTCGTCCCGAGGACCTGCACTACTACGAGAAGCTCGGGTACGAGACCTTCAAGATCGTCGAGCGCAACACCCCGACCCAGATTCTGCTTGAGCGAGTCAAGGCCTACGCGGAACGGCGCTACGACGGCAATCTCCTCGATCTAGTGCAGAACTACGCCTACCCGAAGGACAAGCTCGGTGTGGTGGGAAAGGACGCCTATTCCTGGAGGCGCATGTTCAAGTACTTCATCAAGCCGCGCACGATCAATCTGCTGCGTTTCCGCAAGCTTATCGACTTCGGGCACGCGGCCAGCATGCTCTATCCCCGAGAAGGCGCGAATCCGGTCATGATCGACAATCGCGCGCTCGACGGCTTCATGGAACGCTTCACCACGAAGAATTGTCAGTCGACCGATTGCGAGAGTTGCCGCTATTGCCATGAGTGGGCGGCGCGCGCGGTGACCATCGATCCGAATTGGCGCACGAAGCTGGACCCGATGTACGAGGACTTGCTGGGAGATATCGAGGGGGGAGCCTTCTGGGAGCCGTACACTCGTACCGCTTCGCAGATGGTGCGACGACTATGGCGGAACCCCGCGTGAAAGATTCGGGCCCAGCGAGCAGCACGCCGACGAGCATTGGCTTGAAGCGCGCCTGGTGCGAGGACTCCGTCGCGCGCGGCTTCGACTTTCTCGCCTCGCAACAAGAGGCCGACGGTGCGTGGCGCGGCGACTATGGCGGACCGATGTTCCTCTTGCCGATGCACGTGGCGGCCTGCCACATCGGCGGAAGGCACATCGAGGCCAAGACACGCGATCGCATGATCGCCTATCTTGCGGCGACCCAAGACGCAGGCGGCAGCTTCGGCCTGCACGTGGAAAGCTCCGGGTGCTTGTTTACGACGGTTCTGTGCTACGTGGCGTTTCGGTTGCTCGGGCTTCCATCCGACGACGGGCGCGTCGCGCGGGCCCGGGCGTTCATCCACGCGCATGGTACCGCGCTGGCGTGCGCGAGCTGGGGCAAGTTCACGCTCGCGCTCCTCAATCTTTACGACTACGAAGGTCTGCAGCCGGTCCTGCCGGAGTTGTGGCTCTTGCCCGCCAGCGTGCCGTTTCATCCAAGCCGCTTCTGGTGTCACTGCCGCCAAGTGTATCTGCCCATGGCGTACCTGTACGGGCAGAGAGCACGGATTCCCGCCGACGAACTCACGCACGCGCTCCGGCGCGAGCTTTACGATCGTCCCTACGAAAGCATCCGTTTCGCTGAGCACCGCAACACCATCGCCCCTGCCGACGTCTACGCGCCTACGTCTTCGGCGTTGAAGGCGGTCAACTTCGTTACCGGTCTCTACGAACGTGTGCATGCGCGGGGGCTGCGCAAGCGTGCCCTCGCGCGGCTCTTCGACCACATCGAGTTCGAGGACCGCGCCACACAGTACATCCGCATCGGCCCGGTCAATGCCGTGCTCAATACGCTGGTGCACGTTTTCCAGTCGCCGCAAAGCGAGGCCACCGCGCGCAGTTTCGCCGCCCTCGAAGGCTACTTGTGTGACGGGCACGACGGCACCAAGATGAATGGCTACAATTCGACCGCGCTGTGGGACACGGCGTTTGCTGCGCAGGCAATGTTGGACACACCGGTGTGGGAGGCCCATCGCGAGACTCTGCAGCGGGCGCACGGGTTCCTGGTCAACAATCAGGTCCTCGAAGATCTGCCGGACTACAGGCGATACTATCGGCATCCATGCCGTGGTGGGTGGCCCTTCTCCGATCGCGCGCATGGTTGGCCAATCACCGACTGCACCGCCGAAGGTCTCACCGCGGCGATGATGCTGCAGGATGCGGGACTACCTGCGCTTCCCGAGGATCGCATTCTTGATGCGGTCAAGTTGCTGCTCGGCTGGCAGAATCGCGATGGCGGGTGGGCCACCTACGAAAGGCAGCGTGGCGGGCGTTGGCTGGAGCTTTTCAACCCGGCGCATGTGTTCGGCGACATCATGGTTGATCATTCGTATCCCGAGTGCACGGCGGCATCTCTGCACGGTTTGGCGCTCTGGCGACGACGCTTCGCCGCGCGCTCTGAGCGCGAGGTAAACGATCTCTTTGGGCGAAAGGTCGGGGCGGCCATTCGCCACGGCGAGCGCTTCCTGCGCGGCGGCCAGCGCAAAGACGGGAGCTGGGAGGGATCGTGGGGCGTGTGCTTCACCTATGGCACGTGGTTCGGCGTGCGCGGGCTGCACGCGGCCGGCGCGGAAAGCGGCGATCCGGCGCTGCGCCGCGCGTGCGAATTTCTCTACCATCACCAGAACGCCGACGGTGGTTGGGGCGAAAGCGGCGCGAGTTGCCGCGAACGGCGCTACATCACGAGCGCAAGTCACGCGGTCAATACCGCGTGGGCGCTTCTGACGCTCGTCACCGCTGGCGGAGCGGAAGACCCGCGCTGCGAGCGCGCAGCCCGCTTCCTCGTCACGACCCAGCTCGACAACGGTGATTGGCCCCGGCAGTCACTCTCCGGCGTGTTCAACAAGACGGCGCTCATCAACTACGAGAACTACCGGCGCACTTTTCCCATCTGGGCGCTAGCCCGCTTCGCGGCGGCCGGGGCGTAGTCAGGGCGAGACCGCCGCGTCCTTTGCGCCCACCGAGGTCCGACCGACGATCGCGGGACGGAACTTGTACCCATAGACGATGGTGCCCTTGCTGCCGTCGTCGCGCAGCCTGCGCGTGACCATCTCCACCGGCATCCCGATCTCGATCTTCTCCCCTTCCACATCGGTCAGTTGCGCGGCCACCAGGGGCCCCTCGACCAGGCGGACCAGGGCGACCACATACGGGGCGAAGTGTTCGAACCCCTCCGGCGGGTGGTGCACGGTCGAGTACGAATAGACCTCACCCTTGCCACTGAAGGTGAAGGGTGTCTTGGCGGGGGCATTGCACTGCGGACACACGTCGCGTGCCGGGAAGATCTTCTCGCCACAATGGTTGCACACCTCACCCACCAGCGCGTAGCGGTGTCGCTGCAATCTCCAGTTCCTGGCAATCTCCATGGCTGATTCCTTTGCTCCCGGTGGCCGTGGCTGTCAAGGGCCGAAGCCTGGTCGCCGCGTTAATCCACAGCCTCCAAAATGGTGGTCACAACAGTGGCGCCGCTGCCACCAATATTTTGCGCCATGCCCAGGCGTGCATCGCGTACCTGGTTCGCGCCCGCCTGTTCGCGCAGCTGCAGCACGACCTCAATCACCTGGTAGATGCCGGTGGCGCCCACGGGGTGACCGCGCGCTTTGAGCCCGCCCATGGTGGTGATGGGGATCTGTCCGCCGATGGCGATGTCACCTTGGGTGCCGAGTCGCACGCCGCGGCCGCGTTCAGCGAAACCGCATGCTTCGAGCGAGAGCACCGACATGATGGTGAACGCGTCGTGTAGTTCGAAGAGATCGATATCTTTGGGCGTCACTTTGGCCTGGCTGTACGCCTTGGTCGCACTCAGAGCCGCGCCCTCGAGTCCGAGCAGATCGCGGCGATCGTGCAGGGCAATGCTGTCGGTCGCGGCCGACGAAGCGCGAATGCGCACCGGCCGCGCGTTGAACGAGCGGGCGAGCGTGGTGGGGCACAGCACCACGGCGGCTGCGCCGTCGCACACAGGTGAGCTGTCGAGCAGGTTCACCGGATCCGCGATCATCTTCGCCGCGCAGAAATCCTCGGCGGTGACCGCGTGGGGAAACAAGGCATACGGATTGCCCACGGCGTTCTTGTGCGCGTTGATGGCAAACGGCGCGAAGTCTGCGTGGGGCACGCCATATTCGTGCATATAGCGCCGCATGAGCAGCGCATTGAGCGCCACGAACGACAGCCCGTTCTGCGCCTCGAAATCAGCGTCGGCCGCCATCGCCAACGCGGCCGTGACTTGCTCGCCGGGGCGATCCGTCATCTTCTCAACCCCCGCCACGACCACGAAGTCCGCCAGTTCACCCGCCACCGCGACGTAACCCAGGCGAAGCGCCGCCGCGCCCGAGCCGCATGCCGCTTCGATCTTGAAGGCTTCGACCCCGCGCAGCCCGACCCAATCGCTGATGAGGGCGCCCAGGTGCTCCTGCCCATTGAGCGTGCCCGAGCACATGTTGCCGACGTAGAGAGCATCGACACGCTCCACCTGGGCGTCTTTGATGGCGCCCGAAATCGCCTCGGCCGCCAGCTCCTTGAGGGATTTCTCCCAGTGCTCGGCAACCGGGGTTTGACCTACTCCGATAATGGATACATCTCGCATTTCAGTCTCGAATAGTTCGTCTTGCCGTCCGAAAGTATCGCGTGCGTGGGAGAGCCCCGCTACTCCATGCGTATCTTCTCCCGATGACGCGCGTACGTGGCGTAGTCGATCTCATGGCGTCGGGCAATATAGTCGCGCGTACTGAGGGCGCACGCGCGGCGCGCGGTGATCGCGTCGGTCACGCGCAAATCGAAGCCGTCGCTGCCCGCGCCGCTGCCGAACGACACCATGAGCACCCGCTCGCCCGGCTGGGCCACGTCTAGAACGCCGGTGAGCCCGATCATCGCGGCACCCGCGTAGGTGTTGCCGATGTCGTTGACCAGCATCCCCGCCTCGAGCTGCTCACTTCTGAATCCCAGTTCGCGGCCCGCTTTCAGAGGGAACTTGGTGTTGGGTTGATGGAAGATGACGTGCGCATAGTCGGCGGGCTTGCGTCCAAGCCCTGCCATGATCTCCGACGCGGCGGCGAGCACGTGGCGAAAGTAGCCGGGCTCACCCGTGAAGCGACCCGCGTGGGCCGGATAGTGCTCGTGTTGGCGGCGCCAGAAATCCGCGGTGTCGGTCACATACGAGGTCGAGCCCTCGAGCACCGCGAGCGATTCCTCGGCCGGCCCGACCAGAAACGCGGCGCCGCCTGCGCCGGCCGTGTACTCGAGGGCGTCCCGCGGCCGGCCTTGCGCCGTGTCCATGCCAAGCGCCAAAGCGTAGTCCGCCATCCCCGAGCCGACGAAGCCCAGGGCGGCTTGCATCGCCTCGGTGCCCGCCTTGCACGCGAACTGCCAATCGGCAGCCAGGGTATGTGGCACGGCGCCGATCGCTTCCGCCACGATCGTGCTGGTCGGTTTGACGGCGTAGGGGTGACTCTCGCTGCCGACCCACACCGCGCGGATGCGCGACGGATCTATCGCGGCGCGCTTGAGCGCATTGCGCGCGGCCTCAAGTGACATCGTTGCCACATCCTCGTCGAGACCGGGCACCGCCTTTTCTTTGATGGGCGGCGTGCACCCATGCTCGCCTTCCCACATGCGGCTGATCTCGGTCCCTGGCAGGCGATAGCGTGGCACGTAGGCGCCATAGCCGACGATGCCGACGTCCCGGTGCGGCTTCATCACGTTCTTCATATTCTAGGTTTCTGGCTTATCACGTCCCAACCCCCGACTGTAGCAGGTTGGGGGCGGCAGATGGACGCACGCAGAGATCGAGCGCCGCTTCCAGCTCGGTCAGATCGATCTGGGTATCGAGGCAGGGCCCGTTCGGGCGCGTGTTCGCGATGCCCAAGATCGAGAGCTTGTGACGAACATCGCGGATGCCGCTCAGAAGATCGCGTTCGCAGGCTACGCCAATGACGACGCTCGGTCGCCTCTCCCGGATGCGCTGGCGCGCCTGCTCGCCCCCGGCAACGAGGGCCACCTCGACGCCGCGCGTGCTAGCCAGGGTTCGCGCTTGATCGATCTGTTCCTTGCGGAGGCAGCGCGGCAGGAGAATGAGCGCCCGCTGCGGCGCGATGCCCTGCGGGGCCAGCCGCACAAGGGCATTGTTGGTACGGATGAAGGCGTGCGCGAGTCGATCCTTGTTGATCGACAAAATGCGGCCCAGCCAGAAGACGCGGCGTTCGACCATGGCAAGGATTCGACGAGCGAGTGACGACGCGCGCGTGCTGCGCGGCCAGCCTGTGAGGAGCATGAGGGCCACGAGCGCAAGCGCTACGCCTAGCGCCGTGAGCAGGAACGCCAGGAGGACGAGCAGCACCGTGGGTGCCGCTGCATGCCACTCGGCAAGGCGCGGCGCCACCAAGTACCACGACAGAAGACTCGCCGCCACCGTGACCACGAGAACCCCGACGATGAGGGCGAAGAATAGACGCTTTGGTGCCGCGGCGTCGGGTGTGGCATGGCCATCCCAATCGCGCCACTCGTCGCCCAGTCTCGGGCTCCGTTCCCCATCGCGGGAGTTCGGGTCTGCGTGCACAACGCCGGGTCACAAGCAAGAAACGCACCTCGCACATCGAGTCTCGTGGCGCTCAATCTGCGAAAAAATGACCAGGGGAAGGCAGAGGAGCGCGCGCATCGCCCCTGGCGACGTGGCCCTTGGCGGTGGGCGGCTTCGCACGGTGGTGCAGAATCGCACGTGCGGCTGAGCTGGAAGAACTTGGTTCCGCAGCGTCCGGCTACGCCTTGCCCCGACATTCCGACGGCCTCTCCGGCTTCCCGATCTTCGGTGCGACCGCCTGCCAGGCGAAGCCCGCAGCGCTGGCCAACTGCGAGAGCACGACCAACGCCTCCATGTTCAGCGCGCGTAGTCCGAGCCCGTGCGCCACCGGGTGCCGGAGCAGGGCGAGGTAGAACCCAGGCGGGGCCAGGCGCAAGCGATGTTGCTCGCGCTGGGCGCACAGCCGGTGAAAGCGATACGCGCCCCGGCCATAGCCGAAGTGACGGCGCAGGAACATCTTGAGGTCGATGGGGTGGCGGTGCTGCACCAGCGCCACCGGCGCGGCGGCGATGGGGTGGCCCAGGCTCAGCCAGCGGTGGCACAGCTCGCGGTCTTCCGAAGTGACGAAGTCCTCGCGGAAACCGCCCTCCGACAGGAACAGCCGGGTCGGCACGGCGAGGTTGGTGGCGGGGAAGAAGCGGGCTTCGCTTGAGGACGGATTGTAGAAAGCGTCCACCGCCTCCAGGATCTGGTGGCTGGCGGCGGAGTAGCGGTTTTCGGGCGCCCCGTCGATGGTGCGGCCGCCGACCAGCGCGTCCTGCTCGTGGTCGGCCAGCGCTGCCTGCAGCGCGACCAGCCAGCCGGGTGCGGGAACGCAATCTGAGTCGAGGAACGCGACGTGGCTGCCGCGCGCCGCGCGCGCCCCGCGGTTGCGAGCGGCGGCGGGACCCCTGTGCTCTTGGCGCAGCAGCGTGATCGCCAGACGATCGGCGAACGGCTCCACCGCCGGCTCCACCGCCTGGGCGCTGCCGTCGTCCACCACGATCACCTCGAACCCGCCATCCGGCGGGTCGAGCCCGCACAGCGCCTGCAGGCAGCTGGCGAGTTCCGCCGTCCGTCCGTGCGTGGGGATCACCACCGAAAAGAATTGGTTGGGCATGTGCGGGGCCACTTGTCGGGCTAGGGTGGCGGATTGTACCCCATGAACGGAATTTTGGCCCCAGTCGTCATGGCTTCAGGACCTACCAATGCGGATGACACTGTCGCAAGGCAGCCGAGGGCTCGAAATTGGATCAGGCAAGTTCTCAGCATGCGTCCCACGGAAGGGCGTCTTTCGAGCGCCGGGCCTAGTCTACCCCATAGCGTCCTCGCCGAAATCGTCTTGATCAGTTGAGCATGGCCCTGTCGTTCAGCGTCCGGCGCGGCAGCGGAGAGTCCACGCGGTGGCGAGCGCGGCAACCGCCCGAAACAGATGCGGCAGGTGCGACCAGGACACAGGCCTGCTGCCTCTGCCGGCCTGGCGTGCGGCCGTATCGCCGGCGTGTCCAGTGTGGAAGAATATAGCTTCCGATTGCTTGCTCAGGACCTCGTGGATGCCCATGGACCATTCCCAGCGCTGCGCTTCATCAACCCCGCCTCAGCCCGCGGATCCCGCGGTCAAGGCGGCCGGCAACCCGGACGCCGGGCTCGGACCGGCCCGCAGCTGGATCGTTCTCGGCATGCACCGCAGCGGTACGTCCCTGCTGACCTGTTTGCTGAACCAGCTGGGCGGCTACTCCGGCCCCGCGGAACGCCTGCTCCCCTCCGCGCCGGAAAATCCGCTGGGCTTCTACGAACACCAGGACATGGTGCGCATCAACGATGCACTGCTGGAGCGGCGGGACAGCGCTTGGCCGGAGCCTCCCCGCCTGCCGCAGGATTCTTGGGAAACCTCGGACCTTGACGACCTCCGGAACCAGGCCCGCGAGTTCCTGGCACGTGATTTCGTCGGGAAGGCCGTCTCGGTGTTCAAGGATCCGCGGCTTTGCCTGACCTTCGGTTTCTGGGCGGGCCTGGTGCCGGAGCCGCGTGTCCTGCTGTGCCTGCGACGCCCCTCCGCCGTGGCGATCTCGCTTCGGCGGCGCAACGGGCTGGATGAGGAATACAGCCGCTGGCTCTGGGCGCGCCATGTGCGCGGGGGACTGGACGCGGTGGAATTCCTTCTGGCCGGGGTGGTCTTCTACGAGGAATTCCTGACGGACCCGGTGGGGGCGCTGGCGCCCTGGGCTCCCGCGCTGGGAATCGAGTCGTTCCTGGCTTCGCAGGGGGCGCGAAAGGCGCTCGCCGAAGTCATCCGGCCTGAGTTTAACCATGCCCCGGCCGCTGGCGACGACGATCTGGACCAGACTTATGAAAGCCTGCGCCTGGGTTCGCGCGATCTGGCGGCGCTGGCAGCGGCGTTGCGAAGGATGACGGATCCTGTCCTGGGCGGCATTGTCGAGCGCCCGCACACGACGGCCCCTGGCTTCGGTCCTCTCAGGCCACAGACCGCTGCCTGGTGGCTCACTCAGCAAGCCGCGCGGGCTCGGCTGGCCAACGCGATCGTCCGCGCGGAAGCCGCGGAACAGAAACAACGTTCACTGGAAGAAGGGCTTTCTGCCGCCCAACGCGAACTGGGGTTGTGCCACAGGACGGTCGACCGCTACTGACGGAGCCAGCTCACGATGAAGAGTCCGTGCCCGCCGCCTTGCAGGAGGGTGGGGCGGATCTCGACGCTGTTGGCGTCGGTTGAAAGTTGGTTGTCGGGCCACGGCCCGTCCACCGGGGCCGAGGAGGCGAGGATGCAACTCGTATCCGTGCACTGCTCAAGCTTCCAGGCCACGGCGCTGAGACTGTTCTTCGCGATCCAGTCGAACCAGTAGTTCGTGTCGTTCTTGCAGATGTAGTTGTCGCCCTTGCTGACCAGACCGCCGTCCGCGGGCGTCGCGCCGAATTCGGTGATGAAGATGGGCAGGCCGGCGGCGATGGCCTTGTCGGCGCGATTGCGAATCGTCGTCCCATGCGTGCAGGCATAGAAGTGCAGCGTGTACATGAGGTTGGTGCCGGGCACGGGATCCGCCGCGGCCAGGTCGACATCTTGGGAATAGGTGGTCGTGCCGAGAACGATGATGTTGTTCGAGCCCTGGCCACGGATGGCCTGCACCACGGCCTGGTGGTACGGCTTGACCTGCGCCCAGGTGACGTTGAGGGGCTCATTGAAGGGTTCGAAAATGACGTTGGGATACTTCCCCCATTTCTGCGCCATGGAGGTGAAGAAGGAGACGGCATCGGCCTTTTGGTTCACGGCATTCTGGGTGTGCCAGTCGATGATCACGTAGACGCCGAGGTCGATGGCGTTCTGAACGATGGTGTTAACCTTGCTCAGGATACTGGCCTGGTTGGCCGCGCCGGTTAGATAGCCACCCTGGTTGCCCGCGCCGGATTCGATGCCCATGGCCGCGCGAATGACCGACAGCTTCCAGTTGTCGCGCATGTACTGCAGTCCGCTCTTGCTCTCGGCAAATCCCTTGCTTTCCCAGTTGAGCCACATGCTGCTTACGCCCTTGAGCTGAACCGGGCCGCCGCACTGATCGACAAGAGTCGGACCGTCCACCGCCAGGGCGCCATGCGTCGCCACCGGGGTGGCGGCGGCAGGGCAGGCAGCAACGGTTGGTCTCGCGTCACGGACCATGGTCGAGCCTCCCGAGCTCGACGCCCTGGTTCCTCCCGTGCCGGGCGTTGTGGTTCCACCCGTGCTGGCCGCTCTGGTCCCGCCGGTGTTGGCCGGGGTGGAGTCTCCCTGCGTGCCGCCCGAGCTAGCCACACCGCCGGTCGACTCTGGTGCGCTGGGAGAGGACGTCCCTGCGCAGGCGGACAGTCCCAAGCCCAAAGCAATGGCAGTGATGCGGAAACTCGATGTTGGTCGGATCATGCTACCTCGTGGAACTTCTCGATCTGGTCGACTCCCAGGCAGACAGTGAGGGATAGCACAGCGGTCGATCAATAACAGAGCGACATGGGCGGCACCGATTTTCGGCTGGTCGCGGCTGGTGGCGACATCGAGATTGTCTTCGCGCGCGCGGTCAAGCTGAACCAGCCGCAGTAGCTGGAGATCTCTCCAGATTCACAAATCCGCGCCCTGCGGTATGCTCGGCCGCATGACCAAGCCATTTGTCTCCTGCACGTTCGTCGTGGTTGCTCTGGCCAGCTTGGGTTGCAAGAAGCCAGCCGGGGAGCCGCCCACACAGATCACACGGCCCGTGGCTGCCACGCCTGCGCCCAGCGCGCTGGCAGAGAAGCCGTCGCTGCTCAAGGTCGATGCGTTCAAAGAACAAGCACCGGCGATGTATCGCGCCCAGTTCACCACATCGAAAGGCAACTTCGTGGTCGAGGTGCAGAGGGACTGGGCCCCTCAGGGCGCCGACCGCTTTTTCAACCTGGTCAAGAACGGCTACTTCAGCGACGCTCGCTTCTTTCGCGTCATCAAGGGTTTCATGGTGCAGTGGGGTATCCACGGTCAGGGCGAAGTAAACGCAGTCTGGCGCAACGCCAACATTCCCGACGATCCGGTCAAGCAGTCGAACAAGCGTGGCTTCATTTCCTTCGCCACCGCGGGGCCAAACACGCGGACCACGCAGGTCTTCATCAACTACGCAGACAACCTCCAACTGGATGGGATGGGCTTTGCGCCCTTCGGCAAAGTGGCAAGCGGTATGGACGTCGTGGACGGCCTGTTCGGCGGCTATGGAGAGGGCGCGCCCCAGGGCATGGGTCCCAGCCAGGGCCGCATGCAGACCGAAGGCAACGCCTACCTGGCGCGCGACTTCCCCAACCTGGACCACGTGCTTGAAGCCACCATCGTGCGCTAAATCACCAGCGAAATCACCAACCCTTGCGGCGGCTCAAGCCGCTTGCTACCGTCCAGCTATGATGCCGCGCCTGCCGGTCGTGCTCGGGCTTGCGTTCCTGGGTGTGCTTCTTGCACTTTGCGGTTGCTCGACCTCACACCGGCGCGATCAAAACTTCGGCACGGACGCAGGGTCCGACTACCAGATCCCTGACGCCGCCGACTTTCCCAGCCAAGCAGGGGCTGACGCCAACGCGGAGGATGCCTCAGCCGACATTGAGTTGGAGGCTGTGCCCGCTGACACGTCGACGCAGGACTCCGACTCTGGGTTCGATTCTTAGCGTGGAGTCAAAAGGATGAACGGGCCATCAGGCGAACGCGTCACCGAGTGGGCAGGCGGCTCGCTTAGTGAACTCATGAGCGTACTCTCAGGAGCAGCCTTGCCGGCCCGCATCCGCGTGTTCGCACCCGGCGCCGGGGGTGCGTTGGCAGGCGAGGTGCACCTCCTGGCCGGCGGCCTCAACGACGCCTTCGCCGGCAACAAGCGTGGCCAGGAAGCTGCCTCCGCCCTGCAGCGGGTGGCCGGTGCCCGCTTCGTGATCGATACCCGTTTGCCTGACCCCGAGACCGGATCTCTGGCGAAGCCTGGCCCCGCCGACGGGAGTCTGGCCCAACGCCCACTCGTCGAGATCATGCGCTACTGCGAGGACTACGTGCTGACCTGCACGCTCGAGGTGTGGCGCGGCGAGGAGCAAGCCCGAATCAGCTATCGGCGCGGCGAGTTGGTCGGAACCACGATAGGCGGCAGTGACGCTCCCGAACGCCTCCCCGAGGTCATGGCCTGGAAGGAGGGGTTCTTCGAGATCGACCTGCCTTTGCCGGTGACGCCACCTGTGCCCGCGCCCTCCAGGCGCAACACAGGTTCGGCGGCGGTGGTGGGTGACGGCGCGCCAGCACGGCCGCTCTCTGGCGAGCGCCCGCGCCGCGAGACTGACCCCCTCATTTCTCTTGCCGCGATCAAGAAGAGCGCACCCCCGCGGCCCGCCGGAGTGCCGGTGCGGCCGACGGGAGAAGGCGCCCCCAAGTTGCCACGGGTCCCGTCCCTGCCCGGATTCAAGAGTCGGGTCACCGCGCCAGCGCAGGCGCTCGCCTCGCCAGCGGCAGGTTTGAAGCCAGCCCCGGCTGGGCCTGTACCTGGCCCAGCCGCCGCACCGCTTCGGGCGGGCGCCCCACCACTGGCATCGTTGGCTGGCGCGGCAGCAGGGGCCCGCGCCGCGCAGGCACCGGTTGTGGCGCACGCTACGCCGACTATGCCGGCCGCCCATCCTTCGTCGACAGCTGGTATCTCTGCCCAGACGGGAGTGGGCAAGCAGCCCCAAGTTCATCCAGCGCCGGCTCCGAAGGCGCGCGAAGTCATGCCCGCCCCCCCTGCTGTCGCTGCGAGCCTACCCATAGCGCGTGCGCCAGACACAGCTCGTCTGCCACAAGCGCCGGTGCCATCGGCCCGGGCGCCCATAGCCCGCCCTGCGGGACCGGCCGCTGCTTCGCCGCTTGCTCCAGTCCCGTGGCCCGCGGCCAAGCCAGCTGCGGCGCGGCCTCCTGCGCAGCCGGCATCGGCTCCGGCGGCGGAGCCCGCAGCCGCGGCCGCAAGTCATTCAGCAAGCGCGGCCGCAAATCCGCCACCGCCTGCTTCGCTAGCTTCTCCTCCAGCCGACGTGCCCGCTGCGCCGGTTCGGCTCAAAACGCCTCCCCCGGCCACGCCGCCTCCGGTCCAACCTGTGTCAGCAGCCGCAAGCCAGCCGACCGGCGCGGTTTCGTCCCCGGCGGCCTTGAAGCCTTCTGCATCGCCATCGCCCCCCTCGACCCGCGGGGCTTCGATGCCGGCCGCAGAGGTAGCCCCGTCGCCCCTCAATCACATCTCGGGCGAGCGACCCTCGGCGTCCCTGCCCGAAGTCAACGAACGACCTTTTGGCGTCGAGCTATCCGAGGACATGCAGGATCCGGCCGCGTTCGTGGAAACCCCGGAGCCTGTGCCCCAAGTCGCAGCGGCGTGGGCGGCGCAGGCCACTCCCACACCGATATCGCCGGCCCCGGAGCGGGGGGAACCGCCAACCTTGCGGCTCACGCCAATCGCTGCAGGCCAGCCCGACGATCTTGCGGTCGATATCGAGGACCCGCGATTTCGGCCGGGCAAGCGACGCGCCGGGCGCGGGATCGGCAGTTGGTCCTTGGTGGTTCACGTGCTCCTCGGTGTCGCACTGGGCGCGGCCATCGTTGCGGCCTACTCCTACTACTACGGCCTGCCGCTGCCATAGCTGTTTCCCCTTGGCGCACCGGCGCGGGGGCGCTCTACTAGGCTGCCGTGAGCCTGTTCTCACAAATTGCCGATTCATACCGGCGCACGAAGAAGCCCAAGGACATCCTGTGGAATCGTCTGGTGGCGCGGCCGCTGGCTGCCGTCTTGCTGGTCCCGCTTGCAGACACTCGCGTTACCCCCAACCAGATCACCTTCACCTCGCTGGCGTTGTTCGTCGCGGCGGCGGTTCTGTTGGTCGGCTTTCCTGGGTACACCGGCCTGCTCATCGCGGTCGCCGTGCTCGAGCTGTCCTATGTGCTCGATTGCTTGGACGGCCAGCTTGCTCGACTGCGCGGAACCTCCTCGCCGGTGGGCGCGCACCTGGATTTTCTGATGGACGAGCTGAAGGCCTTCCTGCTGGTGGCCGCCACGGGCGCGCGCCTGTGGCGTGCGGATGGCCAAAACCGATGGCTGGTCGAGGCGCTGGCCGGACTGGCGGTCGTGGCTTCGGCCATCAGTCTGACCACTTTCGTGCGCCGGCCCGAGTACCTGCGCGCCAGCGGCTCGCCCCGGCCGCAGTCCGCCGGCGACTACGGAGATGGTTTGGATGGCGCGACAGCCACTGCGGCCCCGACCCCGCCTCGCTCGTTCGTGGCCAGGGCGGCTGCCGCAGTGGAATCGCTGGGCCGATTGATCATTCACTACCCGAGCTATCTCGTGTTTGTGGCCGCCGCCAATCGCCTGGATCTCTTCCTGCACGTGTATCTGGCCATCAACGCCGCCTATGCCGGCCGTACGATGCTTGCGGTCTTGCGCAAGCTGGGTAGGGGAGCCGCGTGAACAGCAGCAGAGTCATCATCGTAGCGGCTGGCCGCGGCCGACGCCTGGGCACGGAAACTGAGGACATTCCCAAGTGCATGGTCCGGGTGGCGGGCCAGCCCATCCTGCACTGGCAACTGCGCGCCTTTGCGCTGGCGGGCCTCTCCGATATCGTGGTGGTACGCGGCTATCTGGGAGATCGCATCCAGGGGGGTGGCGCAGCCCTTGGTTACGTCGACAACCCCGACTGGCCCCACAACAACATCCTGGCCTCGCTGTTGTGCGCGGCTGATCGCCTGCTCGGCGGTTTCTTCTTTTCCTACTGTGACATCGTGTACACGCCGGACGTGGTCGCGCGCCTGGCCGCGTGCGCGCGCGCAGCCGACCCGGCGCCGGTGTCACTGGTCATCGATCGGCGCTGGGCAGATGCCTATCAAGGCCGCACCCTACACCCGGTTTCCGAGGCCGAGCTGACCCTGGTCGACGGACAAGGACGGCGGGTCGTGCGCGTCGGCAAGGGCGCGGTGGCGCGCGAGAAAGCGGTGGGCGAGTTCATCGGCCTGGCCCATTTCTCCGCCGCGGGCGCGGCAGCGCTGTGTGCGGTATGGGATGGGGCTCTGGCGGCAGGGGGCTTGCAGGCGCCCTTTGGCTTAGCCCCGACGCTGCGTCAGGCCTATCTGACCGATGCGCTCAACGCACTGGCCGACCAGGGTGTACGACTTTCACCAGTCTTCATTGATGGCCATTGGCGCGAGATCGACACGCCCCAGGACCTAGCAGCGGCGGAAAGAACCGTCGCGGACTGGGACCCGGAATTCCAAGTCGGGGGGCCGGAGCAGGGAAGATGAGGCGTTCTTGCGCCCCAGGAGACAACAATGAAACCACTGCATGAAGGCAACACGCCGAATCTGGACTGCCCAGTACGCCGGGACGAGGGAGAAGCGGTGGCTGATTTGAAAAGGGTCCTGGACCGCAGGGATGGTCAAATCCGGACGCTGGAAGCTGCTCTCGCGCAGGTTCGCACGCAATGTTCTGCCTTGCGGGCACAGATGCAGGCACAGTCACAGCGCTTGCTCGCCATCGAGAATGGCTACACGTGGCGCTTCATCCGGAAAGGGGTTGATGTACTGGAACGGCACCTCCCGGCGAATACCCGACGGGGACAATTGTACCGCCGACTGATCGACAAGGCGCCGCGTGTGTCAGCCCCGGGTCCTGCGCCAAGACCCCCGCTTCCCGTGACGCCGGAGCAACCACCACAGGACGAAGAGGCGGAGATTGCGGCACTGAATACTCTTGGTTTTGTCCGGGAGGAAAGCCCTCGGGTCTCGGTGCTGATTCCCGTCTTCAACCAATGGCGCCTGACCTACGCCTGTCTCCAGTCCATTCTGGAACACACGCACGAGATTCCCTATGAAGTTGTTCTGGTCGATGACGCTTCCTCCGACCCAACCCGGCGGACTATTTCCAAAGCGCTGGGCATCACGTCGCTCAGGAATAGCGAGAATCTGGGTTTCCTGCACTCGTGCAATTCTGGCCTTCGGCACTGCAGGGGTGAGTATGTTCTCTTCCTCAATAGTGACGTTCAGGTGACTCCCGGGTGGCTCTCCGCTTTGGTGCAGACGTTGGAACGCGAGCCTAGCATCGGTGCGGTCGGCGCGAAGCTCATTCATCCCGACGGCCGGTTGCAGGAAGCGGGATCCATCATCTGGAGCGACGGCACGGTAGAAGGCTATGGGCGCGGCGCGGACCCGAGTGAGTTCTGGTTCAACTACCTGCGCGACGTTGACTATTGCTCTGCAGCCTGCCTGCTCGTGCAAAAGCGTCTGTTGAGTCAGTTGGGCGGATTTGACCCACGCTATGCTCCCAGCTACTACGAGGACACGGACCTCTGTCTGGGTATTCAAAGCCTGGGTTTTCGAGTTGTCTGTCAGCCTGCGGCAGCAGTGGTCCACCACGAATGGGGCAGCAGCTCTTTCGAGGATGCCGCGAGCCGGGCGAGCGTCAACCAGCGACTATTCGTTCGGAAATGGGACTCATTTCTGAAGCGGCAGGTATTGCGGAGCGAACGAAATCTGCTGCGGGCACGCGACACCCGTCGGGGTCGGCGCGTGCTCATTCTCGACGACATGGTGCCCGTCGCGCATTTCGGATCTGGCTATCCCCGTGCGCAGCAGATGCTGCGCTTTCTGGCGGAGCTGGGCTACGTCTGCACCTTCTTCCCGTTGTCGGACCCGACCGCTCGCGAACCGGAGACTCGGGACTTTCAGAACATGGGCGTCGAAGTGTGCGTAGGCGACAATGCACGGATCGACGCGTTCCTCGAAGAGCGTCGTGGATTTTACGATCTGGTGTTGATCAGTCGCTCTCACAACGCGGCCCGTGTTGCGCAGAGGGCGAAGGATGCTTTCCCGAACGCTTGGCTGATCTACGATGCCGAATGCATTTCCGCTGAAAGGGAAATCCTCAGACTGCAGCTCGCCGGAACGCCGCTCGACCCGGGTGCACAGGCCCGCTTGGTGAGTGAAGAGCTGGGTCTGATGCGGATGGCCGACTCGATCATTGCGGTGTCGGAAACCGAGAAGCGGCGAATTGAACAGATGGGGGCTGGGCCGGTCTACGTGTGGGGCAATCCTGTGTCAGGGCAAGCGCCTGAACGAGATTTCGACCAGCGCGCAGATCTGCTGTTTGTGGGCGGCTTTCTCACCCCCGGCAGTCCGAATGACGACGCGGCCACCTATTTCGTCAAAGAGGTGTTCCCGCTGGTGGAACGTGAGCTGCGTTGTCGATTGACCATTGCGGGGACGAATCATCTCCCCGCCATCCGGGCTCTGGCCTCTGCCGACATCACCGTGACGGGTTATGTGGAAGACCTGCGGCCGTACTATGAGCAGGCGCGAGTCTTCATTGTTCCGACTCGCTTCGCCGCAGGTGTCCCGCAAAAGTTGTATGACGCCTGGGGGCACGGACTTCCCGCAGTAGTCACCCCCCTCATCGCCGGTCAACTGGGGCTGTCGGACGGGGATGGCCTGCTGGTCGGCGGTGATGCCAAGGAGTTTGCCGCCAAGATTGTTTCCTTGTATCGGAATCCGTCGCTGTGGCATGAGCTGCAAAAGCGGGGACTTGAGCACGTGCGCCGCGACTGCTCGCTTGACCAGATGAAAGGGACGCTGGCCGAGATCATTCGCGCGACCATCGTGGACGAAACAACGTTGGCGGCACCGGTGAGTCAGCAGTACCCAGTGCGGGGCATGCCAAGACCGCGGTCGCTCATGGTGCGGATGGATCTGACAAACAAGTGCAACCTGGCGTGCCTGCCGTGCACCCTGCGACACAACCGGCGGACGTCCCGCGAGGAGGCGGGCGAAATGGATTTGGGCCTATTCAGCAGAATCGCCGAACAGGTCTTTCCCTTTGCCAGTGTGGTCGCGCTTTCCTGCGAAGCCGAACCCATGCTGCACAGTCATTTTCCGGAGGTATTGCGGATCGTCGGTCAGCATCGTGGGCCGGCATACAAGATCACGACAAGCGGGGCTCTACTGGATGACGAAATGACGGTGGCTCTGCTGAAGAGCGGGGTGCAGGAGATTTATCTTTCGATCGATGGAGCGACTAAGACCACCTACGAACGCGTCCGCCGCAACGGCAGTTTTCCGCAGTTGACCGAAGCAATCGGACGAATTGGACGGTGGAAAGCGGCGCGCGGTGCGGGCCGTCACGATCCACCGCTGCTCAAGGTCAACTATACCCTCATGCATTCGACGCTCGGCGAGCTCCCGCAAATGGTGGAACTGTGCCGGGAGTGGAGCGTGGACCAGCTGCTGGCGCAGCACATTTACTGCGTAGAAGTGACCGGTCTGCAGGGGGAGAGTCTTGTCGATACCCCCGCGGAAAGCGACGCCGTTGTGTGCGCCTGCCAGGCCCTGTGTGACGAATACGGCATTCGGACCATCTTTCCTCCGGCCTTCGAAATTGGAGCTGCGAAGCCCTCAGCCTCCCAGCCAGCCGGCTCCGGTACGCTCGATTGCTATGCTCCCTGGCGTATCGTGCGCATCCGCTGGAATGCAGACGTCTATCCCTGCGACTTGTGGCCCGGACCGGGGTTGGGCAATCTGAAAGGTCAGTCCTTCGCGGAGATCTGGAACAGTACACGCTACACGCGGCTACGATGGGAGCTCGCCCGCCGCAATCCAGCCCATCCGAATTGCAGAAACTGCAACATGGTGACGACGGATAATATCGAAGGGCGGGAGGTAAAGTCTCCGCTCTCCTTCACGCCCGTGTCGAAGTAGGGCCGCGGGAACCCAACGGTTCTCAAGACGGTGCCCCCTCCATAGAATCGTCCATGGGCGTCACAAGACCCCCATGGAATCGGCTTTCGCGAAGCGCGCTCCCACCATTCTCCCGTTGAATCCTTCTGGAAACTCGGCGACTCTTGCTGCATCCAAGACTCACAGAAGGGGGTTCGACGCGATGCTTAGCAAGACCATGCAGGATGCATTCAGCGAGCAAATCAGATACGAGTTTTCATCGGCGTATCTTTACCTTTCGATGGCGCTGTACTTCGAAGGGCTAAGCCTGCCGGGCTTCGCCAAGTGGATGCGCGTCCAGTTTGCCGAAGAGCAGACCCATGCGATGAAGATGCTCGACTACGTGGTCGACCGCGGCGAGACGGTGACCCTGTCCGCCATCGAGAAGCCTGCGGCGGACTTCAAGTCCGCCACCGACGTTTTCGAGCGCACGCTTGCCCACGAACAGAAGGTGACCAGCCTCATCAATAGTCTCTACGCCTTGGCTGCCAAGGAGAACGACTACGCCTCCATGGAAATGCTGCAGTGGTTTATCAAGGAGCAGGTCGAGGAAGAGAAGAATGCCAGCCTGATCCTGGACCAGCTCAAGATGGTGGGTGACAAGGGCTCAAGCCTGGTCATGCTGGACCACCGCATCGGCAAGCGCGGCGACTAGGCCCGCGGCCGGGCAGGACGCGAGCATCCGTCGCATCCAGTCCGGCCGTCCCGCTGACCCTGGTACCGCATGGTGGAAGATCCCGACGACCTGCCCGAAGAAGAAGCGAGTTCGCCGCAGGAAAAGAACTACATCACTCCAGCAGGCTATCGCAGGCTGGTCGACGAGCTGGAATTCCTGCACACTAGCAAGCGGCCCGAGGTTGTCAGCGCCCTGGGTGACGCGGCCGCCGAGGGCGACCGTTCAGAGAACGCCGAGTACATTTACCGCAAGCGCCAGTTGCGCCAGATTGACGCGCGCATGCGTTTCCTCTCCAAACGACTGGACCATGTCGCTATCGTGGACCCCAGGGAGCAGAAACGCGACGACCGGGTGTTCTTCGGGGCCACAGTTACCGTGCAGGACGAGGACGGCGAGAGCTTCGTCTATCGCATCGTCGGGCAGGACGAGGTGGAGGGCTCGGAAGGGGTCATTTCTTGGAAATCGCCCGTTGGCAAGGCACTCCTGGGCAAGACGGTGGGCGACGCGGTCGTCGTGCGCTGGCACGCGGGCGCGCGCGAGCTGACGGTGACGGCCATCGACTATCGCTGATCTACTAGGGACTATTCTTGTTCGGCAGCCCCTGCTAAGGTCGCAAGCTGGGCGTCGTGGGCGTGGCCTCCGCTTTCCGGGTCCACGACTCCGGCCGCCCGCCTGCAGCGATGAACAAGATTGTCGTCAAGGGCGCGCGCGAGCACAACCTGAAAAATGTCGACGTGGAGATCCCGCGCGACAAGCTGGTGGTCATCACCGGACTGTCCGGCTCGGGCAAGTCCTCGCTGGCCTTCGACACCATCTACGCCGAAGGCCAGCGTCGCTACGTCGAGTCGCTGTCCGCCTATGCCCGCCAGTTTCTCGAACAGTGGGGCAAGCCCGACGTTGATTCCATCGACGGGCTGTCGCCGGCCATCGCCATCGGGCAAAGGTCGGCCTCCCGCAATCCGCGCTCGAGCGTGGGCACCATCACGGAGATCTACGACTACTTGCGCCTGCTGTGGGCACGGGTGGGCGAGGTCTTCTGCTGGCAGTGCGGCCAGCGCATCGCCGCGCAGACCGTTCCCCAGATGGTGGACCAGGTCCTGGCTCTGGGCGAAGGCACGCGCTTTTCCGTGCTGGCGCCGGTGGTGCGCGCCAAGAAGGGCGATTTTCGCGAGGACCTCAATCGCCTGCGCCAAGACGGCTACGTGCGCGCCAACATCGATGGCGAGCTACACGACCTGTCCGATCCACCCAAACTCGACAAGACCAAGAAGCACACGATTGATGTCTTCGTTGACCGCCTGGTGAGAAAGCCCGGCGTCGAACAGCGCCTGGCTGAGTCGGTCGAACTGGCAGCCAAGCTGTCGGGCGGCCTGGTCAAGATTTCGCCCCTGGAAGGCGACGACCTGCTCTTTTCTCAGAAGTTTTCCTGCCCTGAATGTGGCATCAGCTTTCCTGAGGTAACGCCGAGCCTCTTCTCGTTCAACAGCCCGGCGGGAGCCTGCCCGGCCTGCGATGGCATCGGCGCCAAGATGTACTTCGACCCCGATCTCATCGTCAGCGATCCCGACCTGTCGCTGCGCGAAGGCGCTATCGAGCCCTGGGAACGCCGCAACAGCGCCTTCTTCCAGCAAATGCTCGACTCGCTGTCCGCCCACTACGGCATCGATCTGTACAAGCCCTGGAACAAGCTGACACCCGAGGCCCGCCAACTGATCCTCGAAGGATCGAAGGGCGAGGAACTCGACCTGACCTTCGAGAAGAACGGCAAGCAGCACACCTTCAAGAAAAGCTTCGAGGGCGTGGTGGCCAACCTGCAGCGGCGTTACGACGAGTATCAGCGCCGGCGGCGCGAGCAGGGCCGCACCACGGACGAGGATTTCGAGGCCATCTACGACGAGTTTCACCGCTACATGTCGCAGTCGCCTTGTAGCGAGTGCGGCAGCACGCGCTTGCGCAAGGAGGCGCGCCACATCCGCGTGGGCGGCAAGACCATCGCCGAGATGACCGCACTGACCATCCGAGAAGCCTACGACTTCATCAAGGGTCTGGCTTTGTCGAAACGCGACTGGCAGGTGTGCCTGCGTGTCATCCGCGAAGTAAGCGCGCGCCTGGGCTTCCTCATCAGCGTGGGCATCGACTATCTGTCGCTCGACCGGCCGGCCTTCACCCTGTCGGGCGGCGAGGCCCAACGCATTCGCTTGGCCACCCAAATCGGCAGCGGCTTGCAGGGCGTGCTGTACATTCTCGACGAGCCCTCCATCGGGCTACACCAGCGGGACAATGCGCGCCTGCTGGAAACCCTGGTCAAACTTCGCGATCTGGGCAACACCGTGCTGGTGGTCGAGCACGACGCCGACACCATCCGCGCCGCCGACTATGTCATCGACATGGGCCCGCGCGCAGGAGAGCTGGGCGGCCGCGTGGTGGCGGTGGGTACGCCCAAGGAGATCGAGGCGAACCCGCAATCGCTGACCGGTGCCTACCTGTCGGGCGAGAAGGTCATCGAAGCACCCAAGCACCGGCGCGGGTCGAACAAGCGGGCGCTGGTGCTGCGCGGGGCGCGCACGCACAACCTGCGCAATCTCACGGTCAGTTTTCCGCTGGGGGCGCTCACCTGCGTGACTGGGGTGTCAGGCTCGGGGAAATCCAGTCTGATCGTCGACACGCTCTTGCCCGCGCTGAAACACCGACTGCACGGGGCCCGGCCGGCCAACGCGGAGTTCGACGGCATCGATGGCCTGCAGAACCTGGACAAGGTCATCGACGTCGACCAGTCGCCCATTGGCCGCACCCCGCGATCCAACCCCGCCACTTTCACCGGCGTGTTCACCCACATCCGCGATCTCTTCGCCAACTTGCCCGAGTCCAAGGCGCGCGGCTACCGCGCCGGCCGCTACTCGTTCAACGTCAAGGGCGGCCGCTGCGAGGCCTGCCAGGGCGACGGCATCGTGCGCATGGAGATGCATTTTCT